>Ga0181556_1001172_pt1 | contig 26961 bp, 32 predicted proteins | sample 011ome_14_FD_148651 | JGI IMG/M metagenome (GOLD analysis project Ga0181556, IMG submission 148651) | Coastal salt marsh microbial communities from the Groves Creek Marsh, Skidaway Island, Georgia - 011505AT metaG (spades assembly) | ecosystem: Environmental > Aquatic > Marine > Intertidal zone...
GGAGTATCTCTTTAGGTTGTCCATAAGTTATATATTATATCATAATGGTACGGAAAAAAGAAAGGCACCCCAAAGGGTGCCTTTCTTTTTTAGTTGGCGCATTGACTATGAATAGTTCTGTGCGAGCTTCTTGGGTGCGTACTTCTTGAGGAGCTGTACCCTCACCCGCTTGATCTCCTCGGAGGCGGGGTAGTGGTGGTTGTCCTCGGTGGACAGGTTCCTTGGCATGGTGTCCATCTGCTGGGCGATCCGGGTCTTCACCGCGTTGAAGTCGTCGGAGTACCCCTCCTTGTATGGATCCCAGATGTCCGAACCGTCGAAGTAGTCGACCAGGGCGTCCTCACCGGGCTCATGGGCGAACACCACAGTCTTCCTAGCCTCCAGCGCTTCCTTGCTGCGTAGGACCTTGAAAGGTCCGGGAAGGGTGGTCTTCTCGAGGGTCTCGGAGAACTTGCAGACGGGCTGCAGATCGCGACCCACGGCGCACAGGGCGTACTTGGCGGACAGGTCGTCTCGGGAGATCCGGCGGAGGCCGCCGCCGACCCCGTATAGACCCCAGGCGAAGGGAGGGAAGCCGTATTCGATGAGCTCCTCGTTTATGGCCTTCATCTTCGACCAGGTCATGCCGTCGCCCTCAATAAACTTGAGGCTCGTGGGGAACCTCCACTCCTTGCCGAGGATTGTCTCGACGGTAGACAGACCGTGCTTGTGGGCGAGCTTGCACAACCACAGAACCTGCTCGGAGGGGTCCCCGGAGTCGGGACGGGCAACCACGACCTTGCCATTTCCAGCAGCGGCGTTCTCCATGGCGATCTTGAGGAGGATGTCCTCGACGGAGTCGAAGAAGGAGTAGCAGTCAGCCACGTGGGAGTCGATGTCGCCGTCTGACGCAACCTCGTTGAGTCTGCGGTGGCAGTCCTCCTCGGAGTCGTATCCCTGGACATTACGGTGAGCTAGGGCGGAGACGGATGTGGCCACACCCGGTGCCTCGCCGGAGTTCTTCCACGCCTGGTATGCCCCCGAGAAGGTGTCGGTACCTGAGAACAGGTACAGGGCGTCTGCAGCCAGCCACTCGCTCTCCTGGGGCACCATACCCGCACGGCACCCGAAGTTGTGGAGCATCAACCCGGCGAGGAACCGGGACTGCTCGTCGGAGATCTCGTCCCGGTAGACGAAACGGACCAGGCCGAGGCAGTACTCGAACCAGTGGGCCAGCTGGGTCACCATCTGCGTGGAGGACCAAACCTTGAGCAGGGTGCTCTCGAACCAGGCGCCCATCTCACCGAACCCATCCGGCACGTTCTCGATCAGGACCACCGGCTCGTTGGGATAAACGACCGATCCCTCGGGCATGGCCTTGATCTTTATGGGCGGCCGGCCGTTGTACTTGTCGACCACCTCGCGCCAGAGGTGCTCGGGGAAGTGCATCTCGGTCAGTCCCCTGGTGCCGACTTTCTTGTCCGCGAGGAATCGCTTGGCCTCGTCGATCTCCTCGTGGGTGACAGGCTCGTAGAACAGGTAGTCCAGGATGCGGGCGAGTCCCGTGAAGACGATCCGGGTGTCGCCCTTGGGGTACAGGGTGGGGTCGATCTTCTCCAGCAGCCTCCGGAAGGTGATGTAGTAGACCGACTTCTCCTTTGCCTTCTCGCTCGCGAACTGGTCGGAGCTGATGGTGTAGGCGTCTGCCATCAGCAGGCGCGGGGTCTTGTGGACCTTGCGGCCCGGGAGGCGGACCTTGCGGGCCTCCGTCTTTATGTTCTGCGACTTGATCTTGATGGTGTCCATATTTTATGGTTTGGTTTTTTTGTCCTTGTGTTACACAAAGGTACTGCTTTCCCGCGAGACGGCAAAATCATTTGGCGGCGACCACCAGGTCCTTATCGCCTGTGGGATGCCCTTCGGGCATGGGTTTCTCTAAGGACATCTTGGACAGCAACACGACCATCATCGGGCGATGCTCCTCGACGACCTGGGTGAGGTCGAACCCTTCCACGTCGAACCAACGCAGGGCCGAGATGTCGTCGGACGCCTGCAGCCTGCCGTAGATGTGCCGGGCCCGGAACAGGGAGGTCATGATCTTGTCCCTCTCTGTGCGGTAGCGCCAGTCGTCGACCCTGAACGAACCGACGTACCCGGTGATCTCGATCTCGGCGTTGCCCGCCTCTTCTGAGAACTCCCGACGCGCAGCCATCTCGAGCGAAGAATCCGAGGGGCAGACGAAGCCACCCACGAACCTCCACTTGTCCTCGCCCGGCTTCTGGGCCAGGAGCATCCTGGAGTCGTCCTCGTTGAACACCGCGATGTCCACGGTCTGGTAGGATGTGGGGTACCTATTGTAGCTGCCGTAGATCACGCCGGCCCGCCAGTCGCGTGACGCCTTGACGTCCTCGCTGACGTTCTTGCGGATCTCGGTGCCCGACAGGCACGTCCGGGCGGCCAGTTCCTTGGTCTTGAACGAACCCTTGTAGTGCGGGATAAAGGAGTCCCTGCCGCCGTAGAGGACCACGGAGCCCATGGGGTGCACCTCGCGGATCCGGGCGTCGAGGGTCTTGGACCACTCCTCGTCGCTGCGCATGTCCGGCAGGGCGAGCACCGTGAGGTCGGGGTACTTGGACTGGATCATCTTGCGCCTGGCCGTGAAGTCCAGGGGGTTGTGGGTGGACCCGGATACCGGGGACACGCCCAGGAACAAAAGGGTGCTGGGGTGGGCGGCCATAACCTCCTCTATGATCTCGCAGTGCGCCTGGTGCAGCTCGTGCACCTGGTACCTGCCTACTATAACTCCTATCTGGCTTTTGTCTTTCATGTGGGTGAGTTTGTTTTTACGTTGCAAAGATACGGGTTTTTCGTCATAATCCCCCCAACTGCTGTCGGAAGGACTGCGACAGCTTGGGAAGCCCCCTGATCCGGTTGTCGCCTTCCTTTATGGCGATAAACCTGGTTGCGCCCAGAAGGACCAGGTTCGAGATCCTCGATGTCTCGAAGGGCAACTCGAGGAGGCCGACCTTGTCGCGGATCTCCGACTCGAATCCCGGGGTATTGAGGAAGTAGTGTTCGTCGATGTCAGACACTATATGCTGGGTGACTCCCATCATACCCGCGGTCAGCCTGTATGCGATTACTGTGACCCTCTCCTTGTCCTGCGCAGGCAGCATGCCGAACAGGAAGTTGAGGTAGAGGTTGAGAGCGTGCCGGTTTCCGGCAAGGGCCGACTTGATCGCGGCCTTGTGCTTGAGGACGAAAAGTATGTGATCGAGGTCCCGGTCCATCCGGATGTCGCCGGTCGCGCATAGCCTGAGTATGATATTAGGGTACATCCCGTCGAAATCGACGCAGACGACGTCCTCGATGTTGGCGCCGTGCGCGGACTTTGACCCGACACCCCGGTCCAGCAGAGGGTTGATGATGCGGCGGGGGGATGATATGGTCTGATCGAGAAACTTGGCCCCGGTTGACGCGAGGAATAAAGCGAGCCGGTCATTGATGTCGGACCTTGGCTCGACCGTCAGGTCGTGGTCTAGGGTCTGTATTGAATAAGCCCTGCGGACGGCGGTGTCGATCTGTTGCCAGAGCGGCGTCGCACGCTGCATCTGGTCTGTAACTATCTGTGCTTCCTGGGAGAAATGTTCGAATAAGGATGCGAGTATCCTTATGATCTGGTTGTCCATAATCTGAAGTTATCTTTTATGATAAGCCCTTGAAGTTATCTCCGACCTTAAAGTATATATCCCGGATCCTAGCCCTTGTTTAGATCCTCTTCTGCTTTATGTACGCCTTGATGTCGTCGTAGGTTACCGCGCCCGGAGTCATGGTCAGCTTGTCGGCGAGCCCCTGATGCTTGGCTTGAATCTCCTTCTCGCGCTTCTCCCTGTCCATCCTTTCCGCGTACTGGGTGTCTATGGACTTCAGGATGCCACCCAGGTATGCGGAGATGCCCCTTTCCTTTACCGCGTCCTCGTCGAACCTGAAGACGAACTCCTCGAGCTTGTGGTAGCAGGCTAGGGTGTCGTCAAGTATGCCGTAGTCCACGTAGAAGAAGATGTCGCCTATGGTCCCCTGCGCGTATATGGAGGTCTTGTACTGGAAGCCGTAGGACCCGGCGAAGTGGTCCTGGTCGTTTATGAGCCTCTCGCCCTGCCGCTCCATGGTCACGGCGTACCCGAGGTTCGCGGTGAAGTACTGCGACTGCTTGATCCACCGCATCACGTTGTGGTTGGTTACTATCTGGTACCTGCTCTCTATCATCTGCGCTATTCGGTTTCTATCTCGAACCCCTGTCCCTCCTCCTCGCCGGACTCCTCGTCCAGGCGTATCTTCAGCTCGACCAGCAGGTCCTCGTCTATGTCCTCGAGCTTCACGTTGTCTGTGATCTCCGCGACCACCTCTCCGGGCTCGTGCTTGTCGTACTTCTTGAACTTGACGACGCAGTTCTTGATGTCGTCCGCCGAGAACTCCTTGTCCTTCTCGGGCACCGCCTCCGAGAGCTCGATGCCGACCATAAGGTCGTAAAGGCTCTCCTCGTCGGAGAACTTGACCCTGACGTTGTCGAGCGTCCTGGAGTACCGGGACATCTCTATGCTCTCGAGTTCCACGCCGAGCTCGGCTATGGTGCTGCCTGACTTGTTGTCGCCGCCCTGCGCGAACCTCCGAACCTGGGCCTCGTCCGAACCGGGGGCCCCCGCGAACATCCTCTCTATCTTGTGCTTCACCTTGAGCAGCGCGTTCTTGATGTACTGCTCGGGAGTGTCGTTGTGCATCTCGTTGATGCGGCCGTATTCTTTGAACCTTGAAATCCTCATCTCGGTGTCGTTTTCCTATATATTAAAACCCCTGCACCGATAAGCGTCGATTCGCTAGGGCCGGACGAATTCCGAGACGTACCTCAGGGCAGCTAGGTCCTTCTGCTTGCACTCGAGCTCGACGTCCACCTCGAGCCCGCAGTGGTCGAATGCCTCGTAAAGGTAGTCGGCGTGCGCCTCGGGCCGGCTGGCGGGGTCCTCGTGTATCTTCCTGGAGGATGAATGGTGGGTCACGGGTCGGACTGTCCAGGTGGACGCCGCCATAAAGAGGGCCTCCGCCCAGGTCTGGCCGTCGGGGAAGCATGCGTGGTGGAGGGTGTCGGCGACTATGGGTACCTTTATCCTGTCGTGAACCATAGACCTCAGCATGAGCACGGAGTACTGGCCCGGAGCGTCGTCGTTCTCGACCGTCAGCCTGGCCCTGCATGACTCGCCCAGACGCCAGAAGTTCTCGCAGAATCGGGCGGCTGCGATATCCCTGGTCGGCTTAGTGGATCCTATATGAATGTTTATGGGGTACATGTGGGTGGCGGGAAGGCCCATCATGTCCATAAGATGCGCGTGCTTGTCGAGCTCGTCGACCGTCTTGTCAACCACTGAGGGGTTCTCGGATGCTAGCACGCAATAAGGACCGGGGTGGAAGCTGACCCGCATCCCCGAGGTCAACACGCGGTCACCGATCGATCGCAGGGTCATCGCGATTGCCGGGTAGTCGGGAAGGTCCTCTATCCGGTAGTGGGTCATCCACGGCATGGAGTCGCTGCTGAACCTGTACACCATAATCCCCCTGGATATGTTCCAGTCTATCACCCTGAGTGTGTCCCTGAGGTTGGACAACGCAAGTTGCGACGCGTAGGGGAGACCCTTGGAGTCGAAGGTGCGCTTGACCATACCCCTGTTGACCGAAACCTGTTGAGCCTTCCTAACGCCCTCGTTTATGCCGAGGGATATGCAGCAATACCCGAATCTTACCATAATGCGAAGATACGCAAAACTGCGTCAGCCCGTTATGGAATCATAGATGTTGGTGATGGACTCGGCGAGGCGGTAGTCCTTGACGGTCACCATGCCCTCTTCGTGGGTTATCAGCCCGATGGTGACCCGGTCGTACTCGATGCTGATCTCGGGGTGGTGTCGCTGCGCCTCCGCCTCGTGGGCGACCAGGTTGACGAACCTTATCGCCTGCGGGAACCCGTCGAACTTCATGGAGGCGACCAGCCGCCCACGGTGGTCCTGGTGCCATCTGTCTAGCCAGTTTGCCATAACCCTATATATCAGATTTTCGTGACCTGGTCCATGTTCAGGTCCACCGGGGTTGCCCTGCCGAAGATCATTACGTGCACCTTAACCTTGGACTTGTCCTCGTGGATCTCCTCCACGGTGCCCCTGAACCCGTCGAACGGCCCCCCGAGGATATTCACGGTCTCGCCCAGTATAAGGGTGTTTGTCAGCGTCATGTTCTTGTTGGTCTCGTCGTCGGTTACCATCTTGTCTACCTCCTGCTGCTTGAGGACCGCGGGCACCCCGCCCCTGTCCCTGAGGAGGCCCGAGTTGCCCGGGATCATCTTCAGGGCCTCCTGGAGGCGCTCGGTGTTGGACGACTGCACGAATATGTATCCGGGGAACATGACCTTGTCCCTGAACGCCTTCTTTCCGTTCTTCAGGTAGAACTGCTTCTCTGTGGGGACCAGGACGTTGATGTCCTCCCCGCTCCTGGAGTACTCCGTCTTGATCTTCTCGCTGACGAACCTCTCCCTGTTGGACTGCACCCTCACGGTGTACCACTTGCTTTCCATTATTGCTTAGTTTTGTTTTTCTGTATATATGCTGTCTCTTCCTTGATCTCTTCTGGATAAAGGGTCCTGAGGAGCTCCATGTCAGCCGGGCATATCTGGTGCTCCGCGGCCACCTCCCGGCCCTCGTCCGCGGGCTTCTGCCTCTTGGCCCACATCCACGATGGATAAGGCCTGCCCTCGAAGAAGGCGAACCAGGCGTCCATGGCCGCGGCCTTGTCCGCGTGCCTGCTGTTGAGCGCGGCCGCCTGGGCGGGGAAACGCCTGGCGAGGAGCCTGTTGACAATAAAGAAGAACTCCTCCTTCTGCTGGCGGGTCACGTGGGGCCACAACGCCCTGTCCTTGAACAGGGCGTTGGTCACGGCCAAAATGTTGTTCTCGACCTTAGCCATCTATCTGCTTTATCCTGCCGTCCCTGCGGGCCTGCGGGTTGATTAACATGAGCACGCACTCGGGCAGCCGGGTTTCGTCGATCACCATCTCGGGCCTCGCGGTGAGGTCCTTGGACACGTGGTTCCCGTCCTCGAGCAGGTACTCAAACTTGCCAGTCAGGTAGTTGTAGCACTTCGACACTATACCAGACCGCGCATTTGGACCGATAAGGTGGGTTATGGCCTCTTCGATCATATCCATCTCGAACTCGGGTGGGGACTTGACGGCGTGCGGCGAGCTGTATCCTGTCATCCAACCCATCGGCGCTGCGGCCTGCTTGGCAAGCAAGAACAAGGCGATCAGTTCAGCGTAAAGATACATCAAACTTTTGTATTTGGCGGGCAACAGTGGGTAAGACTGAAAGTTACCGAGTACCGGGTACCACTTGTCAATGACGTCCTTGTGTACCCTATAATCGACGAAACCGGTTTGGTCGTCTAGGTAGGGTTGGACTAGCAGTTTTTTGAGCGAATCCCTTCTCTCAGATACGAATTCGTTAAGGTCAGACTGATTGATACTCATTTGTCATAAGGTTTCTGACTTCGTCCGGCATGCCGCCGCAGTCGAGGTTTATAAGGGTCATGTTGTCCTTTATCCTAGACGCGATCTTTGGGATCATCGTCTTGCTCAGGCGCTTGGACTCGCAGATAAGGTCCGCTATGTTCTCGCACAGGTCGGGGTCCTGTAGGGACGGCTCCCCGAACTCGGCCCTGTACCGGACCATTATGCCCTCCGCGCCCTTCTCTCCTATACCTATGGTCTTGCCCGTCTTTGTCTTTGAGGACCACACCGACCGGATGTTGTCGCTGGTGTCACCCGATATGACCTTAGTGAGCATGGACCCCACTGGGTCGACCTCCAGGTGCACGAACCTCTCCTTGACCATGGCGACATACCCCAGGAACTCGCTGTCGTCGTTCATGTCGAACACGTCCTGGCTCTGCTGCTCCCTGACCCTGTCTAGGAACAGGTGGTGGTTCCTCGGGAAGAAGAACTTCTGCCTGTTGGCCATCTCGTTGGTCATGAAGTTCATGTACATCGGGTCCAACCCGTAGGTCAGGAGCTGCTTTATGTCATAGTCGTTGGAGACTATAAGGTTGGATGTGCCTTTCGCGTTCGACTGGGAGACTATATAGGAAACCCAGTCGTCCCCCTCGACGCTCTCGCTCTCGAGGAGCTTTATCTTTCGGTCCCTGAGGGTCGACTTGAAGTCGCCGTAGGTGGAGTAAACGAAGCCCCAGTCGATGTCGCTGGGCTTCTTCCTCTTGATCTTGTAGTCCCCGTATAGCTTCTTCCTCCAGGAACTCTTCTTGGTGTCGCTGACGAAGTATATCGAATGGAAGGGGTACCACTTGCGGTAGTTGGTCACCGCGACCTCGAGGCTCTTCTCCAGCCCACCGAACAACAGCTTGTTCTTGTGGAGGGTGTGCACGTGCCTGTGCAGCAGGTAGTTGCCGTCTATTATCAGGTTAAGCGTCACCATGTCCGTCGAGTGCCTTTTTTATGCGCTCGCCCCTCTGGTGCTGGATGGCGAGAGTGTCTAGGTGGTCGACGAGCTCCTTGGGGAGCACGGACAGATTGAATCCCGACTCCTTCAGGTGGATGTAGTAGCCAATCCCGAGGAACCCAACCAGGGATGCCAGGGCGGCCGGGTCCGTCTGGGCGAGCAGCTCGAACTCCTGTCCCAGAACCGTCACCCGCGACACGGGGTATTGGTATACTGGGTAAGTTGTTGTGCTGCCATAAATACCGGGGGACAGGTACAGGCCGCCGGTGTTGGGTACGGTGGTGGTGGTGGCTGTCCAGGTGTTGATTGTGCCAGTGAGGTTCGTTGTGGTCGTTGTGTTGGCCGAACCTGCGGTCGCCAAAAGAGTTGTGAAACTCTGTTTCTTCGACTTGTTGCGCGCCTTGGCGGTGGATACTTTGTTAGCCTTTAGTAAATTCATGTCGGCTTATTTTTTAGTTATAGCCGCCGGCCGCACCACTGTTTAGTCCACTATCCTTGCGTACCTGGGGGTCCTGCCCGACTCCTTGCCGGGCGTTATGTTTATGGACAGGGCGAAGTGGAACATGTCCTCGACTGCGCGGTCAGCAAGGCTGTATCCCTCCCTGTCGGACAGGTAGCTCTGCGCCCCCATCAGCACCCATGCGAGGAACAGGGACTGGTACTTCGAGACCAGCCGCATCCGGTCAACAAACAAAGACATGTTCTTTGACTCTACCACGGTGTCATAGTGATGTGCCAACTTGTCGTGGAAGTCTAGTATCCCCTTTCTGAGTTCTTCGTCATCCCACTCCTCGATCGAATCGCTGTAGTTAGATTCCCTGCGGGATCCAACCACCGGCACCTTGTCTAGTCCGTAGGAGTCCAGGATCCGGTTTATCTGTGTCAGGGACATGTTGCCGTGCTTGGCTGTCTTGCCCCTGACCTCTGCCGATATGTTTATCATCCTCGAGCTGTCCCGGGACCTGACGACCATAACCTCCTTGCCGTCGCCGAACTCCTTGCTGATCCTCTCCGCGACCAACTCCAGACCAAGCGTCGCGAGCGGCATCCTCGAGAGCCTGACGGTTTCCAGCCTGTACTTGGGCGGCCTGGTGATCTTGTTGACAACTATCTTTATCTCCTCGTTCTTCTTGACCTTCTTGAGCGATACCCCGACCATCTGCCTGGCGTCGAAGGTCGCGTCCACGATGTCGTTCAGGCCGGCGGCGGTTGTGCAGGCGGCTATCCTCTCCTCCAGGACAGCCTCGCTATCCCTCTCGACCGCGAACACGTCCGATGGGTTCCACTTCGCGAAGTTCACGCCTGGGTTGCGCTCCCTGAACGCGGCCCTTAGGGCGGAGACCGCACCGTGCGATCCGGACAGCTGGCAGAACCTGTAGAGCTTGGACGGGTCGAGCAGTCGCTCGTTCTTGTACCCGCTGCCGACTATCCCCGGCTTGTACAGGAAATTGGGTATTCGTATGAAGCTGTCGGACCAGGTGTCCCTGTACCGGGCTATGTCCTCCTGGGAAAGCGCCAGCCTATCGTCCAGGGACGTGTAGCGGTCCCGGAAATCGACGAAGGCCTCCTCCGGCAGCGACAGGATGTCGTCGTAGTCGGAGTCCCCGAGGTCCTCGCGCTTAAGCTGCCTCCATGCGAGGAAAATGCAAGCGATGGACTCCACGTACCTGGTGTCCCTGCTGCCCAGGCCTGAGCCCCCGCTGGATCCGAAGTCCGCGGTCTTCTCGATGTCGTTGAGCTTGTAGTGGGCGCCGTCGTCCCCGAGCAGGGCGTCGGCCCTGTACCGGTTCTGCGCGTCGGTGGTGGTGAAGTACTTGGATGCCCTGTACGGGTTGAACACACCGTCCCTGTTCGTGATGGCCCCGACCACCTGGTCCCGGTTGACTACTATGATCTCCTTGGCGCCCGCGTCTGTGGACACGAGTATCGGCAGGCCGTCCCTGATCTTCGCGACGAGGGTGTCGCCCCTAAGCCCGGCGATCGACGGCACCGATAGCTCCCTCACGTTTAGCCTTGCCTCGTTCAGTCTGGTGATGCGCATAAACTATATATTAACGGTATCACCTGCGCAAGGCGCGCCTTATGGAGACGCATATCGATGACAGGGGGTTGTTACGAGACAAGTAGAAATACAATCCAAAAAATGAGAGCGCAAGGAAGTACATAGTAAAGTTGGCTCTCGAGTAGGAACCGGTCAATTTGATAAGGGTCAGCTGCACCGCGTCGAACCCCAGGGGGTTCAGGAACGTCGCCACAACCAGCGACAGCGTTGCCAGCCTCTCTCTCGTCGATTTTTGCATGCTCTAGTAAAATATGGTCGCCGACGTCCATGGACATGTCGTGTTTTGCCTCCCTTCGTTTGTCGGAGTAGACCATATATATTAGCCATCTGAAGATGCATTTTGACGGACCAGTGCCTCAGCCTTCACCGATCACCTTGTTTATCCTGACCGACCGGCGCAAGTCGTCGATGCCCCGCCACCCGAACATCTCCACGCCCATGTGAATGTACCCTCGGTCCCGGTCCGACTCGGCCCAGGTGATCCTGTATGCGGCGTAGGTGCCGACATCGTCGCGGATGTCCATGAGCACGAACACGGGGTAGCTCTCCGGGCAGAAACCGGCATCCAGCAGGGACCCACACCCGAAGACGCTGGCCGATCCGTCTCGGATCTCGTAGGAGGTGGATAAATAGTCCTTTTCTGGCATGTCGCCGACAAAGACAAGGTGCAAATTTTTGGATGTCATCTGAGCAACTCGACTTTCCTGGGCTCCGAGTCCTTACCGAACCAGGCAGACAGGGACTCCGCCGACCGTTCGTCCGTGGATATGAGGGTCAGCCTGGGATTCTGTATAATGTCCTGGTACTCGTCGTCCACCAGGGCAGACAACCCCTTCTTGTACTTGATCTCCCAGTCCTTGGGGTTCACCGTCGGCAGCCACTTGGAGTAGTCGGGCTGCGAGAAGAAGGGAGTCTTCTTCTTGGACCGGTTGTTCCTCGCAATAACTATCGGCGTCTCGAGCTTGTGGACCATACGAAACTCGAACAGCTCGGGCCAGAACTTGAACATGAAGTTGATCAGCAGGGCGGCTATCGAGTTGCCGTCCTGGTCCGCGTCCACGGCGAGGAACACCTTGCCGTACCTGAGGTCCGAGACCTTGGCCTTCTGCCCGAGCTTGAGACCCAGGGAACCCATCAGGTTGACCACCTCGTTGTTGTCAACCAGCCTCTGGGTGGTTATCTCCGCGGCGTTGATGAACTTACCCCTGAGCGAGAACGCGCCCTGGGTCTGGGGGTCCCGGTACTTCCGGAAAGCGGCCGACGCCGAGTCCCCCTCGAATATGAACAGCTGGCAGTTCCTGCGGTCCCTGGACTTGGCGTCGATGAGCTTGTCGACCTTCAGCCTGTCCAGGGACTTGTTGAGCTGACGGGCGGCCTTGCTCTCCTCCGCGGCCTTCTTCTGCTGCACCCAGTCGAGTATGGACTGGACGATCTCGGACTTTATGATCGAGGCTATAAGCTTCGGGGGCACCTGGTAGGAGTGGCCGAACTCCTTCTGCTCCGTGATCAGCTTCTCCTTGGTCTGCGACGAGAACGAGGGGTTCACGACGGTGCAGTCGAGGTACAGGAACATGTGGCCCCTGAGCTCGGACGGCTTGACGTCCACCTTGTGCCGCTTCAGGAAGTGGGCCCTCAGCTCGGTGATGATCTGCCCCATGACGTGGTCGACGTGGGTGCCGCCGTCGTAGGTCTCGGTGGAGTTCACGAAGCTGACCTGCTGGAACCCCGCGTCGGAGTGGCCCACCGCGACCGACCACAAGCCGTCCTTGGACCGGTCTGAGAAGAACAGCGGCTGGTACATGCTGACGTAGTCGTCGAACGCCTTGAAGCACAGCATCTCCGTGTTGAAGGTGACCTTTAGCCCGCAGTTGCAGGCGGCGACGTCGACCACCCTCTTCCTTATCATGTCCAGGTGGTCCTCGTCGATCCTTTCCAGGCCGAACCTCTCCAGGTCGGGGTGGTACATGACCTGCGTGAAGGGGGTCCTGGACCCGGAGACCTTGGCGGGGGACCGGTCCCTCATGTTGTTGGTGAACTCCTGGTGGAACTTCTTCTTCCTGTCGCAGGTCGATATGACGAACCTCTTGGAGAACACGTTGGTGAGCTTGGCCCCCAGGCCGTTGAGCCCCGCGACCACCCTCTGGTCGGTGTCGTCGTAGTTGGAGCCGCTCATCAGGTTGCCGAAGATGACCTCGGGAACGTACACCCCGTGGTCCTTGTGTATCTCCACCGGTATCCCCCCGTTGTCGGTGACGGATATCCAGCCCTCCTCGGCGTTGACGACCACGTCGATCCGGTCCAGCCTCGGGTTCCTCTTGGACTCGTCGACCGAGTTCATCAGCACCTCGTCGAATATCTTCAGGAACGAGGGTATAACAGTAACCTCCCTCTGCTGGAACCTCCCGTCCCGGAGGACCCACTTGGTGGATGTGTGCGGCTTGTTTGACCCCACGTAGGTCTGGGGCCTCAAAAGTATGTGGGATATTGGGTCAAGCACCTTGTACTTGTCCTCGATCTTCTTGGACATCGTTGATGGTTTACAATATTATGGCCTGCGTCCCCTCTGGTTTAGGATACCCTCCCTTATTTCCTCCACCGTGGAGTGCAGCTTGCCCAGGAAAAGCTTGTGCGCGCGGGGGGAATACCCCCTGATGCCGTCCAGGATCTCAAGCAGGTCCCTGTCCCTAGACATCCTCGCGAACATCCTCGCGAGGGCCGGGCTCGGCTCCGCCCTTCCGGGGCCGCCGGCGGCGAAGAAGGCGAGCAGGTCGTCCAGCAGGGCCATCCTGGTCCTGGTGGAGTGCGTCCTCTCCATGTCCCTGAACAGCCTGACGACCGCGTCGAGGAACTCGCTGTGGATGGTGCTGTACTCGCCCCTGTTCGTCAGGTAGGCCCTCGACTCCGGCCCCTCCCAGTACCTGTACGCGGCCTGGTCCTTCACGTTGTACCTGGTGGTCTCGGTCGGGTCGACGGCGTGCAGCACCTCGTGGACTAGCACGTTGTGGAGGTCCCGCTTGGTGGTGAACTCCCTGGGATGGCACATGGACAGGACAAGGTCCATGGGGTCCCTCGAGACCTCAGGCTCCGTGCCGGTCAGTCCCCACTGCTTCCTCACCGAGGGGTCTATATAAACCCGCATGAAGGCGTCGGTGCCGTCCAGGGTCTTGAAGGTAAGCGCGCCGACGTGGGTTAGGGTGTCTATCCGCCTGCGCCTCATGCCCCACATCCTGTCGCAGAGGAACTCGACGTCCTCCGCCAGCCGGGGGTCCAGCCTTATCCTCTTTGACTCTAGTACCGCGTTGTGTCTGTTTGTGTGTCGCATGTCTGGAAAACTATTGATGTCGTGTATATATATTACCTATGCATTCGCAGAAAACAATATCCGAGTTCCTGTCCAACGAGTACAGGGACTTCTCGCTCTACGTGATAGAGAACCGGGCCATAGCGTCCGTGGTGGACGGCCTCAAGCCCGTCCAGAGGAAGATCCTCCATGTGTCAAACCGCACGTGGCGCCTGGGGTCCGAGAAGACCCTGAAGGTGTTCCAGCTCTGCGGCAAGGTGGCCTCGGAGGCATTCTACCACCACGGGGACGCCTCGCTCAGCGCGGCCATAGTCAACCTCGCGCAGTCCTTCAAGAACAACCTGCCCCTGATGGAGGAGGACGGCCAGTTCGGGTCCCTCAGGGTCCCCGAGGCCGGTGCGCCCAGGTACATCGGTACCAGGCTGCACCCCAACTTCCGTCTGGTCTACAAGGACTTCGACCTGCTGTCGCCGAGGGAGGAGGAGGGCGAGGTTATAGAGCCCGAGTACTTCCTGCCCGTGGTGCCGATGATCCTCGTGAACGGGTCCTCGGGTATCGCCGTCGGGTTCTCCAGCAACATCATGGGCAGGGACCCCCTGGGGGTCATAGCCGCCTGCGAGGCCATACTCAAGGGAAAGAGGGTGCCCCTGGTGTCCCCGATGATACCCGGGTTCCGGGGCACGTTCGCGCAGGACCCGGACAACCACAAGAGGTGGATCATATCCGGCGCGTTCCAGAGGGCGAACACATCCACCATAAGGATAACCGAGCTCCCGCCGTCGATGACACTCGAGAAGTACGAGCAGATCCTGGACGACCTCGTGGACAAGAAGTCCATAGCCAGCTACGAGAACAACTGCAGGGACACCATAGACTTCGTGGTCAAGATGACCCGGGAGTCCCTGGCCGCAGCGTCGGACCAGGACCTGGTGAAGATGCTCAGACTCGAGGAGTACAGGACAGAGATATTCTGCACCCTCGACGAGTCGGGCAAGTTGAAGATATTCGAGTCCTCGGAGGAGCTCACCCGGTACTTCGTAGAGTTCCGGCTGTCATTCTACGACAAGCGGAAGGCCCTGCTTATCGCAGGTCTCGAGCGCGAGATCGGGGTCCTGTCGAACCGGGCCAGGTTCATAAAGTCGATCGTCGACGGCGAGCTCGAGGTCAGGAACGCGCCCAGGGACTCGGTCGTCGCCAGGCTCGAGTCCATGTCATTCGATAGGGTGGACTCATCCTTCGACTACCTCCTGAGGATGCCAATATGGTCCCTGACCCAGGAGCAGTACGAGAAGCTGCTGGCCGAGCTCGAGGCCGCGAGGGCCGAGCTCGAGAGGACCAGGGCGCTGGAGCCGGTGGGCATGTACCTGTCCGACCTGTCCGAACTCAGGAAGAAATTAAAGTGAGGTGGATAGAAGGATTTTACCTAACTTTGCGGAAACCCACTTCCAGACCATGCTCAAAAACTCACCCGCCACGAGGAGGCTGCTTTTTATCAACATCGGAGTATACCTGATGACCCTGATAATGCCGGGCCCCCTGTACAGCCTCTTCGCCCTACACGACTTCGAGTCGCACAAGTTCCTTGCGTTCCAGCTACTGACCTACCAGTTCCTGCACGCGATCGGTCCCCTCCACATCATCTTCAACATGATGATACTGGTGGTGTTCGGCTCGGTCGTCGAGTCGAAGCTCGGGTCGGCGAGACTGACGACCTACTACCTCGCCTCGGGCGTCGTGGCTGGGCTGATGCACAACCTCACCATCCCGGATGAGACCATCGCCACCGCATACCTGAGGGGCAGCGACGTGACCCTGGTCGGCGCCTCCGGGTCGGTGTGGGGTCTTCTGGCCATGTTCGCACTGCTCGTGCCAAACGAGAAGCTGTACCTTTTCTTCCTGCCGGTCGGCATCCGGGCCAAGTGGGCCGTGACCGCGTTCTTCGCGATCGAACTGATAAGCGCGTTTATCGTCAGGGACAACGTATCGCACTTCGCGCACGTAGGCGGGGCGCTTACTGGGGCCGCAATATATTTATACGAAAAGAAAAGGGGGAACGCATGAGACGGGAAGTCATGACCAGACACATAGACCAAAGCCTAGAGAAGATTATACTCGAGGGAAAGTCCCTCGGCGAGGTTTTCCACAAGCTCGACGAGAGAAAGGAGGTCGCCGCCCGATCGAACATGAGGCCGGAGACAAAGGAGTACGTCAAGCAGATCTGCGAAAGGAGGAAGATGGACTTCAATATCATCTACGGCAACCCGAAGTTCGCCGCCCTCAACCTCTGGAAGGTACACCGACTGGTCAAGCTGCGGCACAAGCTCACCGGCGACGTCACCGAATAAAGTCCCGGAAGCGCATCACCGCCTCCTTCACCAACCTTATGAAGGGGAACTCCTTCTCGAAGGACACAACGTCCTGCTTGTACCCCGACGCGCTCTCGTCCTTTGCATCCTGAGTCCACTGGTAGGACCATGAGAGCTCGTCGGGGGTCTTGAATCCGAAGAAGCCCAGGACCTCGCGCTCTAGCGCGACTGCCTTGTCGCCGTTCCAGTTGTGACCGATGGATATCACCCCCGCCTCTATGTCCTTAAGCAGGTTGGACTCCCCAAGGGTCGAGTGCCTGTTCTCGAGGAATGTAAGCCTCTCCACAAGCCTTGCATAGATCGCGTTCATCTTTCCCCACCTTATGGACCCGAAGAATACGACCGCATCGCACTCCAGAAGCTCCTTGGTGACCTTCCATAGCTCGTCGTCCTTGTGGTTCAGTGAGCACCAACACCTGTGGTGGCCGGAAGGGTTCTTGTCCTTGTCCTTGAGCTTCGAGTCCTTGGTGCCACAGTGATTGCCGCCCTCGCCCATATGGGACACGTTGCCCTCGCATGGGTGTATAACCAGCTTCGAGGCGTCTAGTATAGTGACCCTGTCGTTGCCCAGCTCGCGTTTCATCTCGTGCGCGAGGGCGCTCGACTTGGGCACCTCGTCGTTCCACCTGTTGGAGGTGGTGATGAACAGCACCCTGTTCTTTCCCTTGAGGTGGACCAGGGTCCGTTTGTAGTTGGCTATCGACATGACCTATATATTGAATATTCAAGAGGACTGATTTGTTCCATGCGTTATATATAACAAAGGACCCCGCGGATTTCCGCGGGGTCCTCGCCAAGGCTCAGAGCCTTTTGAACTCCTCTAGGACGGCCTCCATCCTGTGCTTCTGCTCCCACATCTGGTTGTGGTTCCACGGGACGGTGTTGTAGTACTCGTTGACGAGCCTCTCGATGCCCCTCACCTTCTGGAGGTCGATTATCGCGGCGTCGCGCTCGCGGACCCTGAGCTCCTCGAGCCTCTCGTTGTACTGGGCCTCGTACTCCTTTATCTTCTCCCTGAACTCGTCGTACATCGCGGACTCCTTGGCGGACAGCTCCTCCATCTTTGCGTCGAGCACCTTCTCGCGCTTGTCGAGGTCCTCGAGTTTGGCCTGGAGCCTGTCGTTCATCTCTCTCTGCCTGGCGTCAAGGTCCTTGGTGCCCTGAAGGGCGACCTTGTCGAGGTCCCTCTCCCTCTGCGAGAGGGCGAACTCCGCGTCCCTGAGATCCTCCTGCCTCCTGGCCAGGGCCTCCATCTGCTCGACGGACTGCCGGTCCCTCTCGTTCAGCCTCTGGACCGACCTCTCGTACTCCTGCTGCCTGGCCTGGAGCTTCGTCTCCCTGATCTCGAGGGCCGACTCCTGCTCCATCAGCGAGAGCATCTTATCGCGGTACTGCTTCTCGAGCTCGACCTGGACGGAGGTGAGCTTGACCTCGACCGCCTTCTGCATCTCAAGGTCCTTGAGCTGGAGCTGCCTCTGCAGACTCTGCACCTCTGCCTCGGTGCCCCCGTCCCTGGCCGCCTTGCCGGAAAGGTCAATCTCCCTGCGCGACAGCTCTATCTCCCTCTGCTGGATCGCGGACTCCATCTCGCCCACCTCCTTGAGCTTGGCCCGGTACTTCTTCTCCATCTCGATCTCGGCCTGAGTCAACCGGGACTCTAGGCCGCGCTCGGCCTCGTCTAGCTCCCTGCGCCTCGACTTGAAGCTGTCCTCGATCTCACGGTTCTGCCGCTCGAGGTCCTCTATCCTCTGCCTAAGCTCCCTCTCGGTGTCCGAGGCGGCGACCGACGATGCCGCAGAGGTGACGAACATCTCCTCCAGGAACGGCATTATCTTTTTGCTTATAACTGCAGGCTGGGGCACCTTCGACTGCTTCATGTGCGCCAGAAGGTCCTGCTTCCAGTCGATCGCCTGGAAGTACTCCGCGTTGGAGTTGACCACGTCCCTGTCCAGGAGTATGGTATCCGACTTGGTGCGGTATATGAACTCCTCGACCACCGTCCCGCTCTTGAGCAGGGTGATCTTCTTGTCCGGGGACACGTATGGGAAGTCCTTTACTATCTTGTGCTTTATCTTCATGGTGACTATATATTTTTGCGGGCCGGGGTATTTTGCATAACTTCGCATTTCGGTAAGACTTATATAGGAACCAAAACAAAAGATCGTGAACAGAGACCTGTCCGGCATAGTGGTGCGAGAACTGGTGCAGAACGTGGACTTCATGCTGCGCCTTAAGGAGAACCTGGCGTCCAGGACCTACCGGATGCCTTCCGCAATGATGTCCTACATCTCGACCAAGTACTCGATATCCATGGGGGAGCTGACCTCGATGCACGACCTGATGTTGGACCACGCGATATCCGCGCTCGGGCTGGGTGCTAAGCCCGATAGGACCCAGGCGCGCAAGGTGGTCGTTTGCAGGAAGGGAACCAAAAACCAAAAGAAAAAACAAACCATATGAAGGGAGAATTCAACACGGGACTCAGGTTCGCGGGATTCGTCAGGGAAAGGGGGACGGGGAAGGTCGTGGACCGGGCCCTGGTCGACGGCAGGCACTTCCACCTCGAGGGCGTGACCCTGGCCATGACCGTGCACGACGACGGTTCGGTAGACCTCCGTCCGCAGGAGGGGAACGACCTGACCCGGGAGCAGAGGAAGGGGATACTCGACCTGATAGAGGACCGGGGCACGGACATCCGCGGCGACATGCACCACTACGTGGGTGGCATCACCTTCAGTGACCCTGATGGCGGGCACAAGATGCTGCTGAGGGTCACCGTGAAGTCGCCATACGCCAAGCTGATGGACATCTTCGGCGAGGAGGAGCAGGAGGGCGAGGTCGCCATCCCGGACAGGCTCGCGGGGCTGCTCGAAGACATCATGTCCGAACCCGAGGGTGCGAGGGAGGATACACCCGCGCAAGTGGCCGACACCCTTACAGGACCACCATTGCCCGACCCCACCGCCTCGGCCTTCGAGCGCATGATGCGGGAGAAGGCGGATGAGCTCTCCAGGGCGCTTGCGAGGGCAGACGAGGTGGTCGCGAAGAGGAGGCATGAGGTCGACGCGGCGACGGCGCTGCTCAAGGCCGCGGAGGACGAGGCAAGGGTTATCGCAGACAGGGTGAGGTCGATGGGCGACCGGGCCCCGCACACCGGGCTTATGGTGCACGTGTCGGAGATGACAAACGAGAAGGTGTCGCTTGACGAGGATACGGAAAGAAAGATAAGGGGGGTGGTCTCCAAGGTCAAGTCCATAAAGCTCGACAACTTCATGAAGCTCTTCAACAGCGGGGAGTACCGGATCGGCGTGTTCAGGGACATAGACGGCGCCACCGTGAGGGTGACGGACCCGCTTGAGATCGGCGAGGCCGCCACATCCGCGCTGCACATGATCGGCGCGGCGTATTCCGGCAAGGACTTCGTGTACAGGGGAGACCTGGGGTGGCACGAGATCGTAGACCACTTCGTGTGCAGGGGCTTCGGTCACCTCACCAGGCTGCCGGACGTCGACGAACAAGAAAAAAACGAACCGAAATGATAATGAGGATACTCTTCATACTATCCGTGCCCTTACTGTCCGTGGTTTTCTCTCTGATGAGCTCCGGCATAGAGAACCTGGTGACCGCGGAAAACCCAAACTGGCACACGATACCGATATTCTACTGGCTGGCCTTCTGGGCCGTCGCGTGGTACTCGGTGTACCACTTCAGGTTCGGGTCCACCAAGAGGCTCAAGGTATTCCTCCTCAAGACCATAATCCGCGCGAGGCTGAAGTACCTCGCGGCCCAGGTGATAAGCAAGCCCGACGACCTCAACCGGATACAGAGGAAGGCGGTGGCCGTATGGGCCCAGATGACAAAGGACCGGGACGCGGAGATGCACTCGTGTATGGTCACCAACCGACGGATGCTCAGGAAGGACGGGACCACCTGCGTGATCACCACCGGCAACGACGTTAACTTCATATTCGCGAGGGTGGGCGGGGACAAGGACGTATACTTCGACGTCTTCCTGCCGAACACCGTGATGTCCTCGATGTTCAACTCCTTCGACAGGGAGCAGAAGGAACGGTTCGACCGGATAGTGGACGACTGCAGGTCCGCAGCCTCTGCGACCGTCAGCGCCGGATAGTTTCAAATGCCGCCTCGCGCCCTTTATATATAGGGGACATGGGAAGGAAGAAGAACAAGGCAAGGTCGGTCCCGCAACGAAGGTTGATGGGATACGCCTACGCATGCGCCACTGGAAAGGCGAAGGACTGCCCGCCGTCCGTTATGGACGTGGCGAGGTCGTTCACCGAGAACAAGCCGAGGAAGGGCCTGGCGACCCTGCGGCACCTGGCCAGCACCCGGCACGAGGGACTGCCCAAGACCCGGATCTCCGAGTCCCGTGTACTAAAATTCAAGGACTTCAGGATGGAAGAGTCTGCGGGCGACGCGGGTGGGGAGATATACTACCTAGATTACCTTTACAGTTTGAACGACCACGAGATAAACGGTTACGTGAACGAATTCGTGTCCTCGGGGGACCCAGAGGACAAGGCCGAATATATATGGTGCATCAACAGGAGGATAGACCAGTTGAAGCGGTCGGGCAGGAAGTTCGACGAGACCGAACTCGCACTCATGCGGATGTCCATGGAGGAGGTCCTCCAGGGATCCATCAAGAAAAAAAATATCTGAAAAGAGATGATCATCGAGAACATAAACAGACTGGACAGGGAACTCAAGTCGCGGTTCGACTCGGTCTCCATAGCAAAGGGGAGCGACAGGTCGGTGCACCACTTCGAAATAGTCGCGGAGAAGGTTGTAGAGGGCAAACGAGTGAAGGTGTCTGCCAGGGTGCCGATGCAGGCCCTGGAGATGCCCAGGGTGGCCTGGTCCTACCTCTCCGACCCCACGGACCCGATGGGCCACGTGGTGGAGATGATATCCGACATGGAGGAGCTCGCCGCGGACATCAGCGAGGTGGCGGACAGACGCAGGCTCGACAGGGCGTACCTGGAGTCCCTGGCCCAGGTCGAGGAGGAGCCAGAACCCGAGCAGATCGATGACCAGGTATCCGAGATGGTCGCACTGGTAGGCCGGCTCGGTATGCAGGTGACCGACACCAGGACTGCCATAGAGGACGGGCTGATGGTCGAGGTGTCCACGTTCAAGGGATCGGTTAGGGAAAGCGACAGGCAGAGGATCGACATGGCGATCGCACTCATCGAGGGCGCATCCAACCTGTGGGTCGGCGACCGGCTGGTCGTAAAACAAATAATCTGAACGGATGGCGATACCCTCCTCCCCGTCCGAGATTTCGCTCGGTCAGCTGAGGGTCGAGTTCGTGAACGGGGACACGGACGACTACGCCCTCAGGAGGGTCGGAAGGCCCACCTCGTCCGGGTTCGCCGGGGCGACCGACCCCCCGCTGTTCACGCCGGTGAACCAGAACTCGCCCGTTATACCCGACAACGTCGAGGAGTTCGCCATGTCGGAATGGTACGACTACGACCACTCCGCCTACGGGTTCTGCAGCATAACCAAGTTCACTACCCCCGACATAGGCCGGTTCTTCACCTACTACAAGATCCAGGTCACCGGCGACCCCAACACTTTCGTGAGGGTCAACGTGGAGCCCCTCGGGCCGTCGAACATACTCACATACGTAAACGTGTACGCGAACAGGTACCCATTCAACGCCGACGGTTCGTTGATTCCGGAGGCGCCGGACCTCAAGCTACTCACCGCGGGCACGACCGTGCAGTCGGTGTACTCCCGGGACACGGCGGACCCAGAGTACCTGCACATAGTGATCTTCGACGCCAGCGCGGCTGTGTACAGCGACGTGTACATAAACTCATGCGCGTCCCAGTACACGAGCAGCGCGGGGGAGCTCTCGATATCCCTCAGGTCCACGCAATTCCCGGGATACGTCGGCGGGACTTCTGTCCCGGTGCTCGCTGCCGTGGCAATTCTCGTCAATGTGTGGATAGGCAGCTCCTACTACACCGAGTATCTAACAATGCCAACGGGGTCCAGCTTCGCCAGCGCGATCATGACAAACGTGCCACCGAACAGCTTCGTGGCGAACGTGGACATCGCCGAGATAACGCCGACTGGGTTCTCATCCCATGAGTACAAGGCGGGAGACTCGGTCATCGGGTTTTGCTAGCCCGAAGTCTCGTATGGGCCAACTGGCTGGCAGCTAATCCCGGGGCCGTTAAAGCAGTCGCAGCAGTTTGACTTCTCAGGGTCGGGTGGGGTATAAGATGGACTGAAGAGTACCGGTACTTTCCTCGAACAAATAGTTACGCTTCCATCGTATAGTATTGTATCGACCTCTATGTCAAAGGAAGGTGAAAGGGGCGAGCAACAGTCGACATAGTTTATGTAAACAACGTTGCCAGGGGTGGTCGTGATCTCATACGCATAGCAGCATCGACCAGTGTATGAGAACACGTTGCAGAGCACATCGCAGGTGGCGCCGTACCCAGTGTCCAGGTCGGTGTACACAAGGCAGTGTGAATATCCGAATGGTCCCGGCTCCTGTCCGCAGGGCACTGTTACATCTAGTTGCGACATGGGCTATATATTTGTATGAGACTGCCCGTCCGCGTGACGAAAAGTATGGAAACCGATATATAAAAAAAACACCGAAAAGACTGATGGCTGCCCCAAACCCACAACCACAATACCTGACAGGAACGTTCTACAGCGACTGTCCGACCCTCGAGCTCGGTTGTTGCGTGAGGGTATGGGATCCGGAGCAGTCCCAATACTTCAACGCGGACGACGGCAGGGGCAGCTACTTCTCCGACGGCACCTGGTGCTACAAGATCGAAAACTGCCTGATAGTGGAGAAGAGGCAGTGCCCTACGGACCTTTACGTCAGGGCGTGCTCAGACCTGGCGACGGACAGCAACGGCATCTTGAACCTGTTCGCATGGCTCACGACCGGGCCGAATGGCGGGTCCATGGTCGGGGCAAACACCCAGATAACAGTTCAGATCAACGTGGCCTTTGTGGACCCGCCCGGGGCTACAGCCTCAGGACAGGTCGTGATCGGGCTGAACTACGTCCAACAGCTGCCAATATCATACGGGTTCATAGATTTAGGGCCCACTTATGCAAACAAAAGGGTCGCCAGCATACAGATAGCGAGCATAGACCCCACGGTCTGGCAGTCTTCAGACCCTGTACCTATACTCAGGAACTATTGGATCGGCGAAGTGTGCACTTACGATGCGGAGTACGTCGACGAGACGCCACCACCCGACAACGGACTCGTGATCGACCAGTACACAGCCATAAATATTATGTATTCCATGGGTACAAACGGATTCGAGGTTTCTGATGATAAAGTCGAAAATAGCAAGCAGGTGTTGAAGACGCTGAAAGATTCCGCGGAACTAAAAAACTGTCTGCTACCTTTGTATGGAAACGACATCAACATATACAACTATATGGTCAGGGTCGTAGATACCAAGGATCTGAGCGATAACTTCAGGGAGAGGTGGCTTGTGATGTTAACCTGGACAAATATAGAAGGGACGTTACCACCACCCCCTCTGCAAATACCAACGACAAAGAAAGTGGTGAACATATTGTTACAGACCGAGGCCGACGACTCCTACCACAGCGGATGTGATCGACCTCGTGGAGTAGTCCCTGGATATCCCATCGATGCCGTTAGGGGTAGGAAACAGATTAAGAGATGGAACCAGGACCTAAGCGCACTACGATCGCACCTGTCGACGGCCAACTCCACAAATCCATATTACTGGAGGGGTATTCTGAATGTGCTGCGATTTGGTGACGATAAAACCAGTCAATCCGGTCTTAGTGAATGCACCCAATTTTACGATATGGCTCGGGGACTGATGACGGGAGAACGAATAAAGACGGAATTTGATACTAGTGGTGTTTCTTGGACATGGGTACCAGGATTCCGACCAGGCCTGCAGGACGATTTCTCCACCGTCAAGTATCGTTCATATGATTATCCCAATGGGCTCATTAAAATCGACTTCGTGAAGATAATAGCAGACTCGCTACAGGCCCTCGGATACCCAAGGCCGTGCCCGTGATCCTAATATATAGTCCTGTATGGCATCGATACCACTAACGGGGCCGGTCTCATGGTCCACCCTCAGGAGCACCCTCGCCAACACCGGGACAGCGCCGTTTGGCCTGAGCGGCGCGGGCAGGCCCACATGGACAACCAGCCAGCCGTACTCGCCGGGCACCCCCCAGTACGTGCCCAAGAACAGGAGCTCCTCGTCGCTGCCGGACGACTCCTCGCCCTTCGCGATAAGCGAGTGGCGGGGGTACGACCACGAGCAGTCCAAAGGCTGCACGGCGACCAGCTTCACGACCAGGGACATATCCAGGGACTACACCTACTACAAGGCCAGGCTGACGGGCGCGGACGGATACACATCATCCATATCGGTCCAGTCCAACTCGACGCCCAACTCCAACGTGGCGGTGAAGGTGTACACCTCGTACCCGTTCTCCAACACCGGCGCTTTGACCTCGAGCACCCCCGCGCTTTCCTACGACCTGAACAGCGCGCAGACCCAGACTCTGGTCTTCACCATGTCCTCCTACTCGGACATGTACCTCCACATTGTCGCATGGGAATACCTGCAATAGATATATAGGCTATGGCAACACTAACTATAACGATACCGTGTGCGACCGACCCATTCCCCTACTACATATGCCTTGCCTTCGGGGATAGCAGCTGTCCGGCACTCTGCGCGGGCTACGACCTGAACGCGTGCAACAACTAAGAATACACAATGGCGGTATACAACGCGGCATGGGCATCTAACTGCGCGACCCTTGAGGTGGGTTGCAGACTAATGTACTACGCCGGCGGGGGCGTGTGGGCCAACGCGGACGACTACATGTACGTCGTCGACGGCAAGTTCTCCGACGGGACCTACTGCTACACCGTAGTGGACGGGGTCATAACCACCAAGGTCGCGTGCGGCTACGACCTGACGGTGTACGCGAAGTACGTCAACTCGTCCGGCGACATAGCGTACGACATAAACGACGTCCCTGCAGGGCTGTCCTACCCGGTCAACACCCCGACCTGCGACTTCGCATACACCATCACCGGGCTGCAGACCGGCGACGCCGTCAAGTTCTACAACCCCTTCGGGTACGCGGTGGCGGGGGACTCCTCCGACTGCCTTGGATCGCCCTCGAGCTGCGACTACACGGTGAACATCGGCACCTCGAACCAGACCGTGTACCTGACGGTGGACGGCGGAACCTCCTGCTAAATAAACTTTGCGGATAAGCCGAACTTCGGTAACTTTGCCCTAAACCAAACCGAGAGATGCAATTACGCAACATCCACGAGAAGCTTATCGAGTCCATCCAGATCATGCTGGTCGACCTCAAGGTGAACCTACCCTACTACGGCAACTTCAACCTGTTCGTCAACTTCCACGAGAACAACAAGATGCCAACCTGCGCGGTCAACATGACCTCCAAGGGGTTCAACTTCTACTACAACACCGAGTTCCTCAACGGACTCACGCAGAAGGAGGTGAACTTCATCACGCTGCACGAGGACTTCCACCTGCTGTGGAACCACCCACGGCGAACGATCACCGGACAGTACGACCCCAAGCTGGCCAACATCGCCCAGGACATGATCATCAACCACATCATCGTGGAGGACATGCCCGACTGGTTCGTGGAGATCCCCAAGGACAAGGGGGGAAAGAACATGGCCCTGTTCGTGCCCAAGGAATACGAGGGCAAACTGATCTTCGAGGAACTCTACGAGTGGCTCCGGGACAAGCAGGACGAGCGCAAGCAACAGCAGAAGGGCCAGCAGGGCAAGGGCGACGAGGGTGACGGACAGGACGAACAACAGGGTCAGGAAGGCGAGGGTGACGGACAGGAAAAGGAGGGCAAGGGCAAGGGCAACTACGGTCCCTATGGGAAGAACCCCAGGTCAGGCAAGTCCGGCGAGCCCGACACCATCGACACTTATTCCCTCGACGAGCTCCTCGACAACCTGAACGAGACCCAGGGACAGTACATGGACCAGCACATGGGGGACGAGGTGCCCGAGGAGATGCGGGAGTCTATGGTCAAGGAGGCCATGGACAGGCTACAGGCCCGCGGGCTTTCCGGCGGCAACATCGAGCAGACCCTCAATAAGCTCCGCAAGAAGCGCAAGGACTACCTGAGCCACATCAAGCGGCACGTAAGCAACCTGATCTTCGGCACAAAGAAGATGAAGACCATCGTAAAGCCGAACCGTCGGCAGATCTCGGGCATAAAGGGCAACAGGAAGGTGAAGACCAAGATCAATGTTATACTAGACACCTCGGGAAGCATGGGCGGCCAAGGCACCTTCGAACGCGTACTGAGCTTCGTATACCGCAACGACATCGAGGTCAACATGATCCAGGGGGACACCGAGGTCAAGTGGTTCGAGAACTTCAAGAACAAGAGGAAGCTCGAGACCATGAAGATCCACGGCCTCGGGGGAACCGTGCTCCAGCCGTCCATCGACTTCGTGGAGAAGCACTACAACGAGTACAACACCGTGGTGCTGTCCGACGGGTACACCGACAACCTGGACATCTCCCGGTTGCGCGGGAACGTACTGATGATCTCGGTTGGCGTGAAGATGCCAATCGCAAGGAGCAACGGAAAGCTCAAGCAGATCGTGTTAGAGGG
>Ga0181556_1001178_pt1 | contig 26869 bp, 38 predicted proteins | sample 011ome_14_FD_148651 | JGI IMG/M metagenome (GOLD analysis project Ga0181556, IMG submission 148651) | Coastal salt marsh microbial communities from the Groves Creek Marsh, Skidaway Island, Georgia - 011505AT metaG (spades assembly) | ecosystem: Environmental > Aquatic > Marine > Intertidal zone...
AGGCTTTTCTCCAGTGACCCCTTGTAAAGTGTAAAGGTTGCCTAATTATCTGGTCAGAATTTTTGTCAGATTGTCGGGCTGGCTCTTGAACGTTCCAACATATTTTTGACCACCTGTCAGGTTTTATTTTGTGTCTTTTTGCTGCTGCTTTTCTTTGCTGCCTTATTCCGGCTGCGCTTTTTGTAATTATCTCTTGATTTGCCAGGATAATTGATGTGGATATCAGCCATTTTGTTATGTCTTTTAAACAGACATTTAATGATATTTTTGATGCATCTGTGCGGGCATCATTGGAGCGTTGTGTAATATAAGAACTATCTATTTTTTTATTTTCAAGATCTATTAAGCCCCAGCAATCAATGAAGTCATCCATCGAGCTAAAAACTTCATAACAATTATCAACAACGTGGAAGCAATAATAGCATTTTTCTATTCCGTATTTTTCAAACCTTGACGAAAAAAAGCAAAAGTTTTTGCTTGGAAACTTTGCATCTTTTGGAATAAAATTTAAGTCATCGTCTTTTGAAAATATTTCTTTAGATAAATGATAAGCAAATTGATCTATGTTACTGACATCAAAAAACTGAACGTCATTTCTAACTCTGGTTTTTAATTCTGTTTCAGATATGTAGCAATCAAAGCTTTTGAAGCTTGTGTCTGAGAAATCTGTCATACCTTTAAATAAGAACAATTCATGGTCTAAAATTTTTAAACATTTATCAATCATAGAAGCTTCTTACCCTCCTCGGTTATGCGCCACACAATCTCATTGTTGCCCATTGCATTCTTGCGGCTGCTTTGTGTGTCCTCGATCAATTGCATTTCTTGCAGTTCACTGAGGCGCGGTCTTATGCTAAGAATAGAGAGCCTGGCGGCAAGTGCTATCTGCTCTCCTGTTCCTCCTCCCGCAAGAGAGTTGAGCGCTTGCAATGTCTCAAGTCTTCTGCCCTTGACGCGCTTGGCCACCTTATGCGCCGCCGCGCGCTCTGTCTCCTTGGGTTCGCGGTGGTGCATCTTTTTTATGTTTACTGTGCCAATCATTCTTTTTCCTCCTTCTTTGGCATGATGACAACGGCTCTCAGGCCGCTGCCTCCGCAATGCCAGCAGCTCTCTGAGATCGTGACGCCTCGGCTGTGGTCTTGCTCGGTGGTGTATCCGTTGCCCTTGCATGATCTGCAAAAGTCGCCCTCGTCGAATATGTATTTCATTGGAATACACCGACAAAGAACAGGCCGACAAAGAGAATGCCAAAGAGTGATAGCGCTCCGATGATGTCGCCCCAAATGCCAAGGCTGTCTTCCATGTCGCGCAGCATGGCGCGAAGTTTGTCTAGGTTGCTCATTGTCTCGCCTCTATGTAGCTTGAAACGCCTTGATATGACATAATGTCCAGTTCGTCGTTTACGCGAACCCAGTTGCCTACATAGGAAACTTGGTAACCATTGCTTTCTAGCTCTTTGGTTGCCCAGTTTTGGAATGAATTTAAAAAAGTCATTATGCTGCCTCCTCTGCAAAACAACGCACCTTGGCGTGCTCAATGAATGTAATCTTTTTGGTGGTCTTTGTTTCTGCGTAAATGTTGCGGCCAATCCATGAAGAGCTGATAGCATATGACCACATGGTATCGCCGCGTGTCTGCATCTTGACTTTGTTGCCATTCCAATCTGTGCAAGTAAACTGAAAGCGTGGGCCGCCGTTGTAAGTGTTGGTCAGGCGCTTGATGTCTAAAACGTGAAACTGTTGCATTGTTTGTGTCTCCTCTTGTCAACTCACAATTATGAATGTAATATCACCTCAATACACAGTCAAGATAATTATTCACATTTTGTGGATTTATTTTATAACCTGTTGAAAAGAAAGGAAAACAAATTGAAATATCAGCGAAGAGATGAGCCGCTCAAGCCGTTGGTTGTACGGCTGCCGCTCGATTTGAAGGAGCAACTTGATATCGCTTCAAAGGGTCAAGGAATATCACAAAGCCGTCTGGCTGTGGAACTGATATCGCAAGGATTGAATCAGTCAGTCAGCTTGGAAGCCATGCTAGAGGACATCGAAAAAGAACCGTCGGTATTTGATGATGACCAGGTTGATCTTGAGGATTGGTTAAAGAGGCTATGAACCAAGCAAACATATTTTTAATGGGTCAGCCGATCGGCAAGGGTCGGCCTCGTTTTACCAGGTCGGGCCATGTCTACACGCCAGACAAAACCAAGCGATACGAAATGCGTCTTGCTGGGGAAGCGTCTAACTGCATGGTATCGCGGCAGCTCGATCCAATCACAGTTCCTTGCAAGGTGTTAATCAGGGCGCAGTTTCAGATCCCGAAGAGCTGGACAAAGGCAAAGAAGCTACAAGCCGAGCAGCGGGAGATCTTTCCTGGCAAGCCTGACATAGACAACGTGGCAAAGATCGTGCTCGATGCGTTCAACGGTGTGGTGTTCGAGGATGACGCTCAGGTTTATGAGATGCGAGTGTTGAAGGGCTATGGTGATCCGTGCTTGAGTGTTGCTGTTGCTTGGTAAAGAAAACCCCACGCAATGAAAGAGAAACTTGCGCGGGGTCCGGTTTGTGAGTACACTGAGAATACCAAACAAAGTGCAGGGAAAGTGTATGCGATCCCTGCCCAAAAGAAAAGGGTAAAAGATGTCATTTAAAGCGACAAGCTGGGCGCTAACCGTCAAAGGTCTAAAGCCAGCAACAAAGATTGTATTGATTTACCTGTCCGACAGGCACAACCCCGATTACGGGTGTTTTCCCTCTGTTGCCAGGTTAGCAGCAGATTGCGAGATGTCAGAGCGATCAGTGCATTATCACATCGATGAGCTAGAACGCCGCGGCCTGATCTCCAGACAGCAGAGAACCAAGGCAAACGGCATAAAAACAAGCAATGATTACACGCTTCACATGGATGAAGATCCCGATCTGCAAAATCTGCAGAACGGTACTGCAAAATCTGCAGTTTCCGATCTGCAAAATCTGCAGAGTAACCTAGTAAGTAATAACCATGTAAGTAATAACCTTAATATATCGGTCATTTTTGATGATTTGTGGTCTATCTATCCAAAGAAGGTAGGCAAGGGCCAAGCTCGCAAAGCATTCAATGCAGCACTGCGCAAGGTTGACTATGACAAGATCCATGCAGCGCTGATCGATTACGTCAAAGCATCAACCGGCAAGGACAAGAAATATCTGCCGCATCTCTCAACATGGCTAAACGGCGAGCGCTGGGATGACGAGCTGCAAGAGCAATCACTGCAGGACATGACCAGCGAGCAGCAAATGCAAGCAATCCTCGGAAGCTACCAAACCGACAGGAAGCTGATCCAATGAAGTACCAGGATAGAACACGCACCATCGGCGCATGGCTCCAAGAAGAACTCAAGCGCTACGATGTACCGGCAAACCACACGCCCGATCGAGCGCGCCAAGAGATGGACGCAATGGTCGAGGACATCAACAGCGAAATACCAAGCAGCGTCGAGCAATCTAGCCTAGATCATATTCTCAGCAAAATGTCGCAAGACATCAGAAAAAACACACGCAGCAGATCATGGCCAACAATCTACACGCTCACCAAAGCCGCGCAGAAATGCAGCGAAACACAAGCCACAGCAATCACAGGACCAAGACAGCCGCACATCTTCGACAGCGACAAGATCGCAGCAAAACGCATAAACGCCGGTGAACCAGTGGCCGAAAGCTACATCAACGGATCAGGTGCAACCAGGCTGATCGATAAGAAGCTGATAAAGCCAGAGCAGCTAGAGCCATACAAAAACTATCTCAAAGAAGAAATGAAGATGTATGCAGCACCAGAGCCAGTGCAATACACCGAGCACGATCCGATCGAGGAACTGATGGAGAACCCCTACTGATGAGGCCAAAGCAGCTCAAAGCCAAAGATCTCCGAGCGTTTGCAGTCGTGCCAATCAGGGCGCTAAAAGATCCACGCATCACGCCGTCAGCATTCAGAGTGCTCGCGGCGTTTTGTTCTTACGCAGACCATATGGGCAGAACATTCGTAAGCCAAACAAGGATCGGGCAAGACATAGGGCTGTCACAGTCAGGTGTAAGCTGGCACGTAGTAAGGCTGCGCAAGTTTGGATACATGACGTTCTGTAAGCCGTTCTACAAAGACCAGAAGAGCACCAGCAACCGCATCGTCTACGATCAACAGGTCAAACTAGAGGAAACCATACGCTCCAGGCTAACGCCTAAACAGCAAATCCAATTAGGTGAAGCTGAAGCAATGTTAAAACAGGAAGGTAACATGCGCCTAACTGGTATTAACACGGCAGTCGAACTGGACCTATCTAAGCTAGTGGATGAATTTCAGTGTTTGACGACAGAGTTTTTCACACGGGCAATATCTGATGGCTGGGTAATCAAACCGGAGAAGCTCAGACGCGGCGCAGCAATGCTGGCAAACCAAGCCGTAGAGCTCCTGAGCGAGCCACACAGCGACGAAGAGGCAGCTTGATGACCCGACATACCCGAAAGACAGTTACCCACACTCAGCGAGCAGGAAATGCAAAGTCGCATAATACACATTATGTTAAATAAATCTGCACAGCCGCCAGCATACGTTTCCAGACTGGCCTGGCAAAACATCGAGGCTCCTGCAAAATGCAATCGCTCGGATTTGCAGCAATCGACCCCTTGCCCCCCGCCCCCGCCTGCTATGGCTGCATATCCCCACAGAAATATTTTCCAAAAAACCATGAAAGGCCGCTCCCATGCCATCTCTAGTTCCGTTTGATCCGAAGAAGCATAAGCCTGTTGAGACTGTTGGAGGCTCCAAGGCAACTGAGTATCTTGCCAGTGAGCGTTCACCGGAGGGCAGGGCTTGGAACATTCCTCAGATATGGTTTGAGGAAAAGACTGGGAAGGCTCGTTTTCTAAGCGGTGATAGGGCTTGGAATGCTGCTGAGGATTATGAGAAGTCTACTGGTCGCAAGTTTCCTCGGTACGATACGATTAAGGAGGCTGTGTCTGCTGCCAAGGCTCGTAGCAAGGGTGGTGGTGCATCTAAGAATCCGTTGGCTATAACTGGTATGCGTCCAAAGCCGCGCCCTAAGAGGTTGTTGAACGTAAAGGATAAGAAATGAAGCGCAAGTTTAAGTCTGTTGCCAAGGATCGTAAGTCAGGCATTCCTAAGAAGTACGTTACTGGATCTGGTGATGTTGAAGGTACGCGCAAGGAAATATTGAGAACTCGAGCGTTATATCGTATGGGTAAGTTGACTAGGGCTGATATGGATAGGATTTCTAGGGAAAGGTCTAAGCGATGAAATTACCTGCTAAGTATGTTAAGGCTGTTGGTGGTCAGGTGAAGGCTGAGAAGATTTATAAGCGTGGGCTGGGTGCTTATTATAGCTCTGGTTCACGTCCTAAGGTTTCTGCGCATCAATGGGCGATGGGTAGATTGAAGAGTGCTGCTACTGGCAAGGGTGGTGCACGTAAGGCTGATGCTGATATATTGAAAGGATAGTGGTATGCCGTATGGGAAGTACAGCGCTGCTCAGAAGAGGTTAGCTGCGGTTTCGGGTGATCCGAAGAAGATTGAGGCTAGTGATTTGAAGGCGCTTCGTAAGAAGGCGAAGAAGCGTATTAGGAAAGGATCTCGCAATGCCAATGGGTAAGGGAACTTATGGTAGCAAGGTTGGTCGGCCTTCTAAGGAGGACAAGGCTAATCCGATGCTGAAGAAGATGGCTATGAAGAAGATGGCCAAGAAAAAGAAGAAGTGATTAACTGGCACGTTTATCCTGATGGGTTGCGTATATGGCGCGATGGTGAACTGATTGCTGTAATAGAGCATGATGTGTTTCCGCATTTGATTAAGCAGTTGGCTGAGGGTTTGCTGGATAAATCTCGTAGTAATATCACTGATATGTATTCCTAGCTATTGTGGTATTGCTTTCTTTGTAATATCGTTATTGAACTTGCAACGCTGTATAGGAGGAAATAATGTCTAAGCGTTTTAGTGTTGTGCAAGCCAAGGAAGTACCTGGTCGGGATAAGCCGGTTTGGTTGCGTCATGGCATTGCTTTTCAGAATGACAAGGGCATCAGCATTAAGCTGGAGGGATTGCCGCTTCCGAATAAGGAGGGTGAGGTCTGGCTGAAGCTGTTTGAAGATGATGGTTCACGTTCTCAGCAATCTTCCCGCGCCGATACGGATTTGGGCGGGGATTCTATTCCGTTTTAGTCATGTCACGCAAAAAAGAGGATAAGATAAAGCCTATCCCGCCGGTTGGTCGGTTTGGCGGTGCGCGTTTGTTGCAGCGTCGAATTGGCCGCTCGGAGACATTGGCTCAAAACAAAGAGGCTGTGGCTACTGAGCTGATTGCAATGGGTACGGCCCGTATTACTGACATCATTGATCTGCATACTGGTGCTGTAAAGCCACTAGAGGATATTCCTGATGAGGCTTTGGCATCGATCAAGAAGGTGACTGTGGGTCAGCATGGTACGACGATTGAGATGTTTGACAAGGTAAGTGTTCTGCGCGTGTTGGCTAAGGCTAGTGGCTTGCTCGATGCAGAAAAGAACGTGGACAAGCCTTCGATTGTTGGGATCAACATGAAGGGGCCAGACATTACCACAACGTATGAGGCAGATGATGACTGATCTTCCCAGCATGAACTTGGATTTTTCCAAGTCTGCAACGGTCTGGAAGTTTCTACACGATAAATCTTTTGTTCGCGGCCTGATGGGGCCGGTTGGATCTGGTAAGTCATACGGCTGCGCTGCTGAAATAATGCTCAAGGCTGTTCAGCAAAAGCCCTCGCCGCGTGATGGCATTCGGTATTCTCGGTTTGTGATCGTGCGCAATACCTATCCAGAGCTAAGAACAACAACAATCAAGACATGGCAAGAGCTATTCCCTGAGGATGTATGGGGGCCAATGCGCTGGCAACCGCCTATCACGCATCATCTGAAGCTGCCTTCGAGGGAAGGTGCGCCTGGCATAGACTGCGAAGTTATCTTCATGGCTCTTTCTACGCCGCAAGATGTAAGAAAGCTGCTGTCGCTGGAGCTAACAGGGGCATGGGTGAATGAGGCCCGTGAGCTGCCGAAGGCTGTGATCGACGGGCTGACGCACCGTGTTGGCCGTTATCCTACGCAATCAGACGGTGGCGCGTCTTGGTATGGCATTATTATGGATACCAACCCGCCTGATGCAGATCACTGGTGGCATGAACTGGCAGAGAAGAACCCTATCGGCGGTCGGTTTCCGTGGAAGTTCTACCGGCAACCTGGCGGTGTGCTGGAGGTAAGCGCTAAGGATTTACCAGAAAACCCAGAGGCCAATGGCTTTGTGTTCTCTGGTGGCAAGTGGTGGATGGTTAATCCATCTGCTGAGAACAAGGTTCATCTGCCTAGTGGGTACTATGAGCAGCTTCTCGGCGGTAAGAATGCTGATTGGATCAGATGCTACGCTGAAGGCAAGTACACGTTTGTGCAAGAGGGGCGTCCGGTCTGGCCTGAGTATGACGATGATATGATGTCAGGTGATGTTACTTATGATCCACAATATCCTTTGCAGATCGGCGTTGACTTTGGTTTGACACCGGCTGCTATTTTTGGGCAGCGTACATCTGGTGGCGCGTGGAAGGTTCTCGATGAGCTTGTGACGTTTGACATGGGCCTTGAGAGGTTTGGGCAAGAGCTACTGGCTAAGATCGCTGCGAGCTTTAACAAGGCTGATGTGGTGATATGGGGCGATCCCGCCGGTAACAAGCGCGACGAGATCTATGAGGTTACTGCCTTCGATCACTTGCGCTCGATTGGTTTCAAAGCATCTCCAACTGACAGTAACGCGTTTAACGTGCGCCGTGAGGCTGCTGCTGCGCCTATGAATAGACTGGTTGGCGGTAAGCCTGGGCTGATGATAAACAAGAAATGCTTACGGGTTCGCAAGTCTTTGTCTGGTGGTTATTTCTTCAAGCGTCAATCTCTCGGCGCTGGGCAAGAGCGGTTCAAAGATATGCCGGTAAAGAATGAGCATTCTCACTGCGGGGATGCGTTTGGTTATCTGATGCTGGGTGGTGGCGAGCAACGTCGATTGCGGCGCGGTACATACGGCAGCAGCTTTAACAGCGGTCAAACATTCAACGCGGCAACAGACTTCGAGATCTTCTGATGGGATTGGTTCAGCTTCCAGAGTTTCGCATGAGTCCAGACGAGCAGCTTGTTCCTCTGCGCTATGAGCATGTCGCCAGAATGCGATTGGCCGATGATAACAAAGAATACATGGAGTATATTCCCAATTACATAGATTACATTTGGGATAATTCTGAAGATGGCTGGAGCTGGGCGGGTATTGGTCGAGGCAAGGTGGTTATAGCTTTTGGCATTCGGCACATCTGGCATGGCCTGGCAGAGATGTGGCTTGTTCCCAGCAAGGACATTGGCAGTCATGCGATATCACTTGTGCGTGGAGCAAGGGCCGTAACCGATACCGCTTTGCAAGATTATGGGGTTAGAAGGCTACAAATCTGCGTAAAAGTGGAAAATGATACCGCATTTAAGTTTGCCAAAGCACTACGTTTTGAGGTAGAAAGTGTTATGAGAAAGTTTGGCCCAGAGGGGGCTGACTACTACATGATGACGAGGTTTTAGCATGGCGGGATTATTTGGCGGCGGTAGACGCGGCAAGACACAAGCGGAGAAAGATGCTGAGGCGGCTCAGAAAAGATCTGAAGAACGTGCAACAGCTCAGGAACGTACAGAGATGCAGGGTGCTCAGGCTCGCCGCCGGTTGCGCCGTACTGGTGGAATGAGATTGCTGTTCTCTCCAACGCGCCAGGAAGGACCAGGTACGCAAACTAAGTTAGGTGGTGGCCAATGACACGCATTAGAGATTTTCAAAAAGTTTATGACGTAAAAAAAGCTGCTAAGGCTCCAGCCAAAGAAGAAAAGGCTGCTGCTGAAAAGCCAGCAAAGAAGGCTCCAGCAAAAAAGAAGGCGAAGTAAATGGCTGTTTTATCAAAAGATACTGGTTTGGTTACAGCGGCGCTGACTGCTGAGAACACATTCACCGATTGGATCTACTCCACAAAAGAGTTCAATCTCTCAATTTCTGGCACGTTTGTAGGCACGATCACAGTGCAACGGGCTTTTGATACAGCTAGTCCAGATGCCGATGCGCGTGATGTTGATACGTTTACTGCTCCGATTGAAACCTATGGCTTTGAGCCATCTGGCGTTGCACTGTATCGCGCTGGCTTCAAGACTGGTGAATTTACAAGCGGAACGGCAAATATTCGCATTGGCCGTTAGGTGTTATGGACGATAGCGCCAAATTAAAGAAAGCTGGGGTTAAACGGTTAAACCAGCCCAAGAGAACCCCAGGCCACCCCACCAAGTCACATATCGTGGTGGCAAGTTCTGGTGGACAAACAAAGACTATACGTTTCGGGCAGCAAGGCGCGGAAACAGCGGGCAAACCTAAGGCCGGTGAGAGTGAACGCATGAAGAAGAAGCGCGCCAGCTTCAAGTCTCGTCATAGGAAAAATATCGCCAAAGGCAAAATGAGCGCTGCTTATTGGGCAGATAAGGTGAAATGGTAAAGGATAATTAAATGGCTCGGCTGAATGTAAGAGATATTATTGAACGTGAGGCCAAGGCTCAGGCTCGCAAAGATGAATGGCGCTCGATCTATGAAGATTGCTATGAGTTCGCTCTACCACAGAGAAATTTATACTCAGGCTATTATGAGGGCGGTGTAGCTGGCAAAGGCAAGATGTCTAGGGTCTTTGACTCTACAGCTATTCACGCCACCCAGCGCTTTGCTAATCGCATACAAGCTGGTTTGTTTCCTCCGCAAAAGGAATGGTGTCGCCTTGAGGCAGGCACCGGCATTCCAGAGCAGCAACAACCGCAGGCTCAGGCTGCTCTGGATGCTTATACTACCCGTATGTTTGAGATCATGCGTCAGACTAACTTTGATCTGGCTATGGGTGAGTTCTTGCTGGATCTTTGCGTAGGTACTGCCGTGATGATGGTGACACCTGGTGATGAGGTTACACCAATCCGCTTCACGCCTATTCCTCAGTATCTCGTCGCTATCGAGGAAGGCACATTCGGAAACGTCGATAACGTCTATCGTAAGCTGCGCATGAAAGCTGAAACGATACCACAAGAGTTTCCTGATGCTGAGATAACCACAGAGCTAGCCGAAGCGATAGCACAATCACCATCCAAAGAAATCGATCTAATGGATGCGGTGATCTATGACTATGAGCTTGGCATCTATTGCTATCACGTTATCTGGCCAGCCAAACGGCAAGAGCTTGTGTATCGCACAATGAAATCATCTCCGTTCATTGTTGCTCGATATATGAAGGTGGCCGGTGAGATCTATGGCCGTGGCCCATTGGTTACAGCTATCTCTGACATCAAAACGCTTAACAAAACTGTTGAGCTGGTTCTCAAGAATGCTTCTCTGGCAATCGCTGGTGTATATACAGCGGCAGATGATGGTGTTCTCAATCCACAGAATATCAAGATACAGCCTGGTTCGGTCATCGGTGTCGCTCGCAACGGTGGCCCTCAGGGTGCGTCACTGGCTCCCCTCCCTAGAGCCGGTGACTTTAATGTCAGCCAGATCGTGATGAATGATCTGCGCATGAACGTGAAGAAGATCCTGATGGATGACACGTTGCCGCCTGATAATATGTCTGCTCGATCAGCAACAGAGATTGCAGAAAGATCGCGTGAGCTTGCGACTAATCTGGGATCTGCCTTTGGCCGGTTGATAGATGAGACAATGGTTCCGATTGTATCGCGCATTCTATTTATCATGGATCAGCAAGGCTTCATCGATCTACCTCTGAAGGTGAACGGCGTTGAGGTTAAGGTTACGCCGGTTGCGCCTCTGGCTCAGGCTCAGAAGCTACAAGATGTAAATGACATTGTGCAATTTATGCAGATCGCCAATGCTCTCGGCCCACAGGGTCAAGCGGCTCTGTCTATCCCGCGCATAACACAATTCATCGCAGAAAAGATGAACATAAACCAAGAACTGCTTACCACACCGGAAGAGCAGCAAATGATGATGGAACAGATGCAGCAAGCAATGATGGCAGAACAAGGCCCACCCGCTGCAACTGATGGTGGAGCCACAATGGAGGCAATGCAATGAGTTCACCAGAAGGCTGGGAAGGATTAACCCAAGCCGTAAGTGAAGCGCCAAGAGCCGACGATATGGATATTCTGTATGGTAAGGTTTTCAAGAGTTCTGAGGGGCAGAAGGTTCTAAGCCATTTGCGCAGCATTACGATTGAGCAACCGACTTGGTTCCCTGGAGAAGATGCGAGTTTTGGTTATGCTAGGACGGGAATGGCAGAGCTTGTTCGTATGATTGAAAAAAGAATAGGAAGGTCAAACAATGGCTGAAGAAGCGGCAGCAATAGAAGCGGATGCAGATGCACCGATGATTAACGTGGCAGAACCGGAGGCTCCACAGGAGGATGCGCCTATTCCGGTTCACGAACAGCCACAAGAGGAGATGCAGTCATCTGATGATGACGATGGGCCACTAGAGCGCCCTGACTATTACCCTGCAAAGTTTTGGGATGAGGATGGCCCTGATGTTGAAAAGCTGGCGAAAAGTTACGCGGAGCTGGAAAAGAAGTTTAAGTCGGGCAAACATAAAGCACCGGAGCAGTATGATATATCTTCACTTGCGGATCAGGGTTTGGACGCTGACGATCCGACTGTCGCCGTATATCAGGACTGGGCTAAAGAAAACGGGATTAGCCAGGATGCCTTCGAGGATCTTGCCGGTCGCGTCTTATCTATGGCGAAGGATGAGCAAGAGAGCATCCAATACGATCAACGCGCTGAGATGGAGAAGCTAGGCTCTAACGCCTCTGAGAAGATCCAAATGACTGAACGCATCTTGATGAAAGCGCCTCTCAACAACTCTGAGCGTGAAGCGATAGCGTACTCTCTGAATAATGCTGACTCAATCAATGCGTTCTTAAAGTATCACCAGGCCATTACGAATGAAAATATTCCGATCAAGCCAGTAGTCGAACAACAAGAGTTTACTAGGGAAGATCTTGAGTCGGCAATCGCAGATCCTCGCTGGAAAACAGATGCGGGTTGGCGTACAAAAATCGAACGTCAATGGTTCCAATCACAGCAAAGAGCCTAAACTCTTGCAATAAGTATCGCTTGCGTGTATTTTGCCCTTAACGGCTAACCGCGCACCGGCCCGTTGAATGTAGTATTCTACTGGCTGGCGCGGCCATAACGCGCAAGCGACCGCCCGAACCTCGGATAACGGAAGCGTTTTGTTGAAACCTATTAGGAGGTATCTGCAATGGCGCAGAACGTCACTACGGCGTTTGTTGATCTTTTCGACTCTGAGGTCAAACAAGCGTATCAAGCCGAATCGCTGCTTCGCGGCACGATGCGGACACGCAGCGGAGTAGCTGGTAATACTGTAAAGTTCCCCACAATCGGGAAAGGTGTTGCTACACTTCGCGTTCCACAAACTGATGTCACACCACTGAACGTGACCTATGGTCAGGTAACTGCAACGATGGAAGATTACATCGCGGCAGAATATTCAGACATCTTCCAGCAATCGCACATTAACTTCGATGAGCGCTCTGAGCTGGTTCAAGTCGTATCTAAGTCTATCGCTCGTCGCATGGACCAGATTATGATTGATGCTTTGAATGCTGCTACCGGCACATCTTCTGTTGCTACAACAGTTGGCCCAGGTGGTAACACTGACATGAACATCGAGAAGCTACGCGCAACAGCAAAAGCTCTTAACGAGAAGAACGTACCATCTGAAGGTCGTTACTTGTTGATGCACGCAACACAGCTCGATTCATTGCTCGGTGAACAAGAGATCACAAGCCAAGACTTTGCTGCGGTAAAGGCTCTTGTGCAAGGTGAGATCAACACGTTCATGGGCTTTAACATTTTGACAATGGGCGATCGTGACGAAGGTGGTATTCCTAAGCCTTCAACTCGTACCTGTTTTGCCTGGCACAAAGATTCAATGGGCTACGCTGAGTCAATGTCGCAGAAAACCGAAGTAAACTATGTCCCAGAAAAGACATCGTTCTTGGTTAGCTCGATGTTCTCTGCCGGTTCTGTTGCAATCGACGGCGAAGGCATTGTCAAAATCGCTTGTACTGAAGCATAAGGAGAGTAGACAATGGCATTCGCATCTGCAAACTGGTCAACCGTTGCTGCATCCAAGAGTGGAAACGCTCCAGCGATGTACACTTACAGCTCATCTGCTGATAATTTGGCAACTGTTAAAGGCTCAGGTTATTTCAACACGGTTGAAGGACTTATCACAACTGGTGACGCCCTTTGGGTCGTTGCTAGTGATAGCCAAGCGCTGTGTAAATTAATCAATACCAGTGGCGTTATAACCGTCACTGATTTGACTACCTAATAAGGTTGGGGCGGTTCGCCGCCCCTTCCTCACTAACAGGAGGGCAACATGGCCGCTGGTGATACCTCACTTTCAATATGCTCGGATGCTCTTATCCTGTTGGGCGCAGCGCCCATTTCGTCGTTTACAGAGGGTACTGATGCAGCACAGGCTTGCGACAGATTATATCCAGATGTACGAGATGCACTCTTATCAAACTATCTTTGGAGCTGGAGCGTAAAGAAAGAGCAGCTTGGCCGCTTATCTACTACGCCGGTGGATGAGTGGAAGTATGCTTATCAGCTTCCTGGCGATATGCTCTCAGGCGTTATAGCGTTATTCCGAAGCTCAGGTCTTGGCCAGCTTCCAATCCGGTATGGGTGGGAGATCTATGGCGATCAGATCTATACTAACTTTGAGCAAGTATTTATTGATTACCAAGGCTCGGTAGCAGAAAGCAAAATGCCAAACTACTTTGTGCGCTTGCTTCGTACTGCACTAGCCTCTGAGCTTGCCTTTGTAATTACCGATCAAATATCCAAGGCAGATTATTTCCGCGCTCTAACATATGGTTCACCGGCTGATAGTGGCCGTGGCGGTCTGATGCGCGAAGCAATGAATGTTGATAGTCGTGGCAAGCCGCCGCAAGTCATCGAGGATTATTCACTTATTGATGTGAGATACTAAAATGCGGATCATCCAGTTCCAAACCAATTTCTCGGTTGGCGAGCTTGATCCGCTTATTCGCGCTCGTACTGATCTACAGCAATATCAGAACGCTTTGGAAGAAGCGACGAATGTTATCATTCAGCCCCAGGGTGGATTTAAACGCCGTGATGGTCTTGAGTTCATTTATGACTTTGGCTCTACCTTTACAGACTTCAAGGTTATTCCCTTTGAGTTTAGCGTAACGGACAGCTATCTGTTGGTGTTCGTTAATCAGCGTATCTATGTATTTAAAGATGGTACGCTGCAAACAAACATAAACGGCTCTGGCAATGATTACATCACGGCCACAGATATAACGACTGCCATGCTCGATGAAATCAATTACACGCAAGCAGTTGATACGCTCATTCTTTGTCATGAAGATCTACAAACCAAGCGCCTGGTGAGAAACAGCGATACGTCTTGGACACTGGAGAACTTGCCGTTAATCAATCTGCCGCAATATCCTTATGCGTTTGATACTCACCAGCCAAACTTTACGATTACGCCCAGCGCATCGACAGGCAATATTACGATCACTGCATCTGCTGTAACGACTGACACTGGCACAGCACAGGCGGGAGGCGCAGATACAATTACGCTCAAAGCAGCAACATCATATACTGTTGATGATGAGCCTAATGGAATGTTCATAACCTTAACATCTGGCACTGGCTCTGGCCAAACGCGCCATGTTGAAGACTATGTTGCTTCCACAAAGGTTCTTACGGTTTATCCCGCGTGGGATACGGCTCCAGATGCGACAACGGGCTATAAGGTAGAGGCATTTGCTCCTGCTGCCGTTGGTGAGTATGCTCAGGTTCTCAGCACCTTTGGTCGCGCTCGATATGTAGAGTTTGTTTCTGCCACAGAAATGAAAGCCGTTGTTGAGGTCAATTTCTTTGATACCAGCGCAATCACTGCCGGTAATTGGGAAAGCGAGCATGGCTATGAGGATGTATGGTCAAACACTCGCGGGTGGCCAAAGTCTGCCGCATTCCATGAGGGTCGGTTATATTTCGGTGGATCTAAGTCGCGGCCCAATACCGTATGGGGTTCTGGCGTTATTAACTACTTTGATTTTAATCCTGGCACTGGCCTCGATGATGAGGCGGTAGAGGCAACGATCAACACCAATCAGCTTAACACGATTGTTAATCTCTTCTCAGGCAATGACTTCCGCATCTTTACAACCGGCGGTGAGTTTGTTGTTCTCCAGACTGGTGATAATCCTATTACACCGGCATCGTTTTTTGTTCGGCCACAAACGCGGCTGGGTGCAAAGGCTGGCATTCCGATTGAAGATCTTAACGGTGCGTCTGTGTTTATTCAGCGTCAGGGTAAATCTATCAATGCGTTCCAGTTTGGCGATACGACTGCATCGTACCAGATCCAAAATATCTCTGCTCTCAGCTCTCACTTGCTAAAAGATCCTGTTGATATGGCTGCGCGTCGAGCGGCGTCAACGGATGAGTCAGATCGTTTGTTTGTGGTAAATGCCACAGATGGATCTATGGCGGTGTACTCTATTCTGGTTGGTCAGAACGTAATTGCGCCTAGTCGGTTTACAACTGACGGTGAGTTTATTGCGGTTGGCGTGGAGATTGCTGACGTTTATGTGATCGTAAAGCGCACCATCAATGGCTCTGATAATTATATGCTGGAGAAGTTTAATCCAGATCTAACGCTGGATAGCGCTAAGAGCGGCGGCGCTGCTGCCTCAGTGAACATGAACCAGCTAGAGGGTGAGACTGTATCAATCATTCGTGATGGCGTTATTGAGCCTACTCAGGTCGTGCCAGCATCGCCTTACACGATTACCTTCGCAACAGCGGCAACGACTAGCTATCAGGTAGGCCTAGACTACACTGTAACAGCTCGGACAATGCCAGCGGAGCCGGTGCTATCTTCTGGCTCGGTGCAGGGATTTAAGAAGCGGATCATTCAGGTTGATGCTATCATTAATGATACGCAAGATATGACTATCAACGGCAAGCAAGTTTCCTTTAGGAACTTTGGTGAGGATGTGCTGGATACAGCGGTGCAACCGTTTACCGGCACTAAGACTGCTCACGGCTTGCTGGGATATACTGGCACTGGACAAATAACGATAAGCCAATCTGTGCCATTGGCCATGACCGTTCTGGGTCTTGAATATCGTTTAAGTGTGGGGAATTGATATGGCTGTTTTAGCTCCATTAGCAGCATCAGCGGGTGCAGTAGCGGCCAGTAGTGGGTTCCAGCTTGCTATGGCTGGGGTTTCTGCTGTTGGTCAAATGGCAGCGGGTGCTGCCCAGCGCAGACAATATGAGGCGCAAGCAAGACAAGCAGAGCTTCGTGGCAGATCTGAGGCTATTGCATATAAGCAAAAAGGCGCTGACGCTCTACGCAATCTAAACGAAACGCTTGCTGCAATTATCTCTCGCGGTGCTGCCGGTGGCATTGATCCCACATCTGGATCTGCTGCAACACTGCAAGGCTTCGCAATGGGTGAGGGCGTAAGAGAGTTTAATGTTGCTGCTGACAATGCGGTTATGGCTCTCGGCCAAGCAAGCACACAGGCTGGTATTTACAAGCAAGCGGGTCAAGCTGCACAGTTAAGCTCTTTCGTTGGCGCTGCCGGTACACTCGGACAGGGCGCATACAGATACGGACAATTACAACCAACGGCAATAGCATAGGTTAAGACATGGCTATCCTTCCCAGATATCAGCGCATTGGTTTACAAACCAGACAGCCACAACAGATGGACTTTGCGGCTACGCGTGAACAGGCAAGGCTCGGCCAGACTATTTCTCAGCAAGTAGATCGTATGTCAGACTTTGCCTTCAAACAGGCCGCTCAAGCAGCGGAACTGCGTGGACAAGAGCGTGTGCGCGAAGAGGGTGCCTTGCCTACTCTGGAGGCGCTACGTGAGGCCGGTGGGCCTACTACAATAGCAGAACGTGCTGCATCTGATGCTGCTAATCGGATTGCTGTTGTTGAGATCGAGAGCTTGGCAAAGCAGGACATGCAGAACCTTGTTCGTGACGCTGATAAAAACAATATGTCTATGTCTGCGTTCCAAGCATCTATGGCAGATATTCAAGATGGATATGCTGCTTCTATGCAAGCGGTTGATCCGGTTGCTGCCGGTGTGCTGTCTGCCCGTCTAGGCGATAGCGCAATGACCTATCAGGGTCGCTATTCTGATATTGCATTTAAAAAAGCTCAAGCTGCTGCGGCTGAAAATGTAAGTAAAGTGGCTAAAATCAGAAGCCAAGAAATAATTGATGCCGCAACACAACCTGGTGTAACTCAAGAAGATCTTCAAAAATTGGGAGATTCTTTAGCTGCTGATTTGCAGGACATTGGGGCCAGTGAAGAAAAGTCTATAAATTACACAGACGCAACGCTATCAAAGGCTCTTGAGTTTAATCGCATCTTTCGTTTTGACGAAGCCCCCATTGGGCAGAAAAGAATTTTGCTTGAGGAATACGAAAAAAACCCTCTTCCTGGCTTTGATTTTAAGCAAAATAGGTCATTTGTTGCCAGGCTTCAGGGTGATCTAGATAGAGAAATTAACAAAGGGCAAAACCAATTTGTAACTGATTTAAGCAATGCTGAAGCAGCTTTAAGGCAAAGAGGCACTCCACCTCCAGGCTTTGAAATTGATGAGCAATATATTCGTGATCTTTTTGGCGATGAGGGCGCTGAAGAAATCTTTTCGGATTGGGCGCAAACTCAGGAAAATGTGCTAAACACTGGTGCGGTTGGTTTTTTATCTCCAGATTTAATTGATGAGATTTCTCTTGATTATGAGACTGCTGCTAATAATGCAAAAACTCCAGATGAAATACTTAAAGCGGATGCCGCCTTGCTGGCTTGGCAGCAGTCTTTAGAGCAGCGGGATAATGCGATAGCTCAGGATGGAGCACTATATGTGCTTACAACAAATGATGCAGCGCAGGGTGTTTATGAAGATATGCAGGACAAATTAAATGTCGGTGATCTTGCTGGCGCTGCTCAAGGTTTGTTGCAGATGCGTGAAATTGCGCAATCTCAATACGATGACATGAATACCCCGATGGGCTTTAGGAACGTAATGCCGAAGCCGTTTGCTGGTGCGGTAGTAAACCTTATTCAGTCTCAACCCACAGAGACAGCCGCAACCACATTTGAGGCCTTGCGCATAAGCCTTGGTGATTATTCTGCTGGATTTACAGAAGAGCTAAGAAGGGCAGGATTAAAGCCGGAATATGTTCAGGCGTTATATACTGACAACGCAGAGACTCGCCAGGATCTTGCGGAAATAGCCGCTCTAAGCGAAAAAGATATTTTTGGAACTATGGCTCCAACTGATAAGAATGATATCAAAGCAGAAGTTAGATTAATTTTAGAGGGATCTGATTACACAGAAGCATTTCTTGGCGGCAGTGCTGGTGAGGCTAGATCAATATATCTACAGCAATATGAAACTGTCGTTAAACTTGCTGGTTATAAATTTCAAGAAGGTAATATTACTCTTCAAGAGGCAGTTAAAAATTCTGTAGCTGAATTATTGCCAGAAGCCGATCCCAAGCAAATTGTTAATAGAAAGCAGGGGCTATACATTGTTCCCGTAGACCCAACACTTAATCCAAGCACCATTGATAGAAACATGCAGCGCTTACTTACAGAAGACGCACTTAGATTTCTTGAGGTTGAAACAATAGACTTTCCAGATCTGCCAGAATTTGCAGATGAGCCTGTTACATTGGCTGGTATCTCATCGAATGGGATATGGCTTAACAATGAAACGGGTGACGGCTTGCGCTTGCACTACAACATAAATGACAGATTTGTTGTGGTTAAAAAGGCTGATGGATCAAACGTCGATGTTTTGTTTAAAGACGTAAATATAATTGCCAAGCAGGTGTTTCCAAGGATTAGCGCAGAAGAGCGCCGTGAGGCCAGAACGGGGCCAGCTCCGCAAGTAGAAGTAGAGCTGGTTACACCAGTAGAAGAGCCAAAGGTTAGCCGCAGAGAAGGCAGAAAATAATGCTGCAACCAAGGCCATTAAAAACAGATAATAGGTTCTTGAGAGCTGGGCTTTCCGAAACTATGCAAGTCTCTTTGGGTCGTGCTGTTTCTGAGATGGCAAAAACACCGATGACTGGCACGTTGTTAAGCCGTAAGTTTGAGCAAGCTCAAGCCTCCATAAGCGCGCTTACGACATCTCAGCGCGATAGACTGGCCGAGTTAGACTTGGAGTTACAGCAGCGCCAATACCAAATAGAATATGATCTTGAAACAACTACAGATCCAATACTGCGAGAGAGCTTACAATCTCAGCTCAAGGACATTTATGAGCAAGATCAAACTCAAAGAAGCGTTATTCACCAGCAAAGCATAGATGAAGGCAGGATGGTTGAGCCAGAAGAGCTTAACGAAATGTACGATGGTGTTGTAACATTTACAGAGCGAACATCTGCTGAAGAAGCAAGGTTGATTGCTGAAGGTAAAAAAGAAGAGATTATTCGCAACGCTATCATTAATAGAAGTCCAGAAGGTTTCTTACCTGGTGTCGCTAAGTTTGGCGGCGGGATGTTGGCAATGGCCGCTGATCCGGTTGAAGTTGCAACAATGTTTATTCCTGTCGTTGGCCAAGCTGGAAAGGCTGCGTCAATTGCTAGATTTGGCCGTGTGGGTGGCAGAGCAAGGGTCGGGGCCATAGAGGGTACTGCCGGTGCTTTGCTCACTGAGCCGCTATATTATGGTCTCTCAGCAGATCAACAACTTGACTACACAATGACCGATGCGTTGTTTAATGTTGGCGCTGGGTTCTTCTTAGGTGGAGCCATTGGCACTGTTGCTGGCATGTTTAGTAGGTCGGATGTAGACGTAAAAGAAGTTATTGCGTCTGTTGATCCTACAATAACACCTAGAGAAGATGTTTCTGGATTTACACCCCCAGCGCCAAAGGCTGCTGAGGAGATTGCCGCAAAGGCGCCGCAAGCCGCCAAGCAAGCTAGATCCATGTATCAGTACACTGGTGGGCAACTGCCGTTTGAAATTGCTATTAGGCAGTACGTCACAGACCACGATATAAATGTGCAAATGATAAGACCCAAAGTAACTGGTAAGCCTGTTGATTTAGGGCAGTTTGTAAGAGATGTTGGCGGTATAAATGATGATGCCCCTGCGTTTAGGGGTGAGTTAAGTAATATTGGATACGCGTCAAAAAGAGAACATAGAGGCAAAACCGGAAAAACCGTTAATGGCATTAACAACCCAAATTCTGAGTTTGATCTTGATGATATGGCAGAATTTGCATTTGAGGCTGGATATATTTCAAGCAGAAATACGAATGAATTAGTTGAGGCATTGACCGAACAGAAGAGAGGAAACTTTGTATTTGCACGGCAAGACGCAGAGGCTGCTGAGGATTGGAGGAAATCATTTGATGCGCAGAATGATTTTGACGCAGAAGAAGCAAGGCGCCAAGATATAAAAGATGAGCTAAAAGAAAAAGGCGTTAAAAACGTTACTGACGATGAAATCGTTCTTATTTCTGATGAAATGGCCAGAAATAACAAAAACCTTATGGATGCTAGAATTGATGTCGCAAGAGATATAGAAGAGTATCAGGCCGATTTATTGGCGCGTCATGCGATTGATCCAAGAAGCGACCCCACGGCAGATCCAGATGCTTCTGCAAAGTTTGACGAATGGGCAACCCAGTTCACAGAAAATCAAGACATTGATGATATTATCGCTCGTGAAGAGGTTTTAATTAAGGCGGCCAGGGATGCCGATGAACTTACTTCTGAGCAAATAAAAGAACTTGATGCCATAAAGGCAATAGAATTAGAGGCTCGCGCTTATATCGAGACCATTGAAGAAACAACTGTTTGTGTGATGAGGTCATAATGGTCGATTGTAGGGATGTTGCAAAAAGAGCAAGTAGAAACAGGCTAAGTGATGAGCAGATTGATGAAATCCTGCAAGACTTAGAGGCCGTTAAGAAGTCCAAATTATTCCCTTTATCCGATGCGGAATCAGCTATCTTTATTCGCGGCGAAACAATGAAGAGGGATACCGATTTAGCTCGCAAAATTGAAAAGCGAAATCGCTACATGAATATTTTAAAAGAGCAAAGAATAATGGCTCTTGCTGAGCGTGCCGATGAGGCGGTTGGTAATCCATCTCTTGGCTTAGAGGCCGCGCTTGTTGGTGTAAACTCGCCGTTTTTTGAATCGGGTCGATCTGTTGCCGCTATTGGTCAAGCGTTAGAAAGCTCTTACTTTGGGGGGCTTATTAGCGATCTAAAAGCTAAGGGCTTGCTTACAAAGTATGATAATATGAAGGGTGAGTTTGAAAAGTCGGTGGTTCTGGTTCTAGGTGATTTAAACCTCAAGAAGCCAAAAGGTGTGCCAGGCGCTTCTGCCGATGCAAAAGCTATAGCTGAGATAATGTTTAAGTATCAGCGCGCTGCCCTCCAAAGAGAAAATCAAGCTGGCGCATACATAAGACTAAAGCAAGGTCGCGTTGTCGGAACGGTTCACGATAGGGCAAAGATGCTCAAAGCAACCAAAGACAGCTGGAAGAATACTATTCGTGATAAGCTTGATTATGAAAATATGGAAATTGCTCCAGAGCGAATTGAGGGCTTTTTAGATAGTGCATACGCCACCCTCACAACGGGCGTAAGAAAAACAACCCATCGAACAGAAGTAAGTAGATCCTTCAAGGGTACAAAAAACCTAGCCAGACAAGAAAGTGAGGGCAGTTTATTTATCTTTAATGATGCTGAGGCTTGGTACAATTATGACCAAGAGTTTGGTCGGGCCTCTCTCAGAGAAGCATTTACGGAAGATCTTCAATCAGCCGCTAGGGCTACAGCTCTTTTGGAGGTATTTGGCACAAATCCAGAAGCGATGATGGATAAGATTATTGATAGATTAGAGGTTAAATACAGAGACGATCCAGACCCGCAAAAACTTAAAGATATACAAAGAAGAGATAGCCGCATTCCTTATGCTGTAAACTTTGAAAGTGCTCTAAAAGAGGTTACTGGGGAAATTAACGATCCCTTCAATATTACCTCTGCTAGTATTATGAAGGGATTAAGAGACGTTCAAACGATGTCAAAGCTGGGTGGTGTATTCTTAGCATCTTTAGCTGATACTGCCTTCATTTCCTCAGCAAGAATATATCAAGGCAGATCTTTGCTAGATGCGTGGGCAGATGGCTTTTCCGCTGTAGTCAAAGGTGCCCCAAAAGGCAAACTAAGAGAATATGCTGACAGATTAGGGGCTGGTCTAGAAGGTCAATTAGGCAATTTTTATGGCCGTTTCAATGCTGCTGATGACTTTCCTGGGGCCACCAACAAGTTGATGAGGCAGTTTTTCAAACTAAACCTCTTAGGCCCATGGACAGATAGCAATAAACGTGGCGTTGCCCTAATGATTTCAAACGATCTTGGCGTAGAGGCGGCAAACAAGTTTGATAAGGTTCAAGAGGATTTAAAAAGGATTCTTGGAATATATGGCATAGGAAAAGAGCAATGGGATATTGCCAGAAAGGCTACTGAAAAAGGGCCAGATGGCAGAATGTATCTAATGCCAGATAACATTGAAGATCCACGAATAAAGGAAAGCCTGTTTACTCTTTTGGTTTCTGAGGTAGATAACTCAGTCATTTCTCCAGGCGCAAGAGAGAGGGCAATGGTGCGGCGTGGATACAGACCTGGCACCGCAGCTGGCGAAGCAATCAGGACCATGGGGCAGTTTAAGTCGTTTGGAGTTACTGCTGTTAGTAAGGTTTACGGACGTCATATGTATGGTTATGGAGCCAAGACTAAGCGCGAACAACTACAGCGCGGCATTGGCGCGAATATGGGTTTAATAAATACAATCGTTGGCACGACTGTTCTTGGTTATTTTGTTATGCAGCTTAAGGAGCTTGTCAAAGGAAGGGATCTTAGGCCGCCCTCAAAAGAAACATTATTAGCGGCGATGCTTCAAGGCGGTGGTGCTGGTATATACGGTGACTTCTTATTCGGTGAAGCTAATAGATACGGTGGAGGCATGTTGGCTACCGTTGCTGGGCCAGGCGCTACAACAATATTTGATTTTGCAGATAACCTAGCAAAGACTAGAGATGTTGTTTTGGGTGGTGATGTAGATGCAAGGTTAGATTGGGTTAGGTTCTTTAAAAGCAATCTTCCATTTGGGAACGTGTTTTACACCAAGCCAGTTCTAGATTATTTGATTTGGTATCAGCTACAAGAAACTATCAATCCTGGCTATCTTCGTCGCATGGAGCGCCGCGTTGAGCGCGAAAACGATCAAACATTTTTCATACCACCAACCAGTATCATTCAAACAGGAGGCGGTTTCCGATAAGGAATTATTGGATCATCTGCAAAAATCTGCTATAGAGTAAGCAAAGGAACGGGAAAACATCATGTCCGATATCGCAATTAACCCTGTTACGCGCAGAGTTCAGTTCACAGGCAATACTGGAACCGGCCCGTATGCCTTTAACTTCAATGTTTTGCAGTCAAGTGATATCGTTGTTTACAAGAACAACGTGCTGCTGACGGAAACAACTGATTACACTGTATCGATTGCTGCGAATGGTACGGGCAACATCACGATGGTTGTTGCTCTGGTGCTTACGGACATTCTGACAATCATCGGTGGCCGTGAGTTATCACGCACAACTGACTTTGTTACTGCCGGTGACTTGCTGGCTTCTTCGCTGAATGAGCAGCTCGATAGCAATGTTATCATGTCTCAGCAGCTTGATGAGCGCTTTGGCCGTACTCTCGCTGTACCACCTGGCGATGAAGATAAAACTCTGGATCTTCCTCTTGCGGCTGATCGAGCTGATAAGATCATCTTGTTTGATGAGAGCGGAAACGTAACAGCGGCAGCGCCGTCTGACTTCTTTGGCAATGCGGTTCTTGGCGGTAACTTTATCGTGAACACGGCAACCGGCAATGGATCTCAGACTGCGTTTGGTCTGACTGTTGCACCTGGCATTAAGACAAACATACAGATCCACATAGATGGTGTTTATCAGAATAAGTCTACGTTTTCTCTTAGCGGCTCTACAGTAACATTTACGGAAGCCCCGCCCTTGAATGCTGCTATTGAGTTTATGATGGGTGAGTCGGTTACAACAATAACCGGCGATGCTTCTGCGATTACTTACAACCAAGGCGGCACTGGCGCACAGGATCGTACACTGACGAGCAAGCTGCAAGACACTGTATCGGTCAAAGACTTTGGTGCTGTCGGGGATGGCGTGACGGATGACACTGCGGCTATTCAGGCTGCTGTCGCAGCATTGGCCAGCAATTCATTTGAAAATTCAAAAGGGATTTATTTTCCTGCTGGAATTTACAAAATTACAAGCACTATTGATATTGACTTATCAACATCATCACTAACACTTTATTCGGACACTAAAGCTACAATATCCGTTGATGTTCCTGATGGGGGCTTTGCGATTGATGTTGATTATTCAACTGGTGGTACTGCAAACTTTCCATCTTTTAATATGACAAACATTGGTATTGCTGATTTAGCTGACCCCCGAAATGTAAAAAATGGCTTGCGTACAAAAAGAGTAATTGGCTCAAGATTTACAAAATGTGACTTTGAGTATTTGAACATTGCCGTGGATATGGGTGATGATAGCAATCTCAATACATTTGATCTTTGCCAGTGGCGAGGGAATGTTACTGGTTACAAAAGCACTGCTGGAGTAGCAAGCCATAATAATTTCTATAATTGTCAGTGGCGTTATCACAGTGGCACAGCATTTGATGCAACAAATTCTGCTGGAAACATTATTGTTTCTGGTGATTTTGAACCAGAAAATGTTAGCCCAGTAATTATTGCAAATGGACTAAAAGTAATTGATTGCCGTTTTGAAAGAAATGTCTCCAATGGGCAACCAGCTATTACAGTTTTAAGTAATAATGAATTGGACTTCGAGGCCCATGCGGATGGAAGTACGCAGTTTACTCCCTTTTATGATGTAGAAGGTAGCAACAACAAACTAAAGCTACAAAATAGCAATGGCGGCACGGCAGTATTTATGAATGACGGGGCCACAAACAATGAAACAGAGATTAGCAAGTTTGAAAGTCTTATTTCTGGGGGGTCGGTAATTTATGATGAAGAAGTTGCCGAGCCAAGCAATATCATCAAAACCAAAGGCTCAATGCAAAACAATAAACTTGGTGATATGGTTGAAGTAAATACGGATGAGTTGGTTTCGTCTGACTTGACCACATGGACAGCAACTAATTGCACTGTAACATCTCTTGGGAATGGTGGTTACACAATTACATCTACTGGGTCTGGGGCGTGTAATATTGCAAAAACTTTGACAGGCACATACACAGACTTAATGGCTTCCATGACAACCCTCGCAAGTAATGCAAGTGGACAAGCAACATTTGACTTTGATTCTGGAACCTCTGGTGATTGTGGCACTGTTGCTGTTTGGCCCGCTGTGCAAAAACGTGTTATTTGCAGCAGCTTTTACACAGACACATTCACCAATCCAGTGATTACGATTTCACTTGATAATACTGGCGGTTCAGGATCGGCAGTAAAGATTTACAATTTCAGACTTGCAGAAGGCAAGACACCAGATTGAGGACTGATAATGATTGAAAAGAACGGAAAGCAATATGAAATCGTAGCAATTCGTTGTTTGCAATTTGCTATTGTTCGCACATCTGGTGAAGATGATAAGATCGTAAAGATTAAATTTCCACCAGAAGAGTATGGGTCGATGGAAAGTGCTTATACTTATCTTCAGTCGCTTAGCGAAATATAATTAGGAGGTCACAATGACTATCAAACAAACTGGTGGGATATTTGGCAGAAATCCATCTTTTAATGAAGTATCTGCTGAGAGTGTAGATATTAATGGCGGTAGTATTGATGGCGTAACTATCGGCAGCTCAAGTGCAGGGTCAGGAAGTTTCACAACATTAACAGCAAGTGATGATGTGAACTTTGATTCTGGTACATTTTTTGTTGATGCTAGTGCTGATACGATAGGGATTGGAACAGCCACTCCTGCATTCCCTTTGTCAATGGCTGTAGATTCTCCTGCGTCTGAAGTTATGATTGATGTAGGCAATACCAAATATAATAGCACTAACTCTTCTGGTGAAAGTAAGATTAGATTTGGTTGGTCAAATCATGGTGCTGCAAATATTGCTGCATATAAGCAATCAACTAATCTCACTGGATTTAAGGTCTACACTGAGCTTGGATTTAATGTTGCTAATCTTGCTTTAACTATTGATTCTAGTGGGAATCTAACTCCAGCTGGCAATCTTGTTGTTGCATCAGGCAACGGCATCGACTTCTCTGCCACCTCTGGCGCTGGCACAAGTGAACTGTTCGATGACTATGAAGAGGGGACGTGGACGCCGACTTTTCAATCATATGGTGGCACACCAACAAATGTAAGTGGCAAGTATACAAAGATTGGTGATACAGTTTTTATTCACTTATCAGCAACATTTGATGGGACTGTTGATGGAAGCACTCTTCGTATTCAAAACGTACCGTTTAGCTCTGCTAATTCATGCGGCCTTTCATTTGCAGTTAATACTGGTGCTACATGCACTGTTGAGATTTCAGGTAGCAATATTGAGTTTAAGAATAGCTCTGCTGCTGACCTTAGCTATTCTGGATATGGTGCTTCTGCGGCGTTTGAATTGTCAGGCGTGTACTACGTTTCATAAAGGAAAA
>Ga0181556_1001185_pt1 | contig 26768 bp, 14 predicted proteins | sample 011ome_14_FD_148651 | JGI IMG/M metagenome (GOLD analysis project Ga0181556, IMG submission 148651) | Coastal salt marsh microbial communities from the Groves Creek Marsh, Skidaway Island, Georgia - 011505AT metaG (spades assembly) | ecosystem: Environmental > Aquatic > Marine > Intertidal zone...
GAGACTGCCCTGAGAAAGAAAGTCACTGATATCAGGATCTTCGATGGGAGAAATGCCCTGGTTCAGCTGGTCTACTTTTTCCTGGATCAGATCCGTAATAATGACTTCATTGTGCTGGGCGAGAAGCACTGCATTGGACAATCCAACATACCCCATTCCTGCTACCGCTATTTTCATGGTTATCCCGCTACGATCTGTAAAGAATGAATCGCAAAAATTCTATTAAGTAAGAATAGGTCAGACAGCATCAAAGCTGCTTAATTCACCGTTATCCGAAATGCTTTTGCATTAAAGTGAATAGGCCCGACATCTGTCAGGCGATAACCCAGGAAGACACGATACAGGCCGCTTTGTACCGACCCGCTGAAGACTTCAAATTTCTCAAGGCTGGTCAGGGATGATGTTTCCAATGCCGGCTCCATGGTTTTCAGGCTTCCATTCCACGTAACAAAGTCCCCGTTGAGATCCTTGTATGTCAGGCCTTCATCGGTGTACAGCACAATAAAGATTTCCCCGGCCTCGCCCACATCCTCTGACTGGGGTTCAACAGAGCCGGCGATAGTAATTTCATCGCCATCGCTGAAGTCTGTGGCAGTACTCGAGCCTGAGTCCGAACTGGCCCCGGCACCAAACCCTGCGCTCGTAGATGAACCATCCGAGGTCGTAATTAATTCCAGCTCAGTTGAACCAGCTATGCTGTCTACCACTTCGTCGTTGGAAACAGAATTATTGTTACTGGCCGTAGCCTCTCCATAAGTCGTGATAATGGATACATTGTTGTCACTATCTACAGGCAAATCCACGGTCAGAGCAATGAGCGACTGGAAGCCATCCCCAGATGGACCGGATCCTGCATTGCTACCGTTATAGCGATCACTGTCATCAATAAGCTCAATGTAAAGTGTGTGCGTATCGGCATTCAGGAAATTGATATCCCGGCTTACCACCTGCCCGCTTTGAGCACTATCCCTGACTTCCGTATCCAGGAAACCATCATTGTCCTGGTCACCGAGATTCCCGTGGGGATGCCAGATGACGGTTATGTCATCAGATTCAGCATCGGAAACCGCCAGGGAAACGTTTATGGACGTATTGGAAATTCCTTCCACCGTGATTTCTGCTTGGGGCGCCTGGTTAAAACTGACCTGAGTATTCACTGAAAACGGAAACTCAAGCAGTGTTTGCTGGTTGTCATTGTCGACGATATAAACTGTCCAGTCTCCCGGAATGGTTTTAAGCACAGATGTCGAGGAAATACTTAAACCGCGACCGCAGGAAAAATTAGCTTCACATTCGAGCACAGTCTGGCGGTCGTCGTAGACATAGCCAAAGGGGTCGACAAATACGACACTGGCATCAATGTTTATATCACTATTGGAAGTGCCCAGACCATAGGAGAAAAATACCGTTAAGCCATCGGCTGTATTTGCATTCACATCCGTAAGGGGCACATCATCACCCAGTTCAATGAAAGCCCCTGTATCAGTGACCAGATTGGCTTTGAACAGGTCTTCTGTCGCGCTCGCTGGCGCCATTGGTAATGGTTCGTATACCCACTGACTGATCGGCTGCGATATATCCTCGATATCCAGCGTCCCGAGCCCATAAAGCGCTCTGACAGCACGAATATCATCTTCTCGAGGATTGTTCAGGTGATTATAGGGATTCGCATACATCACAGAATCCGGATTGTCAGAATGTCCGAGACCAATCAGGTGGCCCAGTTCATGGACCAGTGTCTCAAGCAGCTCATTACTGCTATCCCATGAATCCGGATTATCGTTGAGCTCTAGTGTTCCGTCATAATAAGGATAATAGCCAACATCAGAATCATAGAAACCAATTCCGGGTCCTGCCCGGCCAGCTGAACCGCCAAGTGCATTCCAGTAAATCCTGACCAGTCCATCCTGGCTGTTGTTATCCAGATTGTCATCATCAGGTGCATCTGAATCGACACCGGTAATATTGAAATTGATACCGCTGACCAGCTCCCATTTCTGGGTCGCTTCTTCCAGAATTGACAGAAAGGTATTGTTGTCGGAAAAAAGTCCCGGAACACCATCAGGGTCATACACCAGGTTAACCGGCCCATTCCAGCGCCCAAAGAAACTGTTGATACCAAGTGCCGCATCTATATCTTTTTCAGGCAAGCTCTGGTCTTCAACAGCCATGATGCAGAATGATGATGCAAGAAGCATCGCAGCAAAAGAAAAGCATTTTAATTTGCGCATGATGTTGTCTCTCTTATTCACTTAGCTATTCACTTAACTCAAGAATTCCAGGAATCAATCAGTACCTTGCATTGCGTTGTACGCTGTTTCAGCGCTTCGAAGGCATCAGGAGTGTCATCGATTGATATGGTATCAGTGATCATCCCGTGGGGACTTGTATCACCCGCTTCAAGCACATCCAGTGTTGTCTGGAAATCCCGTGTTGTATAGAAGGCCGTGGGCTGCAGTCGACACTCTTTGGAAACAAACAGGAAGGGATTGAAGGTATCTGGATGCGTACACAGACCCGCAACCACTACTGTTCCCCTTGGTGCCACATGTTCAATGCAGCGCTGGATCAGCCCGGTTTTACCTACACATTCAAATACAATTTCCGGTGGGCCACCTAAAGCTTTGTTCACATCTTCAACAGGCGTATCACTTGGCGCCACAAAAGTGGAGGCACCCATATCCATCGCCATATCCTCACGGCGCGTGGATGAAGCTGTGACAGCAATTTTCCCGGCACCAAATCGACGCGCCCAGAAAGTGGTGGCCAGCCCGATAGGACCTGCACCCACCACAAGCACCCTGGCTCCGGGCGGCATCTGCGCCAGGTACACTGCACGCAGACCTACTGCCATGGGCTCTACCAGGGCACCATCTTCGATACTGACCCCCTCAGGCATTCTTACGCACTGGTGTTCCCTGACCAGGGAGTACTGGCCGTATCCACCACCACCCACCATCATGCTGGTACACATGGCCAGATCACCAACTCGACAGGCAGCACAATCCCCGCAGGAGGTCAGCGGGTTCACAGAAACCCTGTCACCGACCTTGATGTCTTTCACATCCTTGCCAACACCAACCACTTCGCCGGAATATTCATGACCAAGAACGACACCGGCTGGCACGCCGAAAATGGGGTCTTCGGATATATGCAGGTCGCTGCCGCAGATACCGCAGCGCCCCACCCGGATCACAACGTCTTTTGGGCCCTCCGGCTTTGGTTCCGGAATATCTTCAACGACAAGAGGTTTTTTAACTCCCTGAAATACGGCTGCCTTCATCTGAACACCTGTGTCTAATTGTTATTTAAATTCGTCTCACTTTAACTGCAAGCGAGGCCCCAATCAATGCAGGCTAGGGCCTCAATACCGGTTTTACAACACGACCTTCTTTCATGTCCAAAACAGCCTTGTTGATTTCAGTTAACGGATAAAGCGTCAACAGTCTGTCAAAGGGAAATTGGCCTGCCTTAAAATATTCCAGCAATTGCGGAATGAATATACCGGGATTACTGTCTCCCTGAATGACGCCTTTCACTGTGCGCCCCTGAAGCAAATGACTGCCCGGAAAGCACAGGTCCTTACCACCACCGCCGCTGTGGATACATGTGCCCTGGTTTCCCAGGCTCTCAAATGCTTGCCTGACAAGTGTGGGATTATTCGTGGTATCCAGGGAAAAACTGACTCCTGCCCCCATGCTTATTTTGCGTATACCCGCGCCCGGGTCATCCTCTGCAGCAAGGTTAATTGCATGAGTCGCGCCAAGCTCCCTGGCCAATACCAGTCTCTCTTCACGATTATCAATGGCAATAATTGGATCCATTTCGGCAATCCTTGCTGCCATGATTGCACTCAGACCAACATTTCCGCTGCCAAACACGGCAAGTGAATTGCCAGGAGCAGGCTGCATTACATTCAACACTGCACCCGCCCCGGTCTGGAAGCCACAACCCAGTGGACCCAGTTTTTCGATAGGTAAATTGCGCTCTACTTTCACCGCATTGCTGCCGCTTGCCACAACGTGACTTGCAAACGACGACTGCCCAAAAAAATTACCATGAATCTTTCCATTCACTCCTGTCAGGGAAGAAGAACCTGCCCGATCCTCACAGGAAAAAGAAAGACTGTGTCCAGTAAAACAATAAGCCGGATGTTCATTGGTGCATGCGGCACATTGGCCACAAGAGGGAAAAGTAAGCACAACATGATCGCCAATCACCAGATGGTCAACATCGCTTCCTGCCTGCTCAACAATACCTGCACCCTCATGGCCCAAAACCACGGGCAGAGGTACTTGGGCATAACCATTGCTTACCTTGATATCCGTATGGCAAATACCCGTTCCGGCAATCCGGACCAGTATTTCGTCAGGTCCCACTTCCCTCAAACGCAATGTTTCAGCATGAAACAAGTCGGAAAACTGATTGAGAACCTGGGCCTGGATTTGAATTGACATGCACTGACTCAATAATTAGCAGAAGCAGTAAGCATAATTCAATAGCAGTGAATTTGGAGCCGTTTCACAGAATTTTTTGCCCCGCCCATCTTGTAATACACTGGAACAATGAAAACATATCAGGCTCTTATTCTGCCCATCATTCTCATTGTGGCCGCAAGCCTCCTTTTCTCTCAGGAAAGCACCCACCGCCACATCACAGTACTCTATACCAATGACGAGCATGGCTGGATGGAAGGCATGAGTGAAAACCAGGGAGCGGCCCACTTGTACGAGCTCTGGCGTGAAGAGGAAGGCTACACGGTAGACGGTTCTTTTCTCATTCTTAGCGGCGGAGACAACTGGACAGGGCCGGCGATCTCCACCTGGGTCGAAGGCGAAAGTATGGTGGAGGTGATGAACGCCATGCAGTATGACGCCTCGGCAGTTGGCAACCACGAATTTGATTTTGGCCTGGATGCCCTGGCTGAACGGGCTGGCGAGGCCAACTTCCCCTATCTGAGCGCCAACACCCGCTGGAAAGTGAATGCCAGAGTGCCAGAAGACCTCGGCATCCTCCCCTACACCATCCAGGAGATTAACGGCATCAGTATCGGGATCATTGGCCTGACTACCCGGAGTACGCCCTTCACCACTAACCCAGTCAATGTCCGCGACCTGGCGTTTATCAATTATGAAACCGCGGTACGCGAAACCATGCCGGCCATTGCCGGCACAGACCTGCAGTTCATCGTTGCCCATGTCTGCATGGAGGAAATGGAAAGACTCCTTCCAAAAATCCAGGATCTTGGAATTGATCTGGCCGGCGGCGGGCACTGTAATGAACTCACTGCAGACAAGATTGGCGAGACCATACTCCTTGGGGGAGGATTCCACTTTACTGCCTATGCCAGGGCCAGCTTCGAGATTGATCCCCAATCCGGATCCATCCTGGCATCCAGCTTCAGTACCCACCGCAACCGTGGGGCTGACCCTGATCCTTTTGTGGCCGGGATAGTTGAGAGTTGGTCTCAAGAATCAGCGGACGTACTGAATGAAGTAATGGCTTGGAGTGAAACCCGGGTGCCACAAGGCCCTCTTCTCGATCAGGCCATCATTGACAGCTGGCTGGCGTTCTACCCGAATGCCGATATTGCGATTACCAATCGGGGCGGAATTCGTAGTGCCCTGCCACAAGGAGAAATCACCTTTTCAGATATTGTCAGCATCATGCCCTTTGACAACACCATCATTGTTGCCGGTGTTCCTGGTCGTGTGATTGCACAGGCACTTGAAGGTGGCGGCCGCCCGGTCGTTGCTGGTATTGCCCGAAGCAATGGTCGCTGGGTATTTACACAATCAGGCCAGCCCATGCTGCCGGAGGAGGAATACACCCTGCTGCTGAACAGCTTCATGTACGCCGGCGGGGATAATTTTGGCGTCATTGCAGAAGCTGATTCAGATGCATTTGATACCGGAGTGAATTACCGGCAGCCTTTTGTAGAGTGGTTAAGGAATTCAAACTCTACAGAATCGGATCCTATGACACTGGAATAAAGTGTTCAGGCATAAAAAAGCAGGCCAATGGCCTGCTTTTTTACCTTTACAATTCATTTGAGACTCTGGTGCCAAGCAAGCCAACCCCATTCACAAAAGCACCACCGGTTTCAGTCAGTGAGAATCCAGTCGCAAATCCTTGATTGGTTCCAGTTCCAGTAAATATGCCTCTTATATCGCCACTCACTGTGGTTGAAGCATTATTGACTGGATCAGGGTCAGTCCCGAAAGTAGATCCACTAAAGTCATTGATATTTGCCGTAGCTCCGTGCACTGTTCCTGTGAATCCAGCATCCCAGGTGTTGCCACCCACTACAGCTCTGAACAGTCCATTATTGATGTTGCCGGAGCCGAAATTCACATCAAAACTCATATCCAGGGAGGACAGGCTGCCACCAGTACCCTCACCCTCGAAATCAACAACATTGCTGTAGCTCCACTCACCTGTAAGGTCTGCGAGATCAGCCTTTTCTGCAGAGAGCCAGTAAACAGCCTCACTGAAATAGTTTGAGGTTGTCGCTCCCTTATGATCAGTCTTGAGAGTACTTGCCCAAGCACCCCAGCCTACGTTGAATCCAGGTGTGCTATTGGTCGCGCCTACTGTAGTTGTTTCCTCAGTCAGGACACTCTCTGGTTGAGAATTGAACACTATGCCCTCTGTAATTAATTCATCTGCAATATTGGACACAGTAATAGTGGTTTGCGAGAGCTTCATGTCACTGTTATTTCCCGTAGTCAAATGGAAATCTGAAACTGCATTTGTTCCTCTTCTGACCACTATGCCCAGATTGTCTTCCATGGCATTTAATTCAGTTCGAGTGAGTTGCTCATCAAAGTATCCATAAACCTCAAAATCACCAAGGACCTGAACATCAATATCAAATCCCTCAACAGTGACAGAACCCCTGAGTAAAGTACTACCGCCTATATATGACTGGTTCCAGGCATCAGCGCGATCAGAAGAGATAGAGCCTGACAGAATGGCGGTAGTGACATTGGAACTGGTAACAAAATTCATACTGCCATCTCTGACAGTCAGGGTAGCGCTGTCGTAATCTGCTATGTTGAACATTGCAACGCCATCAACAACATTGTTGTTAGGGTTTAATTCAAATTCCCAAATAAAGTAATAGGGATTGCCATTGACCGTTTGCAGCTTGGTCAGAGACATTCTTTGAACAAGCACTGAGCCCGTAGATGGATCCACGCCAAATGCCAGGTCGAAGTTACCTGGGTTATTGCTGGACGCAATTGGCGACCAACCCGCTGTACTGGATTCAAATGTGATATCACCATAAATATAACTGGAGTCTGGTGCGAAACGTATGACATTGATTCCAGAAAAATCACTGGGTGCATAGTTTATCCAGGGAATTAACCCCGTAATGGAAGTGAAAAGGGAATCATTGATATTATCAGTTTGCGCAGTAGCCGTGCCTTCAAGTAAACCAAATTGCAGAGAATTACTGTTGGCATCGCCAAATCCATTCCACTGAATCATATTCGGGCCATTGTAATTGCCGAATTTCCAGACCGTATTATTAGTGGTACTTTCATCGACAAAATACACACCCGCCAAGGTATCACTGGTTGTATGCAGTCCCGCCAGCCCGGTCACTACGGTGCCGTCAGGCTTCATAAACGCCCCGCGATAAAAGCCATCGAGAATTTCCATGTTGGAGGCTGTAAGACGACTCTCAATCTCATTGAGGAAAGTTCCAGCTACACTTCTCTCTCCTACACCGGTTGTCAGGTTGAAGCCACCTGCCAGCGCATCGTAGGGCTGGTTGGCGTTATAACCGGTCAGGAAGCCGGAAATATCACCAAAGAACGAATCATAAAAAGATCCATTCACAGGGTCACTGATATTGCCCGTAACTGCCATAATCGGCAGTGACATATCAGCCCCCAATGTTCCTGATCCGAAATGGCCATGCCAGGATTCTGTAGCACTGCCACATCCTGACCCACCAAAGCACAGGTTAATAGTGCCTGCCGCAATAGTGCCGAGACCAAAGTTGATATTCATGGATACATTCAGAGCGGACAATGTGCCACCCCAGCTGTTATAAGAATTATGGGCTCGGGTAAAGCCGTAATTTACCTGACCGGTGTAATCAGTAATTTCTGTATCCGGATCCAGTGCTGGTACCACCAGCCAGGGTATGAATTCGAAATCATCAAATAACTCCCCATCAACGTCATAGAATGCTGAGGGCCCATTTAATGGGTCCACATTTTCCCAGATACCCCATTTAACACCGTCGTATCCGGACAGACTGAAGGTGTTGCCACCGGAGGCATCCACCTGCTTGAAGACCCGGCCAAAATTACCATCCCAGTCATTCATAAACACCGGTGAGGTGTCTGCATTGGCAACTATAGCCCTGTAAATCTTGTCCTGACTGGACTCGAAGTGCCAGTTACCAATCATCACAAGTCCGTTATTCACCGGATTGTCCGGATCAGTTTCCAGCGGATCCAGCCCGTCAAGGCGCAGATCGATATAGGAAATATCCTCGATACCGGCAACGAAAACGCCGTTGAGGAAGGCGCCGTTCGAGCTGGCTGTACTGGATTCAAAGGCAAAGCCGCCTGTTATACCCAGGTCACTGTCTAAAATGGTGCCCTTGCCAACCACCATGCCCCGCATGCTGACACTATCAATGACAGTCCCCGATCCCCCGAATGGTGTATAGAGACCATAATCATTGGTGCCATTATCCGTGAAATTAAATATCGCGAAGCTGTCCATTACCTGGCCGGTGAAGCCATGCAGATTCCAGGTGCTGGGTGTTGTTGGACCCCCGGTCTCGGCCAGGAAGCTGCCGTTGGTGATACTGCCGCTCATGAAGTTAACGTCGAATTCGATATCAAGGCTGGTGATGTCATTCCAGGTAATCTGGAGAAAATCATCAAACTCCCCGTCAGTACCCAGGTAAGGCAGTGGACCGCCACTGAGCACTGTTCTGAAAGTGCCGGTAAGATTTTCAGGTGCCTTGACCGGGTTTGCACTCACCCACCACAAGGGGGCTGCGGTATACACTGGAATTGTGCCGGGATTACCGAGAACCAGGTTGTCAGGCTCAACAGTCGCATCTTCCCATTGGGCCCAAGTGACCTGAAAACCTCCTGGGTTATCAATTCGGGAATATTCAGTACCACTGGATTTTCTGATGACATCACCATTCCCAACTAATGCACCTCCAGCACCACTAGTGGCCAGATCTGTGCGATACCAGTCAACAAAACCATCATTGTTGTTGACTACCACACCCCATCTAGTCAGGCCGGCCACTTCAGCGGCTGTCAGCCTGTCTTCACGTTCGATGATGAATGTGCCGGCCAGGTAACGGGTCGGCTCTAAAGGAGAATCCACAAAATTGAAGCCGCCAACGAAGGCATCGAAAAGCTGGTTTGCCCCCTCTGTCTTGATGCCGGTAAACAGGCCTTCAAATTCGCCGGTGACACTTTCTGTAGTGGTTGAACCGTCTGGTGTCGTGATAGTGACCGAGGAGACCGGGATAGAAATATGGCCATGGTCCATCGTATAAGTGCCGGAGAAGGTAAACAGGTACTTGGTAGAGTCATCCCCACAGCTGCCGGGATCACTGCCGCCGGCGCAGGCACTGAAGCTGCCGCCTGTCACTGCACCGGAAACCAAATCAATATCGAAATACACACGCAACCCTTTCAACAGACCCTCTGAGGATTCGCCTAGAAAGCTAACGGGTGCAGAATCCGGAGTTGCTGCAAAGAGGACATCGGTCGCATAGGGATTCACCAGATTGCCGGTTGAGCCATTGCCCACATTAGCCCAGTAGACCGAATCCATGAAGGTGACCTTGTCATCGAGATCCAGGTTATTGTTCAGTCTGACCACTTCCCCGTTCTGGGCATCCCACTTACCGAAGTTGACGTCGTAACCGCCCACCATGCCGTAAGACACGGTCGGGGCAGACTTGTTCTGGTAAACGTAATCAGTCAGTTCAGGCGCAACGAGGGGGCTTAGATAAGGAGGGCCGGAAGGAAAGAGGTCATCGTTGTCTACCAGAATCGGGTTAAACAGATCAGGCGTTGTGGCGCCAGACTCAACACCGAAACCGGTCAAGGCAGGCATGACAAATCCATGACGTGAAAGTTGTGCTTCGATAGCGCTGTCGATACGGTTTTCAACATCTCCGCCGATGAGTCCCACACCGGATACGAAATCGCCTGTACTGGTGTCTTCAAAAAATAGCGATGTAGCAAAGGCAACCTGATCGGCAACACCCTCATTGAAGTCGCCATTATCAACAAAAGCACCCTGGATGCTGCCATTGAAATTTGCAAAACTGCCTGCCGAACCGTTGATTGCCAGATTAGAGGTGTTCTGGTAAGAAATATCGGCTTCACCATCGATAAATGTACCGATGAAATCAACATTCCAGACTTCACTGTCTTCCCCGGGAAGATCCAGATTATTGATCTCAATATTACCGTTCGAAATGGTGCTTAACGTGAAATCCACGTCAAACGTAAATGTAGTAACGTTACTGTTACCTAATGAATTGCCATCTTCATCCGTTCCAATAAAGTGAATAACTTCGTTGAAGGTGCCGGTTATATTTGGCAAACGTGATTCATCAAAACCTATGAAGAAGACGTCAGTCGATGGGATTGTTGTAAAAACACTGTTGTCATAGTTGTTGGTCAGGATATCAACCTCTCCTGTCCACTGCTGAAACAGCACGTTAAACGTTGAGTTCGTAAAATCCTGATGAATGGTAAAAGGACTGGCGCTTTGCACATAGGCATAACGTGTTTCGTCATCTATAAACACAAATGGATTATCAAGGGCACATTCACATAAACCGGCATGCCCAAGACTGTAACCAAAGATATTCAGGTCAGAAGACTGGATATTTAAAAACCCTTCTTCACGAGACCCATTAATCAGGGTACTGAAATCCTGTGCGGAAACGCGATCCTCGCGTTCCAGCAAAAAGACACCGTCGACAGTATCGTTCGCTGAAAAGATATTGAGACCGCCGACAAAAGCCTCTGCGCTGTCTCCGGTGAACAAACCATAGATTACGCCATTGATACTGGCCGTTTGCCCATCGATTTCCCCGTTGCTCGGAGAACCTGTCACACTGCCATCAGTTGCGATGCTGCCACCAATATCAAACACCCAACGCTGATCATTTTCGTTATCACAATTGATGCTGCCCAGGCAGAACTCCGCCTCTCCCTGGTTTATATTTCCGCTTGAAAAATTGAAATCAATCCAGGCAAAAAACTCGGTCAGGAATCCTGCGCTTGAGCCACCGATAAAGTTCTGGTCTCCCAGGTAAAGCACGCCGGTTGATGTGGCTATCTCGGTTGGCAGACTTAAAAAGTCTGTAGGAAGCGTTTCCACCCACAGCATGGGCACGGGAATAGAAACAAAATTGGCCGCGTTATCAGAAATTTCTGTGTAGGCACGCAGACCCTGTCCAGAACCCCAGACTCCCCACTGCACGTCATGCGTAACACCACCATAGAAACTCTGAATGCCATTGGTATACCCAAGTGATGAGGAGGCAACGCTTGCTGTGGAGTCAAAGACAAAATAATTCTGTGTGCTGCGTCCTGCGAAACTGGTGAAAGGAAGACGAATACCACTGTAAATGTCATCCACGATCAACAGCGGATTACCGCTGGCACCACCGGTCGCATCACCCGTATAAATAGCCGGGTACAGGACTTCATAATTTTCGTAGAGCTGGCGCGAGAGGGTAAAGCCACGGCGCCCTGCTGACTGGATTGATGCAATCTGCGCAGTATCCAGCACGGGAGTAATCGGCAATGTTCTGCTTGGATCATTCGGGAAGGCATCCTGGCTATCCACAACGCCGTCGCCATCAGAGTCAACAAGATCCGGATCCAGAGCATCCACAATACCGTCACCATCTGAATCAACAAGATCCGGATCCAGAGCATCCACAATACCGTCACCATCTGAATCAACAAGATCCGGATCCAGAGCATCCACAATACCATCACCGTCTGAATCAATCAGATCAGGATCTTCAGAATCAACAATGCCATCGCCATCTGAATCCAGGGAATCAGGATCAAGTGCATCAACAATACCGTCACCATCAGAGTCAACAAAGTCAGGATCAACACTGTCATCAATGCCGTCACCATCGGCATCCTGGGTAACGGTGGGATCGTTCGGATCAATGTCTACGCCATCAGGAATGCCGTCACCATCTGTATCAATCACCTCGTTGGGATCATTAGGAACCGTGGGATCCGGGTCGATTGAATCATCAATACCATCACCGTCGGCATCAGTGGTGACGTTGGGATCGGTGGGATCCAGGTCGATGCTGTCATCAACACCGTCGCCATCAAGATCCTGTGTCACATTGGGATCATTGGGATCCAGATCAAAGTTATCAGCAATGCCATCACCGTCGGAATCAAGGACATCACCGATATCATTAGGAAGCGTTGGATCAGGATCAATGCTGTCATCGATGCCGTCACCATCGGCATCCACCGTGATATCGGGATCGGTGGGATCCAGGTCGATGCTGTCATCAATACCATCACCGTCAGCATCGACTGTTACCAGCGGATCAGTCGGATCCAGGTCTATGCTGTCATCGATACCGTCACCGTCGGCATCCAGTGTTACCAGCGGATCGGTCGGATCAAGATCGATACTGTCATCAATACCATCGCCATCGGCATCGACAGTGATATTGGGATCAGTGGGATCAAGATCGATCCGGTCATCAACACCGTCACCATCTTCATCAATAAAATCGGTTCCTGCAGTCTGAATATCTTCAGTGTCCTGGACATTCTGCAAGGGGTTAATCTGCTGGTCTGTATTACTGCCTGGTGGAGGAGCTCCGCCAGCATCACCGGTATTGCCGCCAGTATCACCGGGGTTGTTGGCCGGTGGAGGATTGCCTGTATTGGCTGGAGGTGTTGTGGTGGCCGGGGTCTGCTGACCACCACCATTGTTATTACCGCCACCCTGTGTGCCTAGTCCTTCGAAATTCGGGCCATTATCGTCCCCGCCACCCTGGTTATCATTGTTACCGCCTTGTGCACCACCCTGGCCGTCATCACCGCCGGTGTTGCCGCCCTGGTTTCCGTCGTCATTACCACCATCATTATTGCCGTCGTTGTTATTGCCACCGTCCTGGTTGCCATTGTCATCTCCATTACCGTCGCCATCTCCATTACCGTCGCCATCTCCATTACCGTCGCCATCTCCATTACCGTCGCCATCACCATTACCGTCGTCACCATCTCCATTGCCGTCGTCACCACCTTCATCATCTTCGCCATCAGTAGCAGCCGGAATGAAGTTAATCTGACCCAACTGATCAGGTTGCTGGAGTAAGCCCTGGGGTGGTTGGCCCTGCGCGGTCACGGCATAGTCATAGTCTCCACCAAGACCTGTATCCAGCGAGCCAAACTGGTTGGAAACTGTTGTGCCACCGTCAGAGGTACCGGTAAAGAGTGAGCCGAATGAAATAACACCTTCATGGGTGGTACCACGCACACCTATATTCGCAAACTGAGTTTCTACACGGTATGTGTCATCGTCATTATCTCCAATGGAGCCGGAAATCGTTCTGAATCCGCCGCGCACCATCTGCATGACGACACTGTCTGGAGTCTGCGGATTGCCATCAAAGGAATATTCGGCAAAGGTGAATTCCGTTTCTTCTTTCAGGGCAAGCATGGAATTGTCTGATAAACGAATCTGAACGAATCCTGCGGGTCCTGTTTCAATCGTATCGCCCTGGAGAATTTCCGATCTTCTGGTCAATTGGCGGGTGTTGTTATTGATATCAACTGCTGACACAGCACCCCTGGTGAGAAGTACCCGACCTATTACTTCACCAGTCTGGGCATGGGCAATGGGGGAAAGACATAACGAAATTGACAGAAGCAGGAAAGCTGAAACATTATTTCGCCAGGAGAGCAGCTGCAAGATATTGTTTTTCATATATTTTTTTTGGTCAGACTGGTAGAAGAATTTGTGTTTTGTACTGAACTCAATAGTACCAATATATAAATTGTATTCCTGTAAAGAAAGCAAGAATTTGATGCGCTTCACAGAAAACCCATGGAAAATCATGAGGTCTTTATAAACCGCCTCTATTTAGGAATTTTATCTTTATTTATCAGTGTGTTAGTTGATTTTTCAGAACGTTGCCCAGAGCACCGACAATCACCGGAATTGTTGCAGTAGATCTCCAAGCATTCAATACCAAGGGAATTACTGAACACCTTCTGGATTCAGGAAAATTCAATAATGATCCTTCTCTCCAAGTGGGACAGACTCACTAGATTCAATTGGTTCTATTCAAAGATTGCTTCTATCTCGCCTGAGTCATTCACTTCAAACCGGTTACCAGCCTGGCAGGCATATTCCTGGACAAACTCGCCTGCTGGCAGACGTGAATAGTATTTTGTCGTGGTCCAGGGTTCACTGAAAACCACCGGGTCTACCAACTCAACTTCGATTTCAAAAAAATCAGGGGTGACCTTGGTCATGCGCCAATTGACGGTGAGCTGGTCACTGTGAGGAACGCCAGTAGTGTCAACCAGGGTATCCTCTCGCAAGCCCACTGTTTTCACCACCAGGCTGTTTCCGTCCCAGCTTCCGGTTGAAAACCCGTTAAAACTGGGCACCAGGTCTGCAGGGACATCGCGGCCATCAAGGTAGACACGCACTGTGGCTTCAGCAAATTCCGCATACCAGTTGAGCTGATGTTCGGCCTGGAGAATTTCCCCTGGAAGGACCATGGTCAGAAATCGGGGGAAACCCGGCGGAATACAAAGTGCAGTGGGATCAGTCGTCGCCTCCCCGGCATCAGCATCCGCCCAGCGCTGCATCCATTGCTCCATGTACTGTGGTCGAAGTGGCGGCTCCTGCTCACGACGAACTCGTGTCCGCAACGTGTCAAAATGAATACCCCCGCTGGCATTAGCCCAGACCCCGTTAAAATTCCGTGCTTCTGAATCAGACATCTCCACAGGTTCAGGTCGCTGGATGCTCAGGATGGTGCCGGCACCCTCAGGGGCAGATTCTGTTTCATCTGTAAACTCCCAACTCCCAAGGAGGCCCCCAGGCTGCCCACTATGCAATGGCGAAAATTCAACAGTGATTCTGTCTCCCGGGTTCAGCGTGTCCCTCGTCCAGCCTTGCCTGGACAGCATATTCACAGGCCCCTGGTCCAACACCCAGTCTGTTTCCGTTCCATCTTCATTGGTAAGTGTCAGAATCACCGCCGCATGAGGGTTGGTCCAGCGATGCTCACGCACAATCCCACTCCTGGTGACCGGATTTTCCTGGTCATAGATGGCAAAGGAGTGATGGGCAATTGCCGGAAAACCATTCAGCAACAATCCCAGCAGGATTAATACCTTTCCACAAACCCGGGTTTCATTCTTCATCTTCTATCCTCACACATATCCAGCAGAATTATTTTATTGTAAGCCAGTCTTACTGGTGGCAGTTATAACTTGAGGTTGTGTTTCAGGGTTTTCCTGATTGACCCCACGATTTCCCTAACAGTTTCCACGCGTGTGTAGTTTTGCCTGATAAGCAGCACATTGCGTCGCGAAGGTTGTGGTTGCTGAAACGGAATATAGACAATGTCATCATTATCAGGCTGATCAATAATCGACAGTTTCGGCAACAGCGTGATGCCTATTCCAGAGGCCACCATGTAGCGCAGGGTTTCAAGGCTGGTAGCTTGAAAACGTTTGTCCTCATCGGCACCGGCACTGAAGCAGTAACCCAGTGCCTGGTCACGCAGACAGTGACCATCTTCCAGAGTTAGCACATGACAGCCTTTAAGATCAGTCAATTTTACCCGTTTCTTTTTTGCCAGTTCATGATTTTTGCTAACGGCTAACAGAAATGGCTCATCGAATAAATCATAGGCATCAAATTCAGTCATGTCGTCGAGCCATGGCAGAATCAGCGCATCCAGATGTCCCTGGTCAAGGGCCCTGACCAGATCGGCTGTATGCTCTTCGTGAAGGAAAAAATCCATTTTAGGAAGGCTGCTGATTAGGCCAGGCATGATATGGGGCAGCAAATAAGGCGCCAGTGTTGGAATCAGACCAATATGCATTTCACCGGACAAAGGATCACCCAGTGTCTTTGCAGTGACTTCCAGATCGTGGGCTGCATTAAGCACTTTCCGCGCCTTGACCAGCAGCTGGTTACCAGCCGGGGTAAGCATGATATTGCGTCGATGACGCTCAATCAGCGTCACACCCAGCTGTTCTTCCAACTTGATGATCTGACCACTCAGGGTTGGCTGGCTGACATGACAGGCTTCAGCAGCCTTGCCAAAGTGTTTGTGACGCTCTATGGCATCAAGATATTCAAGTTCGCGTATCTTTATCATATACAAAACCTATCGATTAAGGCTTTATTATATATATTATCTATTCAATGAAAAATACTTTTCCTGATTCAATCTTCTTCTACCGATTCATTTGAAATGCATATTTCTTTCCCGGCAAGACTTAATGCCATGTGTTTTTCCCCCGTGAAATAGGGCTTCCACCATTTGATTAGCACAGGCACCGATACATTCAGGAAAAATGCCGTAGCCATCAGTGTATAAAAAGCTTCTGTCGTGATGACATTGTTCTGGACATAACCAATGTCCATAACGACAAAAGCCAGCTCTGCCCTTCCCAGCATGCCAAAACCGATCATGATGCTTTCATGCCATTGAAAATTTCCAGTAAACCTTGCGGATATGGTAGCTGAAATAATCTGGGCAACCAGAATGCCCAGCGTAAGTGTTATGACATGGGGAACCACGCTGACCAGGATATCCATATCAAAGGTAATCTTGGTACCCAGCTCTACGAAGAACACAGGACCTATCCAGGAAAAAGCCACATTATCGACTATTTTCTTGGTTTCGTGATAATTCATATCCTCTTTATCACTTACATCACTTTCTGGATGCGGATGAAAACGGAAATATTCCTGCTTGATAATCAGGCCAGCCATGTAGGCACCCACTGCGGGATGAAAACCAAACTGATAGGACAAGAGACTAATCAATAACGCCGTCAGTAAGACCACCAGTGTGGCGTGTTCGCCATTACTGATACGGATAAAACCCCGCATACCGAATTTCTTCAGCGAGGGGTACACCCTGAATATTGCCAGGTTGCTGTCATGGGGAAAGATGATCAGTTCAAAAAGAGTGATCACGGCAAAAAACAGGACAGCCTTAATCAGAATGGCACTGACACCAATGAGTGTTAATTCCGCCTCTCCCGTGGCCATGGGAATGAGTATTGCCACTGCTGCCAGTGAGGCCACATCATCGAGGATGGCTGAGGTCATAATCCCGGTTGCCGCACTGGAGTTTTGGAGACCCTCACTCTTCAGGGACACCATGGTCAGGGATACAGCTGTTGCCGTCATGGCCAGACCGCAGATAATCGCCAGCCTTGGCTCACCCCAGTAAAACATCACAACGGAGTAGGCTGCTGCAAAGGGAGCCAATGCCCCAAAAAGAGCAATACCCCAGCTTCGTTTTATCCCTTTAATAAACTTTGAGGTGTCTTCCTCAAAGCCCAGGGCAAACATGATCAGTATTATGCCGATCTCGGCAAAACCACGGATGAATTCAGTGCTTTCGTGGGGAAGAATCCCCAGGTTAACCATGAGAGAACCAAATGCCAGAAAAAACAGGACAGGGGTCAGTTTCGTTGGGCCTGACAGGGAATAGGATATAACCACGCCGCCCCAGATAATGGCGAGGTAATACATATCATGCATGATCAGAACTCCGGTCGGGCTAGGAAGTTCTAATATTCACTCTTTAGCGAAAGCAATTCGTTGCTAAATATCAAGAAAAGGGCCTTTTGTATTGGCATGACCTATCGCTCAGGTATAATACGCGCCGTCTTCGGCCTCGGCTGAAACGCCCATTCATTGCGGACGTGGCGGAATTGGTAGACGCGCTGGATTTAGGTTCCAGTATCGAAAGATGTGAGAGTTCAAGTCTCTCCGTCCGCACCACTTTTTCATTATCTAAGCGGTTTTTTTAATCCCAACCTTCGTTATTTTTACGGTGGCAATGCTCAAGTACTATCGTGTACGTTCCGCTTACCACCGAAAAAATGCCTCGGCTGGAATTAAAAAATTCCACTTATCTAACAAAAAAGGAAGCCATTGTACTACCAGTAAAATCTCTTATTCTTCATTCCTGGCAGGAAAAACTTTCCGCCAATGTCGGATCACCGCTTCCGTTATACGTTGTTACTTCCGGGTATGGGCAAATTGGCCGCGTGAAGGTTTCGGCATTTTCTGATCCCGGCGCCCCCGGTGGTGGTGCGGGATGGGTTCCTGCAAGCACACCAGGTGCCTGGCCATCTTCCACCCAGCTTTCCAGTGCACTGAGCCAATCTATGGCATGGGCGCCATCGCCGCCGGCACAGTGGTCCATGCCGTGCACGAGATAGAATCGGGCGCTGTCGTTGACAGAATCTTCACCGACTGTCTCCAATACATCATCGAAGTAATTAACAGTATTGCCATAGGGGATCAAACCATCGGTTGTGCCATGGTATGTGATCAGCTTGCCGCCATGGCTGAAGTATTCAGAAAGATCAGGGTCCATGGCGATTAAGTCCATACCTGCATCATTGGCAGTCTGCATATCGGAATCGGCATTAAAGGTACCGGAATCCCATTCTTCATCTTCGAAAACAATATCCTGGAAAAAATTTGTCCCGATCATAAAGCCGGGGCTGGTATAGGCAGCCCATAATGGCTCACTGGCGGGTCCGGTGCCCGGGATCCAGACCTGTCCATCGCTATCGGCAACACCTGCATAGATGGCCTGTGCCGCAATGACTTCACTCTCCGCAAGGCACTGTGCAGTGACTTCACCATCACACTGAAGGCTGGCCGGGTCAAAATTACACTGACCAATGTTTGTGATTACCCGATCTTCCACTCCATCCAGCGCATCACAAGAGGCTAAGGCGGCCTCCTTCAGCAAACCAATTTTGTTTGCAGCCAGCTTTCCTTCACCAATATTGGTCTGGATTACTATGCTTAATGCCATTAGTGGTGACCAGTTGTTAGCCGGCGCTCCTGCAACAATCGCATCGTAGTCATACGGAAAACGCTGAGCTTCCATTAATCCCTGGCGACCACCGGTAGAACAACCCACAAAATAGGACAGCTCCGGTCTGGTGCCGTAATGAGTTTCTGTAATGGCTTTGCCCGTCACCGTTAACTCATGTACCGCGCGCCAGGCAAAATCTGTCAGCTTTTCAGGGTGCTCTGCGGCCCAGCCAAACATGCGACCGCCTGTCTGGTGGCCTGTGTCGGTATTAGCCACGGCATATCCGCGCATTAGTGGATCAACCAGGGAGCTGTGAACGATTGAACCGGCTGCTCCGCCATTTCCGGTCTGCATGAAACGGCCGTTCCAGTTTTCCTGCGGCAGCCATAATTCGAAACGAATGTCCGAGTCATCGGTTGGCTCAATCGAGCCGGTTACACGACAAAACGAAGGAAGTACTGAATAGTCAGGCCCGAAACCCGGAAATCCTCCTGGCGGCGCTGAAAATTCTCCGGCAGGAACAGTTTCTACATTGGTTAATATGGTATTGGGGAAATTGATCTGGGCAAGGGATTCACAGCTCATGGGTATGGATGCTGCCGTGATATTACTGTCATTGGCGGGATTCTCCTCCAGCGGTGACTCGCTGCATGAAACCAGAAGAAAGCCAGCCAATATGATAATGCTTTTGATACTATTCATTGCCAATTACTCGATAAATGTCATGAAAACAAACTAATGAAAAAGATAGCACAAAACTTCCTCCTTCTCTTGTTGCCGGGTGTTGTCACTTTTTCTGCCATGGCCCAGGAAAATTGCACCATGGTCATGGGCTTCAGTCAGACTGCAGACTGGTACCTGGCGCCGGCAGATCGTAATGGCTATAGCGGCAAAGGAGAGATTTTCGAGTCCATTGTTGATGACGGCAACTGGCAACTGAAATGGGGCAATGGCGCGGGGGTCAATGTGTACGCTAACCCTGATGCGGGGGCATGGAGCTCGCAGATTATTTCACCCTGCTTAGCAAATTCAGATGCCCCGAACAGGATTGTCTACATGATCAGCGGTCCACATGGTGAAAACGTTGATGCCTGGTCTGCCGATATTGAAATTGCCCTGGACAATATCCGGGAGAAGATTCCGAGCGCAGAAATTATTGCCTTGCAACCCGTTGTGGGCGCACCAGAAGACGCTGAAGGAGATGAATGTTTCACACCACAGGGACAACGTGTAAGAGCCTCATGGCAAGCCACACCGATTCTCAAGGCTATTAATGATGTTGCCGGGCGTTATGACGATGTGATTGTAGGGGCGACAACGCGACTACTGTCGTGTGATGGTTACACGGATTTCCTGGGACATATCAATAATGGCACACAGGTTAGAGGTGGTTCGTATGCCGCTGTTACCACAGGACTGTTCTACAGGGATTTTGACTGGCGCTAATTTTCCTGGGTTTCCTCACAAAACTCAGTCTGGTCTTCATTAAAGGAGACGCTTACTTCCAGGCATTCATCTTCCTCTACCTGTAGTCCGGTAGTGGAGGTCAGGCTTTCAACCTGGTGCCCCGTCTGTAATTCCCTCGCATCTGCTATGCGGCTTGGCGTTACTGCCCTGGGATCCATATCAATGTAGGAACAGGTGAATCCCCTGAGTGTACACTCGGAAGTGACATGTTCGATGCTTCGTGCTTCCATCTCGCGTTGCATGAGATCAACAGCATCCTGGTTCAACACGATGGCATTATTGGGACGGAACGTGCCAACACCAATGGCATAATCTATTGGCATCAGTGGCTCAATACTTGCGCCGAAAGCACCATCATTCTTTTTGCCCAGGTCAAAATCACCCAGATCGGCACCCTGGTCAATCAGGTACTGAATGATTGGCACATCACCAAGATTGCCTGCCACCATGAGAGGTGTGATGCCGTAATCATCATGCCAGTTCACATCCAGATCGTATTCTTCAACAAGAAGCTTGATGACTTCCAGGCGCTCACTGTAAGGGTGCTGAAAATGATAGCCATGAATAAAGCCAAGTCCAGACGCGGCACTTAAAGTAGTTTCATTATCACTGGATTTAATGGATGGATCAGCACCGTATTCCAGCAATAAACGAGTCAATTCAATATCACCGGAAAATGCTGCCCGCATAACGGCAGTGGCAAACACAATACGGGGAGAGCCACCACGCATCCTGGCACGTGGAGTATCGTTAACAACATGATTCGGCTGAGCACCTGCATCCAGCAATTTCTTAATCAGGGGAAGCGGATCATCGGTGACTACCCAGGGAAAGTTGGGGGCTGTTTCCATGTTGCGGCGGTCAACTGCCCAGAACAAGGGTGAAAAGTTGCGTGCATCGGCCTGATTCACATCGGAACCACGGTCAATCAGCATGGAAGCAAGCTCATAATGACCATTAAATATGGCAAGACCCAGTGCATTTTTACCATCGGCTACCAGTGCATTCACATCAGCACCCGCATCCAGGAGAAGTTCCGCTGTGTCATGATGGCCATTGCGAACAGTCAGATGCAGTGAAGTCAGTTCGCCACTGGCATGTTGTACCGGGCCAACTTCTCTTTCCTGCCTGTCCCTGGGGGCTGTGCCTTCAAAGCCACGCGTAGTATCAGGGGGAACAAATATTGTTCTGGCATGAACATCAGCCCCGGCATCCAGAAGCAGTGCAACAACTTCATTATGCCCCTCTGCTGAAGCCCACATCAGGGGGGTGGTGCGTCCCCAGGTTTCCATTGTGTTCACATCGGCACCATGCTCAATCAACACTTCAACAGCTTCCGCAACGCCTGTCTTGGCCGCCAGCATTAATGGTGTGTCATTGGTGACAGACACAACGGCATTCGGATCGGCCCCTGCCTCCAGCAAGACACTTAGCATTTCAGGGCTGCCATTGATAGCAGCCAGCTGCAAAGGGGTTGCCCCGGTACGATTGCTTTTGTTGACATCGGATCCTGCCCTGATTAGCTGGGTAGCAGACTCCACATCATTCCACTGGGAAGCCCAATGCAGGGCAATAGCACCATCGACCTGTGGTTCGTTAACATTCACCCCTTCGCTAATGAGTTGCTGGACACGTGAAAAATCCCCGGCTTGCATGGCATCTGCAATATCAGAGGCCAGGCCGAGTGAAGACAGCCCCAGCAAGGGAATGATCATGTATATGCGGTAAAGTAATTTCATGGTGATAACCCGTCTATTCAAAGAGGTTTACGCCGCGTACCCTGCCCAGCCATTCGGTAAGGCGTTCCAGTTCTTCATCATTGAGTTGTGCGCCACGCTCCCGCTCGCCGACCAGCAACACGCGCCATCTTTCAGGACTCAAACGTGTATTGAAAACCGGGTCGAGTGTGTGACAGGAAGTGCACCGCACTTCCATAAATATTCTGGCGTCCGCACTGGTGAAAAACTCGTCTATCTCCGGCGGCACATAATCACGAGGAAATGGGATGGATTCCGGGCCAAGAGTCTCGACCAGGAAATCAAGCAACAGGCTCTTTTCAGTATCAACCAGGGATACTGAATTTTTGCCAGTGTGTTTTTCAGCCAACAGGCCTTCCCAGCCATCGCGATCAAGTGCATAAAAGGCATAATCATCTATACCATGACAGGAAGTACAATTATTCAGGATCACATCCCTGACGGGACCGCCAGGCAGGGAAATATCAGGCCAGGTCGGTGGACGGCGAATCTGACCCGAGACTTGCGTACAAAGCAGTATTGCCAGAATGACAGGCAGGGCAATGCTAAATCGATTCAAAACTTTTCTCATCAGGCAATAGGCAGCAAGTGTGTGCTACCACCTATGCTGTCCCGTTCAATACCGTATAAATGAAGCAGGCTCAGCAGCATGTTCGCATGCTTTTCGGTGTTGTCCGGGAAGACAATATGTTTGTTGCCTTTAAATGAGCCGTCAATCTTACCTACTAGCGTGACAGGAATTTTTTCATGGGCATGCCTGTGGGAGTTCCCCATATTGCTGCCCATATACATCAGGGAGTGATCCAGTACATTGCCATCGCCTTCAGGCATGGCGTGAAGTTTTTCTAGGAATTCCGCGACCAGGCTGTAATGGTAACGGTTCATCCTGGCGTAGTTGGCAATGTTATCGGGCTTGTCCCCATGATGACTGGAGCCATGCCAGGCACCGGTAGATCCGGATTCAGGGAAATCAAAGCCACTGAGATCGCGACCCAGCATCATGGTGGCTGATCGTGTCAGGTCTCCCTCGAAGGCAAGAGAAATAAGATCGAACATCAGTCGGAAATGCACATCCTTGCTCTGCGGGATACCAAACGGTACTTCTTCGGTAGGCTCTTCCACGCCGTTGTTAATTGCAATCTGGATACGCCTTTCCAGCTCACGGATATTGTCAAGATAAGAATCCAGCCTGACTTTGTCACTGGTACCCAATTCATGTTTCAACTCAGGTATTTTTTCAGCCACGGAATCAAGGATAGAGGCATCCAGTGTGCGCCCACGACGACGCTCTTCGGCACTGCCACCTGTACCAAAGAGTCGCTCAAAAGCTACTCTTGGATTGATCTCAGTAGGAAGAGGTTCAGTTTCAGATATCCAGGACATGGAATTGGTATAGGCACAGTTGTAACCCCAGTTGCAGTTGCCATAGTTCCCGGCATCTTCAACACCGAGTTGAATAGAAGAAAGAATGGTATCCCTGCCAAACTCCTGAGCAATCAACTGGTCAATGCTGACGCCCAGGTAAGGAGCAACAGCATTGCGTCGCGGACGGGCCCCGGTAAATATCGCTGCCCCACGAGCATGATTACCACCAGGCTCTTCTTCAGTAGAAAAACACTCGGGAATATCAAGGCCGCTGATCAGGGTGACATATTCACGCAGGCCTTCCAGCGGTTTGGTCACATAAGAAAATTCAAAATCCTTTCCAGCAGTGGTAGGACTCCAGTATCCGGGTGCTACACCGTGAGGGTGCCAGATACCGACAAACCGTTTCGGCGTAACAGGTGAGGACTGCGCAAATGCCGGAATCATGGCATCCAGTAACGGTAATCCCACCGTTACACCTGCAGATCTCAGGAAGGTCCTGCGCGGAAGTTGTTTCTTTGTGATGAATTTCATGATTTTCCTCTCCAGCCAGTTATTTACTGGCAAGACTGTCGTTATTGGCGGTTTTAGTCCGCATTCGGAATTGTGGGCTGTTGATTACACCCAGTACCAATGAAGAAAAGCTGTAATTCTCTGCTTCTGCTTCTTCTACAATCTGCCTGACCACTGGCATGTCGAAATACTCTGTTCCCCTGCCCACGCCGTAGGTCATCAATTTTTCAACTGAAAAACGAACGAATTGGGGAGAATATTTTAGTAACTGTTCACGCAAACCGCTGGGACCATTAATAACAGTGCCATCCCACAATTCTACCGTGGCATCAATTGGAGAAGAGACACCGCCGAACTGCCTGGGGTGGCCTGCCATGGTGCGGTATTTGCCATCAGCATTGAAATTCTCCAGGGCAAAGCCAATGCCATCCATGATGGCATGACAGGTTGCGCAGGGCTCATTCTGGCGATGTAATGTCAGCTGATCACGTAAATTGGCAATTTGTTCCTCACCCGTTTCTTCCAAAGCAGGCACATTGGCAGGTGGGGCCGGGGGTGGGGTACCCAGCAAGTTCTCAAGTACCCAGACCCCTCGCTTGACCGGGGATGTGCGGAAATTTTCCGCCCAGGTCAAGGCCAGGAAACTACCCTGTCCCAATATGCCACGCCGATAATCCAGATCCGGACCCAATTCCACTCGTCGGAAATGTGCGCCATATATATTGGGAATTTCGTAGTGTTTGGCCAGTCGCTCATTCACAAACGTGTAATCAGCGTCGAGCAAAGTGAGAATACTGCGGTCTTCGCGAATGATGCTTTCAAACAAGAGTTCGGTTTCCTGCTGGAATGCAGCACGCAACTCGGCATCCCAGTCCGGGAAGAAAATACCGTCAGGTGAAGTAGTGGGCAGGTTGCGCAGGTACAACCATTGCTGGCCGAAATTTTTAACCAGTGCATCTGCCTTGGGACTATCCAGCATACGTCTAACCTGGGCTTCCAGCACAGCCGGCTCACTGAGCCTGTTGGCAGCAGCCAACTCAATCAATTCATCGTCAGGAATGCTGCTCCACAGGAAAAAAGACAGTCGAGAGGCCAACTCAAGATCGGAAATGGGATATACGTCCCCTTCTTCCAGATCATCAGGCTCTGCTTCCCGTCGTATCAGAAATTCCGGGTCTACCAGCAAACGACGCAGGGCCAGCTCTATGCCCTCATCAAAAGAGCCACCGGCCCGTCCTTCTTCGTAGAACGCCATCATGGGCGCAATATCATTTTCATTGACTGGTCGCCTGAATGCCTTTTTCGTCAGCGTCAATAATATACGCTGAGCACATCCCGGCTCTTCGTCAGCATTGGCAGGACTGCAAATAAAGATTTTTTCACGGCTTTCAGAATCCAGGGAAAGCTCGGGTTCAAATGGGCCGGAGATTTTCAACATGCCAATAGCAGGATGGTATTGCACCTGGGGCAGATCATTGTTTTCAATCGACTTTCGGTCGTATTGCTGGATCAGGCCAATATCAGGTCGGAAATTGGTGGCAACGAAAGTAGCCCCAACCATACGTGTGCCGGCTTTAACGGGAAGGGTCACATCCAGTGAACCGTCATGGTCTCCGCCCATACCGACAAAAATACCCAGACCGGTGTAATCAAAAAGATGAACACGTTCACCGTCGATACTCAGCTCAAGTTTTTCATCCGGGATATAGCTACCGACACCAAAATTCTGCATGGAAAAACTGTATTCACCATCTGCCGGAAAATTATGTTCAACTGCCATGCCCCCCCGGGTGTTGAAAGGCATGCCGGGCAACTGCACATTCTGAGAATTGTCAGCATCAACGATGTAGGTCATTTCAGTCGGAGAATTCCAGGTGCCCACGGCCATTTTCGCTATCCTGGCCGCAGCCCTTGTGTAGGCCTCCAGTAATGTCGGTGAAATGGTCAGTGATCCGGCCTGGTTGTCAAAACCCCTTGCTGAGGAATCCGAGGGTAAATAAAGGGAAGGGTCTATTTCTATGCCAAGCAACTCCGATATGACATTGGCATATTCACTCTGGTTCATGCGATGAAGTGTTTTAGTGCCAGGATTGATATCTGCCTCTGTATCAATCTTGTTTTCAATCCATTCTGTCAGTCTTGCATAGGCACGATCATTGGGGCGATCCTGTCCTGGAGGCGGCATCATGCCGGCACGCAGTTTACGAATGGCTTTTTCCCATTCCTCGGTATGGTTGGCGATGTCGTCGCTGAGAATGGTTTCCAGGTCGAAACTGCCAGCATAATCTTCAAAGTTATGGCAGCCGACACAATATTCCTCAATGCGGGACAATTGCTGCCTGTCTGCCCGGCTACTCTGTGCAAATGTTAAAACCGAGACAAAAAGGAACAGAACCCCAATCAAAGCTGGAATATATGAGTTAGATAAAGCCCTTGAATTTACTGGCTTTGAAGCAGAAATATAGGACAACTTGGTCTCCCCTTAATAACCAGTCGTTCAACGAAAATTACCCTCATTTTCGGCTAATTGCAATCACCCCCCCCCCTTCTCATTG
>Ga0181556_1001189_pt1 | contig 26693 bp, 24 predicted proteins | sample 011ome_14_FD_148651 | JGI IMG/M metagenome (GOLD analysis project Ga0181556, IMG submission 148651) | Coastal salt marsh microbial communities from the Groves Creek Marsh, Skidaway Island, Georgia - 011505AT metaG (spades assembly) | ecosystem: Environmental > Aquatic > Marine > Intertidal zone...
CCCAAAATTTAGGAGAAGTAATTTCTACTAAAATATTAATTCTTTTAGTGTGAATGGGAGACTCCAAAGTTTGACCCCCTATCGTAATCATTTCCTCACGGTGGAATAAATCGTTATATCAAAAAATTAACTACCTTTCCTTATAAAAACTAAAATCAACCTCATGAAAAATAACTTTTTACTGACTTTGTTGGTGGCATTATTTTGCGGATTTACCACTGCATGGGCCCAAACCAATGTTAAAGGATCTGTGGTCGACCAGGGCCAGATGCCGATTCCAGGAGCCAACATTATTGTCGTAGGCACTACAGAAGGGGCCGTTTCTGATTTCGACGGAAACTTTACCTTGACTACATCAAAATCATTTCCCTTGACCTTGCGCATCACCAGCATTGGGTATGCGGAGTCAACCGTGGTTGTCTCTGGACAAGATCAATCCATCCGTGTAGTGCTCAGCGAGTCCAGCACCATGTTGGATGAAATCGTAATCTCAGCCTCCAGATCTCCTGAGCGTTTGTTTGAATCGCCCGTATCAGTGGAGCGTTTTGGTTTGAAAGAAATCAAAAACTCTACGTCTGCAGACTTTTACGACGGGTTAGTCAACCTCAAAGGGGTAGACATCAACACCAACTCATTGACCTTTAAATCGATCAACACCAGAGGGTTTGCTACTTTTGCCAACACTCGTTTTATGCAGTTGGTGGATGGTATGGATAACTCTTCGCCTGCGCTTAACTTTGTGTTAGGAAACTTGGTGGGGATGAGTGACTTAGACGTTCAAAGCGTGGAAATTCTTCCTGGTGCTTCTTCAGCACTGTACGGGGCCAACGCCTTTAACGGAATTTTATTTATGACCTCTAAAAATCCTTTTGACTCAGAAGGATCAAGCGCCTTAGTGCGCACTGGGGTGACCTCTCAGAAAGACGCGGGTACCAATCAGTTTTACGATGTGGCTGTTCGTTATGCCAACAAGGTTTCTGATGAGTTTGCCTACAAGATCAATATCGCTGCGATGCGCGGTGAAGACTGGCACGCCGAGCGCACAGATGATCTGGCCAACCCTCTTTCAACCAGAGCCAACAACCCTGGATACAACGGGTTAAACGTGTACGGAGATGAGGTGGCTACCACCTTGAACTTTGACGCATTGGCCGGTCTACCCTCAGGAACTGTGGGCAAAGCATTTGTGTCTCGTACTGGATACGCAGAGCAAGACTTAACGGATTACAACGCCAAAAGTGTCAAGTATGACCTAGCGATGCATTACCGTCCAAAAGGCACAGATTTGGAGTTCATTTTCAACACCAGAACAGGTAAAGGGTCAACCATTTACCAAGGAGCCAACCGCTACTACATCGATAACTTCACCATGTCACAACACAAGTTCGAAGTGAAAAATGACAACTTCTTTGTGCGTGGGTACATCACCAACGAGGATGCGGGAGATTCTTACGACACTCGTTTTGCTGCGATCAACATCAACCGCGCATGGAAATCAGACACTCAGTGGTTTACTGATTATGCAACTACTTTTATCGGTGCCCGTTTAGGTGTGGGTACAGGCATTCAAGTCAATGAAACTGCGGCTCATGCATTGGCTAGAGCAAAAGCGGAACAAGGCCGTCCACTTCCTGGTTCACTAGGGTTTAACGAGACTTTTAATAGAATCATCCAAGACGGTAACTTATCTACAGGTGCTCGATTTATCGACCAGACCAAATTGAAACACGTGGATGCCAACTATAACTTGAGCTACTTAACTGGAGATTTCGCAGATATTCAAGTAGGGGGTTCCTTTAGAGAATACCGTTTGAACTCACAGGGAACTATCTTTACAGATACAGATGGCCCTATTGCGTATAAAGAAATGGGTGTATACACCCAGATTCAGAAAAAAGCCATGGATGACCGCATGAAGTTTACGGCGTCTATGCGTTATGACAAAAACGAATTGTTTGATGGGTTTGTCTCTCCAAGAGGTTCGATTACGTATACTGCAGGCGAAAAGAGAAACCACAACATCAGAGGATCTTTCCAAACAGGATTTAGAAACCCAACCACCCAGGATTTGTATATCGGATTGAATGCAGGTACGGCTTTATTGGCGGGTTCTTCTCCGGACAACTTGGATAGATATTCGATTCAAGTGCCTGTTTCGGCTGCTGGAGCGCCTTATGCAGGTGGATCTACAGTCACTTTGAACGGACGCGATGCCTATGAAAACGCGTTTACGTTATCCTCAGTACAAGCGGGTGCGCCCAAGGCTACTTTTGTTCCATTAGTTAAGCCTGAGCAAATCGCTGCTTTTGAATTGGGTTACCGCGGACAGATCAAAAATGTGACTGTTGATATCAGCGGGTACTACAACGAATTCCAAGACTTTATCTCCAACCAAACTGTTTTGGTTCCTAAGTACGGTCAAGCGGGCGACAACACACTTTCGCTACTTGCTTTACAAAACGGAGACTATCAAGCATTCCAAACCTACACCAACAGTTCTGTGGACATCACCTCACTGGGAGTTAATGCAGGTGTTGATGTGCGCTTGATGAAGAAATACGAGTTGGGTGTGAATTATACCTATGCTGATTTTGAGTTTGACCAAGCAGCCAATCCTGATTTCCGCGCTGGATTTAACACGCCTAAGCACAAGGTAAAAGCGAGCTTTGGCGGAACCGAAGTAGTAAAAAACTTAGGGTTTTTCGTTAACTATCGTTGGTCTGACAGCTATGAGTGGCAAGCTACTTTTGCCGATGGAACAATTCCTTCATTCAGCGTAGTCGATGCTCAAGTAAACCTTAATGTTCCTGCTTGGAAAGCCAACGTGAAGTTGGGTGCTTCTAACTTGTTAGCGGATGAATACTTCTCTGCGATTGGTACAGGTAATGTAGGTTCTCAATATTATGTGTCTTTGGTATTTAACCAATAATACAAGTAGTTGATATTTAGGGGAAACCCTTTGATGCGGGGCGCCAATAGGCGCCCCGCTCATTTTTCATTTATCATGGATTTTGGTTTTCTATTTACCGATATATGGTTTATATTTGCAGCCTTAAAAACACCCAAATGTCTCAAGGAAAAGCTACTATTGCTCAGATTATCGGCCCAGTGGTCGACATCGCCTTTGAAAACGGCGCAAAACTTCCCAAAATCTATGACTCGATTGAGGTGAACAAAAAAGATGGAACCGTTTTGGTTCTTGAGGTTCAGTCACACATCGGTGAGAACACAGTGAGAACCATTTCTATGGATTCAACTGACGGTTTGAGCCGCGGTATGGAAGTAACTCCTACGGGAAGTGCTATTCAAGTACCTATCGGCGGTGATGTATACGGACGTTTGTTCAACGTGATTGGAGATGCGATCGACGGTATCGGCAATCTGCCCAAGTCAGGTGAAAACGGTTTGCCGATTCACAGACCAGCCCCAAGATTTGAAGACTTATCGACCTCTACCGAGGTTTTGTTTACTGGAATTAAGGTAATTGACCTAATTGAGCCCTACGCTAAAGGAGGGAAAATCGGTTTATTCGGTGGAGCAGGTGTAGGAAAAACAGTTTTGATCCAGGAATTGATCAACAACATAGCCAAAGGTCACGGGGGATTATCTGTGTTTGCCGGAGTAGGTGAGCGTACTCGTGAAGGAAATGACCTTTTGCGCGAGATGTTAGAGTCTGGAATTATCAAATACGGCGATGAGTTTATGCACTCTATGGAAGCTGGCGGATGGGACCTTTCCAAGGTAGACAAAGCAGCGCTTAAGGAGTCTAAAGCTACGTTTGTATTTGGACAGATGAACGAACCCCCAGGAGCACGTGCGCGTGTTGCGTTAACTGGTTTGACTATTGCTGAGTATTTCCGTGATGGTGCCGGTGAGGGGCAAGGAAAAGACGTATTGTTCTTCGTGGACAACATCTTTAGATTTACCCAGGCAGGTTCTGAGGTTTCTGCACTTTTAGGACGTATGCCTTCTGCGGTAGGTTACCAACCGACGTTGGCTACTGAGATGGGTGCGATGCAAGAGCGTATTACTTCGACTAAGAGAGGTTCAATTACCTCAGTTCAAGCGGTTTATGTGCCGGCGGATGACTTGACGGATCCAGCTCCAGCCACCACATTTGCCCACTTGGATGCTACCACAGTATTGTCGCGTAAAATTGCCGAGTTGGGTATTTACCCTGCGGTTGATCCATTGGATTCTACGTCAAGAATTTTGACCCCTGAAATCTTAGGTAAAGATCATTACGCATGTGCTCAACGCGTGAAAGAGTTATTGCAGCGCTACAAGCAGCTTCAAGACATCATCGCTATTTTGGGTATGGAAGAACTTTCCGAAGAAGATAAGTTGGCGGTAGGACGCGCTCGTCGTGTTCAGCGTTTCTTGTCTCAGCCATTCCACGTAGCTGAGCAGTTTACCGGTATCCCAGGGGTGTTGGTAGACATCAAAGACACCATCAAAGGATTTAATATGATCATGGACGGTGAGTTAGATCACCTGCCAGAATCTGCCTTCAACTTGAAAGGAACAATTGAAGAGGCGATTGCTGCTGGTGAGAAAATGTTGGCCGAATCTTAATTAGGATACATGCAACTAGATATTATTTCACCTGAAGCTACCCTGTTTTCTGGAGAAGTTACTTCGGTAACCGCTCCCGGAAAAGACGGTTCTTTTCAGATTTTAGAAAACCACGCGCCTATTGTATCTGTATTGCAAGCGGGACAATTGCGCATCCAAGGTTTTGTGGGAGAGTTGCCTAAATCTGCGGCAGCCATGTTTCAAAAAACGGAAAAAGACACGTATGTACTATCGGTATCCGGAGGTACTTTAGAGATGTCTCAAAACAAAATCGTCGTTTTAGCAGACGCTTAATCGTTTGATTTTACTTACAGAGCCGCCCACTAGGGCGGCTTTTTTTTTGTGGTGTTTCCCGCTTATCTTTGGCTCATGTCCCACTCGTTGCCTCCAAAACTGACACATCTATTGACACAGCGCGCCCGCAGTGGTTTGTTGCGTACCCCGAAGGTGTTGTCCGGCATCGATTTTATGTCCAATGACTATTTTGGTTGGGCCAAGCAAGTCGATACAGGAACAGGATTGGCCTTAGGCGGAAGTGGATCTCGATTGATTTCTGGACATACCGATGCTCTAGAGGTATTGGAACAAAGGGCAGCAGCAGATTGGGGCGGCGATCAGGCGTTGTTTTTCCCCTCGGGCTACACCGCCAATGTGGGATTTTTTGCCTCCGTACCCCAAAGGGGCGATGTCGTTTTGGCGGATGCTCATGTGCATGCGAGTATCGTAGATGGCCTTAGGCTATCCATGGCCCATACCTTTAAGTTCGCACACAACGACCTCAATGACCTAAACACCAAGGCGGTGCATGCCCGCGCCAAAATGCATCCTGACGGTGTGCTCTTTGTGGTTACAGAAGGTCTTTTTTCTATGGACGGGGACTCCGCTCCTTTGACGGCTATGGCGGATTGGTGCACTGAGTTCGGCGCTTATTTAGTTGTGGATGAAGCCCACAGCACAGGAGTTTATGGAGAGCGAGGTGGTGGTTTGGTGCAGGATTTAGGCTTAGAGAACCAGGTTTGGGCCCGTCTGCTCACCCTAGGCAAGGCCATGGGACGCCAGGGGGCATTTTGGTTGGTCGATCAACCGCTGAAATCATTTTTGGTGAATTATGCCCGTTCTTTGATCTACAGTACCGCACCTAGTCCAGCCGAGGTAGGGCACATCACCCAAGCCATGATTTGGGCCCAGGAGCGCGGGCCCCAGGCCCGCGCTCAACTTGCTGAGCGCATTCAATTTTTTCGCGATACCGCACAAAAATTAGGAGTCTTAGATCGGCTTTGGCCTGCCATAGGCCCTATTCAAGCTTGGAGGTGTCCCAGCGAGCAGTCAGCGATCCAGTGGGCTGAAGACCTCCAAAAATCAGGGTATGCGTTAAAAGCTATACTGCCACCCACGGTGCCTGAGGGTAGCGCACGACTGCGCCTGTGTATTCATGGGGACCACACAGATCAAGAAATAACCGGCTTATTATCTTTATTAAAACAGTGTACATGAGTCTAACACCTCCGCGTATTTTTGTCACGGGAATTTCGACCGAAGTTGGAAAAACAGTAGCCTCTGCCGTATTGGTCCGCGCCCTAAAAGCCGATTATTGGAAGCCGATACAGTGTGGAGATCTACATGATTTGGAGTATGAAAAAGTATTGGCCTGGGCTGATTGTTCCGAGTCCATGGCGCACCCGAGCAGATACTTGCTCGAACACCCCATGAGCCCGCATGCCGCAGCACAAAGGTCAGGGCTGAATTTAGCGCTCGGTGATTTTGTGCGACCTAATCCAGCCAAAACACTGGTCATTGAAGGCGCTGGAGGTGTTTTGGTTCCCTTAAACGACACAGATACCGTAGCTGATTTGATTCGACCCGGTGACCAAGTCGTAGTGGTGTCCAGGCATTATTTGGGCAGTATTAACCACAGCTTGCTCACCGCAGAGGTGCTTAAGGCTCGCGGCTTACAAGGGTTTTGGGTGTTTAATGGAGATCCTAACCCAGAAACCGAATCCGTACTTCTGTCCAAGACGGGTTGGCCATTTTTAGGAAGGTTATTGCCTGAGCCTGTAATCGATGCCGCCTGTATCGCGCGGTACGCTCAAGACTGGGGGGATCGCTGGGCCCAAATCACTGCCGCCCCAACTGTTTCAGACACAAAATAGCACTCTTCCAAAGTTTGGTCTAACTGACTTTGCAGCTGCGGATGATCTTGTCCAAAAATAGGCTTGGGACCGACGACTATGTATTTAGGACTCAGTGTATCCAACAGATAACTCAGCTCGGCTGTGCTGGTTTTTCTGGAGTTAAAGTAGGGAAATAACCCTTCTCTGGCGATATTACTCGGATGGGTACTCGCTGCTGACAGAGGTTTCCCTCCCATGACCCAGCTCCCGATGTGGTATTCCAGCCAGAGTACACGTTGCGGTGCTACACCTTGATTTTGCAAGGCGCGGGCCACCTCAAAGCCTTCGCCCTGGGTGGCATATCCGGTTTGCACCAACGTTTCCCCCCAACGATAGGCCTCGAGGTAGGACTCCACCGGCAAGAGCAACATGCCCCAAGCAGTGATGAGTCGGGCCCTGTTCCCCATCGGTTTTAACGACCATCCGCTAAACGACCACGCCATAGCGCACAGCCAGATCGGATAGACCAGTAACAAATAGTGTCCATTCAGCTTGCCAACCGACCAGATGCTGTAAGATACACCGGCCAATGCACCCCAAATCATCCAAAAGGAGGGTTTGGCAGCTTTATGAGCGGGTTTTAACCCCCATATAACTAAAGGAATCAGCAACCAAAGCACTATGGCTATCAGTCCGGGGGTCTGCATTTTTTGCAGCTGGGTGTAGGCCCATGAGGCCAATACCGCCGAAGACCACAACAGCTCTAGGTGGTCCCGGTACAGCCAAGCAAACACGGCTACCGGTACAGTTCCCCCCAAAGCTAGTTGAATGATTTGGCGGGTGTTTCTTAAGGAAATCATCCAGGGTACGACCAATCCCAATACCGCATAGGCCATATTGAGTTTGGTGGCCACCGATAAACTGAGCAGGATTCCAGCGCACCAGATCAGCGCTGTTTTGTGTTGGGTTGACCTCAGGGTGCTGTGGATCAACGCCCAAACTCCAGGTGTCCAGAAAAACAGAGCAATGTGCTCCGACATCACCCCTTGAACGCTGCCGAATAAACTGAGCAGGGCCACCGTCAATGCCCCAAGTGCTTGGGCCGTGGTTTCTTTGGCGTGTAGCCGAATCAGCCGATAGGTGCTGTAGCCTACAGCGGCGACTAGTGCGGCACCGATCAGTCGAATCAACCAGAGGTGCTGGCCAAATAGCCCGACCACCGCGGCAAAGTAGGCAAAGGTCATCGGGGGTTTTAAGTCCCAAAGTTCTGTGTACGGCAGATGCCCTTCAGCCCAAGAGGTGCCCATGTGCACAAAAGTGCTTTCGTCTTTATCGATGTAGTCCCGACCAAAAAATGGCCCACGAATGCAAATGCTCCAGGCCAATAGCGCCAAAAAAACCAACAGGGGATGCGCCATTCGCCATCCAGAAAACGGGGTCCACCGGGCGGGTTGTGTGCTGGATGTAGCGCGGTAGTTTATGGGCGAGCGCATAGGCGGTTTGGTGGGTTTTTACGTTCTTTGCAAGATAGAAAAATCCTTGAATTCAGAATCATTGGCCCCATCACTAGCCCAAAGAGACCGCGCCCATTTGTGGCACCCATTAACCCAACACAAAACCAGTCCATTGATGACTGCTTTGGTGCGCAGTGAAGGGATTTATTTGTACGACGAGGAAGGCCATAGGTATATGGACGGGATTTCTTCCTGGTATACCACTGTATACGGTCACAGACACCCACATATTGTGCGTGCGATGAAACGTCAGCTCGACCAGCTCGATCAGGTGGTGTTTAGCGGATTTACCCACGAACCCGCGGTATTGCTTTCTGAAAAACTGACCGCATTGCTGCCCGTAGGCCAGCAAAAGCTGTTTTTTTCGGATAATGGATCCACAGCGATTGAGATTGGGATTAAGATGGCTCTTCAATATTTTCACAACCAAGGGCAACCCAAAACGGTGTTGATGGCTTTGAACGATGGGTTCCACGGAGATACTTTTGGAGCGATGTCTGTTTCAGGACTCAGCGTGTACAACGGCCCTTTTGAAGCTCATCTGATGCAGGTAGAGCGCATTGAGGTCCCCACACACGACAATATTCAGGGATTGATCGATCATTTGGAAGCGCGTTTGAGCGATCGTCCCGATGTAGCCGGCTTTGTATACGAGCCGTTAGTACAAGGGGCAGCGGCTATGAAGATGCACGAGGCGGAGTATTTGGATCAGATTTTAGCGGTCATGCGCCGACACGGGGTTTTATTGATCGCCGATGAGGTGATGACCGGATTTGGCAAAACAGGGACCCTTTGGGCCAGTGACCAACTTCAGGTGAAACCAGACATTATGTGTCTATCTAAAGCCCTAACGGCAGGTGCCTTGCCCATGGCGGTCACCAGCTGTACCCAGCAGATCTATGATGCTTTTTACAGCGACCACACCGCCCATGGATTGTTTCACGGACATACTTATACCGCCCACCCATTGGCCTGTGCAGCGGCGATGGCCGCTTTGGATTTGGCCGTTGATCCAGAGGTGGTTCAGCGCAGAAAACATATTGAAGTCATGCAGGCGGCCTACGCCGCCAAAAGGGCGGGCCACCCGCAGGTGGCCCGTATCCGCGCCAAAGGGGTGATTATGGCCTTGGATTTAGCCGTGGAAATTCCCAGATACGGAAGTTTTAGAGATACCATGTACCGCTGGTTTATGGATCGGGGGTTGAGCATCCGTCCCCTTGGAGCTACCTTGTACTTGATGCCGCCTTTTATCACCACCGCGGAAGAGCTCCAACAAATGCACGATCTGTTTGATCAGTTTTTGGATGAAATTCCCCAGTTATTGTGATGGAAAAACAGCCACATCCCACCATATCGATACGTTCTTGGTCTACGTTGTCCGCTTTGGGAGGAAGCGAAGCCACCGTATTGGCCTCGTATCAATCGGTTGAGTCGTCCTTGACTCCTTGGTCTGTACCTCATCTAGACCACCCCGTGGATACCTGGGCAGGTCGATTGAGCAAAGATGCCCAGCAGCAATGCGCAGATCTACTGGCTACCCACCCCGAATATGTCGGATTAGATCCTTCAGTACTGTACGCGATAATTACCGCGCGCTCAGCCTTTAGTCAAGCGGGTTGGGACAAAAAAACACCGGTGGGGATCAATATTGGTTCTTCCCGAGGAGCTACCCAAACCTGGGAGTCCGCCCATGCGGATTTTGTGCGCGGTGAGCGCATACCTGTATTGACCTCTCCGCTGACTACTTTGGGCAATCTTTCCACCTGGGTGGCCCAAGACTTAGGCGTTGAGGGTCCCGAGTTTTCCCATTCCATAACCTGTTCTACCTCATTGCATTCACTGCTTAACGCGGTAGCCTGGATGAGGGCAGGTATGGTTGAGCGTTTTCTAGTAGGTGGTACCGAGGCGGCCTTAACCCCCTTTACCTGGGCCCAAATGAAAGCGCTTAAGCTCGTTTCTACCCTGAATGATCTCTACCCCTGCCGCGCTTTAGATCCTCTTAAGAAGGCCAATACCATGGTCTTGGGCGAGGGGGCAGGAGCCCTTTGTCTAGAGGTGGGTATCCGACCAGGTGCCCAAGCGGTTGTTTTAGGGGTCGGTTATGCGACCGAGGCATTGGCCCATGCTATTTCTATTTCTGACCAGGCGGATTGTTTTGTCCGATCGATGCACATGGCTTTAGGGGTTCACGACCCCGGTCAAATTGATGCCGTAGTGATGCATGCTCCCGGAACAGTCAAAGGAGACCGAGCTGAACTTGCCGCCCTAGATGTGGTGTTTGGTTCCCAAGATTCCTTGTCCGGACCGTGGCGCACCTCCCATAAGTGGCGCACCGGACACACCTTTGGCGCCTCAGGTGCCTTGGGCTTGGAATGCGCCCTGCTCATGTTAAAACACCAGCATTTGGCAGGAATTCCTTATTTAGGTCAATCTGTTTGGAGAGCAGCGACCGTTAAAAAGGTCCTGGTTAACGCAGTTGGTTTTGGGGGAAATGCGGTGTCCATTTTGCTGGGCTTGCCCGAGTAATCAACCGACCTCTGTGAAGAAATATCACTTTTTTGCCGCAGTACAGCCCGGGGATTTTGCCCCATAACCCGTACATTTACCCACCAAATAGCTCAATATGCAACAGTCTTGGACAAAAGAAGCCATTCTTGAATTATACCACACTCCCTTGATGGATTTAATGTACCGTGCCGCATCAGTGCACAGAACCCACCACGATCCCAATACCGTACAGGTCTCGACCTTATTGTCGATTAAAACAGGTGGTTGTCCAGAGGATTGTGGTTATTGTCCACAAGCCGCCCGATACCACACGGATTTAGAAGGCAATGAGCTGATGAGTGTAGCTCAAGTTAAAGCACAAGCGTTACGCGCAAAAGCATCGGGCAGTTCGCGAGTTTGTATGGGAGCGGCCTGGCGGAATGTCAAGGACGGTCCGGAATTTGACAATGTGTTGGAGATGGTGCGCACGATCAACAAGTTGGACATGGAGGTCTGCTGCACTTTGGGGATGATCACGGAAAACCAAGCTAAACGCCTTGCTGAAGCAGGCTTATATGCCTACAACCACAATTTGGATACTTCTGAGGATTATTACAAGGATGTGATTTCCACCAGGGCTTTTCAAGACCGATTGGACACCATAGAAAACGTGCGCAAGACCAATGTAACGGTGTGCAGCGGCGGGATTATTGGTATGGGAGAGTCGGTGGAGGACCGCGCTGGGATGCTCGTGGCTTTGTCCTCCCTGAGTCCACAGCCTGAGTCAGTGCCCATCAATGCCCTAGTGCCTGTGGAAGGCACTCCGTTAGAGGATCAACCGATCATTCCGATTTGGGACATGATTCGCATGATTGCGACTACCCGAATTGTGATGCCCCATACTCAAGTGCGCCTTTCCGCAGGGCGCACCCAAATGAGTCAAGAGGGTCAGGCGATGTGCTTTTTTGCTGGAGCTAATTCGATATTTGCCGGTGATAAATTGCTGACCACACCTAACCCAGATATCGAGCAAGACAAGGCCTTATTTGATTTGTTGGGACTCGTTCCCCAAAAGCCTTTTGTGAAACACAGTCAGCCGTTGACTGTTGAAGCGGCCGATAGCGCTTGGACGGCTTTGGGCGAGAAACCTAAATGGACGCGCCCTGGGCACGAGATTGAACGCAACAAGGCCAAGGAGCGCAAAGCGCCATAAGCCGATTTATTGGAGCTGGTTGATCCAGTCATAGATCCATTCAGATTCCCAACCCCGGTAGAGCAAGTAGTCGACAATCTTCTTTTTGCTGGCGGCAGTTTTTCCCCCTTGCATGGTCTCGGTAATGCGCTGGGCCAATGCCTCAAATGACCCTCGATAGTCCACTTCGTTGAGCTCACTCATGCCTGCTTTAATGGCAAACGTAGAGAGTTGCTTTTGTTTGAGTCCTTGGATCAGTCGTTTTTTTCCCCAGTGTTTTTGGTTGAATTTTCCGCGTACATAAGCGCGTGCAAATCGCTCTTCATTCAAAAAATCCTCCCGAATCAAATGATCGACCACCGCATCAATGGCGTCGGGAATCATGCGCATGCCCCTGAGTTTCTCCACCACTTCGCTGTGGGCTCTTTCCTGATACGCGCAATAGTTTTCCAGCGCTCGCTTGGCTTCAGTTAGGGTGTAAGCCTTGGTTTTTTGGGGGTATGGTTCTTTCTTGATCACGCCCGAATATAGGGTAAAACCGGGCAAAAAAAAAGCGGGGCGCACACCGTGCGCCCCGCTTGGGTCAACAGAGCAATCGCCCTGTTTAGTAAATGGTTTTTCCCTCTGGATTTTTAAATCGGTATTCTAAATACCGGTAAGCATCTCTGGGCTCTATGCGAACCCATCGCTTGTGTTCCAGCCACCACCTCATTCTGATGGAGGGTAAACCTATAGTGAGGTATGCAGCGATAAAAGGATGCAAGTGCAAAACCACTTTATCTTTGGTGCCGCTTTGGAGCAATCGCTCCAGGTCGCCTGTAATTTTGTCGATCAAAACTATCGGAGCTTCTACTTCCTTGCCCGTAATGGTAGGTGCTGGCTCGCTGGTTTTGATGTTCATTTCAGGACGTACCCGTTGTCTGGTGATTTGGACCAATCCGAATTTGCTCGGAGGCAAAATTTTATGTTTTGCTCGGTCTTCACTCATTTCTTCTTTCAAGTGTTCATACAGTTGTCTGCGGTGGTCTGGATCAGCCATGTCGATAAAGTCGACTACGATGATTCCGCCCATATCCCTCAGCCTAAGCTGGCGGGCTACTTCTGATGCAGAAGCAAGATTCACTTGAAGCGCAGTGTCTTCTTGTGTTTTGGCTTTGTTGGACCTGTTGCCTGAATTGACATCGATCACGTGAAGTGCCTCGGTGTGTTCAATGACCAAATAAGCTCCTTTTTTCATGGTCGCTGTGCGGCCAAAGGAGGTTTTGATCTGGCGCTCTATCCCAAATTTTTCAAAAATGGGTGAGGGATCTGTATGCAGCTGAACAATTGATTCTTTTTCGGGTGCAATTTCTTGCACGTATTCTTTGATTTCTGAGTACATGGTTTCATCATTCACGTGGATACCCGTGAAGCTGTCGTTAAAGAGGTCTCTTAAAATAGAGGCAGCTCTGTTGAGTTCCACAAGTACCTTGGAAGGATGGGGTGCCTTGTACAATTTTTTGCACATACCTGTCCACTTTTGGAGCAGGTTCTGTAAATCTTTATCTAATTCTGCGACTTTAGTGCCTTCTGCTACCGTTCTGATAATCACCCCAAATCCTTTGGGTTTGATACTTTTTACCAGTTTGGTTAGTCTGTCACGCTCTTCTTTGGATTCAATTTTCTGTGAAACTGAAACTCGATTAGAGAAGGGAACCATAACCAAATAACGTCCCGCGATGGAGATTTCGGAGCTGATCCGAGGTCCTTTGGTAGAGATGGGTTCTTTGACAATTTGAACCAATATGGATTGATTGGCTTTAAGGGCATCGTTGATGCTTCCTTCTTTTTCAATATCCGGTTCAAGGGGGAATTTTTTTAACAGGTAATCACGACTCTTTCCGGTGCTCACTTCTTTGACAAATTTGAGCATGGTGGACAATTGCGGTCCTAGATCTTGATAGTGTAGAAAGGCGTCTTTCTCATAACCTACATGAACGAATGCGGCGTTGAGTCCTGTAATGGGTTTGCGCACTTTTGCGATAAAAATATCGCCGACAGCAAAGTTATCGCTCTCTTTTTCCGTGTGCAGCTCTACGAGTCTTCCCTCTTTAAGCAGTGCAAAGTCAACAGTATCAGAATTAGATCGAATGACTAATTCTTTTGTTGCCATAATACTATATTATTTCGTTGAAATAAATCAATAATTGTGTTGAAGCGGAATAGTTCCGCCAAAATTCTCTCGGAATTTTTATGTCAAAGAACGCATGAGAAACACGTAAATAACGTGCAAAAAATGAAAAAGTAGTGATTACACTACTTTTTCTTATGGCGGTTAGCTCTCCGGCGCTTCTTGCGCTTGTGTGTAGCTACCTTATGTCTCTTTCTCTTCTTACCACTAGGCATAGATGCTCGTTTTTTGGGTTAATATTATTTTACTTTCACGTTATTTTTTACGCCTTCAACAAACACTTTAGCAGGTTTGAAAGAGGGAATATTATGTGCTGGTATTTTGATGGTGGTGTTTTTGGAAATGTTTCTACCGGTTTTTTCCGCTCTAGTTTTGATGATAAAACTTCCGAAACCTCTTAAAAACACATCCTCACCAGCCTCCAAAGACAATTTCACTTCTTCCATAAAGGCTTCTACGGTTGCTTGTACATCGCCTTTCTCAATACCTAGTTTCTCTGAAATTTTAGTAACAATATCTGCCTTTGTCATGGAGTTAAATTTTATATGTATTCTGTCTTTTTTAGGGTTGCAAATATACAATTTTAAATCATAATTAAAGATAAGCATGTGATAATTTATCGTTGAATCCATTACTTTTGAGCGCATTAGCCTATGGATTTTTCAAAACAACTGCTCAATTGGTATCGTGTTCACCAGAGGGAACTTCCCTGGCGGCAGAATAAAGATCCTTATCGCGTGTGGCTTTCCGAGGTGATGTTGCAACAGACCAGGGTGGCTCAAGCGATGGATTATTTTGAGGCATTTACCCGAGCTTTTCCAACAGTAGCAGATTTGGCACATGCCTCCGAGGAGGCGGTACTCAAGCTCTGGCAAGGATTGGGGTATTATTCCAGGGCCAGAAATATGCATGCCACGGCCAAACAGGTCACGGATATATATAAGGGCGTTTTCCCCCAGTCCACCGAGGAGTTGATGAAACTCAAAGGGATTGGCCCGTATACAGCTCGGGCAGTTTCCTCTATTTGCTTTGACGCCCCGGTAGCCGTGGTTGACGGAAATGTGTACCGCGTTTTGGCCCGTTATACCGGAGGGGATTTGCCGATAGATTCCTCCCAGGGTATTCGATATTTTGCTGAGCTGGCCCAGCGTTTTCTGATTCAAACGGATCCGGGGACCTATAACCAAGCCATTATGGAATTTGGAGCTACGGTTTGTACCCCCAAAAACGCCCTTTGTGTTTCATGTCCTGTACAAGGAGGTTGTGTGGCCTATGCGACGGGAACGGTGGCTGAATTACCCAAAAAATCACCCAAAAAACCACCCCAACCCATATGGATTCATTACCTAGTGCCAGTTGATCCATTAGGAAACACCCTGTTGACTCAAAGAAAAGGATTGGGAATCTGGGAGGGGTTGTATACTTTTTTTGCGGTAGAGCAACAAAGCGCAGGGATAAATCAACAAAGCGTTGAGGCGGAAGCGTCACGTATATGGCCCGGTCAAACAGGGGCTGTATCCTTGTTAAATACTGAGCCCGTAACACACCGACTATCACACCGGTTGATACGCGCTCATTTTTGGCGGATCGTCGTGAAAAACCCTCTGCCTGGCGGATATACGCCTTCAGAAGCCCAAAAATTACCGATGCCTGTTTTGATGGCTGGATGGTTTGGTGCGCAAAAAAATCCGTATTTTTGGGACTCAAACTATACCCCATGAGCGGCACATTGAATAAAGTTATGTTGATTGGTCACCTCGGAGACGATGTGAAACTTCATTATTTTGAGGCAGGTAATTGCATAGGTCGATTTCCTTTAGCTACCAATGAAACCTACACCAACAAAACCACTGGCGAGAAAGTGTCCAACACAGAATGGCACAATATTGTAGTGCGCAATAAAGCGGCTGAAATTTGTGAGAAATACGCCAAAAAAGGGGATAAAATGTATGTGGAAGGCAGATTGAAAAACCGTCAGTGGCAAGGTGAGGATGGCCAGACGAGGTATTCTACCGAAATCCAAGTAACAGACTTTACGTTCTTAACCGCTAAGCCCGAGGCGGTAGACGGGGCCATGGCCGGACAGCGCAGCTCTGCGGCTCAGGTCCACAGTCGACCAGCAGCACCACAGACAACGGCTCCTGTGGATCAGGAGGATGATCTTCCCTTTTAGTTGAACCAAACCCCAAACATTGGATCCCGACCCCAGTAATATTTCACAGAGCGTTTGGTGGCTCTTGACCCACGACTTTAACCTGGTTAAGGCGGGTGTACTTTTTTTATTGTTGTTTTGTTCTGCCCTTATTTCTGGAGCAGAAGTGGCTTTTTTTGGCCTGAGCCCCCTCGAAATTTCCCAGCTTAAAGAAACGAAAAAACAGAGGTCGGAATGGGTGTTGATGATACTTCAAAAACCCAAGCGATTACTGGCGACCATTTTGATAGCCAACAACGCGGTCAACATAGGAATTGTCTTGCTGTTCAGCCATTTAGGCGATATTTTCTTGAGCGGCACCGATCTCTTGGTCTGGGGATTCATCGATTTGAAGTTTTTGATCGAAGTGGTTTTGGTCACTTTTCTGATTTTGATGTTTGGAGAGATTTTACCCAAAGTCTATGCCAACAGAAATCGCCTGCCGTTTGCTCTAGCTATGGCTTTGCCCTTGAGGGTAATCGATGTTGTATTTCGGCCATTGAGCGTGCCGATGCAACAGCTTTCTCTGAGGTTACACGAAAAATTGGGCCGCCAAAAGTCTAGTCTCAGTGTAGATTATTTGTCTCAAGCTTTGGAATTAACTCAAGAAGGAGATACCACTCAAGCAGAGCAAAAGATTTTAGAAGGGATTGTTTCTTTTGGAAATACGGACACCAAACAGGTGATGAGTCCCCGCATTGATGTGTTTTCCCTTTCGGAGGACATGAAGTTTCTTGAAGTGCTTGAAGCGATTAAAAACCATGGCTACTCACGTGTGCCGGTTTACCGCGAAAATATCGATCAAATTATCGGTATTCTTTATATCAAAGATTTGTTGTCCTACCTAGATCGAAAGATGTTTAATTGGACAACTCTGCTTAGGGCCCCTTATTTCGTTCCTGAGAATAAAAAATTAGATGATTTGTTGGCTGACTTTCAGCAAAAGAAAATACACCTAGCTATTGTGGTTGATGAGTTTGGAGGCACGTCAGGTGTGGTGACTCTAGAAGATATTATCGAGGAGATTGTGGGGGATATCAGCGATGAATTTGACGAGGAAGATTTAGAATTTACGCAACTGGACCCTCAAAATTTCTTGTTTGAAGGAAAAACAACCTTGAAGGATTTTTACAAAGTGGCTCAAGTGGATGATCCATCTGCTTTTGAGGCCCAAAAAGGGGAGTCGGAAACTTTGGCTGGGTTTGTGCTCGAGATTTCTAAAAGCTTTCCAAAAATTGGTGAGGTCATTCGTTTTGAAGGCTTTAGTTTTCGCGTGGAGGCCATGGATCGAAAGCGCCTCAAACAAATAAAAGCGACTTTGCCTTATGCGGTTTAGTCGATTTTCGGGCATGTCTTTTTATCTGGGGATGGGATTATTGATCTTGTCTTTTGGGTGCCAATCAACTCCTGAGCCTATGCCCAAGCCCAAAGCACTTTGGGCGATGTCTTATCCAGAACCGGTGCCTGTAGTCCACCAGACTCAATGGTTTTCCATGAGTTACAACCAGGCGGCCTTATTGACTCCCTTAAGCAACGGACGATTTGTTTGGCATTATCCCGAATTGAAAGCAGACGTCTGGGTCACCTACACCCCCTTAAATCAACAAGACAAAGAGGCCTGGAAACAGGCCGTGCTGGATGTAGAAGATAAAGTAGCCCTACACCAAGACCACGCTTCAGCTATTTTGGTACAGCCCTATGAAAACTCCCAGACATCTGTCTATGGAGCCATCTACGAAATACAGGGCAACGCGGCCTCACAAGCACATTTTTACCTCACGGACAAACGAAAGCACTTATTGCACGGCGCGCTTTATTTCAGAGCCAAACCTCAGTACGATTCTTTGATGCCCGCAGCCCATTATGTGCTTAAGGATCTTAGGGACTTTACAGAATCCTTGATCTGGAAGTAATTGTTGCGGTGTTTTTATGCCCAAATCATTATCTTTAGACTTTAATTTTTTCCTGATGAACAATTCCTTTTTTTCAGTCATTTTGGGGCTTTTCAGCCTGTTGATTTCCTGTAATTCAAAAACTGAACAACCTTCTGCTGAAGGACAAGTCAACATGAAGATGGTGATGGAGGTTCACGACGAGGCGATGCCGCAGATGGGGGCATTGGCCCAGCTTACAGCACAAATCAAGTCCCAAAGAGACTTGGACTCCACTGATATTGATTTGGCTGAGTCCATGAAAGATCTTCAAGAGGCCCACACCTTGATGATGGACTGGATGAAGGGTTTCGGCACCCAGTTTACAGCCGATGAAATTATGAAAGGCGCTCCGCTCAGTCCAGAAAAACAAGAGTTATTGAATCAGGAGTATCAAAAAGTTTTACGGGTTCGGGAATCCATGCAGCAAAGTATGGCTCGTGCACGTGCCATTTTGGGCGATTCCATGGCGGCAGAGTCTGCGGTGGAGGATCAATCAATCAGCAAACACGAACGTCACGAACATGAGTAATCTGAGCGATATGTCCTCAGATTCATCAGCTATGGATTGGGTGCGCTTGTTGTCACTCAATCGACAAGGAGATAAGGCCCAGCGCTTGCGCAAAGACCAAGATCCTACGCGTTTAGGATTTGAGGTGGATTACGACCGAGTTATTTTTTCGGCACCTTTTCGCAGTTTACAGGATAAAACCCAGGTAATACCCTTGTCGGATACTGATTTTGTTCATACCCGATTGACTCATAGTTTAGAGGTTTCTGTGGTTGGACGCAGTTTAGGACGATTAGTCGGACAGCAAATTCTCGAGAAGCATCCTGATTTACATAATCTTCACGGGTACGAAGCGCATGATTTTGGGGCTATTGTAGCCGCTGCTGCCTGTGCCCACGACATTGGAAATCCACCATTTGGACACAGTGGTGAAAAAGCGATTGGCGCGTTTTTCAGCCATGGACCAGGAGCCGTGTATCAAGATCAACTCACCGATCTTCAATACCAAGAATTAATCGATTTTGAAGGAAATGCCAACGGATTTCGCTTGCTCAACGCCTCAAGGCCAGGGGTTCCTGGCGGATTGAGACTCAGCTACGCTACTCTAGGGGCGTTTACCAAGTACCCTAAAGCTGCCTTGCCCAAGAAGCCTACCGCTTTGGTGTCCGATAAAAAGTATGGCTTATTCAGTCAAGATCTGGCTCTGTATCGAGTCATGGCGGAAAACATGGGATTAAAATCGATCGGAACAGGGGATCAGACCCGTTATGCCAGACACCCATTGGCCTTTTTGGTCGAAGCAGCGGACGATATTTGCTACACGATTATCGATTTTGAGGATGGGATTCATTTGGGATTAATCGCCGAGGACTATGCGCTGGAATACTTGATCAAACTGGTCAAGGACAGTATTCAAACCGAGAAGTACCACAGCATGAGTTTGGCTTCAGACCGGTTGAGTTATCTCAGAGCACTGGCCATCAACACGTTGATAGGAGATGCTGCCCGCGTTTTTATGGAGCACGAACACGAGATACTTCAAGGAACTTGGGGCCATGCATTATTGGATAAAAGCCAGTATACGGCTCAAATTAAAGACATCATCGATTTAAGTGTTAAGCAGGTATACCAATGTGCTGATGTGGTCCAAAAAGAGATTTCGGGCTATCGAATTATCTCCGATTTGTTGGAGGTCTTGGTGCAAGCTAGCTTGGGCCAATGGAACGGTCAGCCTTCTCCGTATGATAAATTGGTACTCAGAATGATGCCGGGAGCATTTGACGCTCAGGCGGATAGTGTTTATGGTGTCTTGTTGGGATGCTGTGCCTATGTGGCCAGCCTTTCTGATGGAAGAGCCCTGCATTTACATCAGCGAATTCAGGGAAAAATAAAGGTTTAGTTTAAAAGGCGTAAACGACTCCAAAACCGAGCAGTTGTTTAAACTGTAGTTTGGGTCTTCCGTTTTGTTCTACATATCCTAATTCATTGACCACCCGGTCAAACAAGATATCGTCGTCATAGATAAAGTGCATCCCAATATTGCTGGTGATGAATTTGTTGACTTTGAGGTGTACATCCAAAAACCAGTCGACGTCCACATTGCCAAAACTAGCGAGGTAATCGGTGTATAGGGATAGATTGCTTTTCACCAAGACATTCTCAGCCACGGTACGCTCATAGGTGTTGGTCACTAAAATCCCCAATTCCATAAATACTTTTTCCCCATCGGTTGTTTTGTTGCCCAGGGCATCGTAGGTAGCTTTTCGCACCCCAAATGCACCGCGGTCTGCTAAATCTTGATCCAGTACAAAAGTGGCTTTTTGGGTTAATGGAGACAGGTATATATTCAGTTTTTTGGCGTCATCGATGTACGAAGTTCCCACCCCCAAAAACAGGTATCCTGGAGCCATTAACCTAGAAATCGGCTTAGATCGATCCGGGTATTTGTATCCGTTGGACAATTGGGTGTTAAAGTTCATTTTTCCGGAACTGTACCATTTGCTGATGGTGTCCTTTCGGTGTCCAAAAGTGGAGCTGAACCTGATTTGGTCATCGGTTTTTCTGATGGTCTGTCCTTCCTGTGCGTTGAGTCCATAGCGAAAATCCAAGGAGTTGTTCCACTGTATATAGCGAAATTTATAATTGCGTTCGCTGTGTAGACTCATGATTCCCGAAACGGAATTGTTGCCCCCAGCATTCCAATTGACAAAAGCTACTTCATTGAGGTTAATGGTTGCTCGATTGGTTTTCGTCCAAAATGAGGGCATGTGGAAGCGCTTTATTTTTTCTTGGATGTTGGACCCCGTAACACTGCGCGAATCCACAGGTTTTAGCGCTGCTCCTTGACTTCGCGTATAAGCCATCGGCTGGCTGAGTCTAATGACAATAGTGTCTTTTCGTTGTACGGTGTCTTGTTGGGGCTCCTTGGCGACCCCTCGTCCTTGGGCAAGCGTATCCAAGGCGCGCAGACGCATAATTGCCTGGGCGGCTGCTGACTTGATGGAGTCTATTTTCTGGTTGGTAGAACCTGAGGTTTGCGCTTGGAGTGAAAACGTTCCTAATGTGACGAGCAAGAATAATTGAATTATACGCATTCGTTCAGGGTTTTAATCAGCTGGTTGACGTCTAGTCCCACAGAAGCTTTTTGCTGTTCGGGTGTTCCGTGAGCCACGAACTGGTCGGGGACTCCGAGGTGTTTGATTTTCAGGCACGGATTATGCTCCATCAAAAATGGGACCAAAGAGGCACCAAACCCACCAGAGAGGCATCCCTCTTCAGCGGTAATTACCTGGCTAAATTGACGGCTGATTTCAGCTAGTCGTGCGATGTCCAGGGGTTTGACAAAAGGAAAATGATAGTGGGCAAATGCTTCCGGCGCTTGACACAGTGCTCTAGCTGTTGCCATATCGACACTAAGGGGGCCTGTGGTCAACAGAGCGATTTTTGCGGATGTACTGGGGGGAGTCACAGGGATGGATTGGCCGATGTCCATCAGGGAAAATGGATGATACTGCAATGGATAGCGCGTATTCCCTCTTGGATACCTAATGGCTATGGGCCGGTCTAGCCCTTTCTGAGCGGTATACAGCAAGTTTCTGAGTTCAATTTCATCCTTAGGGGCGGCCACCCATAAATCGGGAATACATCCCAAAAAGGCCAGGTCAAACACTCCTTGGTGCGTTGCTCCATCAGCACCAACGAGACCTGCACGGTCAATGGCCAGAATGACGGGCAATCTTTGCAGGGCCACATCGTGGATGATCTGATCATAAGCGCGCTGCAAAAACGTGGAATAAATACAGCATATCGGCACCCCCCCTTGCGCAGCCATACCAGCGGCTAGGGTCACTGCGTGTTGTTCGGCAATGCCCACATCTATAACCCGATCGGGCATCATATCCATTAAGGGTTTCAGGCCACTTCCCGAGGGCATAGCCGGTGTAATGGCCCAGATTTTTGGGTTCATGCGCATCAGCTCTGCGATGGTTGCCCCAAATACATCTTGGTATTTTGGATGTGTTCCCTCCGGGGAATGGGGGTAAATGGCTCCCGTAGTCTTATCAAATTTACCAGGAGCATGGTAGGTTACCTGGTCTAGTTCGGCTGCGGCAAGCCCTTTTCCTTTGACTGTTTTTACGTGCAGCACTCGAGGGCCTACCTGTTTTTTTTGAGCTTGTAGGGCGGCGATTAATTCTGGCAGGTGGTGCCCATCTACAGGGCCCTCGTAGGCCAATCCCATAGCGGTAAATATATTGGGGGTGTCCGAGGTCAGCGAGGCAAAATGCTCTTTAAGCCCCCCTACGCTAGGATCAATTCCCATAGCGTTGTCGTTGAAAATAATCAGTAGATCTGCCTGTGTGGCCCCTGCGTGGTTGAGCCCTTCCAAGGCCATACCGCTGCAAATTGCAGCGTCACCTACAACAGCGATGTGCTTCTGGTTAGTTCTTTTTTGAGCGTTGATCAGCGCCATCCCCAGGGCAGCTGAAATAGCAGTAGAACTGTGACCAGTCCCAAAGGCATCGTAAGGAGATTCATCACGAACGGGAAAACCGCTTAACCCACCCCACTGGCGGTTGGTGTCAAATGCGCCCCAACGACCAGTCAGCATTTTATGTCCGTAGGCTTGATGGCCCACATCCCAAATCAAGGTGTCTTTTGGGGTGTCAAAAACGGTGTGCAGCGCAATGGTCAATTCAACTACACCCAAGGAGGCTCCAAGGTGCCCTTCTTTGGTGGATACAGCCTCGATAATCGAGGCCCTCAATTCTTGGGCCAATGCGCCCAATTCCTCCATAGAAAGTGAGCGTAAATCATCGGGACTCTTAATGTGTGGGCTGAAGGACATGGCGAGTAAAATTACAAAATCTCTTCTTATCTTTCGGGTCATGACGGAGATCGAACAATTGGAGACAGACCAAGCGATGATGCGCAAAGCATTGGATGAAGCGATGCGCGCCTATGAAGCCGGCGAAGTTCCAGTAGGGGCGATTGTTGTGGCTGGGGGAAGGGTGATTGCTCGAGCCCACAATTTAACAGAGCGACTAAACGATGTGACGGCACATGCTGAGATGCAGGCCATCACGGCAGCGGCCCATTATCTGGGAGGTAAATACTTGAAAGGCTGTACCTTGTATGTCACCTTAGAGCCTTGCATGATGTGCGCTGGCGCATTGGCTTGGGCTCAAATCGATCGGGTGGTTTATGGCGCTAGTGATCCTGGACGCGGGGGGTTATCTCAACCGGGTGCGTTGCATCCCAAGACTCAGTTAACCTCAGGTATTTTGGGGGAATCATGCGCTGAACTGATGCAAAATTTTTTTGCGCAAAGACGTAAAAAAACCTCTTAGCACAGGCTAGAGGTTTCTTCATTGGGTTGGAAAGTGTGTATCTTCTATAACATGCTTACATTGACAGCGATTCTTCCTTTTTTGCCATCTTCCTCTTCGTAGCTCACTTTGTCGCCTTCGTTGATTTGGATGCCTTTGAGGGCGGTTGCGTGCACAAAAATGTCGCTTCCTGTCTCATCATTGGTAATGAATCCATACCCTTTTGATCCATTGAAAAATTTTACAGTTCCAGTCATGGGAGAAAAAAATAAAAATGTTAAAGAATAAAGGTATAGAAAAAACGATTTAAAAAAATAGCTGATTCAAAAAATTTCCGTGAAAATTATTGATTATCAGTGCTTTTCATCGGTTTACTTTGCATTTTTTCGATGTTTTCTGGGGTGAGCATGTAGTTTTTGAGGGATTTGCCGCGGGAGGCCAAGGCCAAAAAGGCAGGCATCACCAACAAGAATAGGGCAGCCGTTCCCGCTCCCGTCCATCGATGGGCTTCCACCACAGGAAGGTCCCCTGTGATTCCATAGGCAATCGCACCCAAACAGCTGATAGCTGCTATGGCCAATATGTTTTTTGTCGCTCGAGTCATCAAATGGTAAAGTGGATTAGTTTTCTTCTGTATGCGGTGAGCAATTTAGATTTGGAGATAAAACCGTAGTATTGGCCCTCTTTGACTAGGGGTAGGTTCCACGCAGAGCTCTCCTGGAATTTTTGCATGATGCCCACCATATTGTCTTGGTCTACATCGATCACTTCTGGAGGTTCGTGCATGAGATCGCGCACCTTGATCGAATCGTATTGGCTGGGATCAAACATGATGGATCGGATATCGTCCAAGAGCACAATACCCAGTAACGCGCCTGTTTCCGGGTGGGTAACAGGGAAAATATTGCGCGACGAGGGAACCACCGCCTCATGAATCATTTGTCCCAAGGTCATTTTTGGGTGAACAGGGATAAAATTTCGTTCGACGACCGATTCCATATCCATTAAAGTGAGTACCGCATGGTCTTTGTTGTGGGTGATCAGTTCCCCTTTTCGGCCCAGTTCCATGGTGTACACGGAGTGAGGATGGGCCCATTTGGTTATTCCATAGCCCAGCGCTGCGGTGATCATCAGCGGGATGAAAAGCGTGTACCCCCCCGTGAGCTCTGCGATCAAGAATATGGCTGTAAGTGGAGCGTGCAAGACACCGGCCATTAACCCGCCCATGCCTACCAAGGCAAAATTGGCTTCGGAGACGGGGGTAAAAAATCCGGAGAGGTTGATGATGCGCGCTACTGTAAAGCCCATCACACTACCCATAAACAAGCTGGGGGCAAAGATCCCACCGACCCCTCCTGCTCCAAACGTGATGCTTGTTGCGACGACTTTGATCATGACCAGGGCACCAAGCAACAAAACAAGGGACCACGGATGGTCGAGGAGGCTAGAAAATACCGTGTTGGTGAATATTTGTTCGCTGCTGCCGTACAACAATTTGTTGATGGTACTAAATCCTTCGCCGTACAATGGAGGGAAGAAATATATCAACACCCCGAGAAGCGCCCCGCCAAGGACTAAGCGTACCCAAAGGCGAGAGATGGCTTCAAATCTTTTGTGGATCCAGTCGTAGGTGCTAGCAAAGTATATAGAGGTGACTCCCGCTACCAACCCGAGCAACATAAAAAAGGGCAGCTGATCGACTAAAAAAGGTTCAAGTACCTGAAATGGCAACACGGTTTGTGCGCCAAAAAAGAAATAGGAGGTGATAATTGCCGACAGGGATGCGAGCAATAAAGGCAACAAAGACATCAGGGTGAGGTCTAATGAAAAGACTTCTACCGCAAAAATAATGGCAGCGATAGGCGCTTTAAAGATCGAGGAAAGCGCTCCGGCTGCAGCACAACCGATCAACAGCGTTCTTTGAGATTGGTTGATGTGAAATAGCCTGGACAGGTTGGAGCTGATGGCCGCACCCGTAGCGACCGTAGGGCCTTCAAGACCAACAGAACCTCCAAATCCTACGGTGATGGGGGCGGTGAGTATAGAGCCAAACATTTGATAGCGCTTCATCAACCCTTTTTTCTTGGAGATGGCATACAAGGTGGAAGGAATCCCGTGGCTCACCTTTCGGCGAATACCGAAATTGATGATCACAAATACCAAAGCCAGCCCTACTACCGGGGATAAAAAGTAGAAGGCATCGTGGTAGGACTTGATCAAGTTTCCCTCGAGCAAGTTTTGGAAGAAGTGGGTGGCATTCTTCAGAATGGCCGCACCCAATCCTGAGGTAAAGCCCACGAGCACACTCAGCAGATAGATAAACTGTTTCTGCGAGATGTGTTTGGCGCGCCAAATCAGAAATCGAGTGATTAAGTCGTTCTTTTTGGCGGGCATTAGTTACGATTTTAAGGATAAGGCAATGTTGAGCTCGTCGAGTTGGGCTTGATCCAGCATCGAAGGGGCATCGATCATCACATCTCTTCCCGCATTGTTTTTTGGGAAGGCGATAAAATCTCGAATGGTCTCTTGACCGCCTAAAATGGCCACTAAACGGTCTAGTCCAAAGGCCAATCCACCGTGTGGAGGTGCTCCGTACTCAAAGGCATCCATTAAAAAGCCGAACTGAGCTCGGGCTTGTTCTGGGGTGAATCCCAAGAGCTGAAACATGCGCTGTTGGGTAGCTTTGTCGTGGATTCGGATGGATCCCCCCCCAATTTCATTGCCGTTGAGCACTAAGTCGTAGGCATTGGCCTTGACGGCTCCTGGATCAGATTCCAAAAGGTGCATTTGGTCTGGCTTGGGCGAAGTAAACGGGTGGTGCATCGCATGCCAGTGGCCTGTCTCTTCATCCTGCTCCAAGAGCGGGAAGTCCACCACCCAAAGCGGGGCAAATTCATCTGATTTTCTTAAACCTAAGCGCTGGGCTGTCTCCATGCGCAAGGCGCTTAACTGCGTTCTGGTTTTCGAAGCAGGTCCACTGAGCACCCAGATCAAGTCTCCAGGTTTTGCACCGGTAGCTTCAGCCCAGGCAGCAAGGTCTTGTTCGGTGTAGAATTTGTCGACGGATGATTTAAAGCTTCCATCTTCCCCGCAACGAACATAGACCATGCCACTGGCGCCGATTTGTGGTCGTTTGACCCATTCGATCCACCCGTCGATGTCTTTTCGGGTCATGCTGTTCCCAC
>Ga0181556_1001200_pt1 | contig 26538 bp, 24 predicted proteins | sample 011ome_14_FD_148651 | JGI IMG/M metagenome (GOLD analysis project Ga0181556, IMG submission 148651) | Coastal salt marsh microbial communities from the Groves Creek Marsh, Skidaway Island, Georgia - 011505AT metaG (spades assembly) | ecosystem: Environmental > Aquatic > Marine > Intertidal zone...
ACCCATTCGTTGAGTTGCGACTCGGTGACCTGCAAGGGTGAATCGAGGAGGTACTGGACGAAATCGTCATACGCAAGGATTGTCCGGGCCTGGAGAGACTCCCAACCTCGAATCACCTCGTTGATCACCAGGTAGAAGAGTCCACCAACGACCGCGAGAAAAACAATCACGGTGGTCAGGGTTGCCAGCCACCGCGGAAACCGCAGTTTCCGGAGTCCCACCGAGATGGGTGCCACGAGGGCAGCCAACAGAACCGCGATAAACAGCGGAATGATCAGGAAACTGAGTTGAGCCACCACAAAAAGCCCGACAGTAATCGCTGCTGCAATCAGCAAGAGGCGCCATGACCACTGCGTGGCACGCTCCAGGCCCGCAGGAATCACCACACGGGGACCCTGCACCCTGGCACTCTTGCGCGAAGGAATCATGCGATTAGTCTAGGCGCGATGCCCAGTCGGCACACCTAGAAGCGTGCCTTGTTCTCCAACAGACGTGCCACCCGGTCCTTGATTGGCGGATGAGTCTGGAACATCCGGTCAATGACACCGGGCTGGATCGGGTCTGCCATCCACAGATGAGCCATCGAAGCCTGCTGTTTCTTGAGCGGCCGCCCGTATTGGCCCAATTTCTCCAGTGCACTGGCTAACGCTTCGGGGTGACGGGTGGTCAGAGCGCCTGTCGCATCCGCCAGGTATTCGCGTTGCCGAGAAATTGCCGCCTGAATGAGCGCTGCGAGCAGGGGTGCCAGAATCATCGCCAAAATCCCCACGACCAGAATCAAAGGGTGGCCACCGCCGTTCCCGCTACGCCGCATCCCTCCAAAGAACGCCATCCGAGCGAGAACATCTGCAAGAAGCCCAATCACGACGACCATCCCAAAGACAATCGTGGTGACTCGAATATCGAAGTTCTTGACGTGGGCCATCTCGTGCGCCATCACGCCCTCGAGTTCTGCATCATTCATAATCTCGAGCAGTCCGGTCGTCGCTGCGACCGCAGCGTGCTCAGGGTCTCGCCCGGTCGCAAATGCATTGGGGGCGGGGTCCTCGACAATGTAAACCTTTGGCATCGGCAGTCCGGTCGTAATCGCCAGGTTTTCCACGATGCGATACAACCGGGGATTGTCAGCCTTGGTGATCTGTCTGGCTCCAGCCATGGAGAGAGCCTGCTTGCCGGCCGAGTAGTACTGGATTGCCACGTAAATGAGGGCGCCAATCAGGACTCCGAAGAACACGACTCCTGTTCCTCCACCGGAGAGGTAGAGGTCAAAGACGTACCCAAGTCCTGCAACGAGCGCCACAAAGAACGCCATGATGAACCAGGTGTTGCGTTTGTTGGCAGCTATCGCCCGATACACGGCAGGTGAGCCCTCTGACTAGAACTGAACGCGGGGTGCGTTAGCGATAGCCGAAGCGTCTTCGACCTCAAAGAAGTCGCGCTCGCCAAAGCCCAAGCTCTTCGCAAACAAAGTGTTCGGGAAAAGCAGGACACGAGTGTTCATCTCGCGAACGCCACCGTTATAGAAGCGCCTCGACGCTTGAATCTTGTCCTCGGTGTCGACAAGCTCTGCTTGCAACTGGAGAAAGTTCTGGCTGGCTTGAAGCTGCGGATAGGCCTCTGCGACAGCAAAAATGCTCTTCAGAGCACTCTGCATCATGTTCTCTGCTTCGGCAGCGGCCCCAGGGTCGCCGGCACTCAGTGTTGCTGCGCGTGCTTTGGTGACGTCCTCAAAAACTTTGCTTTCGTGGGCGGCATACCCCTTCACCGTCTCAATGAGGTTAGGGATGAGGTCAGCACGGCGCTTGAGCTGAACAGTGATGTCGCTCCATGCTTCGTCCACGCGCACATTCAGGGTGACCAAACCGTTGTAGGTGACCCAGAGGTAGATTCCGACGATGGCGGCAAGTCCCAGCACAACGCCGATGATGATGAGTGATTCCATAGCTTCGAGCGTAGAGGCCGTAGCTGTGGAATGGGTGAAGGTGCCCCGGCAGGGACTCGAACCCTGACTGGGACGATTTTAAGTCGTCTGCCTCTGCCAATTGGGCTACCGGGGCGGTGGCCCCAATACTAGCGAGCGCCGACTTTTTGCTTGGTGGCTTTCTTGGGCGCTTCCGCCGGCCGGGAGGCGAACTCTTCAAAGAAGTCGCGCGGGCGCTGTACCTTGCGGACACTGGAGAAGTCGCGTCCCCAGAAGAAGTGGACCAACCAGTTGGAGAAGACTCGAGCTTTCCGCTCCCACATGGGGATAGCGAAGCCGTGGTAGAACCGGTGAGCAAACCAGGCGAGCAGACCGGTGAGCGCGAGATTCCCACTCTGGAACACTCCGTGACCAATCCCTAGACCTGCGACAGCACCTAGGTTTTTGTGGACGTAATTCTTGGGTTCTTCGTCACGGATGACCGCCACGATGTTCTTGGCCATGATCTTTCCTTGGCGGACGGCGTGCTGCGCGTTCGGAACACAGTAACCACCGACTCCTCCACCGCTGAGGTCGGGAACACGGGCCACATCACCCGCGGTCCACATTCCCTCGAGGATCGAGTCACCATCTTCGACGCGAAGATCCGCGCGAGCACAGATGCGCTCGCGCTCATCGAGGGGAATACCCGTGCCACCGAGCATGGACTGGGCTTTCACACCGGCAGTCCAAATCACAATGTCAGTCTCGAGTGTCATGCCGTTCGAGAGCTCCAACTTGCCATCCACAGCACTCGTGAGCTGGGTGTTCAGGTGGATGAAGGCTTGACGCTTCTCCAAGTTCTTAATCACCCACTGGGCGCTCTTCGCCGAGACCTCAGGCATGATGCGATCCATCGCTTCGATGAGGTGGAAGTGTGTGTCGTCGATACCGATTGTGGGGAATTCCTTGAGCATTGCGGACACCATGCTGCGCAACTCGGCGAATGCCTCAATACCGGCGAAACCACCACCGACCACCACGATTGTCAAGAGGCGGTCACGAGCAGGTCCAGGAGGCATATCTGCCGCCAGGTGGAGATTGTCGATGACGCGGTCTCGAACGGAGACCGCCTCTTCGATGGTCTTCATCCCAATGGCGAAGTCAGCCACTCCAGGAATCGGGAACGTTCTCGACACCGCACCAGCGGTGATCACGATGTGGTCATAGTCCAGGCTGAAGGAGGGCTGCCCCTCCGGAGTGACGGTTACAGACTTGCTGCCGTGGTCAATACCGGTCACACGCGCTGTGATAACGCGGCACTTGTTCAGGTGGCGACGCAGCGGAACAATCGCGTGACGAGCCTCAATGGAGCCTGCTGCCACCTCAGGGAGGAAAGGCTGGTAGGTCATGTAGGGAAGCGGGTCGATGACGACCACTTCCGCTTCACCGCGACGGAGAAGCTTCTGGAGTTTGTAAGCAGTGTAGAAACCGGCGTAACCGCCGCCCACAATCACAATTCGAGTCACGAGGCACCTAAGACTGGGAGAACAAGAAGACTCTGACTAATCTATCGCTTTCGTAAGCGCCAGAGGACCAGTACAACGCCGGTCAACACGACCACACTCAGCGCCGAGGCGAACCCCACGGTCACCACATAGGGCAGAAGCCCCCACTGGGGAGCATCGCGGGCTGGAATGCGAGGAGGCAGTGCTTGCGCCTCATCTGCCACGGTGGATTGCGGCCCGAGAGGCACCACGATCGGGTTCCCCTCCTGCTTGCGGTGGAGCACCACCCAGTCATCGATAGACCCGAGCGGATTACTGCTGACATAGGGAACATCAGCGGTGAGCGCCTCATACGCGTCGACCAGCCCATACCCATAGATGGGGTCAGGGATGGTCTCGGTGACCCGATCCGCGCTCAGAAGAACCCGGTTGATGACGTTTGCTGCATCCATGCTCGGATAGGCCGAGCGCACAAGTGCCACAATCCCCGCAACGATCGGGGTGGCGCCACTGGTTCCTGACCAGGAGACATAGCCGCCACCGGGTGTGGCGCCGACGAGTCCCTCGCTGGGTGCCATCACTCCAATGGTGATGCCTTGTGAAGAGGCAGAATCGCTGGCTTGACCGTCTTGGTCCACTCCCCCCACGGTGAGCACACCGGGCATGGTCGCGGGCGCTCCGACCGATACGGTCCCGCTCCCCCGGTTACCGGCAGCGGCCACGACGACGACGTCGTTCGCGGCGGCATAACTAAACGCTCGGTCCCAAGATTCTGGCCAGTCGCGGGTGTTTCTCGTTAAGGACAGCGAAATGATGTCGGCATCGTTGTCCACCGCGAAGCGCACCGCGTTGGCGACTTGCTCATCTGGAGAGATCAGGCTGCCAGAAAAAGCCATCGACAAACTCAGGATTTCAGCTTCGGGTGCGCTCCCGATGACGCCGTCGACGCTGTTGTTGCCTCGTCCAGCGGCCAGCGACGCCACCATCGTGCCGTGGCGCCTATCGGGGCCCACCGGGGTGAGCCCGTCCACGCTGCCCAGGCCCGAAAAGTCAGCCCCTCCTGCTACCGCACCCACCAAATCCTGGTGGGTGGCATCGATACCGGTGTCGATGATGGCAATTCGGACTCCAGCTCCGCGGGTAATCTGCCACGCCTCTTGGATGCGGTAATCCTCGAGCCAGTATTGGCGCTCACGAACCTGATCGGCAACCGCGGGTGTGCTGTGCAATGCCGCGCTGGGTACACCCACGAGTGCTCCTAGTAGAGCCAGTGCGAGGAGTCGTCGAGTGACCTTGGTACCTAACATGAGCACACGTCTTTGCTCCACGGTGTGTCAGCAAGCGCCCAATCACCCACCGGGTTCACTCCAGGCCCCACCGACAGAGAGTGCGCCATCAGGGAATGCAGGCACTTCACCCGTGTAGGCATTCCTCCTGCAGAAATCCCGTCAATTTCTTCGATAGCACCCAACTGCGCTCTGGTGGCGAGGAACGACTCGTGGGCGAGGCGATAGGCCTCCATCGAGTTCTCATCCTCTGCAAGGCGCTCCTGGTATTCCGCCATCTTGCCCTCCGCTTCGAGGCGGGAGGCCGCCTGCGTAGCGGCGGGCTGGGTCAAGTAGTAGAGCGTGGGGAACGGTGTCCCATCCTCAAGCCTCGGGTTGGTGACTACCACGAGAGGGTTTCCACAGACGCATCGTGCCGGGATTCCGACAATGTCTCTCGCGGGCCTGCCTAACTGCTCACTCACCACCTCGATGTCATGAGGTGTCGGCTTCTCCCCCAGACTCATGGGGTGCTCTCCTGCTCAGGAGAGGGAATCCTCTCTGGGTCCGTGGACGACTCACCACTCTGGGTGATTTCCACTTGGTAATCAGTAGTCGTTGTTGCGGCCACCAGATAGGACGCCAACAGTGACTCTCGCCAATCGGTCTGCGCTTCCACAATGCCGGTGGAGATCTCGAGATCTGCACCGTCGTCAAGGTTCTCAGCATCATCAATAACCAAGTACGTGATATCTCCCGGATAGACAAACAGCAATCGCTCCCGAGCTTGCGTTTCCACAAAAGCTGGGTCTTTCCAGCGCTCTCGCTGCTCTTCCAGTGCCACGACCTGCTGCTCACTCTCCGCAAGCGCCGCTTCCAAACTCGCGATTTCTTGTTGCTGCTCCGCCAGAACCCGCAGCGTCGGGGACAGAATCACGACTCCGGCAACAATGAGCACCAAAAAGGTGACGACAAAGCCTGAGGCTTGCAGGTTCAGGAGAACCTGCGCTGCAGAAGCACGACTCCTCGGAGTCTGCTTCTGTTTTTTTTGCTTCGGCTTCGCCACGGCATCAGTGTAGACAGGGCGCCTCGGTGTGACCCTAGGGCGCGCAGGTCTTAGCTAAAGCGCGGGTATGCGCCAGCTCCCGCGTAGCGGGCAGCGGTGTCCAGTTCCTCTTCGATCCGCAACAACTGGTTGTATTTGGCGACGCGCTCACTGCGTGCCGGAGCGCCGGTCTTGATCTGACCACAGTTGGTGGCAACGGCCAGGTCCGCAATCGTGGTGTCCTCTGTCTCACCGGAGCGGTGCGAGAGGACTGCGGTGTAGCCATTGGTGTGTGCCATAGCTACAGCGTCCATGGTCTCGGTCAGGGTTCCGATCTGGTTGACCTTCACCAACAGCGAGTTGGCAGCACCCTTGGTGATGCCCTCTTGCAATCTGGTGGGGTTCGTCACAAAAAGGTCATCTCCCACGAGCTGAACCTTGCTGCCAATCGCTTCGGTCAAGCCAACCCAGCCATCCCAGTCGTTTTCATCCAGTGGGTCCTCGATGGTGACCAGTGGGTAGCTATCCACGAGCTCGCCATAGTAGGAGGCCATGAACGCGGCATCGCGTTTCTGGCCTTCGAACTGGTAGCTGCCACCCTCAAACATTTCGGTTGCCGCTACATCGAGACCCAGGGCAATATCAGCACCGGGTGTGAAGCCCGCAGAGGCAATGGCGGTCATCAGGAAGTCCAGTGCCGCGCGGTTACTGGCGAGTTCGGGGGCGAATCCACCCTCGTCACCGAGTCCGGTCTGCATTCCCGCTTTCTTGAGCTCTGCTTTCAGTGCGTGATACACCTCGGCACCCATTTGCAGGGCCTCACGGAAGGTGCCAGCACCAATGGGAAGAACCATGAACTCTTGAATGTCGACAGCGGTGTCCGCGTGAGCGCCACCATTGATGACGTTCATCATGGGAACGGGAAGGACGTGGGCGTTGGATCCGCCGACGTACTGATACAACGCTAGGTCTGAGGACTCTGCTGCTGCTTTGGCCACAGCGAGAGAGACACCAAGAATCGCATTAGCGCCGAGCTTTTCTTTGTTAGGGGTGCCATCGCGGTCCCGCATGAGCTGATCAATGGCGCGCTGCTCGGTGGCATCCATGCCCTCAATCGCGGGCGCGATCATCTCCAGAACAGAGGTCACGGCCCGCTGAACACCCTTGCCGAGGTAACGAGACTTCTCGCCATCGCGCAGCTCAAACGCTTCAAAGGCTCCTGTGGACGCACCCGAGGGCACAGCGGCCCTCGAGGCGGTGCCATCTTCGAGCAGCACCTCCACTTCAATGGTGGGGTTTCCCCTCGAGTCAAGAATTTCGCGAGCATTCAGGGCGTCAATTACGGCCACGAGGGGTCCTCTTCCTTATGGGGATGTGCGAGTGGGTGGCGGGGTATCGCCAGGACAATTCTAGTAATCCAAATGCCACACCTGGGTGGCGTTTACGTTAACTCTTTCCAGGTCAGCTCTTCCACAGTATGGGCAGTCTCCACGGCAGTGGCCACGCGGGTGAAACCATCAGCCACCAGTTGCTCATAGACCACCCTCATGTTCTTTTGCTCAGGCACCACGCGCACCGTGTGACCGGTGTCGACGAGGTGCTTTTTCAGAGCAATCACGTGGGGGGTGTCAGCACCGGCGGGAATCACCAGCGCCACCCGGTCGTGGTGAACAACAGGTGAGGTCTCCAGAACATCGACCAGTCGCTCAAATCCGAGCGAGACACCAAACGCCGGAACATCCGCACCCAGGAACCGCCCAATCATGCCGTCATAGCGGCCTCCGCCACCGAGGGAAATGCCAAGGTCCGGGTGAGCAATCTCCACAATGGAGCCGGTGTAGTACCCCATTCCCCGCACCAGGGTGGGGTCAAACACTAGGGCGTCTTCACCGATCACTCCTGCCACCTGGGACACCCAGCTGACAAGCTCAGTGGCAGCAGCAGCCGACTCTGGCGTGTTTCCCATGAGAGCCGCAATGGCGGTCGCATCGTGGGCGGGCGTAGTGCTGGTCAGCACTGCGTGAATCATCGCTTCGTCAAAGCCTGCTGGCAGTCGCTCGCGAAGCTCGGTGAGAACACCCTCGACTCCAACTTTGTCGAGCTTGTCAAGAGTAATAAGCGCTGAGGGCTGGTTTTCTGCAGCAATTCCTGCCGCACCTAGTAATTCAGTGAGGAGTCTGCGGTCATTGACCCGGAACGTGAACCCTTCCACGCCCACCCGAGTGAGCGCATCAGCAGTGGCCATCATGACCTCTACTTCGGCAAGAACTCCAGGCTCGCCCAAAATGTCGATATCGCACTGCACAAACTGGCGGTAGCGACCCTTCTGGGGGCGCTCTGCCCGCCACACGGGTCCCGTGTGAAACGCTCGAAAGACGGGTGGCAAGACCGCGTGGTGGGTCGCATAAAACCTCGCCAGGGGCACGGTGAGATCGAAGCGGAGCCCTAGGTCAGACAGCTCCGAGGAGTCCTTCGCACGGGCAAGGTCCGAAGGTTCGAGACCGCGCTTCAGAACTTGAAAACTGAGCTTTTCGTTGTCTCCCCCCATTCCCGAGTGCAGGACGCTTGCGTCTTCGAGCGCTGGGGTCTCTATAGCCTCAAAACCGTGGAGGCGATAGGTCTCGCTGATGACGGCAAGAATCGCGTCCCGTCGCTCCTTCTCGCGCGGCGAGAAATCGCGCATACCGCGAGCAGAGGTGACAGCCATACAGCGATTCTGCCCTAAGACTGCGGCGGGTCTTGGACCCCATTCCGGGTAGCCTGCTCTGCAGCCCGGACCCGCTCCTCCCACTGCCTGGTGGCAACGCGCAGTGCTCGCTCAGGATCAAGACCCTGTGCTCTGGCATCAGCGACCATGGCCAGAAGCTGGTGACCCAGCTCTTCCTCGGTAGTTGCCATGGCGAGTTCTGAGGTCGGAGCAGGAAGAACGTCCTTCGAGCGTTTGAGGACGCTCGCGGCTCTGGCCAGAGCGGAAAGCTTCTCGGGGATGCCCTCCACCACGCTCTCGCGGTGCGCTTTTTGCTCTTTCTTGATCTCATCCCAGCGCGTGATCACCTCATCAACGCTCTGTGCATCACCATCGGCGAAGACGTGGGGGTGTCGAACCCGCATCTTCTCGTCGACGGCCGCCGCCACATCGTCGATCGTGAACGGGGAATCACTGGCGTGAGCGGCGATGTCGGCGTGGAAGAGGACTTGGTAGAGCACATCGCCGAGTTCTTCTTTCACATCCTCGGGGCTGCCGGATTCGAGCGCTTCGACCAGCTCGTAGACCTCTTCGATCACATAGGGAACGAGAGATTCGTGGGTTTGCTCCGCATCCCACGGGCACCCACCAGGACCCCGAAGCTGCGCCATGGTCTCGACCAAGCGGTGCAGGGCCTCGTTCTGGGACATGTCTTTAGTCTGCACTCTTCGGCGGTGGATAGAGGGCCTCGATGATGCCCTCGACCCAGGTGATAAGCGCTTGGTCGGTGTAATCCTCCGGGAGCGGAACAAGGAGCACCCGGGCTGGCGCCATATAGGTGGCCTTGGGATAGAGCCTCTGAACCCTCACCTGCAAAGAATCCGGCAGGGGTGGTCCAACCACGCGCAGTTTGTTGCCCATCACGATGGTCTCCCCGATGCCCCGGGTCATCGCGCGGTGTCGCAACTTGGTGACCCGCACCAGAGTCCCCACTGCCGTGGGCGGCTCGCCATAGCGATCTGTCATCTCCTCGACGAGCTCATCGACAGCGGTATCTGGCGCTGTGGGCGCTGCTGCGCCAGAAAGTTTCTGATACATCTCCAGGCGTAACCGCTCGGAATCGATGTAGTCGGTCGGGATTCTGGCATCCACCGGGAGCTCGAGGCGCAGCTCTGTTTGTCCCGGTGCCATGTCGTCTCGGAACATGGAGATGGCTTCACCCACCATCCGCAGGTAGAGGTCAAAGCCAACACCTTGGATGTGGCCGGCCTGCTCGGCGCCCAACAGGTTTCCAGCTCCTCGCATCTCGAGGTCCTTCATGGCAATGCGCGTTCCGCCACCCAGATCGGTAGTGGAGGCCAGGGTTGCCAGGCGGTCATGGGCGTTTTCTCCCATAGGAAGGTCATCGTCATAAAGCAGGTAGGCATAGCCGCGTTCTCGACCACGGCCGACGCGACCACGCAACTGGTGGAGCTGCGAGAGGCCGTAACGCTCGGCTCGATCCACAATCAACGTGTTCGCATTGGTGACATCAAGACCGGTTTCGATGATCGTGGTGGAGACCAACACATCGAAGCGTCGTTCCCAAAAGTCGACCATCACCCGTTCCAGGTCGGCTTCACCCATTTGCCCGTGGGCAATCGCGACCCGGGCTTCGGGGACTAGCTCCTGGACACGGGCCGCGACCTTGTTGATGCTGGAGACCCGGTTATGCACGAAAAACACTTGCCCTTCTCGCAATAACTCACGACGAATCGCAGCCACGACTTGGGATTCGTTATAGGGGCCGACAAACGTCAAAATCGGGTGTCGAGCCTCGGGTGGCGTGGCCAGTGTGGACATCTCCCGAATACCGGTGACCGCCATCTCCAGTGTCCGAGGAATTGGTGTTGCCGACATCGCCAACACATCAACGTTAGTCTTCAAGGCTTTGAGCGAGTCTTTGTGCTCAACACCAAAACGTTGCTCCTCATCGACAATCACCAGACCTAAGTCTTTGAACACGACGTTCTTGCTCAGCAACCGGTGGGTTCCAATCACGATGTCCACACTGCCATCGGCAAGGCCTGCCAAGACTGCTTTCGCTTCAGCATCGGTTTGGAAACGTGAGAGGGCGCGCAAGTTGATCGGGAAAGGGGCGTAGCGCTCTTGGAACGTCTCCAGGTGCTGCTTCACGAGAAGCGTGGTGGGCGCAATCAGCGCCACCTGCTTCTGGTCTTGAATGGCTTTGAACGCCGCCCGCACCGCAATCTCAGTCTTTCCAAACCCCACGTCACCGGCAATCAAACGATCCATCGGAATGGGTCGCTCCATGTCGGCTTTCACCTCATCGATGGTGGTGAGCTGGTCAGGCGTTTCCATAAACGGAAACGCCTCTTCCAGCTCTCGCTGCCAGGGGGTGTCGGGAGAGAATGCAAAACCTGGGGCTGCCATCCGAGCGGAGTAGAGCTTCACCAAATCGACCGCGAGCTCGCGGACAGCCTTTCGCGCCTTGCCCTTCGTGGCAGCCCAATCGGAGCCTCCCATTTTGGACAGGGCAGGCGAATCACTGCCCACGTAGTGGCTCAGTTGGTCGAGCTGGTCGGTCGGGACATAGAGACGATCCGGTGGACTGCCTCGCTTGCTGGGCGCGTATTCCAGGACCACAAACTCGCGCTGAGAGGTCATGGCATGGCGACCACCGGTCGAAATTTCCCTGGAGACCAACTCCACAAAGCGCCCCACGCCGTGAGTGTCGTGGACGACATAGTCACCAGCGGAGAGCTGCAACGGGTCCACCACACGGGTGCGCTTGGTAGCCAGTGTTCGGCCGGTCCGGGGCGAAGCGCTCACGGCTTTGCCATAGAGCTCCTTCTCTGTGATGACGACCAACTTTGAGCCTGGAGCAAGGAACCCTTCTTGCAGAAAACCTCGCACCACGCTCACCACACCGGGGCTTGGGGCTTCGACTAATTCCTCATCGATGCGATGAGGAATATCCCGATCTCCCAACACTTGGGCGCTTCGCTCCACTAGACCGTGACCTGCCGCCACCACGATGACACTCTCGCGCTCACGAATCCGGGTCGCAATGAATTCCCACACCTCTTCACCACCGGTGGTCACCAGAGGCAAACTCTGCAGAGGTGGTCGCACGTTGGTGACCTCACCGGTGTCGAGGGAATCCAGTGACACCCAAGTCCTCGGCGCCACTGAGTCCTTCAATTCTTGGTGGGTGAGGAAGGATCCAGCGTGAAGATCAACAGGCGCGTCAGAGCCATCGAGTGCGGCCACCTCCCAGGCAGCCTGCAAGAACTCTCGGTTGGTTTCCAAAAGGATGGACGCTCGAGCCTGCACCTTCTGGGCCCCCACCTCGACAATCAGAGCGTCATCGGGCAGCACACTCAAAGGGGCCACGAGGCCTGGAACCAAGAGGGGTTGGAGTGACTCCATTCCTTCGGTGGGAATACCTTCTGACACCTTGGTGAGTAACTGCCCGAGTCCTGGATATTCACCAGCCAGCTGTGAGGCGCGTGCTCTCACATCGTCGGTGAGGAGCATCTCTCGCACCGGCTCGAGGACCACCGGCGCTACTTCCTCGGGGAGTGAGCGCTGGTCGGCCACCGAGAAATAGTTCAGCTGGTCGATTTCTGAGCCAAAGAAGTCCAAGCGGACAGGGTGCTCCGCCAGAGGGGGAAAAACATCGAGGATGCCGCCTCGAACAGCGAACTCCCCTCGTCTGGTGACCAAGTCCACCCTCTGGTACGCGGCTTCCACCAGATATTCCACCCAGCTCTCCAGTGAGCGTGAGGCATCGCCCTTGGTCGCCACCCAGGGGTCGAAGGAGGCAATGTGGGGGTTCACCGGTTGCACGAGTGCCCGGATCGAGGCGACTACGACAAGACTGCCTGGCGCCCCATGAGCCAGCGATATCTGGCGCAGAGCGCTGCGCCGTCTCGCCACGGTTTCCGCGTGAGGGCTTAAGCGCTCATGCGGAAGCGTCTCCCATGCGGGGAAATCGAGGACGTGGGTGCCCTCAGGCACAACCGAGCGCAGTTCGTCGCGCAATTGGTCCGACTCTCGTCCTGTTGCGCAGACCACCACAGTGACGGAGGGCATCGGAGACAACCCGGAGAGCGCTTGGACGACCGCCGTTGTGGCGCCCGTGGGAACAACGAGAGAGCCACCTTGGCGGGCCTGTTCGAGCGAGGTGAGAATGCCAGGATCTTCAACCAGCAAAGAGGGAAGCGTCGAGAGACTCACTCGGGGAAGTCTATAAGTCCCAGACGGGCCCGAAACCAGAGCGCTAGGAGCTCTGCGGCGGGTGGATTTTTTGCTGGGCGGCGGTAAGCCCTTCAGTCACCAGGGCCTCCACCGCATCACACGCGAGGCGCAACACGCCAGGAAGCTGCGCTTCCTGCTCAGCGCTTAGGCGCTGAAGGACATAATCTGCGACCGGCCTCGGATCATCCGGGCGACCAATACCCACTCGGACCCGATGGAAATCCAGGGTGCCAAGCGCTCGAGCGATGTCTTTGAGACCGTTGTGTCCCGCGTGGCCACCGCCGAATTTGAGCCGAACGGTGCCGTAGGGCAGATCGAGGTCATCGTGGACCACGATCAGCTGGGCGGGAGGAATCTTGTGAAACGCGAGCATCGCCTGTGCAGGTGCACCCGAGCGGTTCATGAAGCTTGAGAGTGCCGCGAGGCGCAGGGTGAAGCCGGCAGGGTGTGAGACGCTCGCCAGAACGCCATGGCTTTTGAACTTCTGGAAGCTCGCGCCGGCGGAATCTGCGCAGGAAGCAACGACCATCTGTCCCACATTGTGACGGGTACGCTCGTACTGGGAGCCCGGGTTACCGAGCCCCACAATCAGCCACTCCGTACTGGAGGTGCTTTTCTTACGCGGGAAACCAAAGGGCAGAGTTATTCGCCGCCCGCGTCATCGCCACCGGAATCTCCGCCAGACTCGCCGCCCTCAGCGGGTGCCTCGCCGGCGTCGCCACCGCCAGCTTCACCCTCTGCTGCCGCACCGGGCTCGGGCTCGGCAACCTTCGGAGGCTGCTGGATGGTGATGACCAGCATGTCGGGGTCGGAAATCAGGGTCGAGCCATCGGGGAGAACGAGCTCACCGGCTCGAATCTGGCTGCCCTCTTCGAGGCCATCCACGTTCACGGTCACGTACTCAGGAATATGGGTGGCTTCGGCTTCCACGTTTACGGTGCTGTGCTCCATCTGAACCATGGTGCCGGAGAAGGGCTCTCCCTCGACGTGGACGGAAATGTCCACGGTGACCTTCTCGCCCTTGCGGACGATGACGAGGTCGAGGTGCTCAATGATCTGACGCACGGGGTCGCGCTGGATGTCCTTGATGAGGACCAGCTGCTCGCCATCGGTCATCTTGAGCTCGATCAGTGCGTTTGCACGACGTGCAATCAACGTGGTTTCGTGGGCGGGAAGCGCCACGTGAACGGGCTCAGCGCCGTGGCCATAGACCACTGCGGGAATCTTGCCGGCAGCGCGAAGCTTGCGTGCAGCACCCTTACCGAATGATGTGCGGATATCAACCGCGACGTGGTTATCAACCATGAACTGCTCCTAAGTTTTCTTCTTTTTCTCGAACTCGTACGCTGTGCGTGAGGAGAGACATAGGAGCCTGCTCCACCGCGTCGATTACGAAGGGTTGTGTGTACAACTCTTCCTCGCCGAAGTACCCCGTAATGCTAGCTGAGAATGGGGGCTTCGTCTAATGGTTGAGGGTTCGTTTTTTCTTGAGGGCCCAGACCAGTAAGCCCAGGGCAAAAATCACGCCACCCGTCGCCGCGGACTGCCAGGGCAGGGTCGCGACCAGGCCCACGCAACCCACCAATCCCAGCCACGGGGTGATGACCGGGAGGATTCGCTCGGATTCGGGCTGCTTGATCGCGGCCGCGTGCGCAATCGCGTAGTAACTCAACACAGCACTCGAGGACGCACCCACCAACCAGATCGGGTCCACCACGATGACCGCAACAATGGCGCCAAGCGCCATCGTGATTTCCGCAATAGCCGGTGAGGAGGTGCGCTCCCACACCACCCCCACGCGAGAAGGCAAGTCTCCTCGCTGCGCCATCGCCATCGACGTCCGAGAGAGACCAGCAAGGACCGCAGCCAACGATCCCAATGACGCGAGTGCTGCCACCGCGATCACCCACGGAGCCATGCTCGCGGTGGCAATATCGGCGAGGGGAGCTTCGCTCGTCGCAAGACCCTCTGGACCCAGGGTTCCGATCAAGGTGAGCGCGATCGCCCCATAAAGGACCAAGACACCGAGCAGTGTGAAGACAATCACTCTGGGCAACACGGTGACGGGGTTTTTCACCTCTTCGCCCAAGGTGGCCATCCGGGCATAGCCGGCGAACGCAAAAAAGATTAATCCAGCGGCAGGGAGAATCCCCCACGCTGATGCCTCTCCCTCGAGAGCGAAAGCCGTGACATCGCCTGCGGCGCCGAGCAGTGTGGTGATGAGAAAGCCCACCACAACCACCGCAATCAGAATGCTGATGGTGGCCGTGGTGCGAAGGCCCGAAATATTGGCCAGAGCAAAGACTGCCACGAGAGCCACTGCGACAACCGACGGATTCTCTGGCCACAGATATCGACCGGCAACGGCCGAGATGGCCGCCGCTGACGCGGTCTTTCCCACCAGAAAGAACCAGCCGGCCAGGAAACCAGCCTGCGGTCCAACGTATTTCTGCCCATACCGATAGGCACCGCCCGAGACCGCGTTATGAATCGTGAGCTGCGCCATCACCACAGCGTTTAGCAGAGCGATGGTGCCCGCCAGGATCAGGGACACCCACATCAGCGAGCCGGCAAGCGCCGCAGCAGGAGCCCAGACATAGAAGGCTCCAGCCCCCACCATGGAAGCAACTCCAATACCGGCAGCCCCGAAGGGGCCCAGAGTTCTTCTCAGTGCGCTCACGACCCACACTGTAGAGGGCGTGGGAGACTAGAAGGTGAACATGAGCTTGGACGACGATATCGACAGACCGCTATATTCCAGGCGGCGCCGAAACCTGATGCGTTTTGTCGTTCTCCTCGCGATTGGCGCGCTCGTCCTCCCCGGAGTGGTCGTCACCTGGACCACCCAACTGCGCACGGCAAATTACGCCTGTCAGATTGCTGTCGACTATTACGCCCCCGGTGCCACATCTTCAAAAGCCTCATTTGACCTTGTGCCCACCGACTTACTGGGCTGGAACTGTTACGCCGTGATGTTTGATGGCCAAGAGTTCTTGGTGGCCCACTTGGGAGTGGTGCCAGGCGCGCCGCGCCTGATTCCCCTGACGGGGACCTAGGCAGCCCCATCAAACATTGAGGTCACCGAGCCATCCTCGAAGACCTCTCGAATCGCACGAGCGAGCAGGGGCGCGATCGGAAGAACCGTCAGTCGGTCCCAGTGATTGTCCGCACTCACAGGGAGCGTGTCGGTCACCACAACCTGGTCGATGAAGTCCGACTGTAGAACCTCAACAGCGGGGTCAGAGAACACGGCGTGGGTGGCAGCGACGACAACCCCGGTGGCGCCGTTGGCCTTGAGCGCTTCGGCAGCCTTGGCAATCGTCCGTCCCGTGTCGATCAGGTCATCCACCAGCAAACAGACGCGACCCTCTACCTCACCGACTATTTCGTGGACAGAAACCTGGTTCGGAACCTTCGGGTCTCGGCGCTTGTGGATGATGGCCAGGGGAGCACCCAGCTTGTCGCTCCAAATGTCTGCCACCCGCACACGACCCATGTCGGGGCTCACCACGGTCAAAGTGCTGGGGTCGAGCTGCTTCTGGAAGTGCTCAAGCAGGACTGGCATCGCAAACAGGTGGTCCACTGGTCCATCAAAGAAACCTTGGATCTGGGCGGCGTGCAGATCCACGCTCATGATGCGATCCGCACCGGCGGCCTTGAACAAATCAGCGACCAGACGAGCCGAGATGGGTTCGCGACCGCGCCCCTTCTTGTCCTGCCGGGCATAAGGATAAAAGGGTGCCACCACGGTGATGCGCTTCGCGCTCGCACGTTTGAGTGCGTCCACCATGATGAGTTGCTCCATGAGCCACTCATTAATGGGGGCGCAGTGGGACTGCATGACGAAGGCGTCGCAGCCTCGCACGCTGTCGCCATAGCGGGCATAAATTTCCCCGTTGGCAAAGGTTCTTGTTTCCGCAGGAACGAGCTCGGTTCCCAACTCCTTCGCGACCGCCTCGGCAAGAGCGGGATGAGCACGACCGCTCACCAGGACAAGGTTTTTCTTCGTGGTGGCGGTAATCGTGGTCACGGGTATCTATCGCCTCTTCGCGCTTAGGGGTGGGAACGGGGACGTCATTGTTTATTTCTTACCGTGCGATGCCTGGGACGCGGCGTCGGCTGACGGCGTGCCCTCGCGGTTCGCCTCAACCCAACCTTCAACGTTGCGCTGTGTGGAGACACTCATGGCCAATGCTCCAGGTGGGACGCTGCGCCGAATCACGGCCCCCGCAGCACCGTAGGCGCCATCACCAATCTCGACGGGCGCCACAAAGACGGTGTGAGACCCGGTCTTCACGTGAGCCCCAATGGTGGTGCGGTGCTTCTGGACTCCGTCGTAGTTGGCGGTGATAGCTCCCGCCCCAATGTTGGTGCCCTCGCCAATCTCTGCATCGCCGATGTAGGAGAGGTGCGGGACTTTGGCTCCGCGGTGCAGGGTGGAGTTCTTGATTTCGACGAACGCTCCGACCTTGCCGTCCTCGCCCACGCTGGCACCTGGACGAAGATACGAGAAGGGGCCTACGCTGGCGCCCGCCTTGATCTGTGCTCCCTCGGCGTGAGTGCGGACCACACTGGCGCCCTCACCGACGGACGTGTCGAGCAAGGTCGTGTCGGGGCCAATCGTCGCACCCGACTCAATCACCGTCTGGCCCTGAAGTTGAACACCCGGAAGAATCGTGACATCTGGTGCCAGTTGCACGCCCACGTCGATAAAGCAGCTCGCCGGGTCCACAATCGTGACGCCCGCGAGTTGCCAACCCCGCACGATCATGGAATTCAGGCGGGCCTGGACATCTCCCAGCTGAGCTTTATCGTTGATGCCCTCGAGCAACCAGGAATCCTCCACCCGCACGGCCTGAACAGCCGAGCCTGCCTGGGAGAGTGCCTCCACCACATCGGTGAGGTATTTCTCGCCCTGCGCGTTATGGGTGCCAACGCCTGCCAGTGCGTCATTCACTCCTGCACGCTTAAATACATAGGCTCCCGCGTTGACTTCTTGGAGTGCCGCTTCAGCGGTGCTCGCATCCCGCTCTTCCACGACCTTCTGCACGAGCCCGTGGTCATCGCGGACGACGCGACCATAACCGGTGGGGTCCTCCAGAACCGTGGTGATTAGTGTCGCCACGGCAGCCTGGTCACGGTGGTGAGCAATCACTGCACGAAGAGTGTCTGAATCCAATAGGGGCACATCGCCACTGATGACCACAACGTCACCGGTAAAACCTTTCGGGAGCGCCTCGAGGGCGACCTCGAGAGCGCGACCGGTTCCCGGGACCTCGTCCTGATCCACAATCAAAGCCTCAGGGGCAAACTCGGCAACGGCTTCCGCCACCTCATCTCGTTGGTGGCGCACCACGACAGCAACGTGGTCAGGCTCAAGAGCCTGGGCCGTGGCCAGCACGTGTCCGATGAGGGGAACTCCGGAAAGCTCGTGCAACACCTTCGCCACGGAAGATTTCATACGTGTTCCCTGGCCTGCGGCCAGGACCACAACGGCCAGCGATGAATCGCTCATACGTTCATTTAAGCCCATCGGGAGGATTCTCGGGCTGAGACTGGCGGACAATGCTCGCTCCGCCCCCAGGATTCGAACCTAGACCTAACAGCTCCAAAGGCTGTCGTGCTGCCGTTACACCAAGGCGGAAGAGGCCCTAAGGCCTCCCCTAGTCTGCCAGAGGACAGATAATGGTGTGATGACCACGCCCGCTGATGATGTTGACCGCATCGTCGAGGCATGGTCCAGGGAACGACCAGACCTCGACATCTCACCTCTCGAGGTCCTCTCCCGCGTGACACGAATCGCGAAGCGAGTGGATAAGTACCGCCGGGAAGCGTTCAAGGCCTCACACCTGGAGTCTTGGGAATTCGATGTCTTAGCTGCGCTTCGACGAGCGGGCGCCCCCTACCAACTGAGCCCAAAAAGCTTGATGGCAGAAACTCTGGTCAGTTCGGGGGCGATGACGCACCGCCTGCGAAAGCTCGAAGCCCGCGGCTTCATCACCCGCTCCTCTGATCCCGATGATGGTCGGGGTGTGGTGGTGCGCTTGATGCCCTCCGGCAGGGACGCCGTCGATTTGGCTTTTTCAACCCTGATTGAAGCCGAGCACTCCCTGATTACGGCGCTAGCCCCTGGGGAACAAGCCGCGGTGGCACGGGCTCTTCGCTCGCTGAGCCTCAACGTGGAGAACCGATAGAGCTCACCCTCACCCCCGCATGGAATACTGCTGGGGTTGCCAAATGCCAGGAGACACTGTGAGCACTGCTACTGCATCAAGCCCCACCCTTCGGTGGTGGATCGGGATTTCCGCGATTCTGATTGTGGTGGTGGACCAGGCCACGAAGTGGTGGGCGGAGACCACACTGGTGTTTCGCGAATACACGCCTGTCATTGGGGATCTTCTGGGCTGGCGCCTTGTCTATAACCCGGGTGCCGCCTTTGGTCTTGCCGCGGATTACACCTGGATTCTGACGATTCTCGCGGGTGCTGCGGTCATCGGATTGACCATCTTTGCTTTTCGTGTTCCGAACGCCTGGTGGGGTGTCGGGGTCGCAGCGCTTCTGGGTGGCGCTATCAGTCACTTGGGTGATCGACTATTTCGTGACCCCGGCTTCGCCGTGGGTCACATTGTCGATTTCATCGACTATGCCGGGTTCTTCGTCGGCAATGTTGCCGACATCTTCCTCGTCGCGGGCGCGATCTATCTGGTCTTGGTGAGCCTGTTCCAGAAGGACCCTAGTCCCAAAGAAGATGAGCTCCCCGCGCAGGAGAACTAGCGCTGAGTGCATAGAGACCCTCAGTCTCGAAACCATCCACCAGCCGAGCTTGATGCTCCGCATCCTCGACGAGAAACACGCACGTAGGTCCCGATCCCGAGACCATTCCCGCCAGCGCACCAAGCTTCGCTCCCGTGTCCAAGACGCTCTGAATCTGCGGGGCAAGGCTCATCGCTGCTGCCGCCAAATCATTCACCAGTTCACCCGCTAGCGCCTGCGCATCTCCGGTGAAGAGAGCATCGACTAGTCCCTGTGAAGGAGCCGAGGGCGCTGCGGGTGCACTCTCTCCACGCATGCCATCCAAAGTCGAATACACGAGGGGTGTGGAGAGGTGGAGGGTCTGGGGGACGATGACCCAGTGGAAAGGCAGAGAGTCAATTCGCTCCAAGAGGTGCCCTCGCCCTCGCCCGATCTGGGTATAGCCCTCGAGAGAGAAAGGCACATCAGATCCCAGTTCTGCGGCAAGCTCCAGGAGCTGCACCTGCGACAGCTCTGTACCCCAGAGGGAATCGACGGCAACCAGCGCCGCGGCGGCATCTGCCGAACCACCCGCCATTCCTCCACCGACGGGAACCTTTTTGTCGATTTGGAAAGTGGCAGCGCCCTCGAATCCACTGACGCGCTGAACAGCCCTGGCCGCTTTGATGACCAAGTTGTTCTCATCGAGGGGAATCTCATCCAAGACAACATCGCCGCTGACCGTGAGGGAGAACTCGGAAGCGTCTTCGGCGGTCAGTGTTTCCCACACGTCCACGGCCTGAAACACGCTCAACAGGTCGTGATAACCCGATGCTTCGAGGGGTCCCACATGCAAGGCCAGGTTGATTTTTCCCGGAGCCTTGACGGTGACGCGTGCCATTCGACGAGCGTATCGCGCTGAGGTTAGTGCTGGCTTAGCGAGAGTCCGAGGGAACGAGTTCGGGGACGATGGTGCGATACACCATCATGCCGATGACCTCGAGGGTCAATTGGGTAATGACGACCAGGGGAACCAGCCCCCACACGTCCTGGTCAAGAGCGAGGCTGATCGGCAACATGATGACGCCACCACGGCCTGCTCCCACAATCATGATGGCGCGCTTCTCCGGGATGGTGAGGCTTGCCAAAATTCCTGCCAGGAGTCCGAGCGGCGCCAGGAGCACCAGGAACGAAAAGAACAGTGGCACCACCCGGTAGAGCTCTTCGAGCTCTTCCACGTGGTTCGGAACCTGATTCCACAGAACGAGCGCCACCGCCAGAGCAATCACGGGAACCCGAGCCTGCGTGAGAGCGCTGCGTGATCCCGCAAGCCCCGCGGATCGTGTCATCCCCCACTGAAGGCCAAGCGCTAGAACCGAGGGCGCCACGATGATTCCACCAATCACCACAAAGGTCGGCGGAAGGTCAGAAAACCCGAGCGCCCCTCCGGAGAGAAACACCGTGTAGAGCGGAACAATGACGAGTTGCCCGGCAAACAGGAGGGGTTTTGCCCCGAGCACACTCTCCACATCGCCACCGGCTTCGTGGGCTGTGGTTAACGAGAGAGCCACACCGGGTGCCAGTAACACCAGAAGCAACCCCACCTGTAGTTCAGGTACTTGGAACACCACACGGGAGAGCACAAAGGCCACCAAGGGAACAACCAGGAGGTTCACCGCAAACAGTGCCACGAGCACCCTGGGCTTAGCGATGGCACGTCCGACCGAGAGCAAGGGCAGCGACACCACGACCAAGAACACCATGAGGGCAAGAGCTGCCCACTGCAGTCCCCCCAGAATCTCGCTCTCAAAGGGCGCAGAGATTCCCAGCAGTCCACCACCGAGGACCCCCAGCAGAATCCAAGCGGTCGAGGGTCCCCGCACTTTCCTCACGAGGACATCACCACTCGGGCGAGTCCGACAAAGTCCTCCAGAGTCCACTGCTCGCCCCGGGCTTCAGGGCTGAGCCCGGCTGCGGCGATCAGGTCACTGACTCGCTCGGGACCTATGTAGTGCGCCAGGGCACCTCGCACCATTTTCCTCCTGGTCGCAAAAGCATGGTCCACCAGGTCAAAGACCACCCGGCGCAACGCTTCGTCGCCGGGGGCGGGGGTGTGCTCCATTTTCACCAGCAGTGAGTCCACGTTGGGTACTGGCCAAAATACTTGTCTCGGAACTGAGCCGGCAATACTCCACCCGCCGTACCAGCGTGCTTTCACACTCGGCGATCCATACGCTTTGGACCCCGGTGTCGCAGCAATGCGCTCTGCCACTTCGGCCTGCACCATCACGAGGACAGTGCGGAGTGAGGGCAGAGTGGAGAGCAGGTGCAAGGTGATCGGCACCGAGGTGTTGTAGGGCAGGTTCGCGACCAATGCAGTGGGCTCACCCGGAACCGCTGTGACAGCCAGCGCATCGGCGGTGATGATCGATACCCGCTGGCCAGGGAAATACTTCTGCAGAGTGTCGGGCAGCGCTGCCGCGAGCCGCGGATCGATTTCGATGACGCTCACCTGAGCTCCCGATTCGACAAGTCCCAGGGTGAGCGATCCCAGCCCTGGTCCTACTTCGAGAACGTGATCGCCCTCTCCTACACCAGCTATCGAGACAATGCGTCGAATGGTGTTGGCGTCATGAACAAAGTTTTGCCCAAGCTTTTTCGTCGGGGTGACACCGAGTTCTTCGGCAAGGCGACGAATCTCGGTGGCACCCAGCAAACCGCCCGCTTTATCGGCCACGGAGCACAGATCCCAACTCGCCAAGAGGTTGGTCATCAAAGCGCCCGTACACATCGATGGTGTTGTTCGTGAGCTGGGCTGCCAGAAGGTTCTCGTCCATTTCCAGGGTCTCTGCCATCGATCTCACCGTGAACGGAATCATGTAGGGAGAGTTGGGCTTGCCTCTCGAGGGAACCGGTGTCAAGAACGGGGTGTCCGTCTCGACCAGAATCTGGGACCGGGGCATGACCTTCAAAGCCTCACGCAACCCTTCAGAATTCTTGAAGGTGACAGTTCCCGCAAAGGAGGCATACCAACCCTCAGCCGAGAGAACCTCGGCGAGCTCAGCATCCCCGCTGAAACAGTGGAACACGGTCTTCTCGGGAGCTCCCACCTCTAGGAGGACTTCGACTACCTGGTCGTGGGCGTCACGGTCGTGAATCTGGAGGGCGATTCCGTGCTTCTTCGCGATCTCGATGTGGGCCCGAAAGGCGTCCTTTTGCGCATCCTGCAATTCTTCGGGGGTGCGGAAAAAGTCCAGTCCGGTCTCTCCCACTGCCACCACGCGTGGCATTGACGCAAGCTCATCAATGACCGCCAAGGCATCGTCCAGCTCACCGGCTTGATGCAGCAGAGGAGCTTCGTTCGGGTGGATGGCGACAGCGGCCAGCACTCGGGGTTCTCGGTGAGCAAGCGCTGCAGACCATCGAGATGTCTCCACATCGGTCCCCACCTGAATGACACCCATCACCCCGACGGATCCGGCCCGATCGAGATGCTCGGTGTAGTCCATCGGGTTATCCCCGTCAGCAAACTCCAGGTGAGCGTGATTGTCATAGACCCCCACCCGAAGCGGGTGGGGAGCGGGTGGATAGGAGACCTTGCGGTCACCAGCCTCGAGATCTCCGCGCGCTCTAATGTGCGCGGGGAGGTCGCCGGGTCCTGCGCTCACGGGGTTTAGTCCTGTTCGATCCTGGGGAACAGTGGGGGCAATTCCTGCACCGCGGTGCCCGTCTTGAGGTCGCCCGCTACGGCAGCATCGAGGAGCACCTGGTCGCTGGGTTCGCCCTCTTGACCCAGAGCCCCCCACAGGGCGCTCATGGAGTCCGGCATGAAGGGGTGCAGCACCAGAGCGAGAACCCGCAGTGCATCAGCGGCTTGATAAAGCACGGCATCGAGTCGATCGGCATTCGCGTCATCTTTTGCGAGAGCCCACGGCTCTTGCTCGGTGAGGTAGCCATTGGTGTCTTCGACGATTCGCCAGATGTGACCGAGAGCCTCGTGGATGGCGAAGCTATGCATCGCCTCGTTGGCCTTAGACACCGCATCGGTCATGACCGAGCGAAGCGCCTCCTCCGGGGCTCCACTCCCGGCACTGGGGTTGGGGATCACACCTTCGCGATAGCGATGGAGCATCGCAATCACGCGGGAGGCGAGGTTTCCCAGACCATTGGCAAGCTCTGCTTCATAGCGGGCAGAAAGGTCTTCCCAACTAAAGGACCCATCGGAGCCAAACGTGATGGCGCGCAAGAAGTAATAGCGGAAAGCATCGGCACCAAAAACATCGGTGATATCAGAGGGTGCGATACCGGTGAGTTTGGACTTCGACATCTTCTCGCCACCGACCAACAACCATCCATGAGCGAAGACGTTCTTAGGGGGCTCAAGACCTGCCGCCATCAACATGGCGGGCCAAATCACCGCATGGAAGCGGGCAATGTCTTTACCGACCAACTGCACGGCAGGCCAGCGCCTGGCGAACTCTTCCTCGTTGGAGCCCCAGCCGGTGGCGGTGATGTAGTTGAGGAGTGCTTCAAACCACACATACGTGACGTGGGACTTGTCGAAGGGAAGCTCGATACCCCAATCGATGTTGGAGCGAGAAATGGAGAGGTCTTCCAGACCTCTGTTCACAAACGCGACAATTTCGTTTCTGACGCTCGCGGGTTGAATGAAATCAGGACGCTCGCGATAAAGCTCCAGGAGCTTCTCCTGGAAGTCACTCATCTTGAAGAAGTAGTTCTCTTCCTTCAAGACCTCAATCGGGCGACCGTGGATTTGGCAGACCTTCTGGCCCTCAAATTCGTCAGTCCCCTCTGCCAGGTCCGCGGGGGTCTTATATTCCTCGCAGCCCACGCAGTAGAAACCCTCGTACTCACCCTGATAGATAAAGCCTTTGTCGTGCAGGAGGGTGAGAAACTTCTGGACTGCGCTCTCGTGGCGCTCTTCCGTGGTGCGGATGAAGTCGTCATTGGCGAGGTTCAAGGTGGTGAGCAGCGGCTTCCACGCCTGCTCCACCAAGCGATCAGCCCACTCTTTAGGCTCTACCCCATTGGCCAACGCGGTCCGCATGATCTTCTGACCGTGCTCATCCGTTCCGGTCAAAAACCAGGTGTCGATGCCGGAGTTCCGCATCCACCGCGAGAGAGCATCGGCTGCGACCTCGGTGTAGGCATGCCCAATATGCGGCACGTCATTCACATAGAAAATCGGTGTCGCGATAAAGAAAGAATCGGACCTGGTTGTGGGCATCGAGGCTCAATCCTACGCGGAGTCCCCGACACTTTCCTTATACAGAGTGCTCTTCGGGATACCGGTCTCCTTCGCCACCACCTGGCAGGCCTCTGAGCGGCGCATACCGGAGTCCACTAACTCCTTCACGCTGGCCAGAGCCTCGGGCAAGCCCTTTGCTCCCGCGGGGGCGCCAGCGATGACGACGACTATCTCCCCTTTGGTAGTTCCGGAGAAGTGCTCTGCGAGTTCGGTGAGGGTTCCCCTCGCGATCTCTTCAAACATTTTGGTGATTTCCCGGGCTACACAGGCTTCTCGGTCACTACCAAAGACAGAGGCTGCGTCCTCGAGCATCTCCGTCAGTCGATGGGGCGACTCGAAGAAAACCATGGTGCGGGACTCGCTCTGCAGCGTCTCGAAATACCCCACACGGCCTTTCTTCGGCACAAAGCCCTCGTGGATAAAGCGATCAGTGGGCAATCCGCTCACCGCGAGTGCGGAGAGCCCAGCACTGGGCCCTGGGATCACGCTGATGGGGATTCCCCGCTGGCGTGCACCCCGGGCGAGGACAAATCCTGGGTCGCTAATCGCGGGCATGCCGGCATCCGACACCACAAGCACATCTCCCGCCATGGCGAGCGTCCAGATTTCTTCGGCGACCGCACCTTCGGTGTGTTCATTGGCGGATCGAACCGGTGCATCGTTGGTCACCCCCAGTGCGCCCATCAGTTTGCGCAAGACCCTGGTGTCTTCAGCAACCAGAAGATCGGCGCTGGACAGTGCCTCCTTCAAGCGAGGAGTTGCGTCGCCTAGGTTCCCAATCGGCGTTGCGGCAAGAATCAGCACAGAGTCATTGTTGCAGTTGCGTGAGCAGCGCTTCCGGGCTCTGCGAGGGAAGCTGACACACACCGTGGCGACAGACGTACGCAGTGGCGGTTGACCCGACGGTTCTGCCCCGAAGAATCTCCACACCCGCATCGAGCATCTGCTGAGCTTGCTCTCCGCTCACGCAGAGCACCACTGTTCCAGGCGCTCGGTGACGACGGGCGATCTCGATCATGTTGGTGGGGCCATCGGCGACGACAATGATCTCTCGCTCGTCACGGGCAAGCCGGGCCAACACCTGAAGAATGGCGCCCGCACCCAAAGGCGTCAGCATCGCCTGGGACACGTGGGGAGCAAGAAGCCCCCGCGCTCGCTCGATGAGACCGTGGTCACCGCGCAGAGTTGCAGCCAGCACGAGGGCCTGCGAGAAAAGTGAAATACCAGAGGGTGAGGCGCCTTCTTGAATATCGGGACGCGGAGTGAATCCCTTCTCACGCATCACATCGTCACGCCCCACAGTGAGCTCTTCCCCCGCAATGGACTCAACCAGACGGAATGCCTCCGCTATGAAGCGAGGCTCCCCCACAGCCATTCCTAGCTCGAGAAGTCCGAGGCTGAGCGCTCCGTAGTCCTCGAGGGTCGCTGGCGCGGTGCCGGGGATTCCTCTCCTCGAGAGTCGAATGAGTGTTCCGTCGTCCCGGACGTGATGATCCAGCAACCAGGTGGCGACCTGTTCACCCAGCGCTCCCGGGTCGCCAGGAACTCCCGCGAGGTGCGCCTCGGCGAGCCCGCGAAGGGCTAGACCATTCCACCCGGTGATGACTTTGTCATCCACCTTTGGTGGGATTAGTCCCTCTCGGCCTGCAGCATCGAGCTGGTAGTAACCACCTTCACTGGGTTGACCCTCGATGATGCTCTCGCTGTCTTGGGCAGAGCCAAACCCGCCCTCGACGAGCAGCGTTGACCGCAGGAACGACACGATTCCTGCAGCCGAATCCAGGTCGTCCTCTCTCGAGTACAGAGACAACAAACCAGCGTTGTCATAGAGCATTCGCTCGTAGTGAGGCTCGCTAAAGTCCCGCATCGT
>Ga0181556_1001206_pt1 | contig 26448 bp, 20 predicted proteins | sample 011ome_14_FD_148651 | JGI IMG/M metagenome (GOLD analysis project Ga0181556, IMG submission 148651) | Coastal salt marsh microbial communities from the Groves Creek Marsh, Skidaway Island, Georgia - 011505AT metaG (spades assembly) | ecosystem: Environmental > Aquatic > Marine > Intertidal zone...
TGGGCTTGATCTGGTCTGGCGTAAGGGCCCGGCAAAAGGCGTTCGATGAAGATTGGTTGATGATCATCACCACGGATCACGGGCGCGATGCAGAAACCGGCCGTGACCATGGAGGACAGACGGAGCGCGAGCGCACCATTTGGATCGTCACCAACAGTCAGCGACTCACGCCAGACTTTCATGCGATGCCCGAAATCGTCGACATCTATCCTTCTATCGCCACGCACTTGGGGATTACTATCCCTGAACAGGTCGCGCGCCACCTCGATGGCGCGTCGTTTATCCAATAGGGACAGGCATGAATCAATCGCCCGTGAGCGATTACGACTACATTGTTATCGGTGCCGGTTCGGCAGGCTGCGTGCTCGCCAATCGGCTGAGTGAAGATCCCGCGCGTTCGGTGCTGCTACTCGAGGCAGGCAAGGATGACCGCAGCCTATTCATCCGCATGCCCACGGCTTTGTCGATCCCCATGAACACGCCGCGCTTCAGCTGGGGCTATTGGGGTGAACCCGAGCCCGGGCTCGATGGGCGTCGCATGGATTGCGCTCGAGGCAAAGTGCTGGGGGGCTCTTCAGCGATTAACGGCATGGTTTATGTCCGCGGGCACGCCGATGATTTTGATCAATGGGTTGAGGCAGGGGCCACCGGCTGGAGCTACGCCGACTGCCTGCCTTACTTTAAGCGCGCAGAGCGTTGGATGGGTGGAGAAGATGCCTACCGGGGCGGTGAGGGGCCGGTCGATACCTGTAACGGAAACAATATGAAAAACCCCCTCTACACGGCGTTTATTGTGGCAGGAGAGGAGGCGGGGTACGGCCGCACTGAGGACTACAACGGGTACCGTCAGGAGGGCTTTGGCGCCATGCACATGACGGTGCGGCGCGGTGAGCGATGCTCAACGGATTGGGCGTACCTGGCGCCCGCTCGCAAGCGGCCCAACCTCACTGTGGTAACCGAGGCTGAGGTCGACAAGTTGACCCTGTCGGGCAAGCAGGTCACGGGAGTTCGGTATCAGCGCAGAGGCGAGATGTGTGAGGCGTCTGCCCGCCGAGAGGTGATTTTGAGCGCCGGGTCGATTGGTTCGCCTGCGATTTTGCAGCGCTCCGGCGTTGGCCCTTCGCACGTGTTGGCTGAGGCAGGTGTGCCGGTACAGCACGAGTTGCCGGGTGTCGGTGAGAACCTGCAGGACCACCTGGAGGTGTATTTTCAGTACCGGTGCAAAGCAGCCATTACGGTGAATGGTCATCTTGGCTGGTTGGCCAAGCTGCGTATCGGTGTGCAGTGGGTGCTGACCAAAACCGGGCTGGGTGCGACCAATCACTTTGAATCCTGTGGTTTTATTCGCTCACGCGCGGGGCTGGCCTCGCCTGATATCCAGTATCACTTTTTGCCCGCCGCGATCCGCTACGACGGAAAGGCAGCCTTCGAAGGCCACGGATTTCAGGTGCATGTGGGGCCCAACAAACCCGAGAGTCGCGGCACGGTCCGTATCTCTGGCCCCAATGCAAGAGATGAACCCAAGATTCTCTTTAATTACCTCGCTACCGAGCAGGACCGCCAGGACTGGCGCACCTGCCTGAGACTCACGCGAGAGATTCTTCAGCAGCCTGCGCTCGATGGGTACCGCGGTGATGAGATCCAGCCGGCGGTTGATTTGTCGGATGACGACGCGATCGACCGCTGGGTGCGCGACAACGTCGAGACGGCGTATCACCCTTCCTGCTCTTGCAAGATGGGCGCGGCAGACGACGCCATGGCCGTGGTCGACCCCGAGTGTCGTGTGCGCGGCCTCGATGGACTCCGCGTCGTCGACTCGTCGATCTTCCCGACCATTCCCAACGGCAACCTCAATGCGCCGACCATCATGGTGGCCGAGCGAGCATCTGATCTGATTCGTGGCAAGATCCCGGTGCGCGAGGAGGTGACCGTCTGGGAGGCGCCCGAGTGGCAGCACCGGCAGCGCGAGGGCGCGCCGGTGCGACCGGTTCCCGCGGGCCCCGCCGCATGATGGCCCGCCGATGAACGCCATTCTCTCCATCGCCATCGCGCTGACCACGCTGACATCGCTCTTATTGGTATTGCGTTACGGCAATACCCGCATCGAGGGCAGTGCCCCCATGCCGCTGATGACGTTTCTGGCGGTATTGTTTACCTCGGGGCTCGATGTCGGCCTGTTGATGTTCCCCATGGTCGACTTCGAGATTTTTGCCAGCGAGCCCGATTACGCCTTTTCCAATCCGTTGGCCCTGGAGTTCGGCTTCTGGGGCTTTCTGGTCTGGGGTTTTTATTTTCTCACCACCTTTTACTTTTGTGTGGTTGAGCCCCGGTTGCGGCTGTTTGAGATTCCGGTGATCAAGCTGATCAATAACCTGACGATCATTGGCACCTGCGCCTTCACCGGCTACCTGTTTTTGCATTACTTGCCCGGTTATATCGAGGGCATTCCTGACGCCGTGCGTTATGGCTTAGTGGCAGGAACGGTGCTGGTCGCCGTGATCTCCAGTACCCAGATCCGCTTTGTGAAGGTCCTCAGTTTGGCCTCGAGCGGGCTGTTCTTTGCATTGATTGCAGGGTCTTTCCTAGCATCCGGGATGGGGGCGCCGGGCCTCGCGGATACGGTCGGCCAGCTGGGCGATTACTTCGGTCAACTGCCGCGCTTTGTGTTTCCGATCAATGATTACCATGCGTTTTATCTGTTCTGGTGGTTTGCCTGGAGCATCATGATCGGCCAGTTTGTCTCGCGCTTTGTCAGTGGCTTCACAGCCTGGCAGTTGCTGCTCTTGCTGCTGATCGTGCCGTCGATTCCCATCGCGCTCTGGTTCTCGGTGCTGTACTGGTACTTCGCCAACGACATCTCGATCGCAGGACTCATGAGCTGGGCCATGATGGGTGTGGGTATCTTGTTCGTGGTGAACTCGCTCGATTCGCTCACCCGGCTTTACACCACAAATATTGGCCTGACTGTGGAGGTGCTCGGCACCGGCCGCTACGTGGCGGTGAACTGGGTGATCCTGTATGCGCTGGTCATGGCCTTCCAGTTCACGCCCTTCAAAATCGAATGGGTGGGGCTGGTAGTGGTGGGCATTTATGCTGCGATTTACACCTTAGTCTTTCTGCGCCGCGCCGCGCTGAGATCAATTGCCGCCTGAGTTCCCGAGATCTGTGAGCGCTTGATACGTCGCCACTTTGAGGTCAAAGCGGTGCCGGTCGCTGTGGGGTGTACCCAGCACCTGCGTCATAAAGACGACAACGAGGTCCTCTTCAGGGTCTATCCAGAACTTGGTGTTGGCGATACCGCCCCAGGAATACTCGCCCTTTGAGGAGATTACCCCTGCCTGAGCAGGGTCAGTGATCACGCCCGCGCCGAGACCAAAGGATTGACCAGGGTAGAGATGTGAGGCCGGGTACTCGGTGGCGCCGTTATTGCGTACCTCAGGCGTTAGACGCGCCATGGTCATGGCTTGAACCGTCTTGGGGCCAAGCACGCGAACACCATCAAGACTGCCACCGCGGCGCAGCATTTCGCAAAAACGCCAGTAGTCCTGCGCTGTGGAGATTAAACCGCCGCCCCCTGAGAACAGTGTCACGCCCGATGGCGGCGGGAGTAGTCCCGCTGGCATGGGCACCATCACTTGCTGCTCGGCGCTCCACAGATGACTACCCGCCATACGCGCCGTTTTGTCATCGGGCACGTTGAAGAAGGTGTCGTGCATCTCAAGTGGGTCAAAAATGCGCGTCTGGAAAAACTGCTCAAGAGTTTGCCCGCTCAGGCGCTCCACTAGTGCCCCTAACACGTCAGTCGCCACGCTGTAGTGGTATCGGGTGCCGGGCTCAAAACGCAAAGGCAGGGTCGCGAGCTTTTCAATGTAGGTATTGAGATCCGGGCTTTGGCGCAAGGCGGCGTCGCGGTAAGCACGCTCCACAGGGTGCTCAATGTGCCAGCCGTTGGTAAGGCCCGCGGTATGGGTCATTAAGTGTTCGATGGTCATCTGACTCTGGGACGGAACCAGCTCTCCATCGATTGCGAGCGGCATGTTTGCGAGCGCCGGCAGGTATTTCGCCACGGGGTCCCCTAGGTGGAAGGCACCTTCCTCATAGAGAATCATCGCCGCGACGGTCGTGATCGGTTTGGTCATGGAAAAGATGCGGAACAGCGCATCGGTATCCATAGGTCGATCATCTTCGAGTCCGTAGCGACCGGCTGCCTCAAAGTGAACGACCTGTCCGTGACGCGCAACCAGCGTCACGGTGCCTACCAAATTCCCGTCGGCGATCTCGCGCTCCACGAACTCGGTGACCTTGCCCAACCGGTCAGTAGAGAAGCCGACCGCTTCGGGCTCAACGATGTTGACCTCGGCTGCGTGGAGCCGCGTGGCCAGTAGCGAGAGCAGTAAAACCTGAAAGAACGTTCGGATCTTCATCGTTTGAGCACTGTCGAGATTGACTGATTCGGCTCCGCACTGTTGTGGATGCCGTGAATCAAGTCAATGCCGATGGAGGTTATCCTGTTCTCCGAAGCCCGAAGCCCGAAGCCCGAAGCCCGAAGCCCGAAGCCCGAAGCCCGAAGCCCGAAGCCCGAAGCCCGAAGCCTAAGCCCGAAATCCAAAATTCAGAACTCGGAACTCAAGGCGCCAGCACCGAGCCCAAAGCCCCCTGATCCGAAGTCTAGGCCCCAAGCCTTGATGCCGAAGACCTCTGCTAACGTCAGCTTTTGGCATCGTAGACGGAACGCTGCGCCTCAAAGTGCGTGTTCTCTCGGTATCCCCCCTGACGATACGAGAAATAGACCATGCTGCGTCGGCTATCCGATGCGTTACCCAGCCCTCGGTGCAGGATGCGGTCATCGAAGATTAGGCAAGAGCCTGCGGTAAGTGCAGATGAGAACCCTATGGGCACCGCTTGCTCAGCCGCGGTCACTAGCTGTTCAGGCACCGTTGTCTCATGCTGATACACCAGTTCATCGCTCGCCAGAGCCGAGTTTTGCAGATGGTTGGTCAGCCGGTGCGAGCCCTTTGCCAGCTCGGTGGGGCCCATTGCCAGTGGCGTGTCATGCAGTGCAATCATCACGTTGAGCGCATGGGCCGGGAGATGGTCTGCACTGATGTGGGGTGAGTCGATATGCCAACACTGCGCCGGACTGCCCGGATCGGAATACACCACGCCGCTAAACGAATGCTCGGCATCATCGCCCAGCACGGCGGTAATCAGCGGCCACCAAGGCAGGTCGCGTTCATCAACGCCGAATTCACTCGGTGAGATCGGAATGTCCCAGCGCCCCGGCGAGCGCTGCACGACCTCGTCAAAGCCCGCCGCACTGCCAATGCCGATGGGTTGCGTACCCAAGGCAGAGATGACTTGATCGCTGCGGCTCAGTGAAACCTTGAGCAGGTATGCAACGAACTCGGGGTCGCATAAGTCCTTTACCAATAGATAGCCGTCGTCTTCAAGCTGCTGTCGTGCGTCGGCGAGTAGCGTTCCCAGATCTGATCTGGCCAAGGCCTGTCTGTCAGTGTTGTTCATGTGCGCCTGATGATTGGGCGTGAGTTTGCTTCCAGCCTGCGTATTAGTGCAGGCGGACGTCCTGCCGTTTCAGTTCTGCCTGAACTTGGCCGATATCCAGTTCATCGAAACCGCGTTTCTGTTGTGCCGCGATCGCGGCGGCCACGCCGGCACCCTGACCGGTGACGGTGCAACACATCATATTGCGGGTGGCAGCATGACTGACCCGGTCGCCACCCGTGATCCGGCCGGCGCAGATCAGATTCCTGACGCCCTTGGGTAGCAGGGTGCGATAGGGGACCTGAAAGTAACGGCCAGTGGTGGGCAGGATGAGAATGCCGTAGCCATCGATGAATTCGGGGAAGATACCAATACTGTCCTCGAACCGGCCCTGATCACGCACATCGGCCTCGGTCATGTTATAGGCGGCGTCGATCTTTCTTGTGTCGCGAATGCCCAAGGTCATGCCGAAGTTGCGCAGCTTGGCGTTCTCGCAGCCGGGGGTGTACTGCTTAAGCGCCGCGATCGCCAGCATGGCCTGCTTGCGACCTTCTATTTCGCCGCGGGTCAGATCATTGGGGTCGGTGCCGTCGTAGCCCAGCAGGTGCACCAGATTCAGGTAGGTGAGATCCCCGGTGTCATAGAGCGCGCCCCAGGTGCCTGCGATGGTGTCGAGGTGCTCGGGAATCAAGCCTGCCTCGCGGGCTTTTTCGAAGGGCTTGCGCAAAAAAGGCGAGAACATCTCGTCTTCTTTACCCGTGGTCTCTACAGTCCACTGCCCGTAGGCCCAATCGCGGTAGGTTTGTGGGTCGGCTTTAACGTGCTCGATAAATTTTGTCTTGTTCACACCTGACATCGAGAACATCACCGAGGCGCCGATCATGTCTTCCTTGGCTTGCTTCAATGTGATCGCGCCAGCGCGGTGCGCGACATCAGCGTCGCCCGTGGCGTCAATGACGCGCTCGGCCAGAATCGCCTCGCGTCCGGCCTTGCTCTCCACGATGACGCCTTTGATGACATCGCCTTCCATAATCGGGGCAACGAACAGTCGGTGCAGCATGGGTGTGATGCCGGATTCCTCGACCAGCGTGTCGGCAACCCATTTAAAGGCCTCACCGTCGATGGCGTGGCTGTCGGATTGGGGCTCCTTCACTGCGGCACCCATGTCCCTAGCACGAGTTTCAAATTCGATCCCGACACCCTCGGTATCGACTGTCTGCTCGTGGCGATACCAGGCGAAACCTTCCACACCCACCGCCGTGATGTTGCCGCCAAAACAACCAAAACGCTCTAGCAATGTAACCCGACTGCCCGCGCGAGCGGCACCCAGCGCAGCGGCCAGACCGCCGGGGCCCGATCCCACAACCAGTATCTCGGTTGTGTGAATGACTGGAATCTCTCGGGCGGGTTCTTGAATATGCATGGTGGGACCTGTCGTGTGAAACCGGGTGATGAGTCGCGTACCGCTGGGTTTTGTCGGTCCGCCTGGCCACCAAAGCGTCATGTCTCATGACACGGGTTTCGGCACTGCGGGCCGACGCTGTGCGCCTCCGAGTGTGACCGCGGTCGGATGTTTTGCCAACAGGTTGTCCATGCAGACAGGCAGTCAACGAGTTGCATTTCAGTTATGAATGACATGAGTGTAGACCATTCAAGGTATGCATAATCTGCCCGGCGTCCAGAGCCGGGGATACATGATTGATTGTCCTTAAGAAGTGGTGTCTCAAGCCGTGAGTATCAGCGGTGCAGAAAAAATGAAAAAGATAATGAAAGACAAATATTTAAACAGTCTAGAGCGAGCGCAGATGCTACGCTGAGCCTGCGCAGTGATCGAGAGGATCACATGAGGAGCGTTGTAGGCGGGATCATTGCGCTGGATGTGGGGTTTTCTAGATTGCCTCAGCCCCCAGTTATGGGTTACAAAGTTGCAGAATTGCAACACGGGGGGAATGGTTTTTGCTATTTTCTCGCGAGGGGTGCAATTCGCCAATAAACCCACTCTGACGAGAGTGTGTTCGAGAGGAAAACAACGCATGAAAACAACCTACAAGCCACTTGTTTCCCCACTACTTCAACGCCAACAGGTTCGCAGACCACTTGCTCTAGCAGTGTCGGCCGCCTGTGGTGTGGTGGGGTCAATGTCGATCAGTGCTCCCGCACTATCACAAAGCCTTGAAGAGGTGCTGGTAACAGCGACTCGTCGCGCCGAGAGCGTTCAGGATATTCCAATGAGTGTATCGGTGTTGGGTGAAGCCCAGCTTACCGACCTGAATGTGACCGACATGGAAGATTATTTGATGATGCTTCCTAACGTCGGGTTTATCTCCTTGGGCCCAAGCACCGGTAGTATTTACATCCGGGGTATTTCGAGCGGTGGTGAGAGCCTGCTTGGTGCCAACCCGGCGGTTGCTGTTTATTTGGATGAGCAGCCCGTGACACTGGTGGGCGCCTACCTCAATCCGCACATTTACGACATTAACCGGATCGAAGTGCTGGCCGGCCCCCAGGGCACGACCTTCGGCGCGAACGCTCAGTCCGGCGCGATTCGCATCATGACTAATCAGCCCGAGCTCGATGAGTTCTCTGGCGGATATAGCCTCGATGGTAGCCAGCCTAAGAGTGGTGACATGAGTTACCGCGCCGAGGGCTTTGTCAACATCCCGCTGGGTGAGCGCTCCGCCGTTCGCCTGATGGGCTTCTACAAGCGCGACGGGGGCTACATCGATAACGTCGCCGGTGGCCACACCTTTAGCCGCAGCAACATCCGCGCCGGACTGCCAGAAGACAGCCCATTGCGCGCAATTGCGGCCGACGTCACCGTGACCAATGAAGATGTGGTCGAGGAGAATTTCAACGAGGCGACAACCTTCGGGGGTCGTGCTGCACTCCGTATTGATCTGAACGATTCATGGACCTTTACCGCGGGTGCGATGTTCCAGGACCTTGAGCGCGAGGGCGTCTGGGATCACGACCCAACAGTGGGTGATTTACAGGTGATGTTGTTGCTTCCCGAGACGATGGATGACAAGTGGAGCCAATACTCAGCCAAGATCGAAGGCGAGCTATTTGGCGGCACGCTCATGGCGACAGCCGCGATGCTGGATCGTGAGTACGAGATTGCCAGTGACTACTCGCTGTACAGTGACCAAGACATTGCGTCGGGTTATGTTGAGCCCTACTACAACTGCTACGTGAGCTACTTTGGCACCTGCGGCGATCCTCGCCAGCAGTACACCAACGACTCGGAGCAGGATCGCACCACTTTCGAAGTGCGCTACACCTCTGACCCCGACAGGCGCTTCCGCTATATGCTCGGTTACTACAGCGTCGAGGTAGAGAACACCAGTGATAACGAGTGGCACGTGCTCGGCCTGGCCGAGACGCCACAAGCGGCGGTTGATGCCCCCGATATCTACTGGACCACCGACTTTGGCCGTGACTATGAAGAAACCTCGATCTTTGGTGAGGTGTCTTTTGATATTACCGATCGTTTGACGGTCACAGCCAGCGCCCGCCAGTTCGACTACGACAGTACGCTGGACGGCTTCTCGGGCACGGTCTGGTGGCCCTGTGGTGGCTTCGGGCCGCAAGGTGATCGTCCCGAGAGTAACTATGGTGCGGACTGTGCCTCAACAGCTCGCACGGTGACTAGCAAGGACGAGGTCTATCGCGCTAGCCTGGAGTGGAGCGTGACGGATGACATCATGCTCTATACCACATGGGGTGAGGGTTACCGACCCGGTGGCCTGAATCGCTTCTGTGAGACGCGTATCCCGGACGGTCTGGGTGGTCAGGGCAACGTGAACATCGGTTGCGCCTTTGAGTCTGACATCCTCACGGCTTACGAGCTCGGCTTTAAGTCAACGCTGTTTGACGGCCGACTGCGTTTGAACGCGGCCGCGTTCTGGCAGGAGTGGGATGACTTCCAGCTGTCGCGATTGGATACCTCCATCTCGCCGATCACACTGACCTTCAACGTCGGTAACGCCGAGAGTAATGGTGTTGAGTTCGACTTTACCTCGATGATTACCGACAACTGGACCCTGAGCGGTGCGGCAAGCTTCCTCGACTCGACGTTGACGGAAGATTATCGTCGATCGGCGAGCAGTCCTGACCCTGATGCACCGGCGGGCTCGCGACTGCCGCGTGTGCCGGAGTTGAAGTGGAATCTTTCTACCCGCTATACCTTCGCCAACGAGTGGTTCGCTCAGGCGGCTTATATGTATACGGGTGATTCCTACAATGACCTGTTCGGTGGTTTCCGGCAGTTGCAGGGCTCTTACGATGTGGTAAATGCCTCATTCGGTTTGGAGCGTAGCAACTGGACCGCAGAGCTCTACGTGCAAAACCTGACGGATGAGCGCGGTGATGTCTGGATCAACGACGTGAACTGGGATCAGCGTGTGACCATCAACCAACCCCGCACTATAGGGTTCCGGTGGCAGCAGCGATTCTGATCGCGAAGCTCAGGTAAGAACGGAAAGGGCGCCTCTTGGGGCGCCCTTTGCATTGATGGGATCCGGACTCCATACTCCCGATTTATTCGCATCCTGCCTACAACGCGAGTTCACTCAACTGACCATGTCATCTGTCGAGACACTTTTCGCGCAAGCCAGCGACGCGCTGAGAAATCAGGATGCAGAGCGCGCGCGAGACTTGTGTGCTAGAGCCCGGCAGCAGGATCCAGATGACCCTCGTTTGGTGATGCTGCATGGATTTGCACTGCGGCGCTCGGGTGATCACTCTGGAGCCGAGCCGTTACTGCGCCGCACCCTGAGCGTGGACCCCGGTCTGGAAATTGCCCACCATGAACTGGGATTGGCGCTGAGAGGGCTGGGGCGTCTGAGTGAGGCGGGTCGGGCGATGGAACAGGCTGTGGCCCTGAACCCTAAGATGACCGCGGCATGGCGTGACCTGTATGAGGTGCGTGCGGCCGAGGGGGATGATGTCGCGGCTGCCGAGGCCTATCGGCAGGCAATGGGCAACAAGGAGCTCGACCCCCTGCTGCATAAGGCGCTGGAGCTGGTAGGTCAGGGTCGGTTGGGCGTTGCCGAGGGCATTTGCCGCGAGTATCTCAAACGGCGCCCCCATGATGTTGACGCCATTCGATTGCTGGCAGAGGTGGGTATCTCGATTGGCTCGATTGGCGAGGCAGTGCTGCTCCTCGAACGGTGCCTGGAGTTGGCGCCGGAGTTTCACGTGGCGCGAGCCAATTACGTGACAGCGCTCTCGCGCCATCAGCGTTTTGACGAGGCGCTGGCTGAGAACGAACAGCTGAGAAAAGCACAGCCCAACAATCTGGCACACCAAGTCCAATTCGCCACCACACTCTCGATGGCCGGGCGATTCGAGCCGGCGCACGGTGAGTTTGTCAAAGTTCTGGAGCAGGCCCCGGACAACGAACGCATTCTGACCAGCTACGGCCATTCGCTGCGCTACGGTGGTAAAGGGGAAGAGGCGATTGCGATCTACTTGCGCGCCATCGAGTCAGAGCCGTCAGCGGGGGAGGCCTACTGGAGCTTGGCGAACCTGAAGACGTTTCGGTTTGACGATATCCAGCTGACAAGCATGCAGTCCCAACTCGCCGCACTGACTCAGCCAAGTGAGGACAAGACCCATCTAGCCTTTGCGGTGGGGAAGGCATTGGAAGACCGCGAGGCCTACGACTCGTCTTTTGCCGCCTATGCCGAGGGCAACGCTATCAAGCGCCAGACGAGTGGCTACGACGCCGACAAGACCAGCGCACGAGTCGATCGACTGATTGCGCAATGCGGTGCCGAACTCTGGGACGGTGACGGCCACTCATCCGATGAGCCGATCTTCATTATCGGTTTGCCCAGGGCAGGCTCGACACTACTGGAGCAGATCTTGGCGAGTCACTCGCAGGTTGAGGCCACGGCCGAACTACCCTTTGTTGGCCGAATCATCGGCGAGATGGTCGCCGAAAGAGATCGCGGTGATGAACCGCTCTACCCACGTATCCTGAATGAGCTCACGGTTGAAGAGCGTGTGGCCCGGGGCCAGCAGTATCTCGATCTGGCGGCGGGTTACCGTACAGGTAAGGCGCGGTTTATCGACAAACTACCCAACAACTGGGAGCATGTGGCGCTCATTAAAACCATCCTGCCCAATGCCACGATTATCGATGCGCGGCGCCATCCCATGGCGGCGTGTTTCGCCAACTTCAAGCAGTTGTTTGCCCGGGGTCAGGAGTTCACCTATTCGCTGGACGATATTGGCCGTTACTACGCCGATTATCTGCGGCTAATGAACCACTGGCACAGCGTCTTTCCTGGCGGTTTGATCACCGTCCAGTATGAGGAGGTCGTTGAGGGTCTCGACACTCAGGTGCGCCAGTTGCTCTCTCATACCAAGCTAGATTTCGAGGAGGCCTGTCTGCGCTACTACGAGAAAGATCGCGCGGTACGTACAGCGAGTTCAGAGCAGGTTCGGCAACCGATTTATCGCGACGCCCTTAATCTCTGGGAGCGTTACCGGGCGCATCTCGGCCCATTGGAGTCGCTGCTTGAGGAGCGGGGCATACCGCTTTAGGCAGACGCCGAATCGGTCAAGATTGATGCTCCGAATGTTCTGTTACACCCATGTTCTTTGATCCGAGGTGGCCTATCAGCTACTGTGATATTGTCAGAAATATCATGTCGGATTAACAATGTTGGCGATATGGTCTGACCATCAGAAGGCAATCGTGAGCTAGGTGGAGGAGCGGAGATGGAGCACGATATCTTTAGCCAAGAGACTAAAATCTTAGCGGCGGCAAAGAAGCTTTCGGAGGATGCGGGCGTATCTCCTGAGGCCTATACCGAACTCGTGGGTCATTACAGCAAGCTCCTTCGAACAACAAAAAAAATTATTAAACTCAGCGATAAGAACGAACAAAGATTGAATGAATTAAAAAAGGAAGCTCAGGAAACCAATAGTCAATTAGAGGGGATGTCGGCTCAGCTCTCAAAATTTCTCTCCCCACAGCTCTATAATTCTATTTTCACCGGTTCAAGGGCAGGTACGCGGGTCACTCGGCGTAAAAAGCTCACCGTGTTCTTCTCAGATCTATGCGGCTTCACAAATTTCGTTGAGAGCATGGAGTCTGAGGACGTTACGAGTCTTCTAAATCTTTACCTCGAGACCATGACCACGATCGCGCTAGATTACGGCGCGACCATCGACAAATATATTGGTGATGGAATCATGCTTTTCTTCGGAGATCCCGAGACAAAAGGTTTAAGGGAAGACGCAACAAGTTGCGTCAAAATGAGCTTGGATATGCTTAAAGAGCTCGATGACCTGTCAGACCAGTGGGTTAATTATGGGCTGAAAGAACCCTTGCAGATGCGGATAGGTATCGATACGGGATTCGCAACGGTGGGTAATTTTGGCAGCGAAACAAGACTGGACTATACGGCTATCGGTTCGGCAGTGAACCGCGCCTCGCGGTTAGAGACGGCGGCTGATCATGGCTCCATTTTTATCTCTGAGGACACATACAACTTATGCAAAGATTCCATCGAGGCGATTGAATTAGAGCCCATTGACTTAAAGGGCATTGGTAAGTTCAAAGCTAGGAAAGTCGTCGGAACGTTAAATTCCTCAATGATCTCCGTTAATTTAGGAAAGCGGAATTTATCTCTCGTTTTAGACCGACTGTCAGATACGGATATTGAAGCGACCACGAATAGCCTAGAGCAGGCCCTCGAAGAACTTAAGGCCTATAATCGAGGTTGATCATGACAGCCTTTGTTAGCTCACCCAGCCTCGATAGACAAATAAAGCCCCGTGGTCAGACTCAACGAAGTCGAACTCGAACTTTTTGACGCGCCTCGCCATTTCGATAAACCCTAGACCGGCGCCGGCAGAATCTTCTGGTGGTCCTTCCCGCAACCGCTTTTTGTAGAGTTCGCGGAGTTCTTTCTGATCTTTCAAGCTAATTTCACCTAACGTAGCTTCCAGAACATCTCTTTTCTGAGGATCCACGACGTTCACGGCCTCGATCAAAAAGCCTTCGTCAGCGACACTGATTGCAATTGTTCCAATGCTGTCCCCAGTCGCTTTGGTTTTTCGATATGAGTATCTGATGATATTTTGTGCCTGCTCGATGAAAACGCCAAATACACGCTTTGCAACGACTTCCTCGGTTTCCTTGTCAGAGAGTTGATGCTTGACCGGGTTGGAAATGGTTGTCAATAAATCCTCTGTCAACGGACCTGAGTAGCAAAAAAGCGTTCGTCTGTCCTGCATAAAGCTGTGCAGTGCGACGGTATCCTTACTTTTGATCTTTTTGGCCATGGCTTATGTCCCGAATACTAATTCGTATCAACAGGTTATTCTGACTCGCCCTCTACCAGCACCATGTTGTAAGTACAGGCAGATAAATCTTCCTCGAAGTCCTCGCCGGCTTCCTGCATGGTGTCGTCCTCGGCCCGATATCTCCAGTTAATGGTGATCGCTTTGCCGTTTTCAGCGCTTTCCTCAAGAAACTCAAAGAAGTCGAATAGGAATTTGGCAGATGAGCTATTGAAATAATAAAGTTCAATATCCACCTTGAATTCACTTTGGTCGTTGCCCAGGCATTCCTCCAATGCCGTAAACACCGGTTCAGACCATTCCGAAATATTTTCGGGGTAGCACTCCCCCCTGATCAAGCATGAGGAAGGCGTCAGCTCGACAAGAGGTGTGCGGGAACCAGCTTCAAAAATCATGGATCTTCTCCAACTGCTGCTGCATGAATTTCACTGTCACCCTCAATTAAAGAGAAGGCAAGTAGCGTTAGATCGTCCCTGAAGGGCGCATCTCCCCGGTACAGGTTCACGCTACTCATAATGTTTTTGACAATTGAGGTCGGGGACTTGTCAGAGGACTCTTTAAGAATCTTGATGACTCTGCGTCGTCCAAAAGCGATAGGCCTCTCTTCAGGACTCATGACATCGGTAATGCCGTCCGTCAGCATTACGAAGGCGCCCTTTGGGGAGGTAATCTTATGCGTAGTGAATTTGAAATCTGCTGCCATTCTGCTTGAACCGACAGATTTGCGGTCTCCGCTGGTTTCGATGGCCTCGAAGCCGTCAACGTTAAAGATTGAAGACTTCGAGCCCGCAAACTCCAAGTTGTGCTCCTTCCGGTAGTAGATGCAGACGCCGCCATCAAAACCTTCCTCGCTTGTGTTCTTCTGGTCGGAGCGAGAGAGCGTCTCTTTAAGCAATTCGTTTACTGAGGAAAGGTAGTCCCCTGCGCTCTGGTAGTTATCAGCGTCGATGGCCTTATCGAGATGACTGCGCGCGATGATGGAGAGAAACGCTCCCGGTACACCGTGACCGGTACAGTCCACCACCGCGATGTAGACCCTGTCAGGAAAATCCTTAATAAAGTAAATATCTCCACCAACAAGGTCTCTGGGTCGCCACTCAACATTGATGTCGAAATCTCCCGGCATTGTTTTCGGGAGCAGTGCGTTCTGCAGTTTCGCGGCATAGCGAATAGAGCTGTTGATTTCATCTTTCGCCGCAACTAATTCATGTGTTCTTGCGTCAATTAGGGTGGAAACCTCGTCCGACATACGAGAAAACGCCTGCGACATCACTTCGATCGACGCGCGTTCCTTTTCTTCGTCGCTACCAGACGAGACACTATCTCGCATGATGCTGATCTCTTGCGTCAGCATATCTTTGGCCTGCCCTTCCAACTGCGCCGCAAGCAAGGACATTTTCTCAAACATGATGGTGTCACGCTCATCTCGCCGCTTTGCGCGCTCTTGTCTGTGCTCCTCTGCTTCGAGTCGGTGGGTTCGGTAGTCCTCGATGGCGCTTTGTAGTCGGCTCACCTCGTCATTCTTGGATGACAGAAGCCTAGAGTGGTCGTCTGCTTCAGCAGATAGATCCCCCTCACCCATTCTCTCTAAAAGATGAATCGCTTTAAGAATTCGGTTAAACGATGAGGTGGTAACAAGGAAGACCAAAGCCAGTATGACAAGGGCCACGCCCACAAAAATAACGTAGGCGATTGTCTCCGATTTTTTGAGTGCGCTGAGAAGTTCGCTTTGATCGTCAAATATCAGGATCCTAAGATCGCTGGCCCTAACCTCTTTACTAAAAGGTATTGAAGACACTCGAGTGTTTTGTTCTGTAGCGATGAAGCTATAAGTGAACGCGCCAGTTTCTCGCCCGTGAGACAGCCCTGCTCGGACTAAATTGTTGAGTTCTGCGGGGCGCTCTTCTTCGTAATAGTCGTGGACAGTCAGCGCCTGTTCGCCGATCGCAATCGCAGATTCAATTTCAAAGTTTTCAGCGAATTGTTCCAGACTGTCAATGACATTGCGGCCCACAACAACCATGCCAATGACTTCCTCATCTAGGGTTACCAAGGGAAATGCTAGCGTGTCGTTGATGGATACCGGCTGTTCTCCAGAGAGGTCGGTAATCTTTGTAACACGACGGACAGAGCCAGTTTCGAGGCTGTTGACGAACGATCCAAATTTTAAAAAGTAGTCGGGTTGTGCAGTTTCGGCACATGGATCAACGCCCACCAGGTAAAGGCTTGATTCGCAATATAGTTGCAGCCCTCTCTTGTCATAGGCTACGGCGAAGGTGATTTGCTCCTCCATGATCGGATCTGAGAATACTTGCTCGAAAAGCGAGGCGGCAGTCTCGGCGTCTTTGCTATTGATCGCCGTAAACAACGGGTTGGTATTGTCAGTCGCGCCAAATGCGTCCAAGCCCGGATCCCAAAAGCTGGCATTGCGCTCTGAGCCGTCCAACGGGTCGAAGGTGAGCAAATTACTCACAAATTGAGTATCCATATTGCTAAACCATGCGGAGGAGTGCGCAGTCAGGCTCTCTTCTGAGCTGTACTGCTTATATGCAGAGTTCAGTTGTACTGACGAATAAAAGTTGGCCAAAAACAAGCCGCCAATCCCCAATAGGATGATCAGCAGCATTTTGCTCTTTATCGTCATATCAATAATCCAACGCTACTTAAGTTGAAAGCGCACTCTGAAGGTGATGTTTGTTGCTGGGACAGCACTCCCATCCTCTTCGGGGACGGCGAACTCAAAGTCGCCGACAAACTTCATTGCGCTTTTATCGAACATGAGACGGGGTTGACTCTCGATGACCCTCAAGTCCAAAACCTCACCGTCTTTAGAGAGGTCAAAACCCAAGAGTACAAACCCTTCAACGTCTAACCGCTGGGCTCTTCTGGGATACACGAGCCTGGGTGTTTTGACGATCTCAATATCGACCTCGTCTCCTGAGGGGAGAGTACCTCTCACTGACGCGGCAAAAGAGGGCGTGGCAACCAGACATAACAGGCACCCGATTAACGCCCAAATATTCCCATTATTTTGTTTAGTGCTCAGCATTGGTCTGTCCAAATGATTCTCTAATTTAGTGTGGCAAGAAGTTCCCAACCAAACTGCGCATCACCTTGGTGGATTTGCCTCTGCTTATTGGCTCGATTTGCCTACCAGCAGGCGTAACTTCTGTGCCGTATAACAGTCGTCAACTTAGAGTGCTGACAAGAGTTTTTCAACAATTAAGGGCAGATATGACATGAAAAGCTTATCCGGGCCGCCCCCACGTCCAGCCTGAACTTGGAATGCTCCACTGTTCGTCGGCGCAAATTTAGCCGATATCGCGTCCTGTCGCAGAGTCATCGAGTAGAGTGTGTCAGATGATCATCTCTATAAGCGAAGGACGTTAGCCTCTGCGACGGCGTCCGCGGCGTCGCTCACCGCCGGCACCACTCTCAGGCTTACCGAGTGCTGCCCACGGATTCCCGAGTGCGGCGGTCATCGCCTCGGCATCCAGAGCCCTTCGTGGAGTAGTGTCGAGTGCGCTCACCATCGCTGCAATGTGCTCAGGCGTTGTGCCACAGCAGCCCCCGATAATGGTGGCGCCGGCGTCGCGGGCATAAAGGGCATATTGCGCCATCAGTTCCGGGCTGCCGTGGAAATGAATCGCGCCATCGACATACTGTGGGATGCCGCAGTTCCCTTTCGCAACAACCGGGATCTCAATACCGGCGGCGATCAGCCCCTGGGTCGAATCCATCAACTCGGCGGGCCCCACGCCGCAGTTGGCACCCGCCATATCCAGGCCAATCTCTGCTGCAAATTGGGCGAAATCCGCTGGGGTGACGCCCATCATCGAGCGCCTCGCGGTATCAAAGGTCAGCGTGGCGCACACCGGCAAACTGGTTGCGCGCGCCGCTTCTGCAGCGGCGGCCACCTCTTCAAGCGAGGACATGGTCTCGATCCAGATGACTTCAGCACCGCCTTCAGCCAACGCATTCGCCTGTTCGGCAAAAAAAGCCACGGTGTCGGTGTGAGTCAGGGTGCCCATGGGTTCAAACAGCTCCCCTGTGGGCCCCATCGCGCCCGCCACGACGGCTTTTCGACCAGTATCCTCAAAGTGCTGGCGGGTCGCTTCGCGGGCCAGCCGTGCTGCGGCAGCATTGAGCTCTACGACACGGTTCTGGGCCTTATGGAGTTTGAGTCTGGGTGCATTGGCACCAAAGCTGTTGGTCAGGATGATGTCGGCGCCGGCCTCTAAAAATGCGCCGTGCAGCCACAGCACTTCTTCCGGCTTTTCCACACACCAGAGATCGGGCGGGTAGCCCGCTTCCAAGCCTCGTCCGAAAAAGTTCGAGCCGGTGGCGCCGTCTGCGACGCACCAGCCTCTCTCGGCGATGAGGTCAGTGATGGGGTTAGACATGTCCTGGATTCCTTGTCCGTGTCATTTTAGGTAGGGCGCGTATGATAAAGCGAAAAAACGCGATCAACGATCGTGAGTGTGCAAAAACACAGAGGTTTCAGTTGGGCAAGCAGACGGCTATCCACGAGCAGGTGCTTAGAACTCAATCGACAGACGAGCTCATGGATCTCTACGAGGACTGGGCGGCTTTTTACGACAGAGACGTCAATGACACCTGGGGGTATAGCGGCCCCGAACGTACGTTATTCTGGCTGCGCCACTACCTCGACCCCAAGGGTGCTCGAGTACTGGATGCCGGGTGCGGGACCGGTCTGGTGGGGGTGGCACTCTCCGAGGGTGGCTTCACGCACGTTGATGGGATCGACTACTCCAGGGCGATGCTCGCTGAAGCAGCCAAAAAAAGCGTCTATCACCAGCTGGACCAAATGAATATGAATGCCGCGTTGCCGATTGAAGCAGGTGTCTACGACGGTGTGACCTGTGTGGGGACCTTTACCTCTTCGCATGTGGTGCCGGAGGCGCTTCATGAGCTGGTTCGGGTGACGCGTTCGGGCGGGATTGTCTGCTGCACTGTGCGTGAGGAATACTGGCAGGACACGCACTTTCCCGAAGTACTCAATCAGATTGTGGAATCGGGTAGAGCGACACTCAAGCAACTTTGCGAGGAGCCCTACGTCCATTCAGAGGAATCGACCTGCAAAATGGCGGTGCTCGAAGTCACACAAGCGGCATAGGCTTGCGCGCGTAGCGCCCACGACAACCCGGCACCGCCCACGAGGAGAAGAACAATGGCGCAACGCTTAACAGAACTCGCGACAGAACCGTCGCAGCCCGAGGCGCTGGACTCTGCTGTGGCTTTGCTGTCCGGGCGCACTGCGCCAGCGCCCTCTTTCAATCGCCGGCGGGCACTGCAGGGGCTCGTGATGGGCACGGCGGGGCTGGCATTGTCGCCGCTGACGATGGGGCAGGTGGAGATACCCCCGGGTCAGATCCGCCTGATGTTCAATGAGAACCCCTACGGGCCCAGCCCGAAAGCGCTAGCCGAGGTGGCGAAGATTCTGCCCAAAACTGCCTACTACCCCGGCGCCATTGAGGACGACTTGATGGGGTTGTTTATGGCCCGCCACCGGCTGGACCGAGAGCAGGTTCTCTTAGCGTCGGGCTCCAACGAATGTCTGCAGGCCGCCATGATGGCGTTCGGTAAGCGAGGCAAAGTGATCTCACCGGCGCTGACGTATTCAGATCACCTGTGGTACGCCGAAAAGCTGGGCGTTGAAGTGGAGTGGATCCCGCTGCGCGAGGATATGAGCATTGATTTGGAGGCGATGGCGCGCGCCGTCGATGACTCGGTCAGTCTGGTGTATCTCTGTAACCCCAATAACCCGACCGGCATGGCCATCGATGGCGATGAGTTGCGCAGCTTCTGTCGCGAAATCGAGAGCAGGGCGCCCATTCTGATTGATGAAGCCTATAACGAACTGACCAATAAGCCCGACTACACCTCAATGATGGATCTGGTGCGTGGCGGGTCGAAGATGCTGATCACAAGGACCTTTTCCAAAATCTTTGGTATGGCCGGGCTTCGGGTGGGGTATGGAATGGGGCACCCCGATATCGTCCGTGTGGTCAAAGACAATGTGATGGCCTGGCCCAATGGCATTGGGTTGTATGCCGCTTACCACAGCTATCTCGACGAGGAATTCATTGCCTTCTCCCGTGAGAAGATCCTTCAAGGACGCGAAATGGTCACAGCGACGTTCCGGCGACACGGTATTGAGCCGCTGCCCTCACAGACCAATTTTGTTTACGCGGATATCGGCAGGAATGCCGATGACTTCGAGGCTGCGATGGCGGCTCGCAATGTGAAGATCCGCGGCGTTTACGACGGTTACGACACCTACTCCCGCGTCAGTATGGGGCGAATCGAAGAGCTGGAAGTCTTTGATCGAGTCTTCAGCGAGGTTTATGCGAGCTGAGGGGTTGGCTAAAAGTGATGCCATATTCTTCCACCCATAGCCTTGTGATGACGGCTGCCGCTGGTCTATGCTGGCGCTCGATCGACGACTGAACACAGAGTCTTTGTAGCCAAATGATGCTCAATCGATACAAGCAGTTTGCCCGGTGGGTGCTCTGTGCGGCGATACTATTCGCCGCCAGCAACACTGTGCACGCGATTGAGCATGATCTCAGCAGCGACTTTGGCCAAAGCCACACCGAGTGTCATCACTGCTCAGTTGAGCACTCGGCAGCTGTCTCAACCGTCCCTGTTCAGGCTGTTCCAATCCTTCAGCCCGCACCGGCAGCGCGTCTTGTTGTCGCTTCCGTTGCGGCCGCCACCACCTCTTTTCAGGCTCGCGCTCCGCCTCTTAGCTGAACTCAACTTTTTAGTTCACTAATTCTCTTATTTGGAGGCGAGCATGCAGCGCATAGCAGCACATGCTCTCGTAGTCGCGGCGGTGTCTCCGTCGTTTGTATTCGGGAGCGAAGAAACCTTACTGGAAGAAATTGTCGTCACCGCCTCGTTTGTCGGCGTTAACGAGTCTTCTGCAACACGTCCTATCCATGTTTTGGATGGTCAGGCAATCACCGAAGCAGGCATTCAATCTTTGGGAGAGCATGTTGATGCACTCCTCGGCGTCTCTTCTGCGGACTTTGGTGGCGCTGTCGGCCAGCCGATTATCCGTGGCATGAGTGGTAACCGCGTCAAGGTGCTGAATAACGGCACGGTCATACGCGATGTCTCGGCGCTGGGGCCCGACCATGCTGTTGATGTCAGTCTCAATGACGTCAAGCAGGTCGAGATCGTTCGCGGCCCCTCGGCGTTGATGTACTCCAACGGCTCGATCGGCGGCATTGTGAATGTGGTCGATAACAGTATCCCCACAACCGATCTCGAGGGTTTCAGCGGCACGGTCGGTGCCGAAGCCCAGTCGGTCAATGACGGCGAGGCGGTTGATCTCTCGTTGCGCGGCAACCTGGGCGGCCTGAATCTGACCTACAGCTATCAGGACGTCGACATGGAGGATTATGAAATCCCCAAAAGCGCCGTGCTCGATATGCATGAAGGCCATCACGATGAGGAGCATGAAGACGAGCACGAGGACCACGATGAGGAACACGAGGAAGGGCATGAGAAAGGCCACGACATGGACAAGCTGGCCAATTCCGATGTCTCAACCACCTCGCATCGACTAGGCCTGTCCACCACCGGCGACTGGGGCTATGTCGGCCTGTCATACAGCGACCTCAGCAGCACTTACGGCATTCCCTTCCACTCGGAGGCGGCTCATGAAGAGCATGACGACGAGCACGAGGGTGAGCATGAAGAAGGCCATGAGGAGGACCACGAAGAAGGACATGACGATGGTGATGATCACCACGACGAAGACGATCATGCGGGACACGACGAGCACGGTGAGGAACGCATTTTTTCCAAGACTGATTCAGAGATCATTGCGCTGAGCGGCTCATTCAAAACGTCCATTCCCTTCCTGAATGCCATCGACTTTGCCGTGAAGAACACCGATTACGAGCTCATGGAGCAGCATGCCGAAGGGGAAGAGGAAGAGAGCCATGAGGGCCATGACCACGCGGAAGGCCCGACAGTATTTAGTAATGAGGCCACGGAAATCTCGGTCGCCTTCGATCTGAGTGCGGGCGAGCGTATCCGCCGGGTCGTGCTGAACTACGCCGAGGAGGAAATCTCCATCATTGGTGAAGAGGCGTTTATGGCCCCGGTAGACTCTACCGAGACTACGCTGGGCTTCTTCAGCTCGGATGATCTGGGTTTTGCCACGCTGGATTTAGGGCTTCGCTTTGATCAGGTAGATCGCGATGGTTTCGTTGCCGAGATGCACCACGATGATGAGCATGGCGAGGAGCACGAAGGTGATCATGACGAGGATCACGAGGGTGGCCACGACGAGGATCATGAAGGTGAGCACGAAGAGCACCATGAAGATGAGATGGTGTACGAGCCAGCCTCGTTCAGTGATGAAGTGTTCAGTGCCGCGGCAACATTGCGCCGCGATCTCAATGAGCACAGCTCGCTCTCACTGAGCCTTGCCAGCGTCAGCAAAACACCGTCTGCGGTTGAGTTGTTCATGAACGGTGAACACCTCGCCAGCAGCCGTTATGAGGTGGGAGACATTGCGCTGGATACAGAGCGCTCAGACAACATCGACCTCGCTTTCAATTTTGATTACCACAACTTTTTTGGTTCGGCTTCGATCTATTACAACCGGGTCGATAACTACATCTACCTCCGTGATGAGCTGGAAGAAGAGCACGAAGCGCACATGGAAGAGGAGCAAGAAGGTGATCATCACGACGAGCACCATGATGATGAACACTTTGACCATGGTGGTCTGATTCTGTCGGAGTACAGCCAGCAGGATGCTGAGTTCACCGGGTATGAGATCGAGATCGGCACGCGATTTGAGCTGCCCCGTGGTGAGCTGGAATTGACTCTTGGACGCGATGAGGTCGACGCCGAGTTCACCAATGGCGGAGACGTGCCGCGGATCGTGCCGGCGAGAAATATGTTCACCGCCCGCTACACGCTCAGTGATTTCTCCGCCAAATTGCTGGTGAAGGATGTCGAGCGCCAAACCAGCGTGGCACCGGGCGAGTCTGCAACCGATGGCTTTACGCTGGTGAACGCAGATGCCTCGTGGTCATACGGATTCAATGATGCTACGCGTCTGACCCTGACGGCGTTCGCCCGCAATCTTACCGACGAGGTGGCGCGCAATCACACGTCCTTCGTGAAAGATCAGGTGCCACTGCCTGGCCGCAACATCGGTGTGCGGGTGCGTTTAGAATTCTGATCGGAATTAAAGAGAGCAAAAAATGGCGCCCTACGGCGCCATTTTTTTATCCGGTGTTGTCAGCTAGCGGCCGGCGAGCGCGCCTGCTTCAACGGCATCCATATGGCCGGTCATCTCGTCGACCAGCAGCGGGATGATGTTCTCGGGCATATTGTGCTCCATGCCGTCGATCAGCAAAAAACGGGAATCTGCAATGAGCGACGCAGTGTGCCGACCGTGCTCGGGTGGCACTAAGCCGTCATCCGCGCCATGGATGACCAGTGTGGGTGCGGCGATGGTGGCGACCTCATCAGAGCGGTCGCCGGTTTTGAAGATGGCCATCAGATGGCGCTGCATGGACTCTGGATAAAATCCCCGGTCTCTAATGGACTGCTCGCGGTCCGCTTCTGCTTCACCGGTCGCCAGGTTGCGCAACCTCATCTCAGCCTCGTCAGTCGGCGGCGGTAGGTGCGGTGCGTTAGTGGTCGACATAATCGAGATCAAACTGCGCGTCTTCTCGGGGTAATGGGCCGCCACAATCTGTGCAATCATGCCGCCCATGGAGGCGCCGACAATATGCGCTTCATCGTAGCTCACTGCATCCATGAGGCCGGCAATATCGGCTCCCATATCGTTCAGGGTGTAGGGCGCGTTGACCGAGAAGCCGAGACGGTATTTAAGGAGTTCCCACCATAAAACGGGCTGCCCCCAGTCATCGAAGCGGGTCGAGTCGCCGGTGTCGCGGTTATCCAGTAACAGGATTTCGTAGCCGCCGTTGGCCAGTCCGGATATCAGTGCGTCGCCCCATGCCACATTCGAACCTCCCAGGCCCATGATGACGACCACTTTGGGTTTGTCAGGCCCCGGCTCGATAATGCGATACGCGATGTCGAGTTCGCCCACGCTAGCCATTTGTAGTGGATAGCTGTCGAGGTAAGTACGAGAGTACTCCGCGTGGGCAAAAAACGAGAGGCAAAGGCCGATCAGGCCGGTTAAAAAGAGTCTCAAAACATTTCCCCGTATTAGACGCGGTGGAGTATACGGGTGAAGCCCCCTTACTGGCTTTGTTTGAACGATATGTGAACGAAACCGCGTCGCGCACGAGCCAAGATGGCCCGGCTCAGCGCAGAAAACGCGAGGGTAAATGGCTATTTGGAGGCGTGATAGCGGCGCACCTTCCATGATCTGGCCAAACACGATTGCCGTAGCCTAGATGGATCTCATAATCTGGATCATGCGCCCCAGAACGCTGACCACTTCAGGATACTTATGAACAGTGCCCAACCACTAGAACACCATCCCGCCGTCAGCGATGACATACTGCTCGACAGCGGCGCGCGCGACCCGGTTTTTGACGAAATTTATCCGCGTTTGCCCGGGTTTAAGCTGGGCGTCACCAACTCCTGGACCCGCGGGCAGCCCTTCGATTTTTACCGCCGAATGCGTGAGGACGCGCCGGTGATGTGGTCACAGATCAAAAAGCCATCCTCTGGTTTCTGGTCCGTGGTGCGCTACGACGACGTCAAACACGTAGAACTCAACCCGCAGATCTTTTCTTCCCAGCGCGGCAGCATCAACATGAGCGTGCTGCGCAATGACAAGGGCAAGGCAGAGCGGCTGATGTACGCCGCCTACAATTCACTTATCAACCTCGACGCGGATCTGCATCGCGATCTCCGTACTCAGCAGGCGGCGTTCTTTTTCCCTGCGTATATCGAGACCCTAAAAGAACGTGTCGGTCGAAAGATTGACGACCTGCTCGACAACATGGAGCGGCAGGGTCCGGTGGTGGACTTCGCCAAGCTGTTTTCCATTGAGCTACCCATGTTCACGCTGTGCGAGATGCTCGGGGTCGATGAGGAAGACCGAGCCGACATCATCAAGTGGATGCACTACCTCGAGCTGGCCCCTCAGTTCATCACCCACCCGTTCAGGATGCTCCTCGCCGAGCCCTCCTTCCCGTTCCGTTTTGAGAAGATCCTGCACGATATGTTCAGCTACGGCGAACGGGTGATGGCGGACCGGATACGCAACCCCCGCGAGGACCTGCTGACCACCATTGCCAACGCGACGCTGGGCGAGAAGCCCTTGTCACAGAGCTATCTCGACGGCTCATGGCTACTGATTATTTTTGCGGGTAACGATACGACCCGGAATTCCCTCTCGGGCACGATCCGCCTGCTCACCGAGTTTCCCGAGCAGCGGCAGATGGTGCTCGATGACCCCTCATTGATCGAACGGATGTCGCACGAGGCATTGCGCATGGTGTCACCCGTGATGCATATGCGGCGCACCGCGATGGAAGACACTGAAGTTGCCGGACAGCGCATCGCCAAAGATGAAAAAGTGGTCATGTGGTACGGCGCGGCGAACCGGGACCCCTCCATGTTCCCCAACCCCGACCAGTTCGACATGATGCGCGACAACGTCGACAAGCATCTGGCCTTCGGCCACGGCGTGCATCGTTGTCTGGGCAATCGGGTTGCGCAGCTGCAGCTCAAGATGGCCTATGAGCGCATTCTCGAGCGGTTCCCCAATATCTACTGGACCGGCAAACAGAAGATCGAGCCGATTATTTTGGTGCACGCGATTTCGAGTCTGCAGGTCAACCTCTACGGTAAGGACGGCAAGCGCCCGGTGATGGTGGCGACTTCTTGACCACCGACTCCCCCGTTTTGATTTAGGATTAACCGACGTCAAAATAATAGGGGGGAGCGCATGGCAAGCAATATCAGCAACGGGGCCAGTGCGGACGAGCGTGCCAACGCGGCGCCGTCGATCATATTCGGTGTCTTTCTACTGTCTCTGGGTTATGCCGTACTGCGTTACCACATTCTCGGGCCGGTTCCCTGGAAAGACTTTCCGCTTTTTATCCTCAACAAAGGGGTATGTCTGGCGGCGTTTCTGCTGCTGACGCTTAACTTCAGTCTCGGGCCCTACAAAAGCCTCGGCGGCGCAGTCGCTACCTCTTGGCTTAACGCCCGCAAAGCGCTGGGCATGACCGGCTTCTTATTTGTGCTGATTCATGTGCTAATGAGCTTTTTACTGTTTCACCCCGCGGTGTACGGCAAGTTCTTTATGCCTGACGGCACGCTCACGCTGAATGCGGGGCTAAGCATGTTGGGTGGGGTCGCCGCTTTTGTCGTGCTGTGGGGTTACAACATGAGTTTCCAGACGTTCCTGCGCGAAGATACGGCATTTATCCAGTTCATTACCTCGCGACGCTTCATGCTGTTTGCCCTACTACTGGGCGCAGGGCATTTGTTCTTTATGGGCTACAGCGGCTGGTTGCAGCCCGCGGGCTGGCATGGCGGTTTGCCGCCGATCAGCATGGTCGCCTTCGCCTGTTTCGCCGCGGGTTATGTGATTAACTTGCTCGGCCGAGAATAACGACAATAGAGAACCCGATATGAGTT
>Ga0181556_1001216_pt1 | contig 26342 bp, 10 predicted proteins | sample 011ome_14_FD_148651 | JGI IMG/M metagenome (GOLD analysis project Ga0181556, IMG submission 148651) | Coastal salt marsh microbial communities from the Groves Creek Marsh, Skidaway Island, Georgia - 011505AT metaG (spades assembly) | ecosystem: Environmental > Aquatic > Marine > Intertidal zone...
GTCGTCGTCGAGGACGCGTCGTTTCAACGCGAAAAAGGGCGGGAAAACCAGTGTACATAATATAGAGTCATAAGTACTATATATGACTTAGGTGCCGAGTCCCGCGTGGCGGTGTGAGGGGGCGTAGATCGTACTATGTGTGACTTAAGTGGTATGAAGGGTGTGGTTTTAATACAATCACGCGGACCACCCATCATGTGGACGGTTCATGTGACGCCGACGACATACGAAGGCGTCACGCGCGCGCGGCGCGTTGTAAACGCTCGGCGATGGCGGGATCGCGCGCGCGCCATTCGGCGAGCATGTGTGCCATGGTTTCACTCACGGATGCGCACTTGGCTTTGGCGTCGGCGCGGCGCGCGGCGGCGTCCGCGGCGCGCGGATGGGTCGCGGCGTCGGACGCGGGCGCGTGGACGCGGGCGTCGGACGCGAGCGCGGCGGCGAGGGCGTCTTTGGCTAATCGTTCACCCTCGCGCGCGTCTCGAGCGTCGCGCGCTTCTTTGGCTAATCGCGCGTTTAGGCGCTCGAAATCGTCCGCGGCGACGGAGACGTAGCGTTGGACGCGTAACAGTTGACGCTCGAGCCGACGTCTCGAGGCGACGCCGAGCGCTACTTTTTCCTCCTCTTTCGCGCGTTTTGCGCGCTCACACACGGCGCGTATGGCGAACCTCCATCGTCGACGCGCGTCTGCGCTCGTGGCTGCGCCTAGGGCGGCGAGTAAGTCTTCTACGTCGGCGGAGAGCGCCGCGCAGCGCGCGTCGCACGCGCGCATTTCTTCGCGCGCAAACGTCTCGAGCGCTCGCGCGCGAGATTCTGCCGCATCTCGTTCGAGCGTGAGCGTCAACGCGAGTGCGTTCGTATGTCGTCGCTCTGCAATGGACGTGTGCGCGTCGTCGTCGTCGACGTCGTCGTCGACGTCGTCGTCGTCGACGTCGCGGCCCACCACTAACGCCGTCGACATCACATCAACCGGCACGCCTCGGCGCACCACAGGCGACGCCGCACACACAGACGCATCAAACTCCGTCTTTGCGCTCATCATCGACGCCTCGAACGCGGAGACGGACGCGACGTCGTCGCTCATCGCGTCCGTCAGCGGTGCGCGAGCCACAGCCTCCAACATCGACTCGCACGATGAATGCATCGTCGTCGTTCCCGCAGTCTTGCCGCGCCGCGACCGCGGGGTGTACACGACGGTGTGCTCGCGCGGGACGTTTCCATCGCGTTCGACGAGCGGGGCGGTGCGCGCGAGACGCATAGCGCGACGACGTCGTGTGACGCACGTGGTGGTGGGATAGCAATCGACGTTTGTTTTTCGTCCCCCTTGAGGGACTTGAGGGGGTGTTTGACCAATTATGACTCAAGAGGTTAATTTTGTATTTGAAATAACGCGCGAGATTTACCCGGCGAGCGACGACGTGATGGAGTCCGACGCGCCGAACGCGGTGGTGAGATATGCCAACACGCTCGGGTCGCTCAGGAGCGATGCGAAGAGGCTCGGTTGGAGCGCAGAGGCTAATAGTTGAGGATCGCCGAGGAGAGCGGGGGAGACGAGCCGCGAGAGACGGTCGCGCGCGATACTGGCGCGTACGTCGTCGTCGATGGATGTTGACGACGACGAGGATGACGATGATGATAATAATATCGATGATGGTTCTCGCGTGAGTTCGGAGAACGATGCAGAGGTGACGATTGGGTCGATGGTCGAACCGTCGTCGTATCGTCGCTCTGACATTTGATGCGCCGCGAGCGCTTCGGCGGCGTACAAAATGTCTTCGCCAAAGACATCGCCAGACTCGCCAAACCTGGTTGAAGATGCAAATGTGGTACGTGCCGAGTTGAGGAAGTCCTCGTCGATCGCGAACGCTAAAACTTCGTCAAAAAGCCAGGCTTGGAGTTCGGATTGGGCGAACTCTAACGCGTCTGATTCGTGATGGTTCACAAACGCTTGCGCGGCGATTTCCGTGTACGCTGTTAATCGTTCGGATGATAAGTCTTCTTGAATCAGTAGCGTGGCGAGGAGTTCAGCCATCTGCATCGCTTCGTCGAGTGATTCCATGCGTTCAATCGCGGCGGCCACGCTCGGGGGCGGCGGCGGCGGCGGCGGCGGCGATGGCGGCGGAGGACGGCGAGCGACAAAGTCTCGCTCGACGCTCGACCACGACAACCACCAATTGTTCTGCGTCGGTGGCGGAGAAGAGCGTGTTGAAATCGGCGGCGGCGGAGGCGGAGGCGGCGGAGGCGATGGAGACGACATGAATGGTGGTGGTGGATTGGGAGCCAACGCCACCGGCGGCGGCGGCGGCTGAGTTTGTTGTGAAGACCATCGAACTTCCCACGGCCAAGTAGAAGAGATTTGCGGGGAATCTCCAGCTGCGGCGCTCACGAGACTACTTCCAAACGCTGCGCTTGCGCGCACGGGCGTCAAAGGCGACCAGTGAATAGCAGCGCCGCCGCTCGAGCGCTCGAGCAACATCCTCGCGCACGCGCCGCTCGGCGCGTGCGCGAGCATGCCCACACACGCTATCGCGCACATCGCCGCGCGATGGATGCGTTTGGACAATGCCAACCCGGCATTGTATTTCGTTCTACCTGTCCGCGGTCGCACGCCCATCGCACGCGAATGAATGCCGACACTTTGATTTTTGTTGTTTGTCCCCACGAGAAATGCCATCCTCAAACATTTGATAATCGAACGCCAGTGTGTCTCACGTGCCCAACATGACGTCAAAGCTTTTGGTTATATGCGTCGCTCTTGTGTGTACGCTCGTGAGTAACGCCAGCGGTGCGTGCTCAGCCACGCCACCGACGCCGATGGAAAGCTTGAATGTGGCGACGCCGACGCGTCGGGGCCGCGACTTGAAGCAATTTCTCGCTCCAGTGAAATATTCAATGGTTGGCTTTAGCGATGCCCTGTATGAACTCGGCGAAGCGTTGGTAGATTTATCACTCATTCGCCCACAGTATCGATGGGTTGACGTGCTGAACGCTCGCGCTGCACGACAACGCGCTGCGGAGGATGATTACGAGAGCTCTGAGACAACTTCAATGGATGAATACGAGTTTTCCATGGAATGAATAGTGCGTTGTAAAAATATTTTACTTGACATGTCTACTAGAAATCTATATCAAAGCTGCGCGCTCGACCCAAATAATGATAAATCATGAGCGAAGTTAATTAATCCTTTTGCACTTCGAGTTGGAACTTCGCCTTGACGCTTTTGTGCAAAGTAGCTTGGACTTCGTAAACACCCGTGGAGCTGATGTCCGGAATAGCGAAAATCTTCTTGTCCATCTCCTTGCCAGTTTGCGCCTTGATGGCTTCGACGACGTCGCTCGCTTGCACAGAGCCGAAAATCTTGCCATCCTCACCCACAGTCTTCTTCACAACAAACTTGCCAATCGTCGTCAACGCCGTCGCGATGGCCTTGGCGTCGGCAACCTCCTTCGCCTTGGCCGCCTCTTGCGCCTCTGATTTCGCCTTGAATTCAGCCATCAATTCTTGGCTCACCTTCGTGGCCAAGCCTTGCGGCTCCAAGTACGAGCGGAAGAAACCGTTCGACACCGCGACCATGTCGCCTTGCGCGCCGAGTTCAGACGCTTCGAGCAAGACAACCTTCGTCTTCTTCGCCACCTTCTTGTTCGCCTCAACGACGAGCGCCGAGCGACCACCGACGCGCGGCGTAGACGCCACCGTCTTGGAGCTCTACATCAACGAGAAACGCGAATCACCACAGTCAGTCTTCACGAACGAACGCCTCGCGAGTCTGCACCGACGCCTCGCTGGGAAAACCCTACCACACCCAGCCGCGCCACCCATCACCCCCCCTCACGCCCGCGCGCGCGCGCCGCCCACCCCTACCCCCGAGCGCGTCCGCACGCACGAAATATTTCACACAACCCCCACGCGTCATCACCCGCGCCGCGCCCCCGCCGCGCGCGCCGCACGCGCGAATGTACATCTCGAAACCCTCAACCGCGCGCCACGCCAAGCGTCGTGCGTCATCGTCCCAACGGCGGCGCGCGCGACCGCCGCCGTCGCGCGTGGGCGAATCACGTGTCGGACGAATCGCGTCGTACGTACCTTGGTCACGCGCGTGGCGCGCAAACCGGTGTATTGCGGGACTTGAACCGTAAACATCGTCGCGTGTCGAGGAATGGCGCGCGCATGACGTGGGGTGGCGTCGCGAGATGATGGGTCCTGAAACCAGGCACCCATGGGTGAAACCAGGCACCTGTGTGTGTGTATTCAAGGGGTGTGGATGGGTATCTGTGCATGGTATGGGGGTCGAGGGTGGACGTGAAAATCGGAGGTGATCGGTTTAGGTGGGTGCTAAGTATTGGGTATGGAGGCTGACTGGGGGACACATGGCACTCATACGGTGCGACGAGGCATTCGTCAAACGTCGACGCGGTGTGGCGCGCGCGCGGCGCCGACAGCGACGACGACGCGGGGTTCGTCAGTGGGTTTTTATTGTCGCATATTCGCGTCGCGTATACGTCGCAGTGCGTCGGTCGCGTGCGACGTGTGCGGTGCGCGGACGAATTCGGCGATGGGGTCGATCGCTCTCGGAGATCACGACGGCGCGATGTCGAACGGGGAAGGAGGTGATGACGGGTGCGCGTTGTTGGACGTGTTGAGCGAAGATTTAATTCGCGTGATTTTGAATCACGCGTTGAAACGTAGGTACTACGGGGACGAGAAGGAGATGGTGCACACTCTTTCAATGTGTTGCAAGACGTTTAAGACGATGCTCAACAATCACGCGTATTGGACGGATTTGATGCATCATTATTGCAGCGTCGATCCCACCGGGGACTTTATGGAGAGCGAAAACGAGTATAAAGAACTGGTGCGTTCTATGCGCTGGCGTCACAAGACCACTCGTGACGTGCACGTGGCGATGGGGCGCGCCATCAAGAATCGGTACTGGCCAGTCTCAAAGCGCGAGGAGAAAGCGGCGTCTAAACGTCTCGAGGAAGCAGTTATGCAGAGAATGATGTTCTTCAATAAAGACGAGGATCGCGAAATACTCGTGAACCTCGTTCTGTCTGAAAACTGGGGCGACGCCATCCTCGTCGATAGCCAGAATCGCTTCAAGGATACACCGGTAACGTTGAAGTTTTCGCACGGCAAACGGGTGACGCCGTCAGAGAGCAAAGTGCGTTGGACTTGGTCGATGTGCTCGTCAACAAAGACTGAGAGTATTCGCGAACGTATACGCAAGATTGCTGCAAATCGAGCCAGAGAACGTGGATGCGATGAATTCTTTGAATGGGGCAACGAATGGATGCGCGAGATGTACGCGATGCGACGATTGCCAAAAGGCCACCCCGACATCGTCGAAGCGCGCCGTGGATGAGCACAAAGACACCGATACATTTGACTGATTTTGACTGATAGCATTTCTACATTGTGATACGATTCTTTACGCCATGTTACGCGAGTCTACGACCCTTCCTACGTGAAGTTGTCATCAAAAATGTGCCAACTTGGCACCATCATTTGGCACCATCATTCTCGCAGATTGCGCCATTTGTCCACGCGCGCGTCGCGTGCGCGTGCGTGGACGACGTCAGAGACGACGCGAGGTGCGCGGGTGAGTTTTTATTGACGCATATACATCGCATAGCGTCGCGTGCGTCGGTCGCGTGCGACGTTTTCGGTGCGGACGAATTCGGCGAGGGAATCAATCGCTCTCGGAGATCACAAAGGCGCAATGTCGAACGGCGATGCTGGCAAAGTCGCGGACGACGGGTGCGCGTTGTTGGATATGCTCCCAGACGACTTAGTTCGTGAGATTTTACATCGCGCGATACCGGATGCGATTTTGATTCAAGACAATTGCGAATTGCGTAATTTGACATTGACGTGCAAAACGTTCAAGGACGCGCTCGAAAACCATCATGCATGGACGGATCTGACACACTATTACTGCACAACCGTGGGCGTTGACACGGAGGACGAACGATGTTATGAAGTTTTAATCGCCAAGATTCGCGAGCATCACAAGACCACTCGAGATGTTCACATCGTTATGGGACGCGTGATTTCAGAACGGTACTTTCCCTCGGTAATTCGCGACGGCGCAGAAGCATTTAAACGCATTCAGGCTACAGCCGCAAAGCGCAGCGTGATATTTTGTCCAGATGATGAAGAAAGTTTTGTGAATTATATGTTGTGTGAACATTGGGGCGACGCCATCATCATCGACAGTGTACAGCGCAAGCGTGGCGAACCGGTAGAGCTGCATAAAAAGTATCATGTCGAATCGCAAAGGATGATCACCGCGCCGATGTCAGAAATGATGATGCGCTACTTTTGGTCTGACATGACACCAAAACTGCGCGCCGGCTTGCCAGAGGAGCGATTACTATCAATGGTACAACTATTTTTTACGGAATTAGTAAAACTCAGTGTCTTTCAGCGCGTAGACAACTACCGGTATATGTGCCAAATACCATTAATGCCATTGATGGTGGTTGATAGCCCTATGTGCAAAATGTGTGAGATGTACAAGGTACGATGGGCTTTGCCGAAAGGCCACGCCGATGCAAGTCCCGCTGACTTAACAAATTGGTGATAAAGTAAGACGTTTTACGTGGTTTACTTGCAATCGTCCATGACGTCGCCGAAAGATAATCCTGATTGAAATATGCAAACGTCATGATATACCATTTCAACGCTAAGGGGCGTCTACAACGATTCGATTCGGGCGAGCGTGACGTACACCAAGTACGCCAACACGGCGACAACGACGTCTCGTAACGTGAGTGTGTCATATATGGTCTCTGCGATTGATCTCCACGACGTCGCCACGATGCGTTTCCGCGCGCGCGTGTGCCGCTCCCGATCGCTTGATTGCTTGATCGCCTCGGCGCGCGCGGCGGATAACTCTTTATGCACGAACGCACCGAGTGCGTTCGTCGTCGGGCACTCGAACGCCACAGTAACAGGCAACACCACGGCGAATTCGTGTTGAATCGCCGAACGGAGCTCGGCGGCGCCGAGACTATCGATGCCGCAATCGGTGAGCGGCGCGTCGGGCTCCACCAGCGTCCCGACAATCGTAGCGCACATGCGCCGCACACCGCCCTGAATCTCATCCATTGTCTTGGCTGGCGGTATGCGACGTCGCGTCTTTGGAATCCCCGCCGCTCGAGCGCTTTCGACCACGGCTCTCGACGTCGCACTTCGCAGAGGTCTAAACATCGGCGCGTGTATCGTCGTCGAGCGCATCGCGTACGCCGACTTGCGCGCCGTCGCTTCAGCCAATCCATGCGACGCCGTCGACGCGTGCTCGGGCGTCGAATATCGCACACACGATGCGCATACAAAGTGTGCCTCTGATGAACGCTCGAGCGCGGCGCGCAGTGTGAGCGCGCTCTCGACGCACATCGGATTGACGTTGTACTCGAAATGCTCGTGACGCTCGCTCGGCCGTACACGCGCTCGAACGACGTCGTCCCGAGATGGCTCTGCGAGTCCCCACAATCCACCGCGCACCGTTGCGTCGCGCGCGCAGTTATTTAAGAATCTATCGAACGCACACGTCATGTGCACGTCCTGACCGCCATTGGATTGAACGACGACGTTGCCGCCGGCGTTGCTCACGCAGACCTCAAATTCGGTGTTTGACTTTGTGAAGAGCACCAACGGCGTAAAGACATGGACGTCCCGTAACGCGTGCTCAGTGATTTCCATGATGCGCATTGTTGCGTTCGCAAGCTCGAGCAAGGCACCGACTGGGAAGACTCTGTAGTTGTCGAGCATGTGCCCGTGCACGCGAGTGTCCACGAGGGCGCCAAAGCGCGTCAACGCGCCGAAATCATCCAATCCGTTAAATGTGTGCAGATGTGGGAACAAGTGCGGGAGCGGGTAGAACCGTTCGCGGTGAAACAAAAGTTCTCGTCCTGTATGGCTCGTGCGCGCATTTGTGAGCGAGACTCGCGCTACGGCGTTGGCGTTGGTGCCTTGGAATGCAAATCCCGACGCTTGCGCCAGAGACGCGGCTCGGCCAAAGCTTTGTCGCGGCGCGGATGTGCCGTTTGTCTTGGCTGCCGCCGCCAGGCTCTGGCAATGCGGATTGAGGAATTTCAAGTGCATGATTCTGTTCACCGTGGACTGTGGAAGCGATGCGATGGATGCGAGAATGGCGATGATGCCTGCGGCGGTTTCAGTATGGCCGACTGCGCTCTTCGACGCCTCAAACGCTGGCGCCGGTTGCGTTGGATCGACGCGTTCCAGAACAGGCAACGCCGCCCCAAACTCAATGGGATCACCTAACGGCGTGCCAGTGCCATGCATGTGAAGCTTGTCGATGGCAGCGCCCGTGACCGCGGCTAAAGTTAGCGCCTCGCGCATGACAACCTTTTGCGACGGGCCATTCGGGGCGGTGAGCGCGCTCGATCGTCCGTCTTGGTTCACCGCCGTTCCCGCGATGACGACATCACATATTTTCCCCATGGCTGCCGCACCAACGGCTTCGAGGGCCAACACGCCTCTGGCTTCACCTCGAACGTATCCATCTGCATCCGCATCGAGCGTTTTGCATCGCCCGTCGTCGGCGAGCATCCCAGAGCTATGAAACACGCCGGTAATGTGCGCCGAAAGCAACGCCTGCACCCCACAAGACACCGCGCTCGATGTCTCGCCACAGCGCAACGCAATAAATGATAAGTGCGTAGTGACCAGAGAACTCGAACACGCAGTGTCGACGCTCATGGATGGTCCGCGAAAGTTAAACGTATACGATATTCGGCCGGCGGCGACGTTGAGACTCGTCCCGGAGACGAGAAACGGATGCAACACTGGAACGTATGCTCGAAGCAACTCATCCGCGTAATCACATGACGCAATGCCTACGTACACGCCCGATGGCAAACTCGTGGGGGTGCTTTCAAGCGCATCGTTGCCGATGCCCTCGCTTTTGAACATCGCGCGGGCGACGCCTTCGAGGAGCGAACGCTGCTGCACATCCATGTACAATGCCTCGAGCGAAGAAATGCTGAATACCTTGGCGTCAAAGTACTCGTATCGCGCGAGAAACCCACCAAAGCATGGGATGTGTAAATTGTATCCAGTCACGCGCGATAGCATATACTCTTGTATGCCTTGCTGGTATCGGTCCATATCCCACCGATGAAGAGGAACGCGTCGAATGCCATCCGCGTCTGGCGGTTGCGGTGCTCGTAATGAATACGCACGCGCAACGACACTCTTTTGCGCGGCAGCTGCAGCGATGGCGTGTGAAATGGTCGTCATGGCAGCTACACTAGATGTTCGAGCGCCGATTTCACTCGCCACGTAATCGCTCAAGGCGTCGACGGTGGGATAGTCAAACGCCGCCGTCGCGGGTAATTCAATACCGAATTCGTCTTCGACTTGAGACTTCATTTCTTGACCTGAAAGACTATCGATGCCGGCGTCAACGAGGGGTTCGGAAGTGCCTATCTCGCGCCCAATGACTCCGCTTGCGATGGCGAGCACGCGCTGGCGAACGTCATCGATGGACAACCTACTGCGAGCCGCGCCCGCACCGCCGCCGACGTACTCGTCTTCATCGCCGCCGTCGCCGTCCCCAATTTGACTCGCAACAAAGTCACTCAAAGCAGATACTGTTGGGTAATCGAACGCCGCCGTCGCGGGAAGTTCGATTGAAAACTCATCCTCAATATTTTTCTGCAACTCGGCGCCGCCGATGGAATCCAGGCCAGCGTCCATGAGCGGTTCATCTTCGGAGACGTCCCGGCCGACGATCCCACTCACAATCGCCGCAACTTTGGTACGAATATCACCAATCGAATGTTGCCGTCTCGCGCCTGTTCCCTTGGTACGACCAACCGCCACGCGCCGAGTCTTCGATGTCGCCGTAATCTTTGGCAGCATCCCAGTGTATATTCGAGGCGCCGACGTTGCCATCGCTCGCGCGAGTTTGACGAAATCAAATGGTGTCGCCACAACATTTGCAACGTCCACGCGCGACATCACGCGTTCGAGCGCACGCATGCCGCGTTCAGGGGTCACGATGCCGAATCCCATGGCATCCACGCGAGAGAGGACGCTCGCATCCGCCATGCCGGCGTTTAACCACGCGCCCCACGCCATGGAACTTTGCGAGTTCCCGAGCCGCCTCGCCGCGAGCGCGTCGCCATCGAGAGTAGCATTTGCCGCGGTATAATTTGCTTGTCCAACGCTTCCACTCAGCGCACTGATCGATGAGCAGAGAACGATCTTATGCGGTGCGCATTGCGCGAGTCGCGAACGCATTTTAGTCCACGAGTCCACCTTTGAGCCGACGACGGCGAACATTGAATGCGCGTTTTGTTTACGCATGAGCGCGTCGCGGAGCACGCCTGCGGCGTGAACGACGTCGTCGATGTCTCGCCAGGACACGGAGAGGATATCATTTGCGTGACTCGCGTCGCATTTGTGCGCGATGACGTGATTGAAACCGAAACCATCGAATTCGCGGCTTCGGCCGGCGCGGCTGAGCGCGTGGACGCGGGAGCGCCGACCGTCGACGTACCGAGCGTACTCCATGCCAATCGCACCGAGACCACCGGAAATAAGCGTCACGCGAGCGGGTGCATCGATGTCGTTGCCATGCATCACGTGCGACTTGACGCGGGCGAACATCGAGGACGAAGACCGCCGGGCGCACATGTTCATGTCGTCTCGCACCGACGTCGCGAGCGGTCGTAAACGTCGTTCGTACGTCGTCCCGCCGATCTCGAGCGTCTCATGCGCGTCTCCTGCGACGTGCGTCGAACTTACTCCCGGCGCCACGGGTGACGATCCAGCCAGAACATCGGCGCGACGACGCTTTGCTAAATTAGCGCTTGTTCGCGTCCCAGTCGCTTCGGCGTGCCGGAACTCTTGCGCGGCGGTACGATTCAATCCGTGTAAGCCGTCGCCGAGCACGTCGGGCGTGAGTGATTGAGCGAGTGATTGAGCGTTAAACGCGTGAAGTAATGGCTTTGGCGCGACGTGTGACGTCGCTAACGCCGCACTAAAGGCGCGCGAACACGAGGCTGACGAGCCGCCGCGACGACGCCGCGACGACAACGCCAAAGCCGGCGTCGTCGCGTCCTGATCATACGTCTCAACCAAGTTGGTGTTCACCGCGAACCATTTCACGGTGTACGCCATCGAACGCTCGCCACTATTAGAGGCCATCTTTTGAGCGCCTCGTCGCATGGATTTCACGCGTAGTCCGACCACCGCCGCGCTGTTATGCAACAGGTAATGCGACGGCGACGCCGACGCGTAGAGCATCCGCGCGTGCGTCGGGATCGCACGAGCGGCGTAGGCGTCGACGCCAACGGGAACTTTAACATCATCAGATGATGGTGAAGATGACGGCGATCCCGCGCTCATCACGGCGCCGCATTGCAGAGCATTGTCTAAACACGCTGGATGTATCCAGTAATCAAGATAGGCGTGCGATTCTGGCGATGCAATCTTCGCGCACGCCATCATCGGCGGCTCGCGACTACGACTAGGCAGCATTGTTGCATGATAGCAATGGCGATGTGCCGACGCGCTAAAGTCGACATCGTTAAGGATTCGCCGAGTGGAGCATCGCATGTACGTCGTCGTCGCTCCGGCGGACCGAATCCGCGTCTCGCCATTCTCCGGGAACGCACTCGCCTCGAACTCGATGTTCATTTTTGCTCGCATATGAAGCGGCACGGCCACGGTAGAATGCACCACTGCAAAATCATCGCGTGAGGCGCCGAAAATGCGCGCTACTGCGGAGGCAATCTCTTGAAATCCTGCCCCTGGGTACAACGCCGCGTCTAGCACTCGATGGTCCAATACGTGCGCGTGCAACCGGCCGTCGACACGCACGAGCATCCGTAGCTCGTCGCGTCGGCCGCGTTGCGCGGCGAAATTGTCAAGATTTCGAAAACAATGCACGTGCGGATGCAAACTCGGCAGGGGCCAGAATCGCTGACGTCTGAGCATCGGACGTGCGCGCGGGACGCGTTTCGAATGACGTATGACGCGCTGAATCGCGTTGGCATTAGTGCCTTGAAACGCGAACGAACTCACGCCTGCGTGGGATGCCACGCGAGCAGCACGTTGGCGAGGAGTCGATGCTTCTCGGCGCAACGCCGATGTGCGTGCGATTGTGGCAATGTGCGGGTTCATTGCGCGAAGATGTAGGATTGTTTCCACGACGCCGCTCGCGAGCGTCGCAAGCGGCTGCGCGAGCGCGACCATGCCGCTCGCGGTTTCCGTATGTCCAATGTGCGACTTGTGCGCTTCGAGCGTGAGTGGGAAAACGCCGCCGGCGTCGTCGCGGCTCCTAACGCACGCGGCGAGCACGGTCATCGTGGCGCCGACTTCGATTGGATCCCCCAACGGCGTCCCGGTGCCGTGCATTTGAAGTTTGTCTACGTCGGTGCCACAAACGCGCGCTGCGCGCAAAGCTAATCGCAACGACACGCTCTGCGATGGCCCGTGCGGTGCAGTCAAACTCGAACTCCGTCCATCTTGATTCATCGAGCTCCCAATGATGGCTACGCCGGCCCGCAGCGCGTGACTCTCGTCCGCGGAATCCGCAGCGTCGACGACAAACACGCCTCTGGCTTCGCCTCGCACGTACCCATCCGCCTCTGCATCGAGCGTCTTACATCGCCCACTTTGACTGAGCATTCCACTTGAGAAGAAAATCGCGCTCACGCCCGGGCCAAGGATTGAAATCACCCCAGCGATGACCGCCGAGGTGCAGTCGCGATGGCGCAAGCCCTCCATGGTAAAATGCGTGGCGACGATGGATGACGAACACGCCGTATCCATCGACGCGCACGGACCGCGCAAACCGAATATATAGCTCACTCGCCCCGCGGCTACGCTGAGGGTATTCCCAGTGGCGATGTACGGCGACGTTTGGTTGGGCCAGTATCGATCGAGGACTTCATTTTGGTACTGCATGGCTGAAATGGCGACGTAGACGCCTGTGGATGCGACAACGCCGTCGAGCGCCGCATCGAGTCCGTCTTCAACCAATGGTCCGCGACTAGCACCTAGTCGACACGCCAAGACGCCTTCGAGAATCGAGCGTTGCTGCACGTCCATGAGGAGCGCTTCCGCGCGAGCCAGGCTGAAGACATCATCGTCAAAGACGTCGTAGGCGCTTACGAATGCCGAAAAGCTTGGTATGAGCAACGCGACGCTTTCGACGTACCATTGATTATCCCAGCGGTGCGACGGTACGCGTGAAACACCGTCTCCAGAGTGTACGGGGACAAGTAAATCAGCGCCGACGATGTCGGCGACGATGTTCATGTAATCCGCGTCCCCGGACGCCGCCAAACCCGTAGTACCAAATGTGATTGTCGATGTCATCGGTGCAGGCGCGATGCGGCTAGCCACGTAAGCGCTCAGCGCAGAAATTGTCGGGAAATCATATGCCGCAGTGGCAGGGACATCCAGTCCAAACGCGGCGTCGAGCTCGGTTTTTAATTCATTCGCCGCTTGCGAATCCAGACCGGCGTCCATGAGCGGGGCGTCGTTTGGAACGCGATTACCCACGAGAGATTGCACGATTGATTCAACCTTGCGCGTGACGTCTTCGGCGGTAGTGGATGATATGTTTGTCGCCCCGGCATCGGTGGCGCGACTCGTCGAAGACTCAATCCGTCGTCGCGTGTCTTCTTCGCTTGCCGCGATGATGTCGCCGAATACGTAAAACGCCGGAAGCGCCGACGCGGCGACGCGAGACCATTGAAACGGTGACACCACGAAGTCGCGGACTTGATACGCGCCATGAAACACTACTTTCAAAATCACGCTGATGCCTTCTTCGGGCGTGAGCGCGCCTGCACCGATGCGCTCGAGCCGACGCGCGATGGACACGTCCCGAGCCGCCATGCCAATATCCGACCAACCACCGAATTGCGCACTCGCGAATGGTTCGCCCTCGCGACGATGGCGACGAGCGTTGGCATCCAACAAAGCGTTGGCATACGCATAGTTCGTCTGCCCCGGATTTCCAGTCAACGCAGCGATGGACGAACATAACATTGTGCTCGCGAGTGGATGGCTCGCGGGCGCTGCGCCGTCATGGATGGACGCCAACGATTTCGAGGCGATGACGTCGCACACTGTATAGACGCTTTGGTTGTGTACCAATGCGTCGCGAATGGTACCCGCGGCGTGGACAATACGAATGGGCGCACCGCGCGGGAAGACAGCATCGGATGCGCGTAGAGAGAGCCGGTCGTCACATTTGAAGGCGCGCACGTCGCCAGTTCTGTGAGCGAAATTCATCGCACGACCCGTTCGAGATGTGATTTCCACGCGCATGCCGCGTCGTTCGCACGCGCGGGTGACTTCGAGACCGACGGCGCCGAGTCCGCCAGTGATGAGAATGGCCGAGTCGGCGTCAGAGTGAAAGCCAAAGCCGAACCCAGAGCGAAGCTTTGCTTTGACAATTGACGGCGCGTAATTTCTACGAAGGCACGGCGCCTTCGAAGGCGATGCCAACCGGAGGCGGTGTTCGCGCATCATCAATGTGATTGCGTCGCACTCATAGGCCGCGCCCTTGACGAATGCGGAACGCACTGAATCATCGACGAATGCGAAATCTTCGACGCCGAGCCGAGTGCTCGCAAACGCCACCAATGGTGCCTCCTGAGAGATGGATCGAATGATGGCACGCACAGCGTCTTCGCTCGCACTGCGCGACGTGGTTTGAAGCGATACCGATGAAACACGCGCGTTTGCGCTTTGCCAGACGGATATGAGCGCACATGCTGAGTCACGGCGCGTTCGAGCGGCGTCAAAATCATCCGCCAAAGCCGAAGCCATGGTGTACACTCCTTGACATCGTCCGACGCGATGCGTCGAACGCACAGCAAACTCGCCCACTTCGTACATGAAATGACGGTTTGACGACTTACGACGCTTATTTGCACCGGTGCTACGAGACGCCATGATTTTCACTTCCACGTCGGCGACGTTGACGTCCTCGAGCGTATGATTAACGCCTCGAAGAGCTGCCACCATCAATGACAACGCCGCCGACGACGACGACGACAGCGAAGAGGATTTATACGCACGCACGCCGACAGGAACTTTTACCACGCCGTCATTTCGAGCATTATCGATCGCGGCGGCCAGTTGTAACGCACAATCCAGCGCAGCTGGGTGGACGTCGTAGCTTAAATGCTCGTCCCGCCGCGGGATTCTCGCACACGCCGACGCACGTCGATCCGCCATCGCGAGTCTTGGACATACCAACGTTGTATGCTGCCTCACAACGTACGTGCGCTGAATGCCGCAACGCATGTGCGTCGCAGAATTCGTGGTGGATTTCACGACGACAGCTCTAGCGCCAAAGACGACGACATCGACGAGCGTGCGAGATTCCGTGGACATCACCATCGGTGCTGGAATCATAGAGTTGGAGATCACCGCGCCGCCGTTGTCATTGCCGTTAACGAGTATTTTCGGGATCGCCGCTGCAAGTTCTTGATACCCAGCGCCAGGGTAGATGGCGCTCCCATTGACGATGTGGTCCAACATGTGCGCGTCGTCGCGAGGATGCACGGTGCCGACAAACGTCGTCTTCATCGTGCTCACGTCGTCCTTTGTAAATGCCTTAAACGCTTGAACGTGTGGATAAACGTTTGGAAGCGGCCAGAATCGCGATTTACTCAATAATACTGACGTAGGCGTCGTCGAAGACGTCGCGGCGTTGACGACAGCCGCGGCCGCCGCGACGACGACGACGTGCGCATTGGTACCTTGGAACGCAAACGCAGAAATCCCGCACGACGCAGTCCGCGACTGTGTTTCATGATGACGCAAATAATGCGTGCTTTGTCTCGGAATGCTCACCATTGCCGATGTCCGCCGCCAAGTGGTGATTGAACTCACGTGATGGTTCACGCGTCGCAAATGCACGACGGCGTCCCGTCTCCTCCGCGCGAGCACGCGAACCGTCTTCGCCAAAGCGACGACCCCGGCCGCGGTCTCGCTGTGCCCACATTGCGATTTCGTAGCCTCTAAAACCACCCCATGTGCAGACATGTCGGAAGCGACGGCGACGATGGCGCCAACTTCAATAGGGTCGCCGAGCGCGGTTCCCGTGCCATGCGTGCTCACGCCATCCTCAAATCCATCGCGACGAGCGACGAGCAACGCGATGCGCAGCGCCGCTTGTTGCGCGGGACCATTTGGTGCGGTCAGCGCACTCGATCGACCATCCTGATTGACACTGTTCCCCACGATGGCAATGAGCATATCGTGACTACTCTCGCCGCGGCTCTGTAGACGACGATCCACCGCGCCAACGTCGTTACGACGGCGATTACGTCCATGTCTCATCGCAACGCGCGCACCGACGACGCCACACGCCTCACTTTGCGCAAATCCATCCGCATCGGCGTCAAACGTCTTACATCGACCATCCATACTTAGTAAATTTGCCACGCGCCTATCCACAGCGCCATTTGCGCTCACCATCAAATGCGTGCCGCACATCAACGCGTAAGACACTACATTGGCACGTAACGCGTCAAATGCGAATGACACAGCGACTAAACTTGATGAGCATGCGGTGTCTATCGCCAAAGATGGACCAGCGTAGTCAAACATGAAATTCACGCGCCCGGCGGCGACGGATGGTAACGAGCCGGTGCCCATGGTTTGGTGGAATTGTCCCCAGAACGCGTGCACAATATCTGATTTATAATTCGATTGCGTGACGCCGACGTACACGCCAACGTCACGAGCGGCATTACCGTTCCCGACGATGAGAGCGCCTTCGAGAACGCCGCGCATTTGCGGGCACATGATCAACGCCTCCACGGGTGGAATGCCAAACACTTCGGCGTCAAATAACGTCACAGAATGATCGACGAAACCGGCAAAGTACGGGATGAATGCGCGCACGGCATCGGTATCGATGACAAAGTCATGGTTCCATCGCGATCGAGGCGCTCGAGAGGCGCCGTCGACATCGGTAGAACTCGCGGCAATTGCCGAAGACGAACCGGCGCACGCGAGATTGGTGTTTGTGATTTCAGCCAGCGCGCCCGACGGCATATGTGACGACGATAACGATAAACTCGACATAGACGAGTGCGTCTGAGGTGCGCTACTACTTGGCGCCAGCTGCGACGCGATGTATTCGCTCAGCGTACGAATGGTGGGAAAATCATACGCCAACGTCGCCGGAGTATGAAATCCAAATGCGCCGTCGAGTTCGATCTTGAGCTCATTCGCCGCGAGTGAATCCAGACCAGACGCAACGAGCGGGGCGTCGACGTCAATGGACGTTGACGAAATCGACGATGTGTTGATTACTGCGCGCACCGCAGAGGCGACGCGCGCTCGAATGTCATCTTTGCCGACTCCATGTTGTCCAGCGAACGCCAAAGATGACGTCGAAGACGGCGCCTGCGAAACGCCAGCAAAGGTATTAAACATCGTGGTCAAGTCTGCGGGAAAATACTTGGACACAACGCGAACATCAAACGGACATACAACCACCACGCTCGCGCCCGGTTCGCATGCGCGTAAAATGTCAAACACCACCCGAACGCCGTCTTCGGGATCAATCGAGCCAAGCCCGAGGCGTTCTGCGCGATGTATCACTGATGATGCGCGCGATGTCATTCCCACACGCGACCACGCACCGAATTGTGCGCTCGAGACCACCAAGCCTTGCGCGCGCTTCTCGAGCGCGAGGGTATCGACGACGCCGTTCGCGGCGGCGTAATTCGCCTGCCCAGCCGAGCCCAACGTCGAGGCGATGCTTGAACACGCGAGCACGGCGCATGGACGCAATGACGTCGCACACGGATGCATAAGAGATGAAAATCCTGCAGTTTTCATCGCGAACACCGTAGAGACGCTGGATGCGCGCTGGAATTGGAGCATGTTATCTCGAAGCGCGCCGCTCGCGTGCGCCACGTCGACATTCGGCGACGCGGCTGCGCAAGACACATAAGACAGACAGTCCTTGACTTGGTCGATGCTCGCGACATCGCACGAGCATATCGATACCGAGGCGACACACAACGTGCTAGGATTGAGCTCGAGCGAACGTCCACGTCGACTGGCGAGGAGGACGACGGTGTCGGCGTTGGCGCGACGGGCGGTTTCGAGTCCGACGCCGCCGACGCCACCAAAAATGACCAAAACTCGGCCGCGAGGATCACATCGACGTCCAGTCACAGTGCCGCGAACGAGTCTAGGCTCGCAAACTACTCGCGCGCACACGTCGAATTCATGCAGACTCGCATCGTCAAGGATGGCGCCGCCGACATCGCCGCGCGACGTGTTCGAGCTCACAGAATACGAACAGACTCTCCGCCGGAGCGGGCGGTGCTCAAGCGCGACCGTCCTCGCCATAGCTCGAAGACCGCCTTCTCGCGCGCCTTCAGTCATCGTTTCAAACGTTATGCAGGCTGGAAACGCACCGTCACAAGTGCTGCATTGGACGACATTCAACGCGGCGGCGACGAGCGCCGGCGACGACGCCGAGCGGCGCTCCTGAAGACGCAGACGCGCAACGGATGATGACGACACCTTCGACCACGATGACGAACTCAACGCACACAGCGCCACTCTTTGATGCTCGTAAATCATATGCTTGCTTTTACTACCGCCTTGGTGTTGACGCTGACGAAGACGAGATGATAGCATCGACGTCGTCGCGACGTGTGTCGCGCTCGCAAAGCCGGCGGCGACGACGCGGTTCAACGCTTTCGCCGCGAGCGCGGCGGAATCACCCATACACGACGAATGACGCTGCTGATAGACCGTCTCAAATGATATGGGTACGCGCGCTTCCGTCATCGTCGTCGTCGAAATCATGAACGCACCGAGTTGCATCGCCGCGTCTACGAGCGCCACATGTCCCGCGTCGGCGTTTGGGCACGAATCCCGCGCCCGCGCGGCGCACAATCGCGGTCGACGACTCGGTTCACATGCAGTCGTCGGCGTCGGCGTGCGCCTTGACCCACCCGACGCTGTGTTCGACGACATCACGTGCCGCATCTGACGCACGTCGCAAGACATGCGCTTGACGCCATCAGACGTGCGCGCGCTGACGGCGCCCAGCCGCGCCGAGACGCCGACGTCAAATTCAGATACACCGGTTGCGCGTAGAAACAACACCGCGTGCACGCACATGTGTCGAACGCACGCATCAGTGCTGGATAGTAGTAACTTCGACACGGCGACGCCGTGGGCGATGTCAGCGAACGCTGCGGCGCCGAATGCCGGCGCGCCCGCGAGGCGGTAATCCAAACGATGTCTTCGAGCGTCGACGCGCGCACGAAACGTCACGATGCCAGAAAAAGTCGTCTCAACGTATCGATGGATGAACGCGTGCGATGGTGGCAGCACGGAACACCAGTGCGCTGCGTCGAACAGAAAGCGTCGACGCGGCAGTGCCAATGCTGATACAACTGACGATGATGATGATGATTTCACGGCACCGACGGCGTTTGTCCCCGACATGCCAAACGCGCTCACGCCCGCGACGCGCGCGACGACGACGGATGCATCACCAGATGACGACGTCAGCGCACATCCCGCAGGTTGTCTAGGCATCGCCGCACGCGCGGGAACGTCACGAATATACTGATTCAATGCCACCAAATGTGAAATGTGAACATCCCGTCGCTCCGCGACGCTCGCGAGCGCCGCCAGCGCTCCGACAATCCCCGCCGCACCTTCGCCGTGTCCAAGCGTCGACTTCACCGACATCACCGTCATCGCATTCACGTGCGCATCAAGCGCCTCGAAAAGCGCGCTGAATTCCAAAGGATCACCCAACGGTGTCCCCGTGCCGTGGAGCGTATATTGCCGCGGAGCTGAATGCGGCTCGACGTCCGCCGTCATCGCCTCTGTCACGCACGCGCTCTGCGCGCTCCCACGCGGTGCCGTCAGCGCGCTCGATCGTGCGTCTTGATTCATACACACGCGCGTGATGTGAGTGGATGATTCCGTGTCGCACTTGTCGAGCAGGCATTGCGCGCAAGCTTCGGCGCGCCCGTATCCATCCGCGCCGACGTCGAGCGTCTTACATCGTCCATCCGGGGACAACGCGCCCAATCGGTAAATGGTACCCATCGTTCGCGCACTGATGAGCGCGTTCACGCCTCCACACACCGCTTGCGTCGTGTGGGATGTTCCATGAATGGCGTCGATGCCGAGTGCGCAGGCGACCAGAGAGCTCGAGCACGCGGTGTCGACGCCGACGGCGGGACCGGCGGCGTTGACCACGTAGGCGACGCGGCCAGTCAAAAACGCTAAACCAGAACCGAGTCCAATCGATGCGCTGGGGGCAGCGAGAACGCACGGACACGCCGCGAGCGTTGTGGCGTAGTCGTCGTTCCACATGCAACCGATGAAGACGCCGGAGCTCGGGCCGGGAGACATTGAAAGCGCGTGCCGGAGCGTGAGGCGATGCTGCGGGTCGACGTACGCGGCTTCGCTCGGCGCGAGTTCATTCGCGACAATGTCGTCAACATCCATTGGCATGATGCGCGAAGCGAACCGAACGGGAATGGATGTCGTCATCGCCGTCGTCGTGGGGCATTCGACGTCGAAACGACCATCGAGGGTTTGCGCGGCGTCGCCAGCCCGACGGATGTACGACTCGAAATCGTCCACTCGACCCGGACACGACATGGATATGCGTATCACGGCGACATGTCCCGGGCGTGCGCGGGCATGGATCGTCATCGGTGGTTGATCTACGACTGACATCGTCGTCATCGTCGCGGCTTGGATGAATTCAGCCACGCCGCGAGCGCAGAATCGATCAAAAACCACCGTCGTCGGGACGTCGATGTGGAATCGTTCGCCGAGCGCACGCGCGAACGCCACGGCGTGCGTCGAACGCATGCCAAGGGCGCCAATGAGCGGTGCGTCGGCGTCAATGATGACGTCATCTGCCCATCCCGTGGCGTCGCGAAGCGCTCGATCGACGCCGCGCGCGATGTCTTCGCTATTTCGTGGAGCACCGACACCGGAACCGGAACCGGAATCCAACCGAAGTTTCGATTTGATCACCTTTCCGAGCGATGTTTTCGGGAGCGCGTCGACAAACACGATGTGATGTGGAACCTTGAATCGGGCAAGGCGCGCGGCGATGAAATCAATTAACGTCTGGGCGTCCACACGCGGCGAGACGTCGCGAACCACTACGGCGCAGCGCGGAATCTCACCCATGAGCGCGTCTGGCGCCGCGAACACCGCGCATTCAACCACGTCGGGGTGTTCGAGCACGACGCGTTCGACCTCGCTTCCGTATACAGTTTCGCCACCGACATGTATGACATCCTTGACGCGGTCGACGATGCGTAACGATCCCTTGGGGTTCACCGCGGCGACGTCCCCAGTGCGATGCCATTCGTCTACGTCTACGTCAAAGTCATCCGGGTCGCGTACGACGGTCGGTCCTCGCACGATGACCTCACCAGATTCGGCGTCATCGAACGCCACCGATTGCATCGACGAGAGGTCTTTTACGACAGCCACGTCGAAGAGCGGCATCGACCATCCGGCGCGACTGTGCGACTCGACATCCTCCTCAGCGCCGGCGTCGACATTTGCCACCCGTCGCAGCGTCGAGCACATCTTCCCGCATGCCTCAGTGCATCCGTAATCCACAAAGAACACCGCACGCGGACACGCGCGAGTAAACGCGCGAATCAAGTGCGCTGGAACGCATGAGCCACCGCAGGACACCATGCGTAATGTCGGCGCGCAGTGTCCCGCAAAGGCGGCGACATCCGCGAGCGTCATCGAGAGGTGCGTCGGGGCGAGCTGCGTAAAAGTCACCCCGTGCGCCGCGATCGTCTCCAGCGTCGCGCGTGCGTCGAAATGACCGTGCGGAGTGATGATGATGACTTGTTTCACGCCCCCGACGAGCACGCACGGGTGCGTCGCCGAGGCACCCATGGCGTGGTGCATGGGCGCCACGTGCAGCGCCACGTCCTCGAATGGCTTGAATTCACAATACTCGGCGAAAGATCTCGCGTGGAGCGCCACCTGCCGTTGGGTGTGCGTGATGAGCTTGCACTTACCCGTGGTACCCGATGTGAACATGCATTGGAAGTCGCACTCGAGGAGTTGGTGGTTTGTCATCGATGGACGCCAGCGCAACGCGTCGCCGCCGCCGCGAGCCAACAGACGCAACGGGTCTTCGTCGGCGTCTAGATCGGATGAATCGCCGGTGACGACGTAGTCGTCGCCACAAGCACTCACGGTGAGATCTAATGCAAATCGAGAACACGCGACGTGGTGGTGCATGAATGCACGCACGTCTGGTCGATCGTATGAAGGTAACGAAGACGTCACGGACAAGGCGCCCGAGCGATGGTACATCACCGCCGGAGGCGCAAATGACACGTCATCGAGCGACGTGTCATCGTTCGCGATGGATGCGATGTGATACTGCGCGTAGAGCGCATCACCGATGACATTTGCGAACGCATCGTTGGCGATGATGACGCGAGGTGACGCCGTAGACGTCGTCGAAATGGCTGCCAGTGCCGATTGAAATTCACTCGCCGTCGATGCCGGATTGGCGTGGGCGCAGTGCGCGCCCAACCCTGCGCATGCATGCATCGCTACGATGTACGCCGCGCTGTTTTCGAGCATGAGAATAACATTTGAACCTTTCGTGACGCCATACGAGCGTTCGAGCTCGTACGCGAGAGTCTTAGCTTCAAAGAGTATCGCTCCGGCAGAGTACTCGACAACGCTCGGCTCGATGCCTCGGTCGTCGCCGTAGACGACATCGACGATAGCGATGACGTCACGGCTCGCCGCGCTCGAGCACGACGCGTTCAGGGCATACCACGGAGATTGTAATTCGCCAACCTCTGCGCCGTCGGCGACGGACGTTGCGTTGACGGACGCTTTGGGGATGAGCCGGTCGGGACGCGGAGGCATATGGACCGACACACAGAAAGGATGTATCACCGCGCGCGGTGCGACAACACGAATGCGAACGCGAACGCAGTGAGCGATACGAAGAGGTGAACAATTGCGCGTCGCGGTCGCACGAACCAATCGAACGGCGCGCGAGGAAGTGAATGAAGAGACACGTAGTAGGTCATGTGACGCGTAGTAGGTCACATGACGCTCGGTAACAACGAATCGCGCGTGGGAGGATATAATGTATGGTACTCGTAGTATGGTGTATTAAACAAACAACGGCTAGCGACGACGATGGAGAGAAAACTTTGTTTTATGAAATCTACTGACACGCGGTGAGCATGGAGTTCACAACGTGGATACACAATCTCGTGCCGGCGCGAACCTCGGGCGCGGCGCTGGGCGAGTTTGCCGCCGCCATGAGCGCCTGATGCACCGCGCTCAACACAGGCTTCATATGCGCCTTCATCGCCGGATTCGCCGGATCTACCGCTAAACACGCATCTCTGATCCAATCTAGCTTTTTCGGCGCGTCCGGGGTGTTCAAGTTCGTAGACAACTGTTGAACCAACGACAACAACACGCCTTGGGACAACGGGCACGGCGTTTGGGCAAAGATGCGATCGCTTGACAATTGATTGACGAGCCACATGACGGCTTCAACGTTGCTCAAGCTCAGCGCAAAGTTGAAGGCCTTGTCGATTTGGTTAGACTGCAAAAGCTTACCAATTTCCACAGTCGGGTCGAGCTGCTGCTCGATTTGAGCCAACGACCGCGGCGCGCTCTTGGTCGGCATACCGGGAGGCGCGCCCATGGTCGCCGGGACGCCGGCGCTCGCCTTGGACATGGCTACGGCAACTTGGTTGGGCACGTCAGTGAGCAACACCGTCGCCGCTTGACGCACTTCATTCGTGGCGGCGCGCAAACCCGATACCAGCGGTTGCGTTTGCGAAAGAATTGCTGATTCTCTTGCCGCGAGCAGCTCGCTGTTGAGGTCAGACATGCCTCGTTCAAACGTCGATTTGACTTGCTTGAACATTTCACCGCACGCAAGTTCAAATCTGGGCACCACGGACGTTTCCATTTGCGCGCGGACGGCGGAGTCGATCGCGGGACCGACGATAGATTTCATCGCCGTCTGCGCGCTCGTCGCGGCGACGGATTGCGCGCGCGCGACGCCGGCTTCAATCGTCTTTGCGTTGGACTCTCCGTATTGCTGTAAGAGCGTCGCGATGGCATTCGTGACGTCGCGCTTCAAGTTTGCAGCTGCAGTTTCGTTTGCCTTTCTCGCGCGCTCCATGTCCGCTTTGCGTTCTTCCGCCGCTTGGCGTCGCTCGCTGCGAATCTCTTCAAGAAGCTCTTGCATTTCGCTGCGAATCGCGGCGCGGAGCTGCTTGACATCGACGGCGGTCGCGGCAATGGGAATCGCCGCGGGCGTCGTCGCGCCACTCGCAGCGGCGCTGACCATTTCGTCGTCGTCATCGACGTCGTACTGTTCTTCGTACTCTTCTTCGTCATTCTCGTACGCCGGCGCTTGTGTTTTAGACTTGGCGTGTCCCGAAACGCCATCCTCCTTGACGTCGTCTTCGTCTTCGTCGCCCGCGAGCTCAGCACCCATGAACATATCCGGAGTCAACAACCCAGACGACGACGTCGACATCTTTGACGTGTTTTTTGGCGTAGACGGGATCATCCCCGCCGGAGGCACGCATGCATCGATGGGCATGCGCAACGTCTGAATCGCTTGAGTTTGCAAGCAAAAGAGCTTTATGGCGTCGCCTTCGGCGTCGGTCTCCTTACGCGAGTCAAAACTCAACACTGGCTGTGAAGTTTCAAAGCGAGTGACGTAGTCGAAAACGTCTCTAAAATGCAATGCGAACACGGTATTCATGCGCGTGTTCGATAACATCACGATGCCGCTCGCCGTATCGTGTTGTAACGACACGTTGAAGCACTTGTCGTTGGCGCTCGTAAACACCACGCGCTGTACCGCCACCGGCGTCGGCTGCGTGACGTCCACGACGACGAGCTCGGTGTTGTTGTTATTACCCAAAATCACGCGCTCAGCCGAGGCGAACAGCGCCGTCTCAACCGTCCAAGGCAACGTATCTGTGCACTCAAATTCGTCTTCGCCATCCGCCTTGACCAAGACGTATGCTCTGCCTTCAGACGCGGCGACGAGCTTGCGACCTTCCGGAGCGCTATCGACGCACGACACCGGCGCGTCGAATTCAATAACTTGCAAACCACGCATCGCGGGCGGCGCATCGAGAGAAATCGTCACGAGCTCTGTGTCTTTCGCCGCCAAAAACGCGCACTCGTAGCACACCACGCACGTCCCCGCGCTGAGCGCAAACTCGCACCTCCCCGGCTTGCGAGAATCGAGCGGCAACCAGCACGCGCTCGGCGGCGTCCCAGTCGCCGAAGCATCAACATTGAAATCAAAATCAATCAACGTCTGCGAATCAATAGCTTCATTGGCCAAATCCAACGTCAATTTACGCACGGTGACGCGACCACGAACATCCACCGAAAGCAACACGTCGGTGTCGGCGAGAAACTTCAACGCCGCGATGGAATCCGAGTGTCCGCGCAACAGCGACCGAACGTTACCACTCTGTCGACTAAACACGCGAATCAACCCATTACGAATACCATAGCATATAAACGAATCATTCACCGCAATCATACGCATTTGCGCCTCGACGTATTGCGTCTCGTATACGGTGATCGGCGTCGTCTGCGTCGAGCAAAGACACCACGTTTGTCAGTCACGCAATGTATTATTCACACATACATGACACACGCGCGCGTTCGACATCAAAATCCATCGTCTGTGCGAGACGCGACACGCACGCACGCACGCACGCGCGACGTAAAACCTCACCTCCAACGCGCTCGGCGTCTCTTCGCGCAACGGCTGCTCGGCGTCGATGAACTCCTCCAAGCCGCCTAATACGCGTCCTTTCGCCGCGCTCGACGCTGTACACGCGCAACGATCACGATCACCATCACACCCGTCAGTCTCTCGATATATATATATATACGCACACGCGCCAACGACGCGCCGTCGACGGATGATGCGACCATCCATCCGAAAGACAGATTCACGATTCAATCATTCATTCAATCACGCGTGATGATTGATGCTGGTGACGTACCTCCCATGGCGGCGTCGACGGATGCCGCTAACGCTCGCGCCGCTGCAGTACTCATCGTATCCTCCTCCTCGTCCTCGTCGTCGTCGTCGTCGTCGTCGTCGTCGTATGACGCACGCGAGATTGAGAGAATTGACGTCAATTAGCATCAGTTTTCGCTCGAATACATACATAAGAAAACAAAACCCCATCACACTGGTGTATCCCCCGGATCGCCGAATGTCCGAATCGTGTGCGTCCGCGATGCCGCCGCGCGCGCTAAAGAT
>Ga0181556_1001220_pt1 | contig 26334 bp, 26 predicted proteins | sample 011ome_14_FD_148651 | JGI IMG/M metagenome (GOLD analysis project Ga0181556, IMG submission 148651) | Coastal salt marsh microbial communities from the Groves Creek Marsh, Skidaway Island, Georgia - 011505AT metaG (spades assembly) | ecosystem: Environmental > Aquatic > Marine > Intertidal zone...
TGGTGGCCGACAGTGCTCCCACCACAAACCGTTCAGGTGCGCGGAGATACGTGGTGAGCGCATCGGCGAGCTTGGTCGGCGAAATATGTTGAAACAGGGCAATCGCTGGCACCGCTATGGCTAACACTCGAAGCAAGGTGGCCAGGGCGAGATCTAGTGAGCCTTCGCTGACTCTCATGATTCCCCACTCAAATAACACCCGGCCAGATGCTTGGCCATAGAGAGCGATGGTGAGTGCGGCAAAGACCGCCGCAATACCCACAGGAGCCAGCCTCAGAGCATGGGAAAAGCGCAGGGCGCCAGTACCCACGAGAAGAAGCCCAGAAACACCAAGTGCAATGGCGGCTTCTGTGACGTCAACTCTCGCAATCAACGCCACTGCAATCGCCACAGAGGCAGCAATCAGTGAGAGTGGGTTGGCGCCCTCCAACCAGCCCGGAGTGGATGACACGGCGTGCTTCAGCGCAGGCGCTGGGCTCTCGGCGACACGATAGGTCCTTGCCCCCAATGCACTCACCAACTGGTCATCGTGCGTGGAGAGAACCACTGCGACACCCTCTGCGGCAAGAGTCTTCAGGTGCTCCACGAGTCCATTCCAGGAGTCCCGATCGAGGCTTTGGGTGGGCTCATCGAGGATGAGGACTCGGGGCGAAGAGACCGTTGCGCTGGCAAGGGCCAGACGGCGCGCCTGCCCTCCAGAGAGGGTCGCAGGGTGCCTGGCGAGAAGCGACTCAAGATTAAACTTTTTCACCTGGTGTGTGATCAACGAGTCACGCTCTGTTGCACGAAGACCACTCCCTGAGAGAGAGACCTCCACGTCGCCCCGCACGGTATCTGCCAGGTGGTGATGGGCAGGATTTTGGGGCACGAAGCTCACAGTCTTGGCCAACTCCGCAGAATCCATCGAATGAGGAGGCGCAAAGGGGCCGACGGTCCCCGAGAGCGGAGGAAGCAGCCCCGCCAGAGTCAGAGCCAATGTTGTCTTTCCCGAGCCGTTGGGCCCGACCACAGCCAGAATCTCACCTCGGTGTAACGCGAAATCATGGACCCCCGGAAGAGCGACGCCTTTTCTGCCCACCACGAGTGATTCGACTCTCAGCGCGATTTCCGTGGAGGCATTCTCGCTGGGGGCTGGGGCATTGACCTCGCGCGCCCACTCAATGGGTGAATCAGTGACTGACTTACACGAGCGCACACACCCCTGGTCTAGTTCTAAGACTCGATCAACGAGACCTCGCCACTGCCAAGGCTCATGGTCGACCACCACGAGGGTCATCTCACGGTGTCGTCGAAGTGCCTCGATTGTGGCGAGTACCTCTCGCTTCCCCTCACGATCGAGCGCTTGAAGAGGCTCATCAAACACCAACACCCCCGGTCGCATCGCGAGAGCACCCGCGAGGGCAAGGCGTTGGCGCTGACCTCCAGACAACGCTTCGGTGGGGTGATTAATTGGCAGGTCGAGGCCCACCCAGGAGAGCGCTTCTGCTATTCGCGCAGACATTTCTTCTGGGGGAATCCCGAGGTTTTCGAGTCCGAAGGCAATATCGTCGCCGATGGTGTGCAAAATCGTTTGATCATCGGGCTGCTGGAGGACCACCCCAACAGGCACAGACTTGTCGAACCAAGTTGCGCCACCGAGGCGAAGCTCACCGGTGACCACACCATCATCGGCATCAACCAGCCCTGCAATGATGCGGGCGAGGGTGGATTTTCCACTGCCCGATGACCCCACAACAAGACACGCCTCACCCGGAGCAAGTGAGAAACTCACCTGCTCAAGGGCGGGGGTGTCGTGCCCGTGGTAGCGAAAACCGAGGTCTTTCGCCTCGATTCCCACTCCCAACTGGGTGTGAATCATGTGCGCGAGAGCACTCCAGCTCGGCGCAGAGCATTCGCGAGCCCGTTACTTCCCAGGCCTGCAATGATCGCCCCTGACGCTACCGACGCAGCGGCATAGACCCACGTGAACAGCGTGTCAGCGCCCGCGTAGTACAGCACGAGATCAAGCGTTGCCATGGCAGCTCCCGATACTGCTCCCGCAGCGAGCGCAGCAATCACACCCCAGGCTCGATAAAACATCAGGGCAAACACCAGCTCGGCCCCAACTCCTTGGACAGCGCCATAGAGCAGCGTAATGACGCCCCACTGGTTTCCAATCACCGCGGAAACTGTCGCTGCCACAAGCTCTCCGTAGAGAGCTGCTCCGGGCCTGCGCACAACCAGCGCGGTGAGAAGCCCCCCCATGAGCCACACTCCGTGGCCCACCGCAGACAGCCCGGGAACAAGGGCGCCGAGGGGATCGAGGATGGGAGCGTTTGCGACGTTCCAGACGGCAAAGAGCAATCCGGATGCGACGGCGACCACACTTGCGGTCACAATGTCTCGCACCGACCAGGTGCGACGAATTGGTGTTGTCATAATCGTGCCTTTCCAACTAACGGATGGGGCACGGGATAGAGGTCCTCCCTGCGCTGGCATTACCCAGATCAGGTTCGACGGTCGAAGCGGGTGCTTCCTCTCAGCCTTTCGGCTCCCGTGTGGCTGAAAGTGTAGCGAACCTAGAAGGACGGCAACTTAAACGGCTGGGAGGCGCGTAACTGGTGCCCCCAGCGCATGCCCTTTGCAATCGGGTAAATCGCGAGATACACCCACGCCGGGGCGCGAAGGCGGCGCTTTCTAATGCCGTGGTGGCGATAGGTGCGGTCAAAGCGCTGGACGTAGTCGTAAAAGTCTTTCGGGGTGTCATCGATTCGACGAGCCGACATTCCCGCCACCATCGCCGACGAGTAGACCGCCTTTAACCCGTGGTCATAGAGGTGCACGGACAAGTCGATATCTTCGTGCATCCTGTCATCTGCATCCAGGCAAATCTCGTCACGAATTTCCCACCACGCATCACGCCGAAGAGCCATGTTGGTGCCAAAGAGGAAGTGGTAGCTCGTCGCAAGGCGATACATCGCTTTCCTAGACGCATCATCGGCCCTGGCCATGTATCGACGAAGAGGCAGGTCGTAGTACACGACGGGGCCGGTGGCGGCGTGGACTTTGGGGTCCATAAAAACATTTTGAACGTTCTCAACCCAGTCCGGCTCCAACAACGTGTCGGAGTCGATTCGGCCAATCACGTCGCTTGTGACCGCGTCAAAGCCCATATTCCGGGTGGGAGTAATTCCTTGAGCTTGCTCTTGGCGCAACACCGTGATCGGGGCATCTGGATACTCGTTAATGAGTTCCTGGAGGATCTGTGCCGTGTGGTCGGTGGACTTGTTATCCACCACGATGATTTCTGCGGCGGGAGAAGTTTGCCCAATAGCTGCGGTCACGCAGGCGCGGATAGTGGCTTCCTCGTTATAGGCAGGAATTACTATGCCGACACTTGGACGGGTAGATTCAGGCACCCACGGCCTCCATATTTGCTGCCATCAATTGGACATACACGGTGCCCGACTTCGTCTCCTGCTCACCAACATCCTCAAAGCCCATCCGGTGGTGGAAGGCAATACTCACCGGATTGGGTGGATCGAGGTTCACCTCACAGGTGACGTAGCCAAAGCCGCGGTCCTTGGCTTCTGCAAAGACTTTGTTGTACAAACTCAGCCCTAAGCCGCTTCCCCGATGGGCCTTGGCAACGACGATCCGGTCGATGTAAAAGTGGGAGTCGTAGTGTCGTTCGAAATATCGATAGTTCTCCGAGTCATAGTCGGCACCCGGAGAGAAGCAGAAAATGAATCCCGCAATCTCACCGTCTCGCCACGCGGCCATCCCCCAGGAGGCTTTACCGATGAGTTCTTGCAATTCTTCGGTGGTCGTTTTTGGAACAGCCGGGTAGGCGTCATTGTTGAGCGTACGAATCGCTTTGAGGTCACTATCGGTGATGGGCCGGTACTCCGTCTCACCGTCAAACCTGGAACCAGATTTGTTCACGCGCACAGCCTAGACCAGCCTCGCCATGTTCGTCCTACCAACCCCATGTTCCGGGCGCACCTTTAAAAGGGCCCTTAACGCGAGAGGTAATCCAACCCCCATAGAAATCTCCCTCTTGGGCCACCACGATTTCACCATCGACACTGCACTGGTCAACCCTGCCCGGGTAGAGCGCGATGTAGTCGCGAATGGCCGCAAATTCTCGCGTGGGCTCGGGATACCACCAAGCGCATCGAGACTCGCGCGCACCATTGACCACAATGTCGGCGTAATGGGCGACACCCTTGAATTCGCACACTGTCGACCCGGCGACGGGCTCGAAAAACTCCATGCGGCAGTCTTCGCGAGGGAGGTAATACGTCGGGGGGTGAGACGTTTCTAACACTCTTATTGCGCGAGTGGTCTCACACAACACTTGGCCTTTGTGGGTCACGACTACACGCTCAGAAGACGGCGATAGCGCCGGTGGCCTGGGGTAATCCCATACCGATTCCGCATCATCCTCGCCCATGGTCCCTGAGGCTATGGCGTGCAGCAGGGTAAACGCTGAGTAACAGCTTGGCAATTACCCCCCGGAAATGCTCCTTGGCCACTAGGCTTTGTAATGCGTGACAAACCCCTGTAGTGAAACTTGCGTGCTGGTTGTTGTAATCGGGCGTCTGGGAGTGCGAAAGGGACACAGTGACGAGTTGTTTCGTAACTCGAAACTCCTAACCAGAAATACAGCAACAGCAAAGGAAGTTCATGGCCACCGGAATTGTTAAGTGGTTTAACGGCGACAAGGGCTACGGGTTCATCACCCCTGACGACGGCGGAGCAGATGTCTTCGCTCACTTCAGCGCCATCCAGAGTTCTGGATACCGCAGCCTCGAAGAAAACCAGAAGGTTGAATTCGATGTCACCGAGGGTCAAAAAGGCCCTCAGGCAGAAAACATCAAGCCTCTCTAATTTCTGAGACGTGAGTAACGCCAGTCCCGCATGGGGCTGGCGTTACTTTTTGCCCTTTTACACTAAATAGATGCGCTCGCTCAGCCCCGACGAAATCAGAAATGCTCTGGTGAATGTTGATGACACCGAGCGCCACGAAATCCCCCTCCCCGGACTCCACGAAACCATTTGGGAAGAGCGCGAGTTTCTCGGTTGGCGCGACCCCGAGAAGCCACACCGGGGATACATCGTCTATTGGGATGGCGCAACACCGCGGGGAGTGAAACTGCGCGCATCAGAGACCGCGATGCCCCCGGGAAAGCCCGCGATGTGTTCGCTCTGCCACACACAACAGCCAGCACCGCAAGTGAGTTTGTTTGTCGCACCTAAGGCAGGAGCTCCAGGTCGACGAGGCGACACCGTGGGTACCTATCTGTGCCGAGACCTCTCCTGCTCTGCGCTGATTCGGATGAAGCCGGCGGATGACCCTAATCATCCAGACGCCTCAGACACTGTTAAGCGACGCTCAGAAGGCGTACGCCAACGCCTTGTGGGGTTTACCGCCCGAGTGGTGGGCGACGAAAATATCTAGCGCTCGGAGCGACCGAGAATCACAATCGGGATCACAAACGCTGCGACCGAAGTGAAGATTCCAGCGGTAAACAACAGTGCGGGGTATGGGTCTGGCACCACGAACGCGTAGGCATACATCGGGAACGATGCCAAGAAGATGACCGATGAGAGGACAAATAAGAAGATGTTCATGGTGTCTTCAGTATTCCACAGTCCCAGAGCCCATAGGGCCTAGGAACCAGCCCTCTCGAGAATCAATTCGCGCACACGCTTCGCGTCCGCCTGGCCACCGAGAGCCTGCATCACCTTGCCGATGATGGCGCCTGCAGCTTGAACCTTGCCCTCTTGGATTTTCGCCAACACGTCAGGGTCTGCGGCCAATGCTTCATCAATCGCTGCAGTCAGTGCCGAATCATCGGAGACCACGGCGAGGCCTTGTGCGTCGATGATTTCTTCTGCGGAACCCTCGCCATCGACCATACGCGCGAGTACATCGCGGGCGATCTTGTCGGTGATCACTCCCGACGACACACTCTTATCCAAATCAGCGACTTGTTCGGGGGTCAACAAATCTGTTGCCGCAACCCCGCGGTCGTTGGCAATACGAGAGAGCTCACCCAGCCACCACTTCTTCGCCGCTGCAGCGCTTGCGCCCAACGCGATGGTGGATTCAACTGCGTCAATCAGGCCAGCATTCACAATCGCTTGGAAATCCATTTCAGGCAGTGCCCACGCCTCTCGCAAGCGACGACGCCTGGCCACCGGGGCCTCCGGCAACGACGCCCTAATTTCTTCCAACAGGGCAGGATCTGGGGTCACCGGCAGAAGGTCGGGCTCGGGGAAATAGCGGTAATCATCCGCATCTGACTTCGGACGTCCAGGGCTTGTTTGCCCGGTGTCTTCGTGCCAGTGGCGGGTTTCTTGGATGATCGCCGTGCCTTCGCTCAGCAGAGTTGCTTGGCGTTGGATTTCGTAGCGCACTGCCCGCTCGATGGAGCGGAAGGAGTTCACGTTTTTCGTCTCCGTGCGGGTACCAAACTCGGCCTGACCTTTGGGCCGAAGCGACACGTTGGCATCACACCGCAGGTTTCCTCGCTCCATGCGCGCCTGTGACACTCCTAGCGACAAGACGATGTCACGGATGGTTTGTACGTAGGCACGAGCAAGCTCGGGTGCCCTCTCCCCTGCGCCATCAATTGGCCTGGTCACAATCTCGACGAGCGGAACACCGGCGCGGTTGTAGTCAACGAGTGAATACTCGGCGCCGTGAATACGGCCCGTGTCGCCACCAATGTGGGTGAGCTTTCCGGCGTCTTCTTCCATGTGGGCGCGTTCAATGTCCACACTCCACAGGGTGTGGTCATCGAGTTCTACTTCGATGGCGCCATCAAAGGCAATGGGTTCGTCGTATTGGCTAATTTGATAGTTCTTCGCCAGGTCGGGGTAGAAGTAGTTTTTGCGGGCAAACCGGGACGTCTCCGCAATCGAGCAGCCCAGTGCCAAACCGAGCGCAATGCTCGATCGAATCGCTTGCTCGTTCACCACGGGGAGGGAACCAGGAAGCCCCAAGCACACGGGGGAAATCGCGGTGTTGGGGGCGTAATCCTCGAGCGAAGCAGCAGGGTTTGGCGCAGGAGAGAACATCTTGGTGTCGGTGTTCAACTCCACGTGAACTTCCAAACCAATGACAGGTTCAAATAGCTCAAGGGCCTTTTCGTAATCCATGAGTTTCGCCATTTATGCCACCTGCGCTCTCGGCTGGCCAGGTTCTGGCACCAGGCTCGAAATATGGGAACCATCTCTTTGGACGATTAACGCTTCCAGTGCAGCTCCGATACTGAAGAGCCTCTGGTCTTCATAGGCCGGAGCCATCAGCTGAGCGCCAACCGGCAGACCGTCTTCTGGTGCCAAGCCCATAGGTAGAGCGAGACCTGGAACTCCTGCGAGGTTGGCAGGAATCGTCGTCATGTCATTTGCCCACATGGTGAGTGGGTTATCCAGCTGCTCGCCGAACTTAAACGCCGTGGTGGGAGCCGTTGGGGTAATGAGTGCATCGACCTTCGAGAACGCTTCGGAGAAGTCCCGCTGAATCAGTGTGCGAACCTTTTGGGCCTTGCCGTAGAAGGCGTCGTAGTAGCCAGCGCTGAGTGCATAGGTTCCCAGGATGATGCGACGCTTAACCTCGTCGCCAAAGCCCGCTTCCCTGGTGGCGGCCATAACGTCCTCGACGGTGGCGCGGCCGTCAGGGGTGACGCGAAGTCCAAAACGCACCGAATCGTATTTGGCCAAGTTGCTCGAGGCCTCAGCCGGCAAAATCAAGTAATACGCGGCGACCGCATAATCAAAGTGAGGTGCGTCGATATCGACAATTTCTGCACCGTATGAACTTGCAAGCTCGAGAAGTTCGTGGAAGCGCTGGCGCACACCGGGCTGGAAGCCATCTTCAGTGTCCAACTGCTTCACGCGGCCGAGCTTGACACCCTTCAGATCAGGCTCTGCGGAGGCGCTAACGGCCGCGTCCAACATCGAACCCCATGGCTTGTGGATCGAGGTCGAATCGTGTGGGTCGTGACCTGCGATGACGTCGTGAAGAAGAGCGGCATCGACAACGCTTCTGGATACTGGGCCGACCTGGTCAAGCGAGGAGGCGAGTGCAATCACTCCATAACGGCTGACGCCACCATAGGTGGGCTTGAATCCCACACTTCCGGTCACTGCGGCCGGTTGACGAATCGACCCTCCTGTGTCGCTACCAAGCGCCAAGGGGGCTTCAAAAGCAGACACGGCGGCAGCGGAGCCACCACCGGAACCACCAGGAATGCGCTCGATATCCCATGGGTTTGCAGTGCGGTGGTAGCCGGAGTGTTCGGTGGAAGAGCCCATGGCGAATTCGTCCATGTTGGTCTTACCCAGAGCCACCATTCCCGCTTCGCGGTATTTGCGCACAACCGTCGCGTCATAGGGCGGGACCCAGCCCTCCAGGATGCGGGAGCCGGAGGTGGTGGGCATATCGCTCGTGCACAACACGTCTTTTACAGCCAGTGGAAGGCCGGCAGTTGCAGGAAGCTCTTCACCCTTCGCACGCTTATCGTCGATAGCTTTTGCCTCGTCGAGTGCGTGATCGCTGACGTGAAGGAAGGCCTTCACAGTGGGCTCAACCTGCTCCATACGCTCTAAATGAGCCGAGACCAGCTCTACAGACGACACTTCCCCGGCGTTGAGCAGGCCCTGCAACTCAATGGCGGGCAAACGGGTTAATTCGCTCACTGTTCTTCTCCCAGAATTGCGGTGACCCTAAACCGGGAGCCATCGTGATCGGGAGCACCAGACATGGCCTGTTCTGTGGTGAGAGTGTCACCCACAACGTCTGGGCGGAAGACATTCCCGAGTGGCACAGGGTGGCTCGTGGGCTCGACATCCGGGGCAGCGACTTCCCCAATTTTGTCCACAGCGTCAACAATCGCGCCCAGCTCACCGGTGAGGCGATCCACCTCGGCGTCAGTAAGGGCGATTCGAGCCAAAGAAGCCAGGTGTTTCACCTGGTCGTGGCTAATTTCGGTCATTGCTCTCCCCATCGGCACTAAGCCACCCAGTCTAGTTGGCGCTCAATAGTGCCTAATCCAGTATCGAAAGGCCTTTTTGCAGGACTTCGTCAAAGCGTGCCTGGTCCACCACGGGCACCCCCAGGGCTTCTGCTTTTTGGAGTTTGGAGCCTGCTCCAGGTCCTGCAACGACAAGTGCAGTCTTCTTGCTCACACTCGAGGCGGGTGTTCCTCCAGCGGAGCGCACTGCTTCGCTTGCTCCATCTCGGGTATATCCATCAATTGATCCAGTCACCACCACGCTCAAGCCAGAAAGTGGGCCATCCACGACACTTCCACCCGGGGTCCAGTCGGGATCCACAAAACTCACCCCGGCAGCCCGCCACTGAATGAGAATCTCTTGATGCCACTGCACGGCCAGCCAGTCAGTAATCGATTGAGCAATCGTCGAGCCAACGCCGTCAATGGCAGCGAGCTCGTCAGCTCCCGCATTCTCAATTGCTTCCAGAGAACCAAAGTATTCGGCAAGAGCACGAGCGGCCACAGGGCCGACGTGTCGGATATTGAGGCTCACCAAGAAGCGCCATAGCGGCTTGGTCTTTGCTATTTCGAGTTGGTCAAGTAACTCCCACGCTGCTTTTGAGGGGACGAACTCGTCGTCGCCAACAAACTGGTCGCTACTGCCCACTTCGACGTCTGATTTTTGTCGCTTTCTCTTAAAGGGGGTGAGCTCAACGAGGTTCCCGTTCGCGTCCTTCTTCACCTCACCCGTGTCGGGGTCCCGGCCCCAATACGTGACGGGGAAAAGATCTTCGACGCGAAGGGCAAATAGTCCCGCCTCTGAGGTGAGCACAGGCTTTTGAGAGGTGATGGGTTGGGTCAGCGCGAGGGCGCTTACTTCTCCCAGTCCTTCAATGTCGAGGGCGCCGCGGGAGCCGATGTGTTCGATGCGACCGCGCACCTGCGCAGGGCAACTTTGCTGATTCGGACAGCGAAGATCAATGTCGCCTTCTTTTTGGGGAGCGAGTGGTGCACCACATTCTGGACATCCACTGGGCATTTCAAAGGCGCGCTCATGGCCGGTGCGCTTTTCGACCACGGGCCCCAGTACTTCGGGGATGACGTCGCCTGCTTTTCGAATGACGACGTGATCGCCGATCAGCACTTCTTTGGCTTTGACCACTTCCTGATTGTGAAGGGTTGCCCGTTCCACTTCGCTTCCGGCAACCACCACAGGGTCTAACACCGCATACGGAGTGGCACGACCTGTTCTGCCCACGCTCACCACGATGTCTCGAAGGATGGTGGTCACCTGCTCGGGCGGGTATTTATAGGCAATCGCCCACCGAGGCGCCCGTGAGGTGGCGCCAAGTTCCCGCTGGGTAGCCCAGGAGTCGACTTTCACTACCGCGCCATCTATTTCGTGCTCTAGGTCACTTCTGGTGGCGTGGAATCGAGCGATATAGGCGAGGACCTCTTCAGCGCTAGAACACACCGACACATGTGGTGAGACGGGGAGCCCCCACCCCCCCAGCAGCGTGTAGAGCTCACTTTGGGTCGCAAGGGGCGGGTTGGGCCATGCGCCGATGCCGTGGACGGTCATCCGAAGCCTGGAGAGCCGGTCAATTGCGGCTTTCTTCTTCGCCTCAGATTTTCCATCTGTTTTTTGACGCAGGGAACCTGATGCGGCATTCCTGGGGTTTGCAAACACCCGCTCCCCTGCCTCGGCCAACAACTGGTTCATCTCGTGGAAAGTATCCACGGGAAAGAACACTTCACCGCGCACCTCCACCAGTTCTGGAAGGTCAGAACCCATCAGCGTTCGGGGAATACCAGGGATATGCCACACGTTTTCAGTGACATCTTCACCCGTCACACCATCGCCTCGCGTGGCCGCGCTGACGAGGGTCCCCAATTCGTAGCGAAGATTGAGCGCGAGGCCATCGATTTTTAGCTCGCACAAAAACCGTGCCTCTGGATACTCGCCTTCGATTCGCCCCAGCCAACTCGTCATCTCCTCATCGGAGAAGACATTGTCGAGGCTAAACATGCGCTCGGCGTGAGTGATCGGGCCGAAAAGAGTGGACTCACCCGCTCCCACCGACCTGGTCGGCGAATCTGCTTGGGCAAACTGAGGAAACTGTTCCTCGAGGGCCTCAAGCTGGGCCATCAACGCGTCGTATTCCTGGTCGTCAACCAAGAGCTCGTCGCGGGCGTAGTAGGCGTCTCGAAGCTGCTCGATACGCTCGCTCAGGCGCGCTATTTCGTCTCTCGCCTGGGCCTCATCCACCTCTCAATTCTAGGCGGGAGGGCTGATGTTCGCCCTAGAAAGGCTGCTCGTCGGGCAAACCAGTACGAAGCTCTGCGGGGAGATGGCCCAAGTCGTTGTGGGCAACAAGAACGGGAGGCTTCGCCGAGCGAACCCGAATAATCGTGAGTCCGCAGTGGGCCTGGTTAATACCCATCCACCTCCATGCGTCAGCCCCGAAAACTTCACGCACAAACCAGGCGATCACGAAGTTATGGGTGATCAGCAGTTCGTGGGTATCACCCGAGCGCACGCTTAACCATTCGGCTGCAGCGTCCGCCATCTGGGCCTCACCGGCTTGGATTTCTTCAGCAGAAATCCCGCCGAAAAAGGATTCAAAGGAGGATGGCATATCAGGAGTAGGACCTGAGGGAATGCAATCCATCAGCAGCGCTGAGGGCTCAACCGTCAGCGCTGGCATCTTGTTGGTCATCGCGTCGGCAGTTTCAATCGCGCGTTCCATTGGCGAGGTGTATGCGTGGTCGAACGGAACACCGGATAGCCGCTCTGCAATCAGATCTGCCTGGCGTTTACCGCGCGGCGACAGGGGGCCTTCGGGCAAGCCAAATTCGGCGTCCAGCTGTTCGCCGTGGCGCACCAGGTAGAGGTAACGCGACACGTGTGACACCCCGTCTCGGTTTAAATCATGTGGAGTTCTGGCTAATCATCCAGAACATCGAAAACGCTGTCATGAACAGCTCCCACAGCTACTGCTGAGAGTGGTTTCGTGGCTAACTCATTTGCGAGCGCCTTAACATCCTCAAGCGTAACAAGGTCTAGACGCCTGAGCGCCTCATCCCGGTCGACAAACTCACCCAAGTGCAGCTCCGATCGGCCCAAACGGACCATCCTCGACTCGGTGCTCTCGAGCGCCAGGGAACTTGAGCCTTGAAGGTTCCCCCTGGTGCGCTCGAACTCTTCGTTCGTGATGCCCTCAGACACGATGTCGTTGAAGATTCCCTGCATCACAGCAGTCACAGTGGACACGTGTTCGGGTGCCGTGCCCGCACCCATTCCGAACAGCCCCGCATCGGAATAGTTCCCGCCGTAGGCGTAGACGCTGTAGGCAAGGCCACGCTTTTCACGAACTTCTTGGAACAGTCTCGACGACATTCCCCCTCCCAACACCGTGGTGAGCACCGCTTGGGCGGGCCGCCTCGGGTCAGTTTGGGTAAACCCAGGCATTGACAACATCACTGTGGCTTGTTCGAGTGGACGGTGGATCACCTGCTGGCTTGCACCCCCGTGCAGCTTGGCCGGGGCCGTACTCCGACGGGGAGTGGGCGCTCCAGAAGCACTCAAGTCCCACCCATATCGGGTCAATGCGGTGAGCACCTGCTCGACGACATCGTCGTGTTCAAGAGCTCCTGCAACGGTGACCACCAGTTCACCCGGGTGGTAGTAACGCTCGTAGTGAGCAACCACTTGTTCCCTGGATGCCGCCTTAATCGTCTCTGGGCTTCCCCCGATGGGACGCCCAAGTGGGTGATCCCCCATGACTGCTTCGGTGACTCTCTCGTGGGCGACATCACTTGGGTCATCGTCGGCCATAGCGAGCTCTTCCAAAATCACTCGACGCTCAACATCAAACTCATCGGAATCAATCACCGAAGCGGCCACCATGTCTGCCAGGACATCAATGGCCATGGGAACATCGCGGTCTTGGACTTTGGCGTAGTAGCACGTGTGTTCTTTGGCTGTCAGGGCATTGTGTTCGCCGCCGACGCGGTCAAAGGCGATTGCGATATCGAGAGCGCTCCTGGTGGGAGTGCCCTTAAACAAGAGGTGCTCGAGGAAGTGGGTTGAGCCGAAGGCAATTTCGTCTTCATCTCTACTTCCCACTCCAACCCAGAATCCAACAGAAGTGCTCGCAGCGCCAGGCACCCTCTCTGTGAGAATGCGGAGCCCAGACGGATGAACCGTGCGCCTTAACTGCGCTCCACCACTAATTGTGGCGTCGAGAAAGGCAAGATCGAGGGGAAGAGTGATTGCGTGAGACACAGTCGCCCAGCCTAGCGAGCGCTCCCCTGACTAAACCTTGATATCCAACACAAAGGGGGCCAGCCCCATAAGGCTGACCCCCTCTGCTGAAGGGAGTACTTGACTAGGCCTTCTTGGCGGCCGCGACAGCGACCATTCCGAATCCAACCTTGTTCAGCACATCCGCAATCACGTAGATGATTGCGGCGATCGCGACCGCGGCGCTGACGTCAGCGCCGGAGATGGTCATGAATTCTTCAATTGCGGTGCCGATTGGGTAAATCGCCCAGCCCAGCAACACAAATCGACGCATGATCGTCACGGCGTTCTTCGCGAACTCGGGCATTCCAGAAACGTTGACCTGGAATACCTGCCACACGATGTACACCCAGGCCAGGCTGGAGACGATGAAGAAGAACCAGTTGCCCGCAGACAATGGCTCACCCACCTCACCCAGGTAACCGGTAACAATCATGATGATGTCGGCGATCACGATTCGGGACACAAATCCCTTGGTCGCTGCGCCAGCGATGGCGACGATCAAACCAAACTCAACCAAGAGCAGTGGTGTGGTCAACAGCCAGTCGATGTAACGGAAGGGCATCGTGGCCCCTACGTCTCCCATTGTTTGATCGAAGAAACCTACGAAGTCGGTCATGATCCAATACATCACTGCTGCGATAAATGTGATCAGGCCTGCGTAGGTAGCGGTCGTCCGATGCTCGGGCTTGATGTCGTTGCGCTCGAGAACGAAATACAACGTTCCCGCAGCCATTGCGACGAAGCCGAGCATAAAGAACGACTGAGTGATAACCATCAGATCCATGGTTCTCCCTTGAACTAGTTCTTTATTCCCGCCCGTCTCCAGACGGGAACGAGAGATGGTTCTCCCTAACACCCACTTTTCGCTGCGAAAAGTTCAGTGCATTTGGCACGCTACGCCCCCTACTCGGAATAGTCCATGTGAGTTTCTGGGGCGTTTCATGTGCAAATTATGTGAAAAGTCTGAACGTAAGAGCGGAGTGCCCAAAAAATAAGGCGGCGGGAACACCCGCCGCCTTACTTCGTGTGACTAGAAACTAGCCGTCTTCACCGTCTGCTGGTGCAGCAGCCTCGTCGACAACTGGGGACAGCGAGAGCTTTCCGCGGTCATCGATCTTGGTGATTTCCACCTGGATCTTCTGGCCAACGGAGAGAACGTCTTCGACGTCTTCCACTCGCTTACCACCGGCAAGCTTGCGCACCTCAGAGATGTGCAGCAAACCGTCCTTGCCAGGAACCAGCGAGACGAAGGCTCCGAAGGAGGCAATCTTCACAACAGTTCCGAGGTACTGCTCACCGATTTCTGGAACGACGGGGTTCGCAATCGCGTTCACACGCGCGCGAGCCTCGTCAGCGGTGGCCTGGTCGGTAGCACCGATGTAAACGGTTCCGTCATCTTCGATCGAGATCTGGGCACCAGTCTCGTCCTGGATGGCGTTAATCGTCTTACCCTTTGGACCAATGAGCTCGCCGATCTTGTCTTCAGGGATCTGAACACTGATCACGCGAGGAGCGGTAGGTGCCATCTCGTCGGGCTCGCTAATGGCGGAGTTCATCACGTCGAGGATGGTCATACGAGCATCCTTCGCCTGCTTGAGGGCATCAGCCAGAACGCTCGCGGGGATACCGTCAAGCTTTGTGTCGAGCTGAATAGCGGTGATGTAATCGCGGGTACCAGCGACCTTGAAGTCCATGTCACCGAGTGCGTCTTCTGCACCGAGGATGTCGGTGAGTGCGCGGAAGCGCATTTCACCATCAACCTGGTCAGAAATCAGACCCATTGCAATACCGGCAACTGGTGCGCGCAGTGGCACACCGGCGTTGAGCAACGACAGAGTCGATGCACACACCGAACCCATCGAGGTCGAACCGTTTGAGCCAAGAGCCTCGGATACCTGACGGATTGCGTAGGGGAAGTCTTCGCGGCTTGGCAGAACAGGCACGAGTGCGCGCTCTGCGAGGAAACCGTGTCCAATTTCACGTCGCTTCGGGGTACCCACGCGGCCGGTTTCACCAGTCGAGTAGGGCGGGAAGTTGTAGTGGTGCATGTAGCGCTTCGAGGTCACTGGGTTCAGCGAGTCAAGCTGCTGCTCCATCTTCAACATGTTCAAGGTGGTCACACCCAAAATTTGGGTCTCGCCACGCTGGAACAGTGCCGAGCCGTGTACGCGAGGAATAACCTCTACCTCGGCGTCGAGCCCACGAATTTGCTCTGGGGTACGACCGTCAATACGGATACCTTCGGTGAGCACGCGGTGGCGCATCACGCGCTTGGTGACCGACTTGTAGGCAGCAGAGACCATGCCGTTTGCCTCTTCAGGCAGCTCGCCTGATTCGACCTTGGCGGCAATTGCTTCCTTAACCGAAGCCTTCAAGGTGTCGTCAGCATTTTGACGCTCGATCTTGTCTGCGATTTGGTACACGGTAGCCAGTTCTTTCGCAGCGAGTGCGTCAACTGCCTGGTAGAGCTCGTCCGAGTAGTCAGCGAATACGGGGTAGTCCTGAACTTCCTTGGCGGCGGTCTTCGCCATCTTCTCTTGAGCTTCAACAAGCTGCTTCAAGAACGGCTTTGCAGCCTCCAGGCCCTCAGCAACGACGGACTCGTCTGGCTTGACGGCACCGGCCTGGATCAAGTCCCAGCTGGTGTCAGTTGCTTCTGCTTCCACCATCATGATGGCGACGTCTTCTGATCCGTCAGCGTTTTTCACAACGCGGCCAGCGACCATGATGTCGAAGACTGCGTCTGCGAGCTGGCTGTGCTTGGGGAATGCAACCCACTGGCCGTCAATCAAGGCCATGCGCACACCGGCGATTGGACCGCTGAAGGGCAGACCAGAAATCTGGGTCGATGCGCTTGCTGCGTTGATTGCCAGTGCGTCGTAGAACTCGTCTGGTGCAATCGAGAGCACAGTCACAACGATCTGAACCTCGTTACGCAGGCCATCCACGAAGGATGGTCGAAGTGGCCGGTCGATCAGACGGCAGACAAGAATGGCCTCGGTCGAGGGGCGACCCTCGCGACGGAAGAAGGAACCGGGAATCTTTCCGGCTGCGTATTGACGCTCTTCAACGTCAACAGTCAGCGGGAAGAAGTCGAATCCTTCACGGGGGCTCTTGCTCACGCTGGTAGCCGAGAGCAACATGGTCTCGTCGTCCAGGTAAGCAGCAACCGAACCCTGCGCTTGCTGCGCGAGACGGCCGGTTTCAAAACGAATAGTCCTGGTACCAAAGCGTCCGTTATCAAGGACCGCTTCGCTCCAAGTGATGTCGTCACCTTCCATAGGTGATTTCTCCTTAGTGCTTAGGCACAGCACCCACGCCACCAGACATACGTCTTGAAGGGGACCCACTTATAGGGAGTCTGGCCAACAGTAGAAGTGCACTGTGAGTCGTTCACAGTAGACCACCACCGGTGACCAGCTTCACTCCGCATACCGAGTAGATGGATGGATGTGCAGTTATGTCAGTGCACGAGTGCGCACTGCTGATAATGCTACCAGCAGAGAGGTAAAAACCCGGGTGGGTTATCGACGAAGGCCGAGGCGCTCGATCAGCGAACGGTAACGCTCGATGTCGATGCGCTGCAGGTAGCCAAGCAGGCGACGACGCTGACCAACCAGTAGAAGCAGTCCACGACGCGAGTGGTGGTCGTGCTTGTGGGTCTTCAGGTGCTCGGTGAGTTCGTTAATGCGGTGAGACATCAGAGCAATCTGGACCTCGGGTGAACCGGTGTCGCCGGGCTTGGTCTGGTACTGCTCGATGATGGTCTTCTTTTCTTCGGCGGTCATTGACATGTGTCGCCCCTGCTCTTTCTTTGTCTCGCTGCGCGGCGCGGCACCCTGATGGTGACGCTCTCTCTATCCGCGGCCGGTTTACGGCACAAGCGACAATGCTAGCAGGCAATTTGGGCGTTCTTTCCACCTAACCGAGCGCCCTTCTGCGAGTAACCTGGAGGAACGAACCTCACAAAGGACACGTCATGACAGATAGCCCCGTCACGCAGCTCACCGACGACGAAGCCTGGGAGCTTCTGGCCACACACGAAGTCGGACGCCTCGCGACCACAGCAGGCGGAGTACTCGACATCTTCCCGATTACCTACGTCGTGGACGGGCGCACGTTGGTGTTCCGCACCGCTCCAGGCACAAAACTTGTTGAGCTGACGATCAACGACCACGTGGTGTTTGAAATCGATTACTACGACGATGTTGAGGGCTACTCAGTCGTCCTCCACGGCACCGCCGAGCAGCTCGACTCGATGGGCGATGTGGATCAGGCGAAGCTATTGCCCCTGCCTTCGCTGTTTCCCACGGAGCGCCCCCGCTATGTTCGCATCCACCCCGACAGGGTCAGCGCGCGTAAATTCCGCCGCGAATAGACACGAATTCCGTTATCAAGCTGTAATCAGCCAAAGTATTGACCTTCTGGCCAATCGCGAGGACACTGACATCAAGTTACTCGCCGCTTAGTCGAGCCGGAGGCATCGCCCCGCTCCTAGGCGGCGAGGTTCATTTAGGCCTCGTTTTCACCAAGCTCTGGGGCCACAACTTGGGTCGTTGCGTCGAGTGCGCCGCTTAAACGGCCAGGCTGCAATACGCGATCTAACTCTGCTTCTTCCATCAACCCGGCGGCGAGGACAAGTTGTCTAATTGTTTTCCCGCTCGTGAGTGCTTCGTGGGCGAGGGCGGCTGATTGTTGGTAGCCAATGTAGGGAGTAAGCGCTGTCACTACGCCCACACTCGCCGACACCTGCTGGTGGAGGCGTTCGGTATTCGCGGTGATTCCTTCCACGCAATTAACTCTGAGGGTTCTACACGCTCTCTCCATCCACACCAGAGACTGTAGGAGCGACGAGGCAATCACGGGTTCAAAAGCGTTGAGCTGTAACTGGCCCGCCTCTGCTGCAGCAGTGACCGTCGCGTCCGAACCGATCACAGCGAAGGCAACCTGGTTCACTACTTCGGGAATCACTGGGTTCACCTTGCCGGGCATAATTGACGACCCCGCCTGCACGGCGGGAAGGTTAATCTCCCCCAAGCCCGCTTGAGGCCCGCTCGAGAGCAAGCGCAAGTCGTTGCAAATCTTCGAGAGCTTCGCGGCAGATCGTTTAAGAGCTCCGCTGAGAGTCATAAAGACTCCCGTATCGCTAGTGGCCTCAATCAGATCAGGTGCGGTGCGAATCTCAAGCTCTGTGATGTGCGCCAACTCAGACCGGACGATTTCCGCATAGCGCGGGTCTGCGGTAATCCCAGTTCCGATCGCTGTTGCACCTAGATTGACTTCGCACAGGAACGGAACGACTTCTATCAAGCGGTCGTAATCCTCAGCGAGTGTGGTGTGAAAGGCGTTGAATTCCTGGCCCAAAGTCATCGGAACGGCATCCTGGAGCTGAGTCCGCCCTACCTTTAGAACGCCATCGAATTCGTCTCCCTTTGCGTCAAACGCTTGGGCAAGTTGTTGATGCTCGGGAAGGAGCCTCTTAATTCCGAGCACCATCGCGAGCTTGATCGCGGTGGGGTACACATCGTTTGTGGATTGGGAACGATTGACATCATCGATTGGATGGAGGAATTGGTACTGCCCCTTCTCGTGGCCCAAGATTTCGAGGGCCCGATTGGCGATCACCTCGTTGGCGCACATATTGGTCGATGTGCCCGCCCCGCCTTGGATGGAGCCAATCACGAATTGATCATGGAGTGCACCATTGATGATTTCATCGCAGGCTTGCTCGATTGCGTCGGCCTTGTGGGTTTCGATGTCACCCAGGAGCCTGTTTGAGCGAACCGCCGCTTTTTTTACCCAGGCCAGCGCTGTGATCAAATCCGGGTAGTTCGAAATTGCCCGCCGAGTTATCGGGAAGTTGTGCAGTGCGCGGGCGGAATGGATACCCCAATAGGCATCCAGGGGAACCGGGAATTCACCTAACGAGTCGCGTTCAATGCGAGTAGCAACATTGAGTTGACCGGTGGGAGGCGAGCCCAGCTCATATTGGGGCGCTCCCCCGTCGTCAAGGTTTACTGCAGGGCCTGGGCCCGTCGTGTCAACCATCACACCACCATTTCTTGGTCGCCTGGCGCCTCAATGCTGTCAGGGTGCTCCCTGCAGTCTAAATTGGCACACTTGGCCTTAAGTGATTAATGAGGTTGCGATTCGACAACAGTCCTACACTGATGGCACTGGCTGAAAGGGCGGAACATGTCTGACCAAACCATCGAGTTCTACGGCGCCCCGTGGTGTGGCGACTGCGTTCGCGCCCAGGCCCTGCTCGAGCACTACGGTGTCGAGTTCAACTATCGGAACATCGACGAGAGCGATCAGGACAAGGCCAAAGCGATTGAGATCAGTGGCCTGCCGAAGATTCCCGTGTTGCTGTTTCCCGATGGCTCTTTCTTAAGCGAACCATCCAGCCCAATTCTGAGCGCCAAGCTCACCGAACTGGACATGATTTAGACCTACTGGCCTAAGTCGAACTCTTCTGCTGCGCGGCGGTCGTATTCGTTTCGCACCAAGTGGTAATCATCCCAATCTCGATCAGGGTTGATGCCGTCGGGGAACACTTCTGCGCGCAGTGCATCGAGCGACTCTAAATCCATTTCTACAGCGCGTGCGTATTCGTCGAGCTGTTCAACTCGGTAACGCAGCTGCTCGAGGCTTGCATCAAAAAGTTCCATTGGCGTCACCTTCTTCCCACTCCACACTGGCGACCCCATCGTCGTCGTCGATGCTGATCGTGGCCTGCTGAAAATGACCGTTTAGCGCTTGGGGTAACCACAGCATCGCATCTGCCCACATTCGCCCAAACGGAATCTCGTCAATGCTCCACCACTGCGGTTCTAACTCTTCGCTAGCCGCGGGTGTGCCGGAAAAATCTCTCACAATAAACGCCCGCGAGCGCTGTGACAGGTGGGGCCGGGTGAGGAAGGGATAGCTCATCTGGGCAATTGGAATTAATGCGTCTTGTTCAACAACGAGGCTCACCTCTTCAAAGAGCTCTCTCACCGCTGCCTGGCGATGGGACTCCCCTGCTTCGACTTTGCCTCCGGGCCCAACTATCCGCCCGATTCCTAACCCAGTTCGCTTTTCGCCCAAGAGAACTTCCAGGCGCCCGTGAGTTTCCCGGATGGGGTAGACCACAACAACGTCGAACACCTCTCCAGGCTAACAATGGCCAATCTCGCCCGAGCTCGCTACTGTGGTGTCGGGTTACAGGGAGGTAATCGTGAGTGAGCAACCAGGAGTGCGGCGGATCACGCTGGGCGTCGTCTCACTGGTGGCCGCTGCTGCGTTAGCGGCTGGTCTTGCCACTCAAATTTCAGACCAAATCATCCACGGCGCCTTCGTTCCCGCCGAATACTTCAGCTACTTCACGATCCAAACCTCACTGGCCAACTTGGTGGCTTTGATTGCGAGCGGACTTTTTGCCCTTCAATCGGCAAGAGACACGAGGACTCTGGCTCTGGTACGCCAATCACTCTTTGCCTATGCAATCGTCACGGGGCTTGTCTATAACTTGCTGCTTCGAGGGCTCCCGGAAGAACCCGGCGCATTTGTCTCCGAATTCACCTTCCCCAACGAGATCATGCACGTGGTGATGCCGATCTACTTCGCCGTGGAATGGTTGATTAACCCGTATCGCCCGAAGCTGCCCAACTGGTCAATTCTTGTGGGGGTTGTCTATCCCGTCCTGTGGGCAATCGGAGCTCTCGTACGAGGCCATTTTGCAGGCTGGTACCCCTACGACTTCCTCGACCCGGCAGGCCCCACGGGTTGGGCTGGAGTGTGGCTCCACATTGGAGCCATTGCGGCATTGATTATCGCGTTGATGAGTGTCGCCCTCACCTCAAACAGGCTCTGGGCGAGATTGCAACGAGGCTAGGCCTCGCTGTTCGGGTTTCTGGCCTCGAGCGCTGAAATAAGCAAGTTGCCCAGTGCAACTTCTTGCATGGTGCCCTCGATAGCCGTTGCTTCCTCATCGCCATCGAGCGCTCGCAGGGCAAGACCTGATTTCTGATCGATGAGCTCGGCGATACGTTGGTCGATAGTTTGTGCCGCGAGGATGCGCCACGCAGTAACTGGCATTTCCTGACCGATGCGGTGAACACGATCGATTGCTTGGGTTTGCTCGGCGCTTGTCCAGCTGAGCTCTGCCAACACAACGTTTGACGCAGCCTGCAAGTTCACGCCGACCCCTGCCGCAGTAAGAGAACAGACGATGACGCCCACGTCTGGATCATTGGTGAACTTGTCGATTGCGTCTTGGCGCGCTTGAGCGCTCTGGTCGCCTCGAATCTGGGTGGGCTGGAAGCCCTTCTCGACGAAGTGCGCGTAAGCAGCATCGAGAACATCGATGTGCTTAGCGAAGAACACAACTTTGCCGACATTTCGAGCAAGCTGCGCGGTGTAGTCGGCAGCCATGAGGGCCTTTGCGGTACCAATACGGCGCACCAGGGAGAACACGTTTTCACCCGTGTTGTCCTGCTTCGACTCTTCAATTTCAGAGTGGCACACCAAACGCACCAAATCATCGTCAATTCCGTCAACCGGTGTGCCCCTCGCGGCGATGACGCGGTCGTAGCGGGCGAGCAGACGCTGGATGAGGGCTTGCTCAGCCTCCCTGATCGAGAGGGTCGCCTGATCGTCGAGCTCGACGGGAATGTCGGCAATACGACGGGCAGGAATATCACTCGCGACGTCTTCTTTGCGGCGGCGAACAATTCCCATCGAAATCACTTGTCGCCTTGCCTCGGCAAAGAAGCCAGGATCAACGGGGGTAAGTCCCGTCGCTTCAAGCTTCGCCATCAACTGACCCTGCGGCTTCTTGTCGTCAATCCAGCCCAAGAATTCCCAAATCATGCGGAAGTCTTCAATCTGATTAATCAACGGCGTACCCGTGAGAGCAATCAACAGCGGGTGCATCAAACGAGCACGAATGGTCTTTGCCACCGCCTGGACGTTCTTTGAACGCTGGGAGTCGCGGTTCTTGATGAAGTGGGCTTCGTCCACCACCATGCCGCGGAAATCAAACTTCGAGAGCCAGCCAACGTGACGATCAAGAATGTCGTAGTTCACAATAAACACGTCGCTGAACGCATCAATGTCGCTTCCATCACCGTGAACAACCGTTGCCCTGCGACTCGGGATCCACTTCGCAACCTCGCGCGCCCAGTTCATCTTGACGACGTTGGGAACAACAACCAGCAGCGGGAATGCTTCGGCCACATCTGCTGCCATCAGCGCCTGCGCGGTCTTACCCAGACCAGGCTCATCGGCGAGCAAGAAGGTGCGGTGGCCGTGCTTGACTGATTCGACGAACTTCGCCTGGTGGTGCATTAACTCGATACCACCGGGGGTGGCGTGAGAGTTGGTTTCCGGAAGTTCCATCGACGCTGCTCCTCCTCCAGCGCCTTGTTCAAAGGCGCGGAAGAGTGGGTCGATGAGCTCCCAGTTGGTCAAGAGTCCCTCAACTTTGCCACTGGGTTTGCCATAGGCGGCAAAATCTGGGGCCATGAAGGGGTTTGCCAGCTGCGCCTGCCGAACAGACTGAGGAACAACCTGTTTGGCCTGCTCGGCAGTCTGCTGTGGCTTCGAATCAGCGATGATCAAATCTTCTGGAGCGAGCTCCGCACCGCTTGCGAGCAAGAAGTCTCGGCGCAAACGCTTCGCAGAGTCAGACACCTTCGCCTCGGGGGCGAGCAGTGCAATCAAGCTGGTGTCGCGGGCGGCAGTCTTCGCCATGATCGCGGCCAAACCGTCTAAGCGCTTGAGCACCTCGGCGCGCTCAGCCTGGCTCACCGACTGGTCGGCCTTCACGCGGGCGCTTTCTTCACGCACCAACAGAGCAGATACCTGGAACTTCACACGGTTTTGTGCGTTTACTTTGCCACGGGACGCCTGATTTTCAACCTCACGCACGGCCCGGGCGAGGATTGGGATAATGCCGTCGTCATCGAGCGGGCGGCGCCTTTGGCGCGACTTCCCGTTTCCGCGAGACGCGGTCTTGGTGGGGCCTTGCTGGGCCATCTATCTCCTTGGCTTACTGCGAGAGAACCACAACACGAGCACACAACCCGAGTGAGTGTGGAACTGATTTCCGGTCAGACCTGGCAAGACACCAGTGACTGGATTGGTCTCAGTCTAGCGAATGTCACGCCTGCTGGTGACACAGCATGGTTTTTTGGGCAGTGAGCATCCAGCTGCACTGCGTAGCATCAATCGCGTGGATGTCGCGCCGGTAATCAATTGGTATCAGGCCAATAAGCGCGAGCTTCCCTGGCGAGAGCCCGGAGTCTCACCGTGGGCGATCTTGGTTAGCGAAATTATGCTCCAGCAAACTCCGGTGTCCCGGGTAGTGCCGGTCTGGACAGCATGGATGAAGCGCTGGCCCACGCCCCACCATCTCGCCGAAGCCTCTCTGGGTGAAGTGCTCCAGCACTGGAATCGGATGGGATATCCGAGGCGGGCGAAAAACCTCCACAACTGTGCGATCGCGATTGTGAGCGAGTTCGACGGCGAAGTGCCCACGGGCCTCGATGGCCTGTTGAGTTTGCCGGGAGTGGGCGATTACACCGCACGCGCCGTGGCGACTTTCGCCTTTGGTGACCCGCACCCGGTGGTGGACACCAACGTCAAACGTGTAATTGCCCGTGCACTCCACGGCGATGCCGCGGCGGGACACTGGTCAATCAAAGTCGGCTTGTCGCGAGTTGATGAGGCAATTGATCGCCCCATTTCCGACGAAGACTATTGCCGCGGCCAACAGGCACTCATGGAGCTTGGCGCATTGGTCTGCACGGCCAAAGCCCCCTCCTGCGAAGCATGTCCGCTAAAGGCGACCTGCACGTGGCGATTGGCAGGCTTCCCCATTGATGAGGCGGTATTGCCGCGTAGCCAAGCCCGATATGAGGGCTCTGACCGACAAGTCCGTGGGCTCATCCTCGCGCTGCTGCGCGACGAGCCCACCACGCATGGTCTCGACCGTTTGGAACAGCTCTGGCCAAAGACCCCTCAACTGCGAAAGGCTGTTGCCACGCTGGTTGCAGACGGCCTCATCCAAGAGTCCGACAGCGCGGATGGCCCGGTATATGGGCTTAGTTGGAGCGAGCCTTATCCCGGCGAATAATTTCGCGCATTCCCTCGATGGCAACGGGCAATACGCCCTCCACCTTCGACGCTTCCCATTCCTCAGCGCTCATGGGCGACTGGTCAGGGTGTCCCATAATCATCATGATTCCCGTAGTGCGCACACGCAGCACTTGAGAGACGATGTAGAGACCAGCGGCTTCCATTTCTGAACAGATTGCCCCGCCGCCCATCCAGGCATCCCAGCGCTCTTTGAGGCGCTTCGCCACGGGCATACGCTCTGGAGAGTGTTGGCCGTAGAACGAATCCTTTGATTGGCTCACACCGATGTGCACGGTCTTTCCGGACTTCTTGGCGGCGTCCCACAGGGCGTTAGTGATTTCGAAGTCAGCAACGGCAGGAAATTCCATTGGCAGATAGTGGCTGGTAGTGCCCTCATCTCGAATGGCGGCAGAAATCACACCCAGATCACCCGGCTTGATGTGCTCTTGCATCGAACCCGAGGTTCCCACGCGCATGAAAGTGTCGGCGCCAATCTTGACCAACTCCTCCAAGGCAATCACTGCTGACGGGCAGCCGATTCCGGTGGAGACCACCGCGACTTTCTCGCCATCGAGGTAGCCCGTCCAGGTTTCGTATTCACGGTGCCTAGTCACAAAGGCTGGCTCGTCGAAGTACTGGGCGATCATTTCGCATCTGCCGGGATCCCCCGGCAAAAAGACGTAGCGGCCCACATCTCCTGGTGCTAATTCGATGTGATATTCCCGATTGTCGTCACGCTTCATTGACATGCGACTACCTCCTTGTAGCTAGGCTTCTTCGTCTTCTCGATACGGATGTTCGTCGCCCGCATAGTGGGCGCCTTGGGATTGTGTCTTGAGGTGCTCATCTCGTGCTTTTGCCTCACCAAGTAGGCGTTCGATTTCTCCTGCGGTTTCAGGCAGGGCATCGGGCACAAATTCGAGCGTGGGCGTCAATCGAATGCGCAAGTGTCGCCCCACCTCGGTGCGCAGCATTCCTGTCGCACGCTTGAGAGCCTGGAAACTGAGATCCCGCTCCTCATCCGTGCCCAACACGGTGAAAAACACGGTGGCGTGCTGCAAATCACCGCTGACTCGCACATCAGTAAGGGTCACATAGCCCAAATCGGGGTCGCGAAGACCCTTCTGCAGCCTCTCTGCGAGGATGCGCTTGATTTGGTCGGCTAGTTTCCTAGCCCGCGGGCTATCAGACACGCACCTTTTCTTTCATCTCGATGGTCTCGATTTCATCGCCCAGCTCAAGATCCTTGATCTTTCCAAGGCCGATACCGCACTCGAAGTCGGTACGGACTTCGGTGACGTCGTCCTTGAAGCGGCGGAGTGATTCGATGGCCAAGCCATCGGCAATCACGACACCATCGCGGATGATGCGCGCTTTGGCGTTTCTGGTGATGGTTCCCGAGCGGACGATACATCCGGCAATGGTTCCTGCCTTCGACGACTTGAAGATCTCGCGGACTTCTGCCACACCAGATTGAACCTCTTCGAATTCTGGCTTGAGCATGCCCTTGAGCGAGTTCTCGATTTCTTCCAACGCGTTGTAAATCACCGAGTAGAAACGGATGTCAACGCCTTCGCGCTGCGCACGCTCGCGGGCCTTGGTGTCCGGACGGACGTTAAAGCCCAAGATGATGGCGTTGTCGATCGTGGCAAGGTTCACATCCGACTCAGTAATCGCACCCACACCGCGGTGAATGATGCGCAACTGAACGGTTTCGTCGACCTCGATCTTCAGAAGCGACTCTTCAAGCGCTTCTACGGCACCGGCCACGTCACCCTTCAAAATCAGGTTCAGCGACTCGATCTTGCCGTCTTCCAGAGCCCTGGTGAAGTCTTCTAGGCTGATGCGCTTGCGGGCCTTGGCCAGCTGAGCGTTACGCTCGGCAGCCTCACGCTTTTCAGCGATCTGGCGCGCGGT
>Ga0181556_1001229_pt1 | contig 26204 bp, 27 predicted proteins | sample 011ome_14_FD_148651 | JGI IMG/M metagenome (GOLD analysis project Ga0181556, IMG submission 148651) | Coastal salt marsh microbial communities from the Groves Creek Marsh, Skidaway Island, Georgia - 011505AT metaG (spades assembly) | ecosystem: Environmental > Aquatic > Marine > Intertidal zone...
CCATCTCGGGGTCTGGCTCGAAAGGCTTGGGATGGTGGAACAGCAGCTTCCACCCCGCCAAGATCGGTCGGAACGACAAAGGGAACGGAAGTTCGTTTTCCTTGCGCAGTGCCGACACCGGAGGCTCGCTCATCAAGAAGGCGTAAAGCGCCCGCATATCCTCGTCGGTCATCGACGCGAAATGGTCATACGGGAAGGCGGGGTAGAGATGATTTCCCGCCCGGTCGATCCCTTCGCGCATCGCTCGATCAAAGGCTGCGAAAGACCAGGTTCCGATACCAGTTTCAGGATCAGGAGTGATATTGGTCGAATACACGGTGCCGAACGGCGTTGGCAGAGCGAAACCGCCCGAAAGGCCCTGCACGCCGGTAGGGGTATGGCACGATGAACAATCGCCCAACAACGCTAGGTTCTCGCCCTGCTCGACAAGATCACTGTCAAAATCCGCCTGTGAAATCGGCGGTATTTCACTTGGAAAAACATTCGCCACGCTCAATCCGACAACCGCAACCGCAATTGCAGAAACCCCCGTCAGGATATGCCATCTCTTCATGTTGTGCCCTTCTTGCGCAGTCGCTTTATTTCACTTCAGATTCATCTTCGCACGCCCGGTGCCTCGATCAGCAACCCCTGCCCCCGGACCACCAAATAGGCCTCAAGCGCGAGGAACTCGTCGGATCCGTATTCATAGGGTTCAGATCGAATTGACTCCATGCACCAGACGAACATCCTCTGACGGGATCCGACGTCAGTCCAGGTTAGCCTGTAGATCGGGAATGCATTGATCTGACCCTGACTGATCGTATCCCCGCGCAGCTTTTCGCCCCAATGTTGTTCGTGGCAGTTCTGGCATGACAAGTTTAGCTGACCCCGCCGAGTTTGGAATATTTCTTTGCCCTTCTCGGCCAGGGAAACCGCCTGGGGATTAGAGTCGATCTCCATAGGCATCCCTCTCGATTGGTATCCAATCAGAGCGGTAAGCGCCAAGAGATCGTCAGATTCATATTCGAGTGGTTTGCCTCGCAATCGTCCGGCGATTTCGGCGTTGATCTTCATTTCCAAACTGACAACCCGACCCAAATCTGCGTCATAGGCTGGGTAGCGGGCTGCGACCCCTGCCATGTCAGCTGCAATGTCGGTGTGACAGGATTGGCAAGTCTCGCTCGCGGCTCCAAGCGGGCGACTCCAAAGCGCAGACCCTTCGTCCAGAAGGAATATCCCGGGATTGAGAAAGTCGTCATCCTGAAGCTCGCGGGTTGAAGGCTCCATGAATTCATATCCGGATATCGCCGCCGACTGTGCAAAGGCCGCAGCACCAATCAACGTTACATAGAGTGCTAGGACGAGCGCTCTCATGGCTCGCTCCTCAACGTCATCAGATAGGCAACTACATCCTCAACATCCTGCGCATCGTAGATCGTTTTCGATCGCCATTCCTCTGCGACCCGAAAGAGCCCTTCTGTCGAGAAATAGGGCGGCATGATCGTTTCGGGAGAGACAACCCGAGCGTCGACTATCCGTTGACGCAACTCTTCGGGCGAATAGTTGTCGGCCACGCCGTCCAACAGTGGTCCGAGGACGCCTTGATCACGGTCAGACAAGCCCGACACACTATGACAGATTAGACACGTTGCTTTGGAGCCGTCGCGAAAGACCTCAAGGCCCCGCACTGGATCGCCTGGAACGTCAGTTAATGGACCGGGCAAGGAAGGAGGCGGGTCGCCCGAAGCGAAAGCTGCCATTCCAAACCAAAGGAACAGTTGAAGAATTGTGACTCTTGCTGACACCGATACCTAGCCGAACAAGAATGACGTCAGATTTTTGTACCAACTCTGTGCATGGTTGGCCTCGGCTTCTCGAACGCTCAAAGGTGCCCCAGTCGGGCTGGTGCCACCTGTTCCTGCAACAGACTTGAGCCGGCCCTCTTCATTGATCCGATACACCCCCGCGACAGAGATACCGTAATTCGTCGAAACAAAGCTGTAGCAGGTATTCAACAAGACCCCGCGATCGGGCGTCTGCCCCGATAGCAGAGCGGCAACAACATGGGCGCATACGCCACCCTGGACCGATGCGGAAAATCCGCTCTTCGGCATATCGCCTACGATAGCAGCATCACCAATCACATGGACACCCGGAGCCTCGACGGATTCAAATGTGAACTGATCAATTGAACACCACTCTCCGCCACCGCCTAGTCCGGCCTCTAGAACGAAGTCGGGCGCGCGCTGTGGCGGTATGATATTCACGACATCGCCTTCAAAGTTCTCGAACGCGGTCGCTATTGTCATAGCGCCGGGGTCAACCCCCAAAACCCCGCCGTTGTCGGCAAATGGGACGTGAGTAATCATTCCGGGGTAAAGACTTTTCCAAGCCTCCGTGAAGAGCGCCTGCTTGGAGAACGTGTCCTTTCCATCGATGATGATGATTTTGGCCGTGGGGTTGTTCTTCTTGAGATAGTGGGCCATCAGACTGGCCCGCTCGTACGGCCCCGGCGGGCACCGGTAAGGATTGTTGGGGACAGACATAAGGACCGTTCCACCTTGCCGCATTGCCGCAAGCTGATCGCGCAATAGCAAGGTTTGCTGCCCGGCTTTCCAAGCGTGCGGCATCGCTGTGGACGCAGCCTCACTGTAGCCAGGGACGTCTCCGTATTTCAAGGACACGCCTGGTGAAAGGATTGCCCGATCATAGGTTAGCGTCTGACCATCCTCGAGCGTCAAGGATTTGCCTATGGGATCCAGCGCAATAACCCGGCCGACGATGACATCAACGCCGCTTGCAGCGATGTTATCATAGCCAAATGTTATACTCTCCAATGGGCGCTCGGACGCGATAACCAGATTGGAAAAAGGACATGTGCTGAATTCCTTAACATCGGTGATCAAGGTCACTCGAATTTCCGGACTGATCCGGCGAAGGGTTCTGGCCGCCGCGGCCCCGCCAAAGCCACCCCCAACGATAACGACATGCGCCCCTTCCGACGCACGAGCCGAGGCCGCAAGAAATGGGCTAGTTACCAACGACGACGATAGTGCGAGGGCTTCGCGGCGGCTAATCTTTGACATCACTCAGCAGCCCCCATCCCCGAAATATACGCCGCAAGTAGCTCGAGCTCTTCGCTCGACATACCCGCCAAAAACCTGTGCATGATCGTTGCCGAGGTGTCACCGGCTGCAAACGATAGCATGAGGGCCAATAGTTCTTGGCTATCGCGACCGTTGATCGTCGGGATTGAGGTGTCGCTCCCGGTTAGACCGTGGCACACAGAACACGACACCATCGTCACATCTTCGCTGCCGGCCAGAGCGGGCCCAACCAGTGCAACAACGACGACCGTTGAGAATTGGAGTCTTTCAAACATTGACGCGACACCATTGCGGCTTATTCAATAAATACAGGCTCGCACGGATCACCATAAGCGTTTTCGATCTTCGTTATGGGATTTTTGAATAGTGTCAGCGGGTATGTATTTTGGTAAGTCTCAACGCCTTGAGGCAAACGTCTTGCAAAGGCCCCTTGATGGATATTGGTCGAAGATTTCTTGAAGACAGAAAGCCAACGCCTGCGGCCGAATTGGGACGGCGATGGTTCTTGTCGTTGGCAGGATCGGCCGCCTTGGTCGGGCTACCAAACATGGCCGTGGCAGGCGACGAAGATGTCACGCTTGCGATCTTCAAAGATTTTGGCCGGTTGGACATTCCCTTCGGTCAGGTCGAGATCGAGATGCCGGATTTCTCCGATTCCGGAAAATCGGTACCGTTGTCCGTCAATGTGCCGTGCACGATGACTGGCCTCGATTATCCCGAAACGGTTGCTGTCTATGCTGCCCGCAATCCGCGGCCGCGCATTGCACGGGCGCATTTTACTCCGCTCTGCGCCCAACCTAAGTTCTCAACGCGGGTGCGAATAGATTCCTATCAGGACGTCACAATAGTTGTCAGGATGGCGTCAGGCGAGATTTTCAAAGGAGTCCGCAAAGTCGATGTCACCTACGGCGCCTGCGAAGAAGCTATAGCCAACGATCAATTCCCTCCCGGCTGGTCTCCCCGCATCCGGATTGCCGCTCCGGAAACCGTCGCTGCGGGCGAATTCGCCAATATACGCACGATTATCGGCCACCCGATGGAGACGGGCTTCCGGCACAATGCCCAAGGTTTGATTGTACCTGTTCGGATCGCCGAAAGGTTTCGATGCTTTGCAAACGACGAATTGGCTTTCTCGGTCAAACTCGAGCCGGCAATTTCGGCAAATCCCTATTTCGAATTCTTCCTGAAGGTAGAGAAGGATACAGACCTATACTTCGAATGGGTCGATACAACCGGTGATATCTATCAAGAGCAGGCGTTCATCAAAGCGGGCTAGGAACACCCGTCATTTGCCCCCATCTGGCGGGGCATCCTATCGCAAGGAGTAACATGTCATGAAGAAGATGGGCATTTGGGCGATCGCGATGCTGCCGATGGCCGTCGTTGCGGGTAACCCGGAAGATATGAAGACACTGAAGAACACTCAGGTCTGCGAAAATTGCGATTTCGCCGGATCCGACCTGCGATGGGCCAATGTCTATGCCGCCGAGCTAGGCGGAGCTCCCAATCTTGTCGGGGCCGTCATGAACGGATCGAATTTTGTGGGGGCCAACTTCTACGGCGCAAATCTTGAAGCGGCTCAATTTGTCGGCGCTGATTTGACAGATGCAGACCTACGCTGGACCTCGTTGCTGGGCGCTAATTTCACTGGCGCCAACATGACCGGCGCCAAATTGGACGGGGCAATTTTCTGCCAAACCGGTATGCCAGACGGTTCAGTGAACGACGCAAATTGCCAGTAGGGCCAAAGCTCTTCAGCAGCCGCGCGCCTAAATCATTTACGAAAAAAAGAGAGGCGCCTATTAGATGTTCTGGATCATGGTCGCTGTCACGTCCTATGCGTCAGGAGAAATTGTTGTAGGGCCGGGAACCGATTTGAGGAATTTCCCAACGAGGGACGCCTGCGAAAGCGCGCTGGTGGGTGAAAAAGATTTCGGATTCACCACCAATTGGGAGATCCACGACTCCGGACAAGGCCTGCAACTGCGCTACGAACAAGAGACAGTCATCTCGGTCGTCGCCTGCGTACCCGTCTATCCTTGAATGCCCTGCCTGCCGGCACCAGTTAGAGCTCGGAGATCCCGAGCTGAGCGGCGACGGGCAACTTTGAGCCAGTCTCAGCGTGCCGCCAAACACGCGAACCTATGCGGAAACAAGAAAGGCCCACAAAGCAATTGAGGCTCACTCTGTTCTTGCCCCGGACAAAGCCATATATGCGTCGGTTTCTATGAGAGACTCGTTCTTTTGGGCCTCGTCAAATGGGGTCTTGCCATCAGAATTCTGAATAGCTCCATCTGCTCCCGCTGCAAGCAAGGACATGGTTATTTCTGGATTTGGATTAAACCCGGCCGCCTCGTGGAGGGGCGTGGACCCACGCTTGTTGGCTGCATTTACGTTTGCGCCAGCTGTCAGTAGCGCCGCGATCACTTCCGGATTCTCGCTGAACCGGGCCGCCCAGTGCAAAGGTGTCGATCCTTCATCATCCCGGTCAGTCGCAGAGAAGCCCATCACAAAGCCCATATCCTGAACACAGTCTGAAATTGAGGACCTCGTTGCTTCTCTCCAGAATTCGGCTTTGATTTGATCGTCTGGGTTATTCCAGTCCGCGCAGCTGAAGCTGAACGCCAGTACAGGCGAGGCAATGCTGCCTCCCAAGAAAATGGCGAATGCAGTCAGAAAATATCTCATCGGTAGCCCCCTGAAAACCATGCCTACTTCATGGAGGTCGTGTCTGATGTTAGTGCGTCTTGGACGACCGGTCTATCGGGGCGACGGTTTTGAGAACGCTACTGCTATCCATTGCACGAGAACCACATCAAGACCTTCACGTCCGTTCTCGCCCTGTCGCGGCGATCACTAAAGCCCAAGCTCGGTCAAACGTTTCCTCTGGCGATCGGCGATAGCGTCAATCTCGGCTTTTGCCGCAGCGGACAGGCTTGGCCCGGGTTTGCGCAGCGTAGAATGTGCGATAAGGCCTTGGCGTGCCAAAGTATATTTCCGGATAGCCAAACCCAGCCCAGGCTGCGATTCATATCTCATCATCGGAAGATAGGCGTCGAAGATGTCACGGGCCCGGTCGAGCTCCCCATCCCCGATCGCGTCCAACACCTGGCGCATCATCTCGGGATACCCAAATCCCGTCATCGCGCCGTCTGCACCCCGCAACATTTCCTCAAGCAAGAACATGCCGCCGTTCCCGCAAAGTATTGAGATCCGACGCGCCCCGGTGTCAGAGGCTTTGCGCAGGGCGGAAATTTTTTCCAACCCTGGCCAGTCTTCGTGTTTAAGCATGACGCAGGTCGGGCAGTCTTCGACAATCTGGAGAATTACCGAGGGCGAGATCTGCACGCCGGTTACAAGCGGAAAATCCTGCAAAACGAAGGGGATCTGCCCAAGCGCATCAGCAGTATTATGGTAATAGCTGATGATTTGCGCGTCGGTCTGCAAACCCTTTGCCGGGGCAACCATCACGCCGCAGGCACCGGCGTCCATAGCCGCATTGCCAAGCGCGGTCATCGCCGCAAACCCCGGCGCCGAGACACCAACAATAACCGGGACACGGCACCGCGAGGTTACTCTACGAACCACCGCCTCGGATTCCTCGGCCGTCAGTTTTGCAGCCTCGCCCATCATGCCTAGGATTGTCAGGCCGTTGGCTCCCCTTTCGACATAACCATCAACCATCCGGTCGATACTTTCGAAATCCAGAGCGCCATCAGGCAGAAACGGGGTCGCAGCGATTGTAAAGACGCCGTGTGCGGTTTCGTCTAGCATAGTCACGTCATTGAACTCTGTGAGAAAGGTTTAGTTTAATCTGCCCCAATGCCATGCTTACAGCGGCTTGGGATGGTTCGACCACCGGTAGATCGGTCGCTTGCTGCAAGGGCTCTCGGTAACGGGCCATTCCCGCACAGCCCATGATCAGCACATTTGCCCCATCATCGTCACGCAGCTTTTTCCCGGTCGCGATCATCGCATTGAGGCTTCGCTCTGAATCGGCAAGTTCTGCAACGCCCAGTCCGAGCGCTCGATCACCTGCCAAACGGTCAATCACACCCATCGCGCCGAAAGCCCTGAGGTGACGGGGGATTGATTTCTGCAAAATCGCGATCACGCCGAAACGCTGTCCTAGCGTTAGGGCCGTCATCACTGCCGCCTCTTGGATACCAACGACCGGTAGCCTGGTCTGGTCGCGCAAAGCATAGAGGCCAGGGTCACCAAAGCAGGCGATGACATATCCAGCCGCGTCCTGTTGAGCGGCGGCAAGTTCAAGCATCGGGCCTATAGTCAGGTCAGCCTGGCGCTGGCTTTCGATGCCTGGCGGACCTTTCGCCAAGGTCAGACAGCGGATCGGTATGCCAAAGCTGCGCAATGGTTCGATTGCGGCGTCGATGCCTTGGGTGACCGACTGGGAAGAATTGGGGTTGATGACGATGAGTGATTTCATGCACCCGGCCTCGTAGCTGACTGAATCTCGATCTGATAGCCCTCGGGATCCCTGAACACGAAGGCCCGTATGCCGATTTCATCATTGACGAAGAGATCCGACAGTTTCGCAAGACCTGCCGCTCTCGCATAGCCATACCAGCCGTCCACATCCGGCACGCGGATGCACAATTGCACCGGCTTGACCGCCGCCCATTTGTTCATGCCTCTGGCTTCATCTACCAGCCCCACATGAGCACCTGTGCAAATCCGATAGATCTTGCACCAACCCTGGTCGATCGCGAGTGGCAGGCCCAAAACATCCTCGTAAAACCGCATCGCCGCCGGCAAATCGCGGTAGTAAAAAAATGTGATGGCCATCTGATTGGCGTCGAGAGGTCTGTTCATGTGGGTGTCGCCTGATTAACCGTTCCTCTTGGTCGCGCCGCCAAAACCGGTCGGTCTATCCACTGGCCGCATCCGGGAGAGCCCAAAAATGCGCCGTCTTTGACAAGCGTCTTGCCGCGCAACAAGACCTGCTCAGGCCATCCCTTTACGGTGTAACCCTCCCAAGGATTATAGCCGACATTGTCGTGAAGATCGTTAGCGCCATAGGTCACTGTCTTGTCCGGATCCCAAATGACAAGATCTGCATCCATACCCTCGGCAATCTGCCCCTTACGTTCAAGTCCGTAGAGCCTCGCGGGCGCTTGAGCGGTCAATTCGGCAAACAGCTCGGGCTCTCTGTTTTTCGAGACCAAAGCGTCGAACATTAGGGGCAGACGTGTCTCCAGCCCCGGTAACCCGTTGGCGATCTGATGAAATCCAGCGGCCATCCCCGCTGCAAGCTTACCCGTTTCGTCGAAGCGATAAGGGGCATGATCCGAGGAAACCAAACTGAGCGTGCCCTCGCGCAGGGCTTGCCACAAGGCGACTTGATCCGACTCCAGGCGTTGCGGCGGGGAGCACATCCATTTCGCCCCTTCCAGTCCCGGCCTATCCAAGACACTTTCCGTCATGAAGAGGTAGTGCGGGCAGGTCTCGGCCAAGACCGGCGCCCCGCGCCTCTGCGCACACCGAACCGCCTCCGCGCCCTCGCGGGTCGAAACGTGAAACAACATCACGGGTTGATCTAGATATTCGGCAAAACGACAAACCCGCTCGATTGCTTCGATCTCGGCCATTCTGGGCCGAGATCTTGCATGATCGAGCGGCGCGGTCTGGCCGGCCGCGATCAACACTTCCTTCTTCTGTGTGATGATCGCGTCGTTTTCGGCATGAACGCAGACCAATGCGCCCGCCACACGGGCCAGGCGAAGAATCTTCAATATCTCGCTGTCGTCGAGTCGAATGTTGTAGGTCGTAAACACTTTCAAAGACCGATGGCCCGCAGCGATGATATCGCCGAGGTCACGCTCGAATTCAGGAACCGACAAGTCCGTCAGAGTCAGGTGAAAAGCATAGTCGATCATCGCTCCGCGCGCAGCGCGGGCTGAATAATCGGCCACCGTGCCAGTCAGGGCCTGCCCGTGCGCCTGCGCAGCAAAGGAAATGACCGTGGTCGTCCCACCCATCGCAGCCGATCTAGTTGCCGTTTCGAACGTATCGGCGTTCCACTGGCCCATGCCTGACATCTGTTCGATATGCGCGTGTGGATCGACACCCCCCGGCATCACAAATCGCCCTTTGGCGGAAATATGGGCCCTTACAGACTCAATCGGCTTCCCGACCGAGACGATGACGCCATCGACAATACCAAGGTCACCCTCGATTACCCCTTCAGGAGTTACCAGAAAACCACCCTGAATCGCAGTCTCAATCCCTTGGGACATCATTCCCCACCAGTTGCCAATGCCATTCGGGCAAGAATGCACGGAAACCCCGGGGCTGCCTAGAGCATCCGGCTTGACCGGTTAGGAGGATACTAAGCGATACTGTTAGAGCAATCAGCCCGAATGCCCCTTCCCGCCCCGTCCTCTCCTGTCTGGACATATGATACTTATCTTTGAGGAGAATGTGAGTGTCAGACAAATTCGACCTCGTCTCTACAAGGGCAGGATGGCTGCACCTTATGCTTCGCCGAGCTGACGCAGCTCGGAGAGAGCGGCAGCGCGGCTCCACTTGAAATTTGCCCTCGAGTAGAGGCTCCGTTCCGATTTGAAATGGCTTGAGACAGATGCGTGGACGGAAGCAAACTTCTGGAGAGTTCGGATGCGCCTGAAGCAGAGCATCGCTAGCTCTCGCCTTCGAAATGGCAGTTGCGAATTCTCGACCCGCTCGCCGGTCTCTCGCCCCGCATTCAGAAGGTCATCATCGACGGCACCCAGCCGGTCGATCTCACGCTCGAGCGTTTGATCCGCATGACCCTGCCGCTTGCTTGGGACGCGCAAGAGAAGCTCCTGGGAATCAAGCACTGATCGCCATTCCCTGTTCTCGCGAGAAGCTTCCCTGTTCGGGCAAAAGCTTTCCCTGATACCTTCCCAAGATTCCCTGTTCCGATGCGCAGGGAAATCTCCGGCAACCTATTGGCAACGCTGCGGAAATCTCGCCGAATTTGCCCGGGAATCCACCAAACTCGCTGAAATTCCCTGTAATTTCCCGATTATCAGGGAAAATGCCGAAAAACGGACCGGCCAATCGGGCCAACTGAGACGCGTGACGGAAAAGTGCCCGATAGGCTCGGCACGGTCCGTCTCCGCGACAGACCCCACCCCGCAACCTGCGGGAATGACGCGAGAAATTTGCGGGAAATCCGACACGCCAACAGAGACGGGGGTCGGTGGCGGTGGTGTCAGACAAATTCGAACCAGTCTCAGTTTGCCCGCACGACCATAACTTATGCGGAACAAAGAAGGCGCCACTCGGCGAGAGCAGCAGCGCGGTGGCGTTTGAAGTTTTGTCGTGAGTAGAGACTGCGTTCCTGGTTGAAATGGTTTGAGACAGATGCGTGGACGGCGGCGAATTTGTGCAAACTTCGCATCTGCCGGAAACGGAGCATCTCTTGCTCTCTTCGTCGAAATGGCAGGTGCGAGTTCTCGACTTGGTTGTTCAGCCAACGGCCCGTTTCTTGCCGGTTGCCTGCCCCTATCTCCCTCAATGCGGCGCCATTGGATCGCAGACGGTCGGTGACAATCACTTCAGGCTGACCGTGTTTGCGCATCGCTCTACTTATAAATTTCAAGACGGCCTTCTTTTCGCACGTCTTAGTGACGAAACTCTCAAAAACCTCACCCTCATGGTCCACCGCGCGTCAGAGGTAGTGCCGCTCGCCGTTGATCTTCACAAGCACATCGTCGAGATACCACTGCCAACGGCTCGACTTCACCCCTACGATTCGGCGCTTCTTGATCTCGTTGGCGAACAATGGACCGAACCGGTTCCACCAGAAGCGAACAGTCTCGTGGCTTACATCAATGCCCCGTTCATGAAGCAGATCCTCGACGTTCCGCAGCGACAGCGGGAACCAGATGCACAGCATCACCGCCAAACGGATGACTTAGGGGCTCGTTTTGAGTTACTTAAAAGGGGAGCGTTTTGTCATCCCCAGACGCTAGTTCGCGCCCTGCCCCGCCTCAAGCCGAGTTCCTCTGACAGAGCCTCAGGCTCGCGTTGAGGCGGCGAATGTGAGAATGTTTGGTCACCCCAAGACGCCAGATGGCCCCCTCGTCTGCCTTCAGCCATATCTTTCGGTAATGCCCTGACCGCTACTCGCTGCGCACCGCCTCCATAAACCGTTCGCGGATCATGATGGGGTTCATCGTGATCACCGGCACCTGAACGTTTCCGCTCTGGCATTTCGAAACGATCACGGTCATACGCCGCGCTGCGAGGGCCTCTTTGACCGCATCGGCTGTGTTTTCGGCGGACACTTCAACGACATTCTCGCATCCACATGCGGTTGCGACCGCGGCAAGCGAGGTTTTCTTACCGGCATAGGTCAGCTGATCGCCGGTCGAGCCGTAGGAGCCGTTGTCGATAATCAGCAAGATGTAATTGTCGCGCGGATTATTGGCGATGGTCGAGAGGGTAGCCAGATTGGTCAGCACCGACCCATCGCCATCGATCGAAATGACGGGCTTGTCCTGAACCAGCGCCAGCCCAAAACCGATCGAAGATGCAAGGCCCATGGTTCCGAGCATATAAAAGTTGGTCGGGCGATCATCGAGAGCAAAGAGCTCTTGGCTCGGCGCGCCGATATTGCAAACCACAAGCTCGTCGGAAATGACCGGAAGCAACGTCTTCAAAACATCATAGCGGATCATTGGGCGGTCCTCCAGAAAGTGGCATCGGTCAGGATGGCAACGGGCTTTCGGCACATCTGGGTATAGCTCAGGATGCCAGGAAGCTCTTCGGCGTCGGACGCCTTGTGGAAATGATAGGTTGGAATGTGCATCTGGTTCAGGATCGCCTTGGTGTGCAGGGCCATTTCAACCTGACAGGCAACCGGTTCGCCCACTTCGCCGCGGTAGGAAATCAGCATCGGGAGCGGAATCTGATAGAACTGGATCAGAGTCGCCAGCGTGTTGACGACAACCCCGAGCGCGGTGTTCTGCATGAAGATGGCAGGGCGCGAGCCGCCCATATAGGCGCCAGCGCAAAGGCCCATGCCTTCGTCTTCCTTGTTGGACGGCACATGAAGGATCTTCGGCGTTTCATTCAACACCTCGATCACCCCGGCAAGTTGCTTGCACGGAACCGAAGTCACGAAATCGATACCGGCCTCTGTCAGGTCGGTGATGATTTTTCTGTCTATGGTCTTGGCCATGTTTTCTCCTATTGCAGCCGGTTCAGCACGAGATCGGCGATCATCTTGCTGACGCGGGTGTTACTGTCTTGCGTGACCCCGGCGATGTGCGGGGTAAGAATTAGGTTTTCGAGGCCCAGGAATTTCAGTGCGGCCTCAGCCGTGAGCGGCTCGGTCTCGAACACATCGAGCGCAGCGCCGCCAAGATGTCCGGATCGCAGCGCCGAGGCCAAAGCGCTTTCGTCGACAACGCCGCCGCGCGCGGCATTGATCAAGACAGCGCCCTTCCGCATTCGGGCAAGGCATGCCGCGTCGATCATGTGATGGGTCTGAGGGGTGAGCGGCACATGAAGGCTCACGACATCCGAGACAGCGAGCACCTCATCAAAAGACAGGCGCTCTGCTGTTGTCCAAACCGGATCGTCCGCAGGCAGGAGTGGGTCGAACGCGCAGACTTCCGTCCCCAGAGCTCGGGCCAGCCGCGCCGTTTCCCGCGCGATGGCGCCGAAGCCGACGAGCCCCATCTTGCGGCCCGCTGCCTCGCGCCCCGAACATTGAGTGCGTGGCCAGGCGCCCGCATCCATCGCTGGGCGCGCCAGATAGGCGTTTCGCAAAAGGACCAGTGCGTTGGTCACGACGTATTCGGCAACTGAAAGCGTGTTGGCACCTGTCGCCGGGATAACCTCGATCCTGGCCGCTCGACAGGCGTCCAAATCGATGTTGTCGAGGCCGACCCCGAGCCGCCCGACCACCTGCAGATCCGGCGCGGCGGCGATCAGCGCGGCGGTTACTTTGGTTCTGTTTCGGACGATCAACGCCCTCACACCAGCGAGAAGTGCCGGAATGTCGGCCTGCCGATCGGCAAGATCGGGGGCGTAGGTCGTCGGGTGAGCGGCCTTGAGCCGCTCCACTTCGCTTTCGTCCATAAACTCGGTGATCAGGATCATGCCTTCAGCCCCGCCAAACAGACGTATTTCGTCGATAGGTAATCCTCGAGCCCCTGGCTGCCGCCTTCTTTGCCCATACCGCTTTCCTTCAGGCCGCCGAACGGCGCCTCGACCGTTGTGATCAGGCCCGAATTGATGCCGATAAGACCGTATTCCAAGCCGTCGTTCAGACGGAACGCGCGCCCTAGATCCCGCGTATAGGCATAGGCCGCCAAGCCGTATTCCGTTGCGTTGGCTGCGGCGATCGCCTCTTCCTCGGTCGTGAACTTAAAGACCGCAGACAGCGGGCCAAATATTTCGTCAGTGGCGAATTGCATGGCCGAGGTCGCGCCGGTGATCACCGTAGGCTCGAAGAAGGTGCCGCCGTTGCCGTGCCGCCGCCCGCCTTGAACAACCTGCCCGCCCTTGGCCACCGCATCGGCGATCATCGCTTCAACCTTTTCGACAGCCCCTTCATCAATCAGCGGCCCTTGCTGGACACCGGGCTCGGCCCCGTTGCCAACCACAAGAGCGGCGGTTGCCGCCTTCAGCCTTTCGACAAAAGCATCGTGGATTCCAAGCTGAACATAGAACCGGTTGGTGCACACGCAGGTCTGGCCCATGTTGCGGTATTTCGCGATCATCGCGCCTTCGACAGCGGCATCAAGATCGGCGTCGTCGAAGACGATGAAGGGCGCATTGCCGCCAAGCTCCATCGACAGCTTCTTGACCGTATCGGCCGACTGGCGGATCAGGGTTTTGCCCACCTCGGTCGAGCCGGTAAAGGTCACTTTCCGCACATCGGGGCTGGCCATGATGGTGCCGCCGATGGCACGGGCCGAGCCGGTAAGGATGTTGACCACGCCATCGGGGAATCCGACGTCTTGGATGAGCTTGCCCCAGGCAAGACCCGAATAGGGGGTTGCGGTCGCCGGTTTCGCAACCACCGTGCAGCCAGCCGCGAGCGCGGGACCGAGCTTGCGCGCCAACATGGATGAGGGGAAATTCCACGGCGTGATCGCACCGACAACCCCCACCGGATGATGCGTCACCAAGAGCCGCCGGTCACTTGTCGGCGCGGGCACGATCTCGCCCTTGGCGCGGCGGATTTCCTCGGCGAACCAGCGGATATAGGCTGCCCCGATTGCGATCTCGCCGCGCGCTTCCGCGAGGGGTTTGCCCTGCTCCGCCGTGAGAAGGCCCGCGAGCGCCTCTTGGTGATCCATGATCGCGTCGTGAAGCCGATGCAAAAGGCCGACACGAAAACTCAGATCCGACTTCGACCAACTCTTGAAAGCCGCGCTTGCCGCGGCAATGGCGCGCTGTGTCTCGCCTTCGCCGCTATCAGGGACAGAACCTAAAACCTCGCCAGTCGCCGGATTGGTGACCGCAATCGTTTTGCCGCTATCGGCCGCGACCCATGTGCCGCCGATCAGGTTTGCCTCTAGGAGAAAGCCGTCGAATTTGCTCATGAGTAATCCTTTGCGAAAGCATATTGGGTGTGCTGGAGGTATTCCTCGCCTGGAAGAAGAACCGCTTGGGGAAACGCCGGATGATGATTGGCATCAGGCCAAACCTGCGGCTCAAGCGCGATGCCGGAATGGGGGCCCATCGGTTCCCCACCCAGGCCCGGAACCGCGATGTTGACGCGAGATCCGTCATAGACCTGAAGGCCCGGCTCGGTTGTGCGCACTTCAAGCGAAACGCCGGATTTCGGATCCTTCAGCCAAGCAACCGGACGAAGCCCGCGCCGCGCTTTGGACAGGCAGAAATTATGGTCAATCGGACTACCACTGCCAACCGGACTAAAACCGCGAAAATCCATTCCTGTTCCGTCGACGGCGCGGATCTCGCCTGTCGGGATCAACTCGTCGTCGACCGGCAGATAGGCCTCAGCATCTATCCGGATCAGATACGTTCCAACAGGTTCGCTGCCGAGCGTGAAATAGCTGTGATGGGCCATGTTGCACAGTGTCGGCGCATCTGTCTGCGCGCGCATCACGACATCGAAAACCCCGCCATCCAACAGCGAATAGGTCACAGTCGCCTCAAGTTGGCCGGGGTAGCCCATTTCGCCGTCTTCAAGTGTGATGGCGAAAGTAACCGACGCCTCGCCATGATCGACAACCGTCCAAAGACGCTTGCCCATGCTAGCGAGCCCACCATGCAGCGAATGTTTGCCGAGGAAATTTCTGTCGAGCTGATAGGTGTTGCCCGCCAGCTCAAGGTGCCCGTCGCGAATCCTGTTGGCGCAGCGGCCCGCCGTTGCGCCGAAATAGGGCGAATGGGTGAGATAGGGGGCAAATTCTGGAAAGCCGAGGACCAGCGGCTTGTCGTGGCCGTCGAGGCGCAAATTCTGAACGACCGTGCCATAGGTCAGAATATCGGCGGTCAAACCGCCGCCCGAGATCCTCAGCTTTTCGACAGGCCGGCCATCAGCAAGCGCACCAAAGAGGGTCATGCGGCGCCTCTTATGTCGATGGCCCGCCCGGTCCGAGCGCTTTCCTCAGCGGCCTCGCCTATGATGACCGACCAGAGACCATCATGCAGGCTCACCTCGGGGGTGCCTTTGCCTGTTCGGACGAGATCCCTGAAGCGCTGATGCTGGAAGAAGGTCGAGCCATGATGATCGCCGGCGGCGAGGATGCTGTGATCCACGTCGATCTCTTCGCGGACAACCTCTTTGGTGGCACGATGCGAGATCTCGATTTCCGAGGCGCGCTCTTTTCGGTCGACCGAAAAACGGGCCGGTCCAGGCACCTTGGCGTCCACACGCCCTTCCGCACCGGTGACGGAAATCACTTCTTGCCAATAGGAGCCTTCGGCAAACATGCACAGATCAAGCATTCCCCGCGCGCCGCTTTCGAACTCCACGGTCACAAAGGCATTGTCAATGATGTCAGGTGCCTTGCCGTCATAGCGCTCGTCGCGGTGGTTCACATCTGCCGCCGCGGACGCGAAGACTCGCACCGGATCGCTTTCGAGCGTGAGACGCATCAAATCCCAGAAGTGACAGCATTTTTCGACCAACGTGCCGCCGGTTCTTGCGTTAAATCGGTTCCAGTCGCCCACCTTTGGCAAGAATGGAAACCGATGCTCGCGGATCGCCATCATGCGCGGAGTTCCGGCCGTGCCTTTGCGGACTTCGGCAAGGAGCCTTTGGACCGGCGGCATATAGCGATATTCCATCGCAACCCAAACAGGAGCCGTCCGACGCTCTGCCTTGGCGAGAACCTCGCGGCAATGCGCCGAGGTCGTGCACAGCGGCTTTTCGCAAAGAATGGGAAGCGGCGTTTCCAAGATGTCCATCAGGATCGCGTGATGGGTGTCGTTGGGCGACACGATGACAAGGGCGTCTATCGCCCCGCTTGAAATCATCTCTGTGTAATCGGCAAAGGGCTTTGCCGTTCCGCCCGACGTCTCGACGGAAAGAGCGCGCATTCCCTCGTCGGGATCGGCGACTGCCGCGACCTCGCAACCGCCCAGCAGGTTGATATTGCGTATGTGCTCCTGCCCCATCATTCCCGATCCAATGAGGCCATAGCGGATTGTCATTTCTTCAGATCTCCAAGAGCGGGAGGCCCAAAGCCCCCGCAACGCCGCGCAGAGCCGGGCGGTGATCGCCGTAGGCCAACGCCATATGATGTTCGAGCCCACTGTCGATGATATCGCCAAGGACAGCTTCAGTGGATCGCTCAAACCGGATCACGCCTGAAGTGCCGGTAAAGGCCATGGGCCTGCGCAACATTTCGCCGAAGCTCAGGACCATATGAGGCTGATTGTGGGCCTGCGAGATGCGAACCAAGGTGACAGGGCCGGGCCGAAGTGGAAACTGATAGAGAAGCGGCTGTTTGCGATTGGTATGGATCGTCGCTTCCGCAGCTGCCTCGGGATCGCGCATCGACAGCGGGGCCTGTCCGCAGTGCCAGACAACGCCTGTGTTGTCGCGGCTGTCCATATCCACCAGATCGGTCAGGAAAACTGGCGCCTGCGCCGCTTCCATCAGGATTAGCTGGGTGAGCGCGCCATAAACGTCCGCTTCGCAGGCACAGGGCACTCGCCCCTCGCCCATAATCGCGGCAGGACCACAGACGGCACCGCCGTATTCGGTGAAGGTTTCGGGCCAGCACCGTATCGCAAACGCGCTATACCCGCCGCCGGCACGAAGATCGTCGAGCCCAAGTTTGAGGCGCAAAGAGCGATCAAGCTGTTCTTGATCGACTTCCCCCAAACCCGACAGATCGGACCCAACCATATCTTTCAGCCGATCGGTCGCCTGCTGCGGCGCGCTCTTGGCTTTTGAAAAGAGCGCGTCGAGCTCTAGCTCGTCAACCTCAACACCTGCGAGTTTGTGCAAGGCATCGGCATTGTAATCGCAGGTTTGAAAGCCCGCCGGCCGCTCGCCAATCCGGGCGATGCGCTGTCCTTGCAGGGATCGGGCGATCCTTCGCCCCTCCTCGGTGACCGCTGGAACCTGCATCGGCGGCAGCGGCGCAACCAGCCGCTTTCCGGCCAACAGCTCTTCAATCCCGCCTGCAATTTCGCCAATCGGATCGGCGTAGAGCCAGGAAAACGACCGCTCGTTTAACCCCAGTGCGTGAGACGCAAGATTGAGCCCGCAGAAAGAATTCAGCCTCAAACGCCCACCAGACCGCGGTTCAGGGATTGCCCAGATTGACAACGGCTGATCGAAGGCGGCGCCAATCGCGACGGCCATCGAGGCGTCGGTGAATGTCACTTGCAGGATCAGGATATGATCGACGCTTTCTGCAGACAGCACCGACATCGCGGCCCGCGTTGTGGCCTCGTCGAACAGAAGGGTTCGTGGCCCCGCAACCTCGTGATCGCTTGCGTCAAGCGCCGCCAACATCGCAGAGAGTTTTTCGTTGGCGAAGTCGATATCAAAGGTCGGTCGGCCAAGCGGCAGTATGCCGATCTTCATTCTAGCCCCCGAAACCCGAATAGTTGTGCCGGAACTCCGCGTCTGCAGGGCGGAACGTGGCGCCCGCTGAACCGTAGCAAGGATGCGCGGACCAGTTGGTCGCCGTCGCGTCGGCCAGAGCGCTTATGTCGGCCATATAGTCGGCCGCCTCGCCAATCAGGCCCGATTTGATCGCGTCCCAATCGGGATAGGCGTTGAAGGCATCGAGCCAAATCGCCCGCCCTGCCAGAAACCCCGAGGCCCCGGCGGCAAAGGCGTGCTCGAGGACGGCGCGAAACTCGGATTTGCCCGCCCCTGCCGAGAGCATGACCCAGGGCCGCCCCGCCAAGCGCCCCATCTCGTCGAAGATCGCCTGTACCTCGGCCGATCCATCCGCATCGCGCGCGCTGACCGGGCTTTCGAGCTTGAAAACATCGACACCATAATCGGGCTTTGCAAATTCCTCGACCGACGCCAGAACGTGGTCGGCCTTCTTGCCCTTCATCTCGACATAGTCCTTGGTCTGATCGGCATCGCCAGCCAGCGGATAGACCAATAGCTCGAAGAGGAAAGGAATATCGTGGCGGGCGCAGTCCTCGCCGATGCGCTTGACGTAATCTTGTTGGGCACGGTTCACCGACGCCTCTGCATCGGGGCGATACCACGCTAGAACCTTGACCGCGTCACCGCCCATTCGCTTGATCTTCTCGACCGACCAGTCGTCGATATTCGCGCTCAACCGGCCTCCCGGAGTCTCTTGGAAAATACTGTCTTCGAGCGTCACGATCAGCCCTTTGGTCGGCGAGAGAATGTCGATCGCCTTGGGGATCGCATAATGGGGATCGAGAAGCATTGCTGTGCTTTGCGCCTGGAGCGTTTCGACGAGCAGGCGCTTGAACCGGGCGACCTCTTCCCAAGGCGCGGTTTCGACGCCGAGGTAGGCTGCGATGGGCCCTTTGATCGGAGGCCGTTGATCGACGGCTGTCATCTTGAAGATACCATTCTCGTCGGCCATGCGGCGCAGGCCCCAGAGTTTGCCTGGAGATAGCTCCATCATCCGTTCTCCTTCATTAGAGTGTCGACAGCCGCCCGGTCCGGGCATCCGGCCCGCCCCCCGAGCGTTGTGCATTTCAGTGCGGCCGCGATATTGGCGAAACGGATCGCGGTTTCTTCGTCTCGCCCCTCGGCCAGAGCCAGCGCGAAAGCGCCGTGCCAGACGTCACCGGCAGCCAGCGTATCCCGCACGGCAACCTCAGGTGGCACGATCTGAACGATCTCGCCGTTCTTGAGGTAAAAGGTTCCGCAGGCCCCATCGGTGACGCAAACCCAGCCTGGTAAATACATGTCTGCCGCTTTCAATCCGGCCTCGATCCGCGTCTCGCCTGTGAAATCGGCCAAACCTTCGCGTGAAAAGGCAACGTGGCTGGCGCCGACGAGAGCCGCGGCGTCCATTGGCGCCTCGGCATCCACGACGCCCGGCACACCCCACTCCGCCGCCAACGCAAGCGCGCGCTTGGCGCCCTCGCTCCAGCGGGTATCGGCCAGAACTGCCGCAGCCTTCGGGGCCCTCGCGATCCAGTCGGTTTCAGGCGTAAGATCCTGACCCCGAAAATTCACGATCTGTCGTTCGCCGGCATTGTCGACATATACCGAACTAAACGACGAGCGGGCTCCGGCTGTCCGTTGGACCAGCGAGCAGTCAACGCCTTCCCGGCGAAGATCTTCGACAATCATGTCGCCAATGCCGTCGTCACCCAGACGGGCGCCTAGCTTGGCTTGCCCACCCAAACGCGCCACGGCAACCGCGGCGTTTGCCGCACACCCTCCGCCGACAATCGTCGCAGTCTGAGCGCGATATTTCGTAGGACGGTCAGGCAGGGCCTCGACCGCGAAAACGAAATCGACCACCGCTACACCAACGACGAGAACCTCTGCCATCACTGAACCTCCAGCCCGGATGGGACGGTCTCAGGCCGGCCGAGCCTTCCCTTGATCGACTCTGTCCCCGTCAGGGCCCCCAGAAAAGCCACCAGAGCTTCGATTTCCGGATCTTTTAGCGCGACGGGGGCTATATCGAGACGGCTCGCCAGCCGCGCTCTTTCACGGACGTCGTCGAAAGAGACGAAATCCTTGTACTCTATCCAAGGCGCGGAAGGCAGAACCGCCTCGTCCTTTTTCCATGACGCGAAGGCGCCACGCGGGTCGAGGTGATGCCGGACAACCCCCTCCAAAGTGCGATAGGCACCGTTGTGCCCATAGGGGCCTGTCAGGGCGACATTCCGCAAAGACGGGGTTCTGAACCTGTAGGCGTCATCGAGCCGATCCGAAACCGCCATGTGTCCGACATCGCGGACGATCGAGTCCCACTGCCGCGTCCGGCCGGGCCCGAAATGGGGCAGCATCAGCGCGTAGAACTTCTGGTCGGTCAGAAGCGAGCCGGAATGACAGCCGGCGCAGCCCGCCTTGCCGTAAAACAGCTCAAGCCCCGCGCGTTCGGTGTCGTCTAGCGCAGAAAGATCGCCCGCCAGATATCGATCGAACCGGCTGTCGAAACTCTGATATTCACTAATCTCGAAAGCGGCGAGCGCGTTGGCGATATGGACGATGGTGATATCGTCCGGTTTGCTGACATCGTCGAAGGCATCGACAAACATTGCCCCGTATTCCGGGATACCTCTGACCCTTTTGGCGAGGATCGGCCACACCGCGTCAATCCTGTCATAAGCGGCACCAGCGACTTCGTTCTCAACCGGGTCTCCGGCCATCTCAAACTGAGACGTCAGCGGGAACAAAGCCTGCACGGCCAGAAGCCCCGAAAGCCCCTCAGGAAGCCATTCCTGGGCAGGCGTGTTGAACCCATTTTCATAGATGTCCGAGCGGGTAACGCGACCATCGTGGAACATCACCGAGATCTCGCGTGCGCCAAGGTTCCACAGAGCGGGCGCGTTACGCGGAATGCGCTTGCGGATGCGATCGGAGCCAGTTCCTGTCGTGCGTTTGGGGCCAATGCCCTCGCCGCCTTCGCCAACGCCCAGGCTCAGGCCGTCAGAGCTTCCGTGATCGGGATGATGACAGGTGGCACAAGAGATATTCTTGTTGCCGGAAAGAATTGGATCATAGAACAAAAGCCGGCCAAGCTCTGCCTGAACGGGATCGAATGGTTCGAAATCAGAGGCTTGCAACGGCGCGGGAAGATCGGTTGCATAGGCGGGCGCGCCGAGCGCCAGCGCCAAAAGAAAGGTAAGCCCATGAGACAGTTTGTGATCGCCCTCGCGCTTTTTGCGGCCGGTCCGGCCCTTGCCGAGATCGAAACCGCTCGGGACTTCATGGACGCCGGAAACTACTCGGCGGCGATGGAAAAGCTTCTGCCTGCGGCCAACTCTGGTAACGCCGAGGCTGAGGAGTTGATCGGTGTGATGTACGCGCTTGGACTTGGTGTCGCGCAAGACGACCAGCGGGCCTTCGAATGGTATCTTCGCTCGGCTCTCAAAGGCCACGCGGGGGCGCAGTCTGGGGTTGGCTGGTACTACGAAGTTGGTCGGGGCATCGAAGCGCCCGATCTGGTCAGGGCTTATATGTGGTACGTCCTTTCGACCGTCGGAGGTGATCCTGACGCGGCCGTCTCTCAGGAAGAAGTGATCAAGAAGATGACGCCCGAACAAATCGAAAAGGCCCTTGTATTGGTCGAAGACTACCGGACTTGGCTCTATCCGTTCCGGTAGGAGGTGGGGCCGGCGAACCGGCCCCACGGGTTTGGATCAGTTCATGTCCGCAGCGCGGGCGGCGTTGACAGCGTCTTCCGCTTTCGCGACTTCGGCGGTCAGCGCATCGAAGATCTCGGCGCCGCCATCGATATTGGCCTTGAACCAGTCATAGACGGGCGCAGCAGCGTCCTTGAACGCGGCTTTTTCGTCCGGGCTCGGCACATAGACTTCACCGCCGACAGCGGCGAACTCGGCATAGGCTTCGATCGACTTGCGCTTGGGCGAAGCAAAGGTTGCCTGCTGGAGACGCACGAAGCCGTCAACCACGACGCGGCGCAGGTCTTCCGGCATCGACATGAACCTGTCGTTGTTCATGTACCAAAGGGCGCCCATGTAGCTGTGACCGTCAAGCGTAAGGTACTTGAGGCCAGCATCGGGGAACTTCATGCCCATGATGTCGGTGATGCCGTTCGCGGTGCCTTCGACAACGCCGGTCTGGAGCGAGGTGAAGAGCTCGGGCCACGGAATCGGCGTGGCAGAAGCACCCATGGCTTTGACCAACTCGACCGGAAGATCGGCGACCACAGTCCGCATCTTGAGGCCTTCCATGTCGGCGGGGCCAGAAATGCGGCGCTCGGTGTTGGCAAAGTTGCGCCAGCCGCCGGTGTTGCCGATGGTCATCAGGCGGATCGTGCCACCCGACATATCGAGCGTTTTTTGCTGCATGGTTCTGACAAAGTCAGTGCCATTGGCGAGAACCGTCTCGGCGATGCGGTCATCCGACATCAAGTAAGGCAGATCGAGAACCTGCACGAACGGGAAGATACCGGCTGTGCCGCCCGAGGTCGAAATATAGACGTCGATCGTGCCGTCACCGACACCTTGCATACACTCGGCCCCGTTTGCGCAAAGCTGGGTGCCGATGAACATCTCGACCGCAATCCGGCCGTTTGACGCCGCCTCGACATAGTCCTTGAAGACAACAAGACCATCATAGTCTTCGTCGTTTTCATTGGAGTTGGCGGTGGCGCGGATCGTGAAATCCTGTGCCATCGCCGGCAGCGCAAAACCGGCCATCACGCCGGCAAACGCCAGGGTCTTCAAAGTAGTCTTCAGCATGGGATCCTCCTTGTTGAACTCCCGTTTGGCCGCCTTACTGAACAAACCCTGCCCATCTCGGAACGGTCATTGAGATCGCCGGGATGTATGTGATCAGGAAGATCACCAGAATTTCGACAGCAAGAAACGGCAGAATGGCCTTCGAGATTGTCTCCACTTTTTCCCCGGAGACCTGAGAAGCCACAAAAAGCACCAACCCCATGGGCGGTGTAGCCAGGCCAACCGTCAGGTTGACCGACATAATGATCGCGAAGTGGACGGGATGAACGCCCAGATCGACGAATATCGGGGCCAGGATCGGCCCCAGAATAATGATTGCAGGCCCTGCATCAAGAAACATCCCGACCACGAACAGAAGAACGTTGATGAGGAAAAGCAGGATCAGCGGGTTCTGGCTCAGGCTCAGGATTGTCTCGGCCAGAATTTCGGGGGCGTGGCTGAGGCTCACAACCGTCTTAAACGCGACCGCCGCCCCGACCAGCAGAAGAACCGTTGCCGAGGATAGCGCGGACTTGGTCAGCACCTCTGGCAAATCCCTAAGCTTCATCGAGCGCAAAACGAAGAACGAAACGATCAAAGCATAGGCCACCGCAATGGCCGAGGCCTCGGTCGGTGTGAATACGCCGATAAGAATGCCACCCAGAATGATGATCGGAGTTTGGAGCGGCGCGACGGCCTTCTTGCAGACGGTGCGGAAATCCGCGCTCACCCTCCGCCGCAGGCGCAAAAGGATGACGTGTGCGAGCGGCAGCAGGATCAGGAAAACAAGCCAGCGGTTGATGTCGATCCCGCCCAGCAAGGCCGCGATGCCATTGAAGGCCACGACCAGCAGGCCCGCCACATTGATCCTCAGGAGGACGAACGAAACAACCCCCTCGAGCGGGCTGATCGCTTGGCCGGTCTTGACCACCCTCTCGGCCTTGGGAAGATCGTAGCGATCGGCCAAGAGCCGGACCATCACCATCAGGCCGATACCGACCAAAAGGCCCGGCACAATTCCAGCAAGGAAAAGCGCAGCCACGCTTTCACCCATAACATAGGCGTAGATGATCATGATCCCTGAAGGCGGAATGATCGGGCCAATGACAGAGCTGGCCGCTGTGACCGCCGCGGCAAAACGGCGGGTATAGCCGTTCTTCTGCATGGCCGGGATCAGCGTTCCACCAATAGCCGACGTGTCGGCGACGGCCGAGCCGGAAAGGCCCGCAAAGAGGATGGAGGACAGGATATTAACGTGTGCAAGGCCGCCGCGCAGATGGCCCATCAGCGCTTGACTGAAATCCACAAGGCGCAAGGTAATCCCGCCGCGGTTCATCAACTCGCCCGCAAGCATAAAGAACGGCAAGGCCATCAGCGGGAAGCTATCCATCCCGTTGTAGAGGTTGCGATAAAGCAGCGCGAGATCGCGCTCTTGCCCATTCAGCCAAAGCAGCAGCCCCGGCGCAAACAGCAGTGCGAAGAACACAGGCAGGCCGATGAGAAGGAAGGCAAGAAAGACGGGAAGGAACCAAATAAGCATCATTCCGCCTCCGGGCTGAAGCTTGCGATCTGATCAAGCGAGGGCAATTCGGCTTCGGGCCTCACCAGCGCAATCACCGACCTCAGGACAAGCTCGATGTTAACAAGTAAAAGCATCACCATCCCGACGAGCAGCGAGCCGTACATATAACGCAGCTTGACGCGGACCATCTCACCGCCGAACCAATCCAGCGGAATCCTCAGAGAGCCAGAATTAAAGCGGCCTCCGAACCCCATCGAATGCGACCAGCCATAGGTTAGGGCAACAACGATAACAGTCAGCGAAATGACGTAGAGGATCAGAGTAAGGCCCTGCCCGACGGCGCGAGGCAGGGCTGCTGGCACCATATCGATTGCAACGAACCCGCCCCACCGGAAGGCAGATGGAGCCATCAGGGCCGTCATCCAAAGCATCAAGAACCGCGCCGCCTCGTCCGGCCAAGCCAGTGCGCTGTTGAGGACATACCTGAAGAAGACCTGCGCCAGGATGACCAAAACCATCAGCCCGAGCGCGACCCACGCGATCTGGCGCGACACCCGAAGCAGCGCTGTGTTGATCTGAGCCAACAGCCGTAGCAGCGTCAGCATCGACCTCTCCCTAATCCGGCGCCAACACTATCGGCGCGTTTTGGCTTTCTTTTTTTTCATATGAATTAGGAATCGAAGTCTTCTGTCAAGCGATTCCCGAGTCAGCCCGCCAGAACCAGTCTGACCCCCTTCTCGGCGCAAAGATCTTTGAGCGCCTTTGGGCAACCCCGATCTGTGACAAGAACGTCGATCTGTTCGATCCGTCCGATACAGACCGGTGCAACGCGGCCGAATTTCGAACTATCGGCCGCCAAAACGACCGAACGCGCGTTTTCGATGATCGCGCGGGCGACGGAGGCCTCGCGCAGGTCGAAATCAAGCAATGACCCGTCCGCTGCAATCGCCGCTGCGCCGATAACCGCAGTATCGACTCGAAACTGCCGAATGAAGTCGACAGCTGCTTCACCAAGGATCGCGCCGTCCGTCCTGCGGACAAGCCCGCCAGGAACCATCACCTCGATACCAACAAATCCCCTTATTTCATTAGCCAGAAACACCGAGTCTGTGACGATCTTGAGGCCGACATGATGTTGAAGTTGACGCGCGGCCGCGACAGTGGTCGTCCCCGAGTTGATGATAACCGAGGAATTGTTGGGGATAAGCGCGGCGGTTGCGCGTCCTATGGCCTCTTTCTCGTCACGGGCAATCTCTTCGCGCACCGAATAGCCGATGTATTCGGTGCCGCCGACAAGCGCCGCCCCCCCATGAAACCGCGAGATCTGATTGACCTCGGCAAGAGCATTAAGATCCTTGCGAATTGTTTGCGGCGTTGTGTCAAACAAGGCAGCCAAGTCATCGACCAGCGCCCGCCCGTTCTTTTGCAGATACTCCAAAATCGTCATCTGCCGAGCGAGTGAGTTTCGACTGACCTTCATGCTTCCCCCGCAGATTTGGTATCTTTCGTTTCTACCCCAAAACGAAAGTCGCTGGCAAGCCAAAGCAGGAGGAGAGCTTTCGATCGCAAGGGAATCGGTTTCCGGGTGGTGTCAGACCAATTCGAACCAGTCTCAGTTTGCCCGCATGTGTGTGAACTTAAGCGGAACAAAGTGCGCGCGAATCGGCAAGTGCCTCGGTGCGGTTGTGTTTGAAACTTGCCCTGGAGTAGAGGCTCCGCTCCGAATTGAAATGGTTTGAGACAAAGGCGTGGACGGAGGCGAATTTCTGCAGACT
>Ga0181556_1001245_pt1 | contig 25942 bp, 47 predicted proteins | sample 011ome_14_FD_148651 | JGI IMG/M metagenome (GOLD analysis project Ga0181556, IMG submission 148651) | Coastal salt marsh microbial communities from the Groves Creek Marsh, Skidaway Island, Georgia - 011505AT metaG (spades assembly) | ecosystem: Environmental > Aquatic > Marine > Intertidal zone...
AACGAGCCGGATGATTTCCTGAAAGTACGGGAAACCCTAACTCGCATCGGTGTAGCCTCACGTAAAGATCATAAACTATATCAGTCTTGCCATATATTACATAAGCAAGGTCGTTACTTTATTGTGCATTTTAAAGAGCTATTTTTACTTGATGGTAAGAAATCTAATCTAGAAGAGAATGATATTGCCCGTAGAAATACGATTGCAACTCTTATGAGTGATTGGGGATTACTTACAATCGAAAACCGTCAATCGGCTGAGCCATTAGCGCCACTAAGACAAATTAAAATTATATCTTATAAAGATAAAGATAATTGGGAATTGTGTCCAAAATATAATATCGGAAATAAGTAAGTGCAAGAGATTAGGAAACTACCTGGAGTCGGGATTGAAATAGATATAGATCTAGCAACCTGTTCTGATGAAGAATTAAGAGAATTTGGTAAGAAAATCCCTCAAGAAGGATTTGTCCTTGTAAGGAATCAAAATCTTCATGAAAGTCAGATAGTTAGTGTATGTGAATCTATAGGTAGACTAAGCAAACCAGATTTGTATTGTATGAATCAAGATTATCCTGGCTTATTTCAAGTAACTAATGAAGTTCGAGATGGTAAAAAGATTGGCGTTTTTACTGATAAGGAATTAGATTGGCATTCGAATGGAAATGGAAGACCAACAGGTCGGGAATCCTGTGTTGGCTTATACTGTGTTAAGCCAGGCATTAATAGTGTTACTAGCGTATGTGATCTTAGATCTGCTTATGCTGATTTATCTGAAGATCTCAGAGAAATTATCAATAATGTAGATTGCTTATTTAAATTTAAAAATGGCACTTTTTATCAATTTGATGAAGATGATGAACTTCTTTCTATATTCGAAGGGCATTCGGACAATGAAGGAGTTATAAAGAATTTGGTATTTGACCATCCATGGACCGGTGAAAAGGTAATATATTTTGCTTTTCATACTATTAGAGAAATGTGGAGAAGAGATGGTGAAGATCTTTCTGAAGATTGGCTTAGGGAAACTTTACTTGAACATATTTTAAAAGAAAAATACATATACCACCATGATAATTGGCGAGAAGGTGACTTCCTCTTTATGGACCAATTCCATACTATCCATAAAAGAAATGCTGTGGAAGGTGAGAGATTCTTATATAGGACATGCTTTGATTATGAAAATTTAACCGATATACAAGTACAATAGTAAATTGACGATATATATATAATATAGAGATGCCGGTAGTCGGGTCTCATTTTTTAACCTTGCATAAGTCATGGAGGTACATATGACTGGAACATTCGCATTTCCGCGAAACGCATTTCTTGGTTTCGACCACATCTTTGATCAACTTGAGAACATTCACAAGCAATCAAAGGATACCTATCCCCCGCATAACGTAGTAAAAGAAGATGAATTTAAATATTCATTGGAACTTGCTGTTGCGGGATTTAAAGAAGAACATATTGATATTGAAGTAAAAGATCATGTCCTTTACATCAAAGGGGATCGCCCACAACGTCGGGATCAATCTATGTATGTTCACAAAGGTATTAGTGCTCGAAATTGGAATAAGTCATTTAGACTGTCGGAATATACCGAAGTAACTGGAGCAGATCTAACGGATGGAATTTTGACTGTTAATCTAGAAGTCGTTCTTCCTGAAGAGAAGCAGCCTCGTAAAATTTCAATCACGAAAAACGAGGAATTATTAAATGACCGCAATAGTACTAAAAAGCTTAAGTCTGCCTAGACTTTCTTTTAATTGGATCGTAGAAATATTTTCATCAATTGGCAAATCTATGACAGTTTCACGCCAGTGTGCAGCAAACGAAGTAATAGCAAAAGCCTTATTGCATGAATATCCAAACCACACTTATCATAGTCTCTTAGCAGAATTGAATCGCACAACAATTCAAGGAGCATACAATGATAAATAATCTTTGGAAGTATTTCTTTAAAAAGGCTGGTTGTTCAGCCGATTCAATTTGGGAAGTAGAACAGTTGCTTACAAAACAGGTAAACAGGATCAACTAATATGTGGCCTTATACCCAAGAAGAAAATGAGCAATTAAGCTAATAAAAAAAACAGGAGAATAGCGATGAAGGATACTAGCCGGCAATGTCAAAATTGTGGGCATAGGTGTCATTGCTATTCTCCGGACTGCCCTGAATGTCATAATGATGTATGTATTCGATGTCATTGTGACAAACCAAATGTTGAAGATATACCCGATTCATTTGTAAAGGAGAACACATAATGCGTAGAAAAAATACTAATACTCGCCAAGATTATATAAAAACTCGTATTACTCAACTTATGGATGATATGAATAAAGCACATGACCAGCATGATAAAAACTGGTATAATAGATTAATTCAAGAACTTAATTGGGTATCGCAGATGGAAACAAAGCCCGATCGAAATTGTTATATGGAAGTAAAAGGAGCTATGTGGTAATGAATATTGAACAACTACGAGAAGAAATTGCAATTGACGAAGGAATTAAATATGAAATTTATCTTGATCACCTCGGCCTTCCTACTTTTGGCATCGGCCACTTGGTTATCGATTCAGATCCAGAGTCTGGACAACCAGTTGGAACTCCTGTCTCAGAAGAGCGAGTTAACGAATGCTTCGATAAAGACGTTGAAGTGGTGCTTGGAGAATGCCGAATCCTCTACGAAGATTTCGACGATTTGCCAGAAGAAGCCCAACTAATCATTGCTAACATGATGTTCAATATGGGTCGCCCACGCCTTTCTCAATTCAAAGGTATGAAACGTGGAGTAGATGCTCGAGATTGGAACGCAGCTGCTGACGAAATGGTAGATTCGAGGTGGTACCGCCAAGTGACAAATCGCGCAGAAAGGCTTGTACAAAGAATGAGGGCATTATAGGGATTTACAAACCTCGCATAATACGGTATAATAGTTGTGTTTATTAGGAGGTTGTATGTCTTTTTATGTTTCTGTGGACCATTATGGTTCCAAAGTACTTTACCGTGGATACGATAATAATGGCAAATTGGTACAGGAAAAAGTACCTTTTAGTCCTAAATTATATTTGCCATCCCCAGAGCCTACCGGTTACAAAACAATGGGCGGGAAAAATGTACGTCCAATACAATTTGAAAATCGCCATGAAATGTCCAATTGGGTTAAACAGGCAGATATTACGTCTGGCTTGAGTTATTATGGATGCGATCGTGTAGTACTACAATTTTTACAAGAAAAATTCCCAGACGAAATTAATTTTAACCAGGCTATGTTAAATGTAGTTAACCTGGACATCGAGGTCTATTCCGATGATGGCTTCCCGGAAGCTGATGAAGCCAAACATCCTATTACAGCTATTACCGCTAAATCTTCGAAACAAGGTCGTTACCACGTATGGGGATGTGGCGACTATAAAGTTTCTGAAACAATCCATAAAGACTTACACATACACTATCATAAGTGCGAAACTGAAAAAGATCTTCTTGCCAGTTTTTTAATGTGGTGGAGAGGTGATAGTGTACATAGTCCTGGCTATCCGGATATTGTTACCGGCTGGAACGTACGTCTATTCGATATACCATATATTCTAAATCGTATCGGTAAGGTATTCCAAAGCGAAGAAATTGCCCGTAAATTCTCGCCATGGAATTTATTACGTACAAAAAAGATTAACTTTAAAAATCAAAATATGGATGCGTATGAGATCCAAGGTATTAATCAGCTTGATTACTATGATCTCTTTAAGAAGTTTGCATATAGCTATGGTGCACAAGAATCTTATGCTCTGAATCATATTGCTTATGTTGTCCTTGGTGAAAAGAAAATCTCTTACGAAGAATATGGTAACCTAAGAAATCTATATAAAGAAAACTTTCAGCTTTATATTGATTATAATATTAAAGATGTTGAATTGGTACAAAAGATAGACGATAAGCTAGATCTAATTGGTCTGGCGTGTACCATTGCATATAAGGCTGGCGTTAACTTTACTGATATCTTTGGTACAACATCTATTTGGGATTCGATCGTATATCGCGAACTAACCAAAAAGAATATTGTTATACCACCTCTTGCAGATCGTGCATCACGGCAGGATATGAACGTACACTTTGCTGGTGGCTATGTCAAAGAAGTGAAAGCTGATATGTACGAATGGATTGTTAGCTTCGATCTAAATTCACTTTATCCTAATATTATTGCACAATGGAATATGTCACCAGAAACATTAGTAGCTTCCGGTGAAAATGTTTCTCGTGCAGCAAATGGTATATTATTCGATAATACCAATGAGGGTGTATTTCCTACACTTGTTAAAAACTACTATGAAGAACGTAGTATTGTTAAAAAGCAAATGCTTGCTGCACAAAGCAAATACCAAAAAAATCCTTCGCGCGAGCTCGAGCGCGAGATCGCGACGTATCAGAATAAGCAGTGGGCAATTAAGATTCTTATGAATTCTTTGTTCGGTGCTATTGGTAATAAATGGTATAGGTATTTCGATCTACGTATTGCAGAAGGTATTACCCTTACAGGTCAACATGTCATTAAGTGGTGCGAAAAAACAATTAACGATGAACTGAATAAGGTATTAGAAACTGATGAAGATTATGTTATAGCAATCGATACAGATTCTGTATATGTTAACTTTAAACCATTTGTAGAAAAGTTTAAACCAAAAGATCCTGTTAAGTTCTTAGATGAAGCATGCCAAAATCATTTTAATAAAGTTTTCGAAAAGTCTATGGCAGATCTTTTTAAAGATATGAATTGCTATGAAAACCGTATGGAGATGGGACGGGAAGTTATTGCTGACCGTGGCATATGGGTAGCTAAGAAACGTTATCTACTGAATGTGCATAATTCTGAAGGTGTACAATATTCAGAACCAAAACTTAAGATCATGGGCATCGAAGCCATTAAGTCATCTACCCCAGAAGTTGTACGTGATAAGTTTAAAGAAATCTTTAAGATTATTATATCCGGATCTGAATCGGCAACGCAAGACTTTATACAGGAATTCAAACAAGAATTTTGTAAACTGCCACCAGAAGCTGTTGCGTTTCCGCGCGGAGTAAATGATATTGGTAAGTGGTACGACAAGAAAATGACATATCAAAAAGGTTGTCCAATACATGTACGTGGCGCACTTCTCTATAATAAATTTCTAAAAGAAAAGAAGCTGCTAAATAAGTATGAGGTTATCCGAGATGGAGATAAAATTAAATTTACATATCTCAGACTACCAAATACCCTTAGGGAAAACGTAGTAGCTTTCCCTAATGGCCTACCTAAGGAAATGGATCTATATCAATACGTAGACTATGAAAAGCAATTCGAAAAAACATTTATGGAACCACTTAAGTTTATCTTGGATGCAATGGGTTGGTCAGCAGAAGAACAAATGACATTGGATGCATTCTTTGGTTAATGGGTTTACAAATTGATCAAAATGCGATATAATAATGATATATTAAAAGGAGTAACTATATGAACGATTGGGCTAATGATATGAAGCTGATGCACAAAAAGTTTGGTGTGCATGATTGGTTTCAAGCAAATAAAGAAAATAAAGATCTTATGGATAAGTATCTTCGTTTCCGTCTTTCTATGTGTAAAGAAGAACTTGACGAAACAATGACTGCTATTGAATCTAAAGATCCAGAAGAAATTGTAGATGGCTTAATCGATCTATGTGTCTTTGCTATTGGTACACTAGACGTATTTGGTGTAGATGCTAATCAGGCATGGGATCAGGTATATAAAGCAAATATGGTTAAGTCGCCTGGTGTAAAAGAAGGTCGACCTAATCCATTTGGCTTACCCGATCTAATTAAACCCGAAGGATGGAAATCACCAAGCCACGAGGGCAACCATGGAAATCTCACTAACGCTTTTTAAAAATATTTACGATAATAAAACAAATCGTAGTACTAATCTTAAAAGCTTTCAAGATTTTGAAAAAGTATTGTATGATTTGTCTAATATTCAACGTAAGTCTAAGGGCGAAGCCGAACTCATGTCGCCAGCCGTCTATGAGAAAGGTACTACCCGTGCGAATGCAAATGTTATTGAATGGTGCGGTTGGTGTGCAGTTGATGTAGACGATTATAAATTTGATGGTGAATTAAAAGATGCAATCCTTAATCATACCCGTAACTGGCGTTTCGTTTGTTATTCTACTGCTAGCAGTACTCTCGATTATCCGAAGTTTAGACTTGTATTTCCACTTAAAAGAAAAATATCAAATAAGGAAATTCCTCGTTTCAACTTTGCGTTACAGAATGCACTCGGAGGAATCGGAGATGAACAAACAAAAGATCTTGCTAGAATGTATTACATTCCTGCTAATTATGTCGGGGCTAACAATTTTATCTTCTCTCACGATGGCGATTATGTTGATCCAGATGCTTTAATAAAGGAATTCCCTTATGCCGAAAAAACCAATTCAAGCAAATTCTTTGATCGACTCCCAGAAGAACTCCAAAGACAAATCGTCGAGCACAGAAAATCAAGAATGGACAACACTGACATACGGTGGACGTCCTATCGCGACTGTCCCTTCTTCCCTCGTAATCTCGAAAAAGAATACAGAGTCATAAGCAATACCGGTTGGTATCATAAAATGTATCAGATAATGGTTGCTATTGCTGGTAATGCTATTAAGAAAGAATATCCTATTACTGCAGATGAAATAGCTTCCCTTTGTAGAGAATTAGATATGGAAACTGGTAATTGGTATAAAAGTAGACCACTAGATAAAGAAGCAGATCGTGCACTTGAATACGTTTATAGAAACATTTGATATTAGAGATATAGATCCGGATCTTCTTAAATCCCGAGCTAAAGCCGAGGCTGATAGAGTGTGGAAGCCCTATCAGAATAGATCTTGGAAAGATGCTTATATTAGTTGTCTTCAAGGTGGCGTTGCGGAAATACATGTGATATCTCAAGGATATAAGGACGATCCAAGACCATTTTTAGATCAAATTAATCTAGAAGGCGATACTATTGATAATAAAGTTCTAGATTGTACAGATAAACCTCAGGCCTGGCTAGATGCCGGCATTAGAAGAATACTGAATGATATGACAGAAAAGAAGTTTAAATACGGTGATGGGGTGGCAAATCAGATATACTTCTGGGTTATACGGAATAGGTATACGTGTAAATTACATAGGATATTTAAATGGTCAAATAATGATAAAAAATTCAAATAAAATGAATTTAGGGGGTTTACATTCCTAAAAAGCTATGATATAATATACTAGTAAAATAGGAATTAGGAGATTCAAATGTACAAGTTTTTAGAAAACCTTACAAAATTAGAAAAAACCCTTTGGAATTCACACGTAGAATTTATGGGTGTTGACAACGGTATGGCTGAAATGTATGCCCAAGATCGTAACGATGTCATCGAAGTTAAAGAACGCTTTAACCGTGGTCATATGGGTTCACTGAAAAGCTTTATCGATCGTATGGATACACATCCACGTGAAGGTGTAGTCGTAGCTCTCGCAGCTGATCTTGGCAAAGATTGGGTTTTGGAGAATCTTGGTTATGAGGTATATGCGTAATGAAAAATACTATTCAAGTTGGTGATCTTATTAGTACCAGACATGGTACATCTAAAATCAAAAAGATTGAACTATGCGAAAAGCCTGGTGAAAAATATGGCATTCCTGTAAAAAGGGTATTTACAAATCTCCTAGATCGTGTTATAATAGATCTAGAAAATGGACACTGGACATATGGTTCAGATGCGGAGGTTATTAATGAAAGAGTCTCTTAAAGTACTTCAGCGTGCTGCTGAAATACAAACACAAAAAAGTAACGATTATCAGAATCCAAGTTCTCGTATTCGTCAGGCTATGTACTATCCTCGTGGCTGTGCAACTATTACTGATATTATGCTAGGTAAAATACTTCGTATCCAATCTGTACTTGAAGCTATGGAACAAGATCCTAGCTATACACCTAACTTCGAATCGCTCGAAGATTCTTGTGTAGATCTTATTAATTATTCTTCTTTCTTTGTAGCCTATATGAAAGGTGGTATTGAAGGTCAAGATCCTAATAATGATTTTCTAAATAGACCAAGGGTACAAAATACAAATGAACAGAGTGACGAGTAAAGACCTAGGTGAAGGTTTATATAAATTAAGGCATTTGCTTTATCACCAAGGATATGAAATTCAAACAGCATCGTGGCAGGGTACCGAGTCTCCTCCTATTTTCCTCGAAGTACTTCATGCTGATTTGATATCAAAGATGAGTGACGATCCTGATGAGGCGTCCGATCTTTGCAATGCCACACAACCTTGGGCTAACACCCATTTCGAAGAACGTGTAGGTGGCTCTCCTCTCAACCCTCCGCCATCACACGTTATGTGGCTGAAGGACACTGATCAGTACCTATCTGGCCAGGCCTTCAGCCATTCATATCCCGAACGTATGTGGGCACCAAAAAAACCTGGCATACGATTCGAAACTGGTAATCTGAATGATGCAGTTGAACTTCTTAAGAAAGATCCTACTACTCGACAGTGTTATATTCCTATGTGGTTTCCTGAAGATCTAACTGCTGCAAATCAAGGTGAACGTGTACCCTGTTCTTTCGGTTGGCACTTTATTGAACGTGGCGATGAACTACATTGTTCATATCATATGCGTTCATGCGACGTAGTACGCCACTTACATAATGATCTATACTTTGCAAATAGACTCGGTTTATGGTTAATTGAAAAAGCTGGATTAAATTGTAAAATGGGTTATTTACATTTTAGTTCAACTAGTTTACATTGTTTCCTGAATGATAGATATTCATTAGGAAGACTGATTGGAGTTAATTAATGTGTGGTTTTGTAGTATATCCTACTGGTAGAAATCCTGAATCTGTTATTCGGAGTATCGAATATCGGGGCCTTCCAGAATTTATTGGCCATAGAGAATTCGAAGGATTTACCTTTGCGCATATTGCATTACCATTTGTTAATCTAGATCCAGATATTGCTATACAGCCAGTTGGTGATGACTTCCCTGGTTTATTTGTTGGCGAAATATTTAATTTTAATTCTGAAAAATATGAAACAGATGCCCAACAAATCCATGACGATTTCTTTTATGGTGAATTTGGTTTCGATTCATTTATGAATTATGATGGATTCTTTACCTATGTTACTGTAATGGGTGATTACTTATTTGGTATAACAGATCATCTTGGCATCAAGCCTCTTTATTATCGTACTGATATGGAAGCAATGGCATCTGAAATCGATGTACTAAAACTTTTTGGTCCAGTTACAATCGATGAAACATTTATGTCAAATACTTTGAAGTGGGGTTATTCACCAGATCCAAGAACACCATTTAATGAAATTAAACAGCTTCCCCCTGGTCATTTTATCCATCAAGGTGTTATACATAATTATTGGGATTGGGAAAAAGTTAAAACCGATACCTTATATAATGATATGAAACGTTCAGTTGTATCCAGACTTAGTGGTCAAAGAGAAGTTTCTATGCTACTATCAGGCGGACTAGATTCTAGTATTATACATGGTCTTCTCAAAGAGATTGGTCATGACATTACCTGTATCCATGTAGAAAATCACGAAAAAGACTTTGCACATCTTGTATCAGATAATCTTGTTGAGGTAACACTTGATGACGTATCTGATGAGGAAGCAGTTAGTATCCATCAATCACCAGTAGATCTTGGTTCAGTTAAACCACAAATTGCTATGGCCAGAAAGCTACGCGAATTAGGTTTCCATGCAGTTATGACTGGCGATGGCGCAGATGAATTATTCGGTGGATATAGACGTGCAAAAGAATATGATAGTCAGTATTCCGATACATTTGTCGAACTACCATACTATCATCTTCCCAAACTAGATCGGACTATGATGAGATCTACAATCGAACTTCGTGCGCCATTCCTGGCACCATATATTGTTAAACACGCATTGAATACACCTTATTCACTTCGCAATGGTGAAAAGAAAGTCTTAAAAGAAGTATTCAAAGATATTGTTCCTAAGGAGATTCTGAATCGTGAAAAGCATCCTCTCAAAACTGACAAGATCAGAAAAGACCCAATCGATCAAAGAATCATCAACGACGAAATCTTTAGAACAATCCAATAAATGGGATAAAAGATATATGCAGCTGGCTAAAGAAGCTGCTAGTTGGTCGAAAGATCCTTCAACTAAAATTGGTGCAGTTTGTATTGGAGCTAAAGGTCAAGTATTATCTACAGGCTATAATGGGTTTCCCCGAGGTATAGACGATAGTCTTACTCGTTACTATGATCGGGAATTAAAATACAAAATGGTAGTTCACGCAGAAATGAATGCCATTTTTAATGCAACATACAACGGTGTTTCACTCGATGGATCAACAATGTATGTTCATGGATTACCGGTTTGTTCAGATTGTGCAAAAGGTATTATCCAAGTCGGTGTCAAGAGGATTGTTATGGATGGATCAATTCCAAATAGGTGGAAAGACTCTTGGCAATTAACACAAAAAATGTTTAACGAAGCAAATGTTAAATGGGAGTTAACCAATGTCAGCAACCCAAGAATGGATTAAAAAGCAGTATCAAAATGAGCGCGGCGTCGTAGGTGAAAATGTGGAATACACAAACATGCGATTAAGCAGAGAAGCTATGGATTTAAAAGAAAGGGTTAAGAAACTAGAAACTGACATGGCATTTTTAATAAAAGAAAAAAATGAAGAATAAAATCCTAATCATTGGACATAGTCCAGCCAAAAAGAATATACTTAAGTCTCCTACTATGAAAAGACTTCATAGGTGGATGGATGAATGTGGTATCGATTTCTATGGCTTTACTAATCTTTGTTATGAACCTAAGGCGAAGCTAAAGGAAGAAGATATCTTTTTGACTGATATGTCTGGTCACAGGATTATAGCATTGGGAGGATTCGTTTCCAAATATTTAAATAAATTGGGTGTGGAGCACTTTGCTGCTCCGCATCCATCCCCATTAAATAGAAACTTAAATAATAAATCATTTGAAAATAAAATTATTAATGAATTAAAGGTTTACATTGACCCGACATTGTGATATAATTACTATTATTTGGAGAAGAATATGAAAGTCGGTATTACCGGATCAAAGGGATTTATTGGATCCTATCTAACAAAAGCTCTTTTAAATTCTGGATATACTATTTCAGAATGGGATCTTAAAGATGGAAGGGATATTAAAGATTTCTCTGTATCGGGATTAGATTATGTTGTACATCTTGCTGCATATGCAAATGTACGTCAGTCTATTAAAGATCCGCAAAAATACTGGATTAATAATGTAGAATATACCACTGAGATCCAAAAACAGTGCCATTATAATCAGGTACCTCTTTTATATGCATCTTCATCTTGTATCCACCGGTGGTGGTTATCCCCATATGGTACTACTAAAAAAGTAAATGAAGAAACAGCATTTCCAAATCAAGTAGCACTTAGATTTACTACCGTATATGGTGATGGTGCACGAGATACTATGCTTATTCCTAAATTATTGGACGGATCAGTAACGTATTTAACTAATCATATCAGAGATTTTGTACATGTCGATGATGTGATAGATGCTATATTAATATTAATGAGACAAGATATAAGATTGAAACGTGCTTATGATATTGGTACCGGTACCGGTGTATTAGTATCTGATTTAGGACCTATTGCTGGATATTCAGATTTAACTATTAAAGATGGAGATCCATGTGAAGCCCTAGATAATACAGCAGATAATTCTTCTATGAAAGATCTTGGTTGGGAGCCAAAATATGATGTAGAAAAATATGTACACGTAAAAACTTCAGGAGAGAATATATGAGTATTATGGATAAACTCAAAAAGAATAGTAAGGTCAAAGAAACTTCTATTCTTTCAGAGTCTAAATTTTTTAATGAAAAAGATATGGTTACTACAGACGTTCCTATGATTAACGTTGCCCTATCTGGTTCCGTGGATGGCGGACTTGCACCAGGACTTACAGTATTAGCTGGTCCATCCAAACACTTCAAGACCTCCTTTGGTCTAATTATGGCATCGGCGTATTTAAAAAAGTATGCTGATGCCGTACTACTTTTTTACGATTCAGAGTTTGGTTCTCCACAGTCATATTTCGAACAATTTGATATTGATACCTCTCGTGTTCTTCATACACCAATTACCAATGTAGAAGAATTAAAGTTTGATTTGATTGGTCAACTAGAAGAACTTGATCGTAAAGATAAAGTCGTTATTGTTATTGATTCTATTGGTAACCTTGCATCAAAGAAAGAAATGGAAGATGCTATCAATGAAAAATCAGTTGCAGATATGTCAAGAGCAAAAGCCCTAAAAGGTTTGTTCCGCATGACTACACCTTATTTGAATATGAAAGATATTCCTCTTATTGCAGTTAATCATACATATCAAGAGATGGGTCTATTCCCGAAAGCTATTGTATCTGGTGGAACTGGTATATACTATTCAGCAGATAATATCTGGATCCTAGGTCGTCAACAAGATAAAGTTGGTACCGAAATTAAAGGATACCACTTTGTAATTAATGTGGAGAAATCACGTTATGTTAGGGAAAAGTCGAAGATTCCTATTTCGGTGTCTTGGGAAGGTGGAGTACAAAAGTGGTCTGGCTTGCTTGACGTTGCTCTCGAAGGTAAATATGTTGCTAAGCCATCTAATGGCTGGTATTGCAGGGTTAGCCGGGAGACTGGTGAATTACTTGAGCCAAAAGTACGAGAAAAACAAACACTAGAAGAAGAATTCTGGTTACCTATTTTAGAAGAAACCGATTTTAAAGACTTTCTTAACAAAAAATATTCTATTGGTGGGATGGTGATTGAAAATGAATGCTGAATGGGGTGTTGACTATGAAATGGTCCCCATGCCTGAGCACAATCAAGCATGGGCTATTCGAATACTAAAGGGACAATTTGTAGAGACTGTAATTGAATTTAATAATATTACTTTTAATAAAGTCGAAAAAGGAGTTCTTAATTTTAGTTTTAATATTGTATCTTCTCCGGATGCAAATTTGACAACAGAAAATGTCGATTTGCAGGATAAGGCTGGTGATATACTACAATCTGTATGTGCCGAAGGAATAAAAAATGATTCACTACAGATAATAGAAATAGAGAAAGATGAATAAAAATGGCATTAACATCAGATATTGATCGTATTATTATGCTAATGGAAGAGATAGCATATGCAGAATCGCAGCTTCAACCTCATGATACAGGTCACATTAATACTGCAATCAGTTGGATGCAAAAAAGAGTAAACGAAATCAAGGACAAATCTAAAAATGAAAATTCTAGTTATGGGCCTCCCGGGCGCAGGTAAAACCTGGCTATCAGAAAGACTACAAAAATATTTAGGATCAGCATGGTATAATGCTGATAAAGTTCGCGAGATGGCGAATGATTGGGACTTCTCTCCTGAAGGTAGGGTAAGACAGGCAAATCGAATGAAGACATTCGCTGACTATGAAAAATCTCATGGTCGATATGTCATCTGCGATTTTGTCTGTCCTACTCGACAAACAAGAGACGCCTTTAATCCAGATCTAGTCATTTGGTTAAATACTATCGAAGAAGGAAGGTTTGAAGATACAAATAATATGTTTGAAAAACCTGAACTAGTTGATTGGGTAGTAGAAGGATTCTTATCCGATAAAGAAATCGAAGAAATCGCTACAGAAATAAAGGGTTACGGTGTATAAAATGGCTGATATTATTATTAAAGAATTCGACTGGAAAAATCCAACAGTACAGATGCTTGGGCGTTGGCAACCATGGCATGATGGTCATTCAGAACTATTTAAAAGATGCCATGCTATGACTGGACAAGTAGCTATTATGATCCGTACAGTACCAGAGTCACGCGAAGCAAATTCACGTGTTCCCGGTCAAGATGATAATCCATTTGATATTAAAACTGTAAAAGAGAATATTCGTTTGGGATTAAAAAAAGAAGGGTTTACAGAAGACGAAGATTACGTTATAATGATCGTACCAAACATCGTTGACATTGGATATGGACGTGGTGTTGGGTATACATTTACAGAACATGATCTTGGAAAAGAAGTACATTCTATTTCAGCTACTAAGATTCGTGAACAGATGAGGGAAGAAGGTAAACTTGCAAAAAAACATTGAACAGACTATCCTTCGTAATCTTTTAACAGATGAAAATTATATGCGGAAAGTTCTTCCGTTTATAAAGCCAGATTACTTTGAAGGTGTCTATCGTATATTATTTAGAGAAGCCGGTAAGTTTGTTGGAAAGTATAATAAACTTCCAACTTCGGAATCGTTTATTATTGAGCTTGATCAATCTGATAAACTTACTGGTGAACAGTATTCCTTAGCGAATGATATTATTCCACATCTTTTTTCTAAAGAAGAAATTGATGAAAATTGGCTATTAGATACAACTGAAAAATGGTGTCAAGATAGGGCAATCTATAATGCTATTATGGAATCAATTACTATTATTGATGGCAAGCATGATTCTCTAACAAAAAATGCTTTACCTGATCTTTTACAAAAAGCATTAGGTGTTGGGTTTGATACTAATATTGGTCACGATTACGTTGAAAACGCAGAGCAAAGATATGAATTTTATCATACAGAAGAAGATAGGATTCCATTTGATCTCGATTATTTTAATAAGATTACAAAGGGTGGTGTACCGAATAAGACACTTAACATTGCCCTTGCAGGTACTGGCGTTGGCAAGTCTCTATTCATGTGTCATGTTGCTGCTAGTGCTTTGGTAGAAGGCAAAAATGCTTTATATATTACAATGGAAATGGCAGAAGAACGTATTGCAGAACGTATCGATGCAAATCTATTGAATATTCCTATTGATCAATTATCGAATGTTTCAAAAACGGATTTTACACAAAAGGTTGCAAATCTTGCTAAGAAGACAACAGGTAAGCTAATCGTAAAAGAATATCCTACAGGATCAGCACATTCAGGTCATTTCCGTGCACTCTTAAATGAATTAAAACTAAAGAAACAATTTGAACCAGATATTATCTTTATTGATTATTTAAATATCTGTGCTTCATCTCGAATGAAAGGAATGGGTGGTGCAATTAACTCATACTCGTACATTAAGGCAATTGCTGAAGAGCTACGTGGTCTTGCGGTCGAATTCGACGTACCGATCTTCTCTGCAACGCAAACGACTCGTTCTGGTTATTCTAACTCAGATGTTGGGCTTGAAGATACGTCCGAGTCTTTTGGATTACCCGCTACCGCTGATTTGATGTTTGCTCTTATTTCAACTGAAGAATTAGAACAAATGGGTCAAATAGCTGTAAAACAATTAAAAAATAGATATAATGATCCGACACTTCATAAGAGATTCGTTCTTGGTGTAGATCGTTCTAAGATGCGTCTTTATGATGTTGATGAAAATGAACAGAATCTAACAGATGATACACCAGTCTTTGATAGCACAGAAGCAGGACAAAGATTTAAGGATTTTAAGCTATGAAATATAAAAATTATGAATTAACTACCTATTGGGGTGATGAAGAATATCATGATAGAAAAGCAAACGTTATGCGAAATAATAAAGGATTCTATGTAGAATTATATAAAGGGGAAGAACTAATTGAAGTTCGAACCTTATATGATCATAGTGAAATCTACGCAGAAAATGCTGCAGAAAACTATGTGATAGGAATTTTAAATCCATGAGTGATCATAAGATTCTTTTTATTACAGACTTGATTGATCAAAGACTTCGCAAGGAGAAGGAAATCGAGTACTATGAAAAGGAACTTGAAGAGATTACAAAAAGGCTTTTCTTTTTAAAAAAGGAAAAAGATCTAACAGAACTAATCATAAACATTATTCAAAACGAAAAAGTAATTGACGTTCGTGAAAACCTTTATGATAGAATAGGACAAAATAATGACAGTCAAACTGATTAGTTATTCAAAGGGAGAGAAAGATGAAAGTCTCCAGGACATCATTGCGTATACAGCCCGTGTCTCGAATCCGTCCAACCAAGACAATACCGAAACGTCAGAAAGATTATTACGATATCTCATCCGAGAAAAACACTGGTCACCATTTGAAATGGTTAGCGCTTGCTTGGAAGTAACTACTACTCGTGATATTGCTCGTCAACTATTACGACATAGATCATTTTCATTCCAAGAGTTTTCTCAGCGATATGCAGACCCTACACAAGATTTGAATTTTGTTATGAGACAAGCAAGACTTCAGGATACAAAAAATAGACAAAATAGTATTGAACTATCCGATATGATGGATAGTGATGAAAGAATTGATTTAGAATTAAATTGGTATAAAGAACAGGCGGAAGTATTAAATGCAGCAAGAAAATCATATGAATGGGCAATCGAAAAGGGTATTGCTAAGGAACAAGCTCGCTCGGTTTTACCGGAAGGTATCATGGAATCTCGACTCTATGTTAACGGTACCATTAGGTCCTGGATCCACTATGTCGACCTACGCTCTGGAAATGGAACGCAAAAAGAACATATTGAATTAGCTCGCGCATGCTCGGCCGCGCTCGAACCAGTCTTTCCAATGATTAAGGAATTTTGCCATTAAATATCTAGTTCTAATACTTTGTTTAGCTTCTACTGCTTCGTACGCAGAAGGTCAAACCTATACTGGTAGCGAAGATAAAACCCACTGTACCTTGTGGAATACGAATCCTTTACGATGGCCACAGACTATTTTAGGTCTAGAACCTATGGAATGTAGGCGTAAAGCAGTTCCACCTACTACAAATAATACTATTAATTGTAGATTAAAAAGACAATATATTGATCCTGAATCTGATGAGCGTATGTGCATATACGAGAGAGGAGCAACAGGACAGGGTGATCTTACAGTAGCTATGGATAAGTATTTTCATTGTCCTAGAACTCAAATGTGCACACAGAGTCCTGGATCTGATACTACATTAGATTAAAAATAATTCAAATTAATTTAATTTAGGGGGTTTACAATCCTTTTTTCTTATGGTATAATAGTAAGAATAATTAGGAAGAGGAGTTTATATTATGTCAAAGATGGCTTCAAATGCAAAGTTCAAGCAGTTCGTTGTAAACCTAAATGTAGAGGATCAGCACACTGTAATTGAGCGTCAGAGCCGTTTGCTTCCTGCATTTATTATGCAAGAGGTTTCTACCACCAATAATCCTAAAGTTATTCGCAAATTAGAAAGTCGCCTTAAGCAGGTTCGCTTAATGATGAGTTCGCTAATTGCAAATGGGAAAGTAATATAATGAAACGATATGTCTTTCTCGGTGCATGTGCTTTTGCTTTTCTTGGGGGATTAGTTACTGGTAAGTCAGCCTTTGGCGGTGAAGCAATTGCTGGTAATATCCACTCTCCAGAGTCTGAGCAAAAGTGTTTAGCAGATAATATATATTTCGAAGCTCGTAACCAGATACATAGGGGAATGATTGGTGTCGCTCTTGTCACTCGTAACCGTGTTCTTGATTCTAGGTTTCCTCATTCATATTGTGAGGTTGTTAAGCAAGGACCTGAAAGACCATCGTGGAAACAAAATGGGACTATGGTACCTCTTCGCCACCGGTGCCAATTTAGTTGGTATTGTGATGGCAAGTCTGATAGCATTTCTTATCACGACACTAGTGTGTATGAACTTGCTCGTGCCATCGCTTTTAAAGTCTATCACGGAGAATTTACCGACTTTACAGATGGCGCCACTCATTATCATGCCGATTATGTTAGACCAGAATGGGCATCAACAAAAACCAAAACAATGACAATTGATCAACATATTTTTTATAGATGGGAAAAATAATGAAAAATCTATTTCCGGAAAATGATTTGCCTGAATTCAAGTTTAACGAAGATATGTATATTGATGAGATTGCTGATTACATCATTGCGACATATAGTCAACATTACTCTAAGAAACGATTTCAGGCATCAGAGTTTATCTATGATACTGGTCATGGTACTGGATTTAATATGGGCAATGTAATGAAATATGCTCAGAGATATGGCAATAAAGGTACTAGAGATGATCATCGGAAGGATCTGATGAAGGTGATTCATTATGCGATTCTTCAGCTGCACGTGCACGATACTTCGCAAGACGAATGGTCTCTTTAAGATCAAATAGTTCTTTTTCTAATTGTGTTTGTGGTGCTCGAATATCCTCTAACGTCTTATCATAAAGATAGGCGTTAAAGAAAAGTATGGCAACTAATAGTGCTATAATTGACAACAGTATTACCTCTAACATACATTACCATTGACTTGACAATTGGCCTTTGTTTACTGGCTTACACTTCCACTGGTATGGCTTAAAACCAGACATAGTTAAATGTATAGCTTGGGACATTTCTAAAGCCCGAGCTTCACATCTTTCGTATGTTTTGTATGGTCCTCTCTGGTCTTCTAGCACTACGCACTGATTAGGATCAGATATAAGACAAGCTAAAACTAAAGCCATATACATTTTTTTTTCTTTCTATATTAAACTGCCGAATATACTACAAATATTAATCCACCACCGCCTAGTATTACACAACTACCAATAATAATAAACATTTTAACAGTTTCCCAAAACTCAGCTTGTTCTTTTAATCTTCTTCTTCTTTCTGCTTCAGCTGCTTCCCTTGCCTCTGCAATTCGTTTTTGACGTTCGTCTAAAATACCTTGCCAAGTTCCAGGGCCAAAGCGCATATCAATTAGATTACGCATCTCCTGCATTTTTTCTTCTGCAAGTTTTGCATCGATCATCTCTTGTGCAACTGACTGAATACCGAACTGGTCTCTTAAGCCTACACCTGATTTCTTATTTCTTTTCTTTTGTACTTCTTCAGTACCTTTGAAAAGACCATCAATTGCTCCTGCGATCTCCCCAATATCTTGGGCTGTCTGAATATTGCTTTTAATAAAATCTACTGACGATTTTACAAGAGCTATTCCGGCAAGAATCTCTGCTACTGGCATCTCGATCTACCTTTTTTATGTTAGATAGATATGACTCAATTTAGGATATAACTCGCTCTCACTACTATTTATGTTTACATTCGTCCTTATATGTGATATAATACATTATAAATAAGAAATGATTCAGTGAAGCTGGATGGATGTAGGCTGGACTCGGGGGCGGTACCCGACGGCTCCACCAAATATACACCTTACGGGGTGTATGTATATGGGGCCGAAATAGGATCGACAGATACGTGAAGGCAGTGGAGAGTCACAAAAGTAAATGCAAACGATAACTTTGCTCCTGAGATGCGCCTAGCGGCATAATCTCTGGGCCCGCCGGAGCCTCGAAACAGAATCCGGCAACCTACCCGAAGGAGGGTACCATGAAATATTATCTAATAATGTTCCTAATGCTATGGGCCACATCAGCATTTGCAGTGGAAACAAGATCAAAACCAGTACAATGTGGCGCCTACGATAGTTTAATTCAAGTTATTGAAAGCGCTGGCGAAACCGCTCTAGTAGGAGGTATTTCAGAAGTAAAATTTGAAGGTGGCGGCACTGAACATCTTCCTGTTTACATATTTGCAAATACTAATACCGGAACATTTACTATTGTTGAAATACATGCTGAAGAAGTTTGTGTACTTGGTTACGGTAGTAGTCTAGATTTTAATGTACAACAGTACTTTGAGCCTAAAACTGAAAGTTAAATGAGATATCTTCCAATAGACATACCGAAGCTGGCCCCTCTTGATTTTAGTGGAATTCAGAAGGAAAACATGGATCTTAAACCTCACACAAAGGGGTGGTTTGATCCTATCTATGTTATAACCGAAGGACAGGGATTCAAGAAAGGCTTTGCCGAAAAGAACCCACATTTCTTTGAATGGTTACAACATTTACCGGTAAAGGAATGGGTATATGCTAGTGTTCAATATCAGCTGAAAGCAATTGGACCTCACATTGATATGAGAATGCCAAATGATAATTTAGATTTTTATAGAAATGTCCATCGCAATGAGCCTTGTGGCTATAGAATTGTATTAAATGGATCTCATAATGATGTGATGTACTTAGTAGATGATTATGGCAATAAAACTTATACTAAGTTGCCAGAAGATACAAATACATATGTTATAAATTATACACAAGGGATTCATGGAACAGAGTTCGATGAGGGTCGTTGTGTTTTATTGCCGGCATGTCTTGTTGATGATGAAAAACATAAACAGATTATTGAAAGAAGTGTGAAAAAATACAGTGAGTATATTATTTTTTAATTATATTTTTTACTATGTTATTGCCACTGTTGGGGCAACATACGGACTTCATAGATATTGGGCTCATGGTCAAGGCAAACGCAGAGTTTGGTTTGAGTGGCTCTCTTTGACTTGTGCTTTGTTTCTTGGAATGTATAGTCCTGTGGGTTGGGTAGGTATCCACAGATTACATCACAGATATAGTGATACTCCAAACGATCCTCATTGTGTAAAATATAAAGGGTTCTTTCCTGTTCTATTCTCATGGTGGGATGCTGATATTCCTCTAAGTGCGGTGAGAGATGTTTTGAGGAATCCTCGTGTTATGTTTTTTGAGAAATACGGTAAATATCTCATCTGGCCTGTAATCATAATCTCTCCATATACTGTATTGTTTGGGATCTTGGGTTTGGGAGTTCTTAATGTGTTTGGGCACAATAATAAAGGGCCGATAAATAATTTTATCATCAACCTAATTGCTCCTTTTGAAGGTAACCATGCTGACCATCATAGATCTACTAAAAGACGATAGTATTTGGGATCAGTTTTTAGAAGTATTAGAAGAGATTGATGACGAGCTCAAAGATAATTATACTATTAAAAATCTAAGACTTGATGAGATGATTTGTTTTCCAGTATTATTTAAAAATAATGATATAGTATGTTTTAGCGGTATGCAAAAAATATCTGATCAAATCTATAGAGTAGCAACTCGATATTATATTAGAAAAAAATATAGAGAACACTTTGTAAGATCTCATTCAAAAAGACAAACCTATCATTGGAAATACTTAGTTCCATACCAATTAGAAATGGCAAAGGGTAAAACAACTATATTCACCACGCATCTATGTAAGTCTGATCGATCTTTTCAATATCTAGTTAACGAAGTGAGTAAAAGTCTAGGACGTAAGGTAACTTATGTAAGTGAAGAAAAAATATTTGGTAATAAAATACAGAAGGTAGCGGTCATTGATTGATATAGAATCTCTAAAAATAGTTGAAGATGTATCCTGGGAAGAAGCAATTGATATATGTCGAGCTTACGGCCGGGTAGAAAATGAAATAAATTTAGATAAGGTTACGGTATCAGAAACATCTACTATACCGAATCAGGAATGGCATCAGGATGGAAGTCATATAGAAGAGTTTCCAAAGTATGCTGCTTTGTGGTGTGAGGAAGCAGAAGAAAACTGCCCATCGACACAATATATTTCTACAAGAATACCAGTAGATTTTGCTGAGCAACTTAAAGATGTAACCGCAAATTTAGATTTTAAAAAAGTAATGGATGAAAATAAATTCTTTAAGTTTAAAAATAAGCTTGAAGAAAGGTTTTATAGGATTAATGCCTACCATGAAAAAAGAAATATAGTAGCTCAGGATTCATATGGATACTATCTTAAATGGTGTCCATTCTCCGTTATTGATAAAGATATCCATGAAATGCTATGCGATTATATTTTATCTAGGCCTTATTATACAGTAAAGTGGAAGTCTCGACAACTAGCAATTTATCAAAATCATGCAACTTTACATCGTAGAACACCATATGAGAATGCAGATGGTCATAGGATTATAAGAAGATTATATATTCACTGATGCTGAAACCAAGTAACAGCATTATATAATTTACTTTCATTTTCTACTGGTTTAAGATTTAATTTATAATCCGGATAAACCAATCTTAATTCTTTTTCTACAGCCGGCTGGTTGTGATATATGTCCCACATTTCTCCTAACCTATAAGTGTATTTTACAAACCAAGCTGCATATCTCAAATCCTTAATTTTTGTAACCTCCTCTTTTTTAACAACAGTATTATATGCACATTCTCTATACTCTTCTAGAAGTCTTTTAAGTATTGGCATATTTCCTATGTTATCCATAAAAGAATAGTATTGGTCTTGTACACTTCTACTATCTTTTATAATATTATCTCTTGCTAGATTACTATTATAAAGAGTATTAAACCAAAACCAACAGTCAAATATTTTCATATATTCTTTTTCATTAAATGATTTACATTCGTTTATTACAGTAATATCCATAAATTCAGTTGACATATTAAAGTCACAATTTGAAAGATGTGCATTACTTCTAGATTCATTTACTTCCTTATATGACTTGTGGTAAAGACTATGAGGAATTAATATTTTTTTCAATTTAATATTATGTTCATCTTGGAATTTTTTTTCTGAAAGTAGAGTATTTGGCAAAACCCAAGTCACTGACCATCTTTGCCATAATACTTTTATCTCTACATTCTTAGCTATACTGTATAGCATTCTTTCTTCAGTTTCTCCGGGGAGTAGCATCATTTCTGCATGTACACCAATATTTTTTTTATTATAATGTTCTACAATTGGCATCAGTTTCTCATTGTCGATATTACTTCTCTTATTAATCTTTAACACTTCTGGGTGATGAGATTGAAAACTTAGTTTACCAACATCATCAGCATCAGTAGATCCCAAAATATTTTCATCTAATGTTTCAAATATGTCTATTAAATTTTTACTACCATTTTTAGCATATCCCGCAAAATTAATCCTCATCTGATCTTTTCTATCTTTCCCTAAATGTGACATATATTTTGCAAGATCCAGATCTCTTTTCAATATTCCAAAATTAGCGTCAACCACTTGGATTCTTTTTACATTATCTTTTTCAAATAGTAATTTAATTGTATTTCTTACTTTATCTTCATCAAACTGATTTAGCTTACCACGACCCGATCCACCCCAATCACAGAAAGAACAAGAATACGGACAACCTCTATTTGTTTCTAATGGAGCTATAAGATATTTTTCTTTTTTAAAAATAGAATCAAATACGCCATCGATATACGGAGTAGGAAGAGGGATATTGGCTAATAATTTTTTAGAGGAACTAACATTAAAATAATCGTGGGTATATGCGCCAGCGACCATATTAATATGATTTTCTGGATAATTAATTAGGAAATTTTTAAATAGTTCTTCTCCTGCAGCACCAGGAAAACATATATCGATATAGAATCGATTATCTATGTATTCCGTCCCTGAATCATAATCTTCGGGAACATTCGGACCACCATATGCTATTATGCCATTAGGATTTATTTTTTTATATTCTACTGAAATTAAATCATTATAAGATTGATTCCAAGCATAGTTCGTTAAGCCTAGAATATCGGCCTTTTCTAGTTTCTTAATAAAGTCGGGATGCTTTAGAGCTTCACTTCTATATTCTGGTTCTAAGAACTCATAATTATTTTTTATGAATGTATCTTTGTTACAATGACTTATTATACAACCAGACGAATATGGTATATAAGAGGATCCATGATAGGATATAGAAGCAAGTAATATTCTTAACATAGGCCAAAAGTTTTAACTCTTTCTACAACTTCTTCCCAAGGATGTCTTATACAAAACTTAAGCATTAGCGTATCAACTTTTCTAGCTTCGACATGGTGAAAAAGATTACCATTTTCAAATAAAAGACATTCATAAGCTACTGGATGGTCTTCTATATGTACTACAGGCTTAGGACCATCGTTTAGATTAATCATAATACTTGACATATAATCTTCATCGACATGTGCAGGTAATTCATTACCTTTAAACATATATGCAAACCTAGGGTAATTGTTCATGCCGTGAATATTTAAGTCCATGGCAACATCTTCTACTAATTTTTCTATGCCATAAACTTTCCACCAGATCATTCTAGGATTATTAAACTCATACCAACTCCCTTTGGTATAATTATCCCAGAAGATCTTCCTGTATTTTTCTTTATCTATTTCATAATCGAGATGTATCAAATTCATAAGATTCAGCCTTTTCAAATATATCTATACACTCGTTAATATTTTCATCAAATTGAACTTGCAAATTGATACGGATATTATCATTATTATATACCGCATGTTTTCTTTGTGTATTAATAAATGCAGGAAAACTAACTTCACCTTCTTCAGTTAAACATGGGGCATAATTTTCAGTTAATGGATATATTAGTACTGTATTTCTACCCTTCATATCAGTATGCCATTTTTGTATGGCACCCGGCTTTATCATTAGCAATAATGATTTCCTACCCATAAACTTTTCCGAAAGTCCATAAAAATGTAGTGGACTTAATTCACCTGATTGGGTGGATCTATGTACGTACCATTCATTATCTGGAACTGAATATGCAATTTGTAATAACTTCTTTACATCATTTTCAGATAGAAATTGCTTTAATCTATAATAACTAGGTTTCATTATATTATGGATCCCACTATATGCATTCTTGTAATTTCAGAGGCATTTACGAAGGTATGAGTCATAGTAGTATCTACCTCATACACATTACCGTCTGCTGGTAATCTAACCACCGATTCCCCGATTCCCGGGACATCAATAACAAAAAAATTATTATTATCAGTTATTAGTGGTATATGCAACCTTGCAGTTTTATCTTTGTGATATCCGTAACATTGTCTAGGGTGCATTACCATTAATCTTGGAAATGCCATATTAAATTTTTTAATAACATAATTTGTATAAGGGATATCGAACAAAGGTACCTTACAATTGTCATAGGTAACATTTTTAATTTTATTAGGATTAAAAATAAAATTAAAATCCTTGTCATGTGATGCTAATTCATATGGGTCTTGATCTTTGTGGGTTCCTGTTAGACATATTTGAGAATCTACATTAAGACTTTCTATTTCTAACAATATTTTTTGTAAATCGATTCTTCCTACCACATTTAGAAATTTTTTCACTTTTTAAGCCATTCCATTAATTCTTTAGAATTTTTATTCATATATTTCTGTATACAGGCAATTTTTACTACATCGTCTTCGCCATTATCTATAACTACCCAATCCTTGTCTCCACTTGGTGATCTGATTATCTGACCACGTTGCAGCACGGTATGTCCTACCTTATCCATGCAACCTCCATGTGTTGTTGCGGGTGATTGTATTTACCGAAAATAAAATTTAAAAAAAATGAAAATAGGGGATTTACTTTTAAAACAAATTGTGGTATAATATTCATATAAAATAAAAAGAGGAGAAAAAAATGGGTAAAGTAAAATCAATGATGATGGATCAAGAAGAAAAAATGTTCGATGTAATCGAAGAAGCAATTCGAACTGTAGATCATCTTACCGAAGTTATGCAGATTGCTATCAAAGAAAAGCATCTGGTACCACATTGGACCGATCAGGAAATCGAAGATGCCTGTAGTGAATATTGGGAAGAGTATTGGGCGAGTAAAATATAATGAAGATAAGGAGATTTCTAAACTACTTACTAGATACGTCCGTGTAGAGGCGTTGATCAGCTAAAAGCACTATCTCGAAAGGGGTGTTAGTTTCAATCTGAGCTCGAGATTGAAGATACTAGCTCGGGCGTATCTAGTAAGTAGTTTTGAATTAGGGTTTTATTAAGAGGAGTTTTATAATGCTGCACTTTGTTGGTTTTCGAAATGATAATGATTATCTGGCTGCGGTTCGTGTTTGGGGCAAACCTGACTTTGTCCATCTGACTCATGATCATCGTATGTACGGTGATGTTGATAGAGATAACGATACTGTTGTCTTCTCTCACAAAGCAGATCCTGATCGTGTTTCTCAATTTACTGATCAGGATCATGAGAGGCACTAATAAAAATCCCCTA
>Ga0181556_1001275_pt1 | contig 25611 bp, 21 predicted proteins | sample 011ome_14_FD_148651 | JGI IMG/M metagenome (GOLD analysis project Ga0181556, IMG submission 148651) | Coastal salt marsh microbial communities from the Groves Creek Marsh, Skidaway Island, Georgia - 011505AT metaG (spades assembly) | ecosystem: Environmental > Aquatic > Marine > Intertidal zone...
GCAGCACCCATGGGGTTACCCCAAGGTCGAACACCTTCCTCAAAAATTAGCTTGCTCCACTCAAACACCTGCATACCGACAAACGTCGCGCCCAAAAGCGCGGTGGCGAGCAGTAACCAGAACGTGACCCACTTGTTTTTGCGATAACCGTAATTCACGGCTAACGCCATGGTTCCGCTCGACGTGATCAATACGAAGGTCATGATGGCGATTAGGATGAGCGGGATTGGCGCCCCACCAAAACTCAATGCAAACACTTCGCTCGCACTGGGCCACGGCTCTAAAGTCGACATACGTACCGTCATGTACGAGGCGAGAAAGCAACCAAAAATAAAGGTGTCACTGACGAGGAATATCCACATCATCGCCTTGCCCCAAGGCACTCCCTTGAAGGCTCTTTGATCCGAACTCCAATCATCGAAGAAGCCCGCCAGCCCCGGTTTTAACTCCAGTGAATCAGACGCCATCGTCTCGGTAGACATGGTCTTTCCCCCTTAGATAAAGCCACAGATCCTGAGCAGGACCTCGAAATTGTTACCGCTAAACAACAAGCCAAACACGACCAACCACACGCCGAGAAGGTAGTGCCAATACAATGCGCAATTGGCGACACCGTGCTCGATTCCGGCAGCATTTCCACCGTTAAAAGCTCTCTTAATGGCACGGGATAAAGCCACCATACCCCCCGCCATGTGGAGACCATGGATACCCGTGATCATGAAGAAAAAACCCACCGACGGGTTACTGAAATCCCCCAGCACCATGGTGATCAACTGCTGCCAGGCTGCGAGTTGCCCAGCCAGAAACAGCACCGTCAGCACTGCTGCACCGACCAAGGCGCGCTGCACCAAGACCATTTTTGCTTCCCGGGCGAAGATCAATGCTCCCTGAAGGCACAGGCTACTCAGTAAAAGCAAGCCAGTGTTTGCCCAGAGCAGATTAATCTGCGGCGTTGGCTGCCAGTCCTGATACAGCATGCGGCCGCCATAGGCCACGATCATTAACAAGAAGAAAATGCTCACGACGCTGAGCAGCACTTTCAGTGCCGACCGACGGGCGTTCAGGCCGATTTCGGTGCCCGACAGCGCCGGAGCGATCGGCCCGGTATCGGGGATCCAGGGTTGTTCAGTAAAGATACTGCTCATTGGGTCACCTCGGCCTGACGATCACGCGGCGGTACATTTTGTGGAATGAAGTCCTCCTCTACACCGGGCACGCTGTAGTCGTAAGCCCATCGGTATACACAAGGTAACTCGTCGCCAAAGTTGCCGTGCTCTGGTGGCGTATGCGCCGTTTGCCACTCGAGTGTGGTTGCATTCCAGGGATTGCCGGGCGCTTTCCTGCCGTTAAATGCACTCACGACGAGGTTGTAGATAAACACCAGCTGAGCAAAGCCAACGACCAGGGCCGCAATGGTGATACTGGCGTTTACGCTTTGAGCTGAGTCGGGGAGGAAGGTAGTCCCCGTAATTTCGAAGTAACGTCGCGGCACGCCCATGATGCCGAGATAGTGCATCGGCAAAAATACGAGATAAGAACCCACGAAAGTCACCCAAAAGTGGAATCGCGCCATGCCCTCGTGATACCAGCGTCCCGTAATTTTGGGGCCCTCGTGATACCAGCGTCCCGTAATTTTGGGGTACCAGTGATAGATCGCACCACACACCACCATTACCGGCGCCACCGCCATGACCATGTGGAAGTGCGCAACCACAAACAAGGTGTCAGACAGCGGCATGCTGACCGTCGCGTTGCCAAGAAACAGCCCGGTCATACCTCCATTGATAAAGAAGAGCAGGAAGGCAATCGAAAACAGCATAGGCACCGTGAGATGGATATTCCCCTGCCAGAGGGTCAGCACCCAGTTGTAAACTTTTAATGCGGTGGGCACAGCAATAATCAGCGTTGTGGTCGCAAAGAAGAACCCGAAGTAAGGGTTCATGCCGCTCACATACATGTGGTGCGCCCACACAACGAAACTGAGTGCGCCAATGATGACGATCGCCCACACCATCATTCGGTAGCCAAAGATGTTTTTGCGGGCATGTACGCTGATCAGATCGGAGACGATGCCAAATGCGGGCAGCGCAACGATGTACACCTCAGGATGCCCAAAGAACCAAAACAAGTGTTGGAACAACAGCGGGTTACCCCCGACATGCTCCGACTCACTGCCCATCGTCATAATGGCCGGCATGAAGAAGCTGGTTCCCAATAGAATGTCCAGCGACATCATGATGGCGCTCACGAACAGCGCCGGGAACGCGAACAGGGCCAACACCGTCGCCACAAATATTCCCCAGACCGTCAATGGCATGCGCATCAGGGTCATGCCCCGGGTTCTGGCTTGCAAAATGGTCACCACGTAATTAAGGCCGCCCATGGTGAAGCCAATGATGAACACGGCCAGCGAGGCCAGCATTAGCAGGATACCTGCCTCTGAGCCGGGCGTGCCCGGGAGGATCGCTTGCGGCGGATACAGCGTCCAACCGGCGCCGGTCGATCCCCCACCAACGAAAAAGCTGGCCGCGAGCAATAAGACCGCCGTGAAATACACCCAAAAACTGATCATATTGAGCCAGGGAAACACCATGTCTCTGGCACCGACCATAAGCGGTATCAGGTAATTACCAAATCCACCCAAAAATAACGCCGTCAGCAGGTACACCACCATAATCATGCCGTGCATGGTCACCGCTTGCAGGTAGTAGGCCGGGTCAATAAAGGCAAAGGTATTGGGCCATGCCAGCTGCAGCCGCATCAACCAGGACAACACCAGTGCTACCATACCGATGGCGATAGCCGTACCGGCGTACTGGATCGCGATGGTCTTCGCATCCTGAGAAAAAACGTATTTCCCCAACCACGTCTTAGGATGGTAGAGCTCCATCTCACCGACTTCGGCGGGCCTAACAAAACTAGTCTCGTCGTGTGCTATATGTTCCATAGTATTCTCTCGACTATCTCTGCTGCGCCAGCTGTACCGGCTCTTCTGTGGTGGATTCCAAGGTCGTGATGTAAGCAACCATATCTTCTATCGCCTGATCATCGGTCATCGTGTTAGAGACCAGCCCCATCTGAAGCCCGTAGAGATCGTCTGAATGGCGCCCACGAATACCGTCCCTAAAGTTCTTGATCTGCGACGCCAGATACCAATCCTCGAGCCCCGTTAATCTTGGCGCATTAACCGTCCAGACGCCTTCTCCAGCCTCACCGTGGCACATGGCACACGTGGACTGATACAAAGCGGCCGACTTGTTGGGATCGCCCGAGGCACTTGGCGCATAGCGCTCAACCGCCGCACTCAGGTTATAGCTGGCATCACCATCGAAGTCGCCTTGGCCCGACAAAGTATCGATGTATGCGACCACGTTATTGATCGCCGACCCGTCGGCCAACATCATCGCCATCGGCGCCATTGTGCGGCCCCAGGTGTCGCCCTCATGAGCACCGCGAACGCCTCGCTTGAAGTGCCGCAACTGACGCTTCATGTACTCGGTATCCATGCCGGCCAACCGTGGTGCGTGCATCGCCTTGTTGCCCTCGGCATTAGCGCCGTGACAGGAGCTACAAACCGCGTAAGAGGCCTGCCCTGCCACCAGATCCGTATTCAGACCGGCCTGCGTATCAGCAAATGTCGGCTGGTCAGCAATCCAGGCAGCGTATTGTTCGTCGTTATCGACGACGACCCGACCGCGCATGGCGTAATGACCAACGCCACACAGTTCCTCGCACAATAGATCGTAGCTGCCCTCGACCTCAGGCTCAGCCCAGATATAGGAAACCTGACCCGGCACAAAGTCCATCTTCACGCGAAATTGAGGGACCGTAAAGTTGTGCAACACATCCGTTGAGCGCAACAGAAAAGTGACCGGCTTATCGACCTGCAAATGCAGAACCGGGTCATAAACAATGACGTCGTCCTGACCTAAAGGATCAGACGGGTCGATACCCAGCGGGTTGTCTGCACTGGTATGACTGACGGCAACGGCACCCAACTGACCATCCTCACCAGGCAGCCGGTAGGACCAGTTCCACTGCCTGGCCAGCACCTCAATTTCTACCGCGTCATCCGGCGGGGTCACGACCTCCCCCCAAATGACAAGACCGGGAGCGAGCAAGGCCGCCACACCCACCGTGGTTAAGCCAGTCAACCACGTTTCCAACTTGACACTTTCCGGCTCGTACTCTGCGCGGCGCCCTTCTTTATGCCGGAACTTGATAATGCAGTAGGCAATAAATACGTTAACCAACACAAATCCAAGACCAGTGACGATAAAGGTCAGCGTGACCGTATCGTCCATTTTGGCCCAGTTAGACGCTATTGGAGTGAAGTACCAGGGACTCAGGTAGTGGAATACCACCGTCCCCAAAACCAAGACGAGCAAAATAATTGCAGCAAACATAGTCTAAATCTCGCACCCAGTGCTAAATGTGGGCACCAATGCCCCCCCAGTACTCGATCATCCAACACGCGAAACTTATCGTTCGCTAGTTTTGTGTGGATGCCTCGAGACTCCCTATTTTGGTGGCTGTACTTTGCAGCCGCGTTATTGTTGTCCTTTGGGTCGGCCCTGAAAAACCAGCGCCCAACTCCTAAATCGTTCCCAGTACTTGAGCAGCAACATAAGAGCACCGGTATGCGTTACCTCGGTACCCGCGCGCTCCAGCCCAGGATATTGTTTGATGACTTCTTTGAGCTTTTTCTTGTCTTCGCGGTTCGTCTCGACAAACAGCACGTGCCTGCCCTGCTCAAGCGCTTTTTCGAAGCGCGTAAAGTGAACGTTGGGCATCTGCATACCAATGAAGCCGGCTTCCCAGGTAGCGAAACCAAAACCAATAATGGCGAGGAATATAAAGGGAGCCCAGCCCACCTGCGCCGCTATCCCCGAAAAGTGGGACACCGCCAGTATCACAGATGCAACCGCCAGACCCAGTACCGCACCGATTTCTCCCGCGTGGATCACATCAGTTTTGAGGAAACTTGCAACCCGATTCACGTCTCGATTCTCGAGACCTACATCGTCGTTGCTGAGCAAATAGATTTGCGGCCGGGCGATGCCGCCAGCCTCTAGTTGGTGCTCGATCCGTTCCAAATCGTCCAGATCGTCACTGATGTAATAGAAGCGCTTCATCGGCCCTCCTCATTATTATTAAAATTTTGTGCCCCGAACGAACTGCTGTCGTATGCCGGGGGTTCCCTCACTCGGTCTCTTTGTACCGTGCCAGCTCTCTCGGTCCGCATCCCCCGATGCATTCCTCACCAACAGCCGGCTGGGGTTAAACACTCAGCTGAGTATAGACGCGTCGTTTTCAGAAAGAAAGCGCCGCTCGTAACCTCGTTTTCCAGTGGGTCTACCTTCATTTTTTGTTAGCTTTTTCTCGAGAAACTGACTCAACGGATCGAGGAGGTAATCACCAAATGGCGGAATCACACAATAACCCAGTGACCGATATAGCGCCTCTGCCTCCGGCTGGTAGATACCCATCTCAAGTCGCGCGCAATAGATGCCCTCGGCGAGGACCCCCGCCTCAATAGCGGCCATCAGACGTCTCGCAATCGCTTTGCCGCGATAGTCCTCGTTAACATACAGCCGCTTTATCTCTGCATATCCCTGCGCGCGGTAGAAACGCGCGGCAACGCAACCAATGCAGTGCCTGTTCTCTTGCTGCTGACCTTTCACGGTAATGACGCTGCGCGGCTCCCGCGCAGCAATCTCGAAAGCCCCCAGAAATAGCGCATCGCCCGACTGGAGACTTGCGCTACTTACCAGATGGTTGCTCTCAGCGGGATAGAGCGAGGCCATGTATTCATCTGACCGAACCAAAAGGTAGTCGGCCTCTTCACCCACTATGGGTGAGATGATGAAGCTGGGCGAAGGTGCGGGCACGCTGTTTACCTCCAGGAATGCAACGCGATCATAGTAGTTATCGCTCAGGGTCGATCAGAACCAGCGGACCATACCAATCAAGCCGGCTACTGCGTAAAAGAACTGCAACAACAAAATTCCCCGGTGCCCGCCCAAATAGGCCCAAAGGCCGATCGCAGCGGCAGAGATCAGGAGCAATACGAAGCCGAAAAACTCCAGGCCGACATTGGCGGCCACCAGCAAGGAGTACGCGATGGCGGTGACTACGCCGAACCACTCAAGAACCTGTAATTTTTGCATATCGACTCTTGTGTCAAAGTAATAAGACAAATCCCGACGACACTTTACAACGGGCAAATCATGGCGCGTTATCGCTCTGCCACTCTATCTCAGCTTATCGGCGCGGATGGTATGTCTGCCTCACCAAATCAATCGTCGTCGCCAGATATCACTTGTCCACTGATTGAATCACGCTGGTGAAAATCCGCTTGGAGATATCGTGTGATTGCTGAAGCACGCCCGTGGCGGCCTGATTAATGATCGACGCTGAGGCCAACTCACTGGTCTCCTTGGCGTAGTTGGTATCAGTGAGGACGCTGTGGCTTGCCTCGAGGTTGACGCCCGTCATCGTCAGCGCGTCAACCGCATGTGTAATGCGATTCATCGCCGCACCAAATTCTGCCCGATGTCCCAGTAAGGTACCGATGGTCTGATCCACGGCATCGAGTGTATTGGTCGCCAGAGTAAAGTCGTAGGTGGTGATCGTTGTAGTAGCAACAATGTTATCGACGAATAACTGCGCCCCAGCCGCTCGACCCCCCGTCGCATCGAAGGTGCCGCCCACAAATACAAATCGATAGGTACCCTCGTCCGTGATAGTGACGCTCTCTGACTGCCAGTTAGTGGTAGCGCCAGGTGTGGCACCCGTATCGTTGAGTATTTCGACGGTAGCACCAGTATCTACATTGAGCAGATAGGCATAAACGTCGTAGGCGTCACTACCGCCCTGTAGCGCCAGGTGTGGCACCCGTATCGTTGAGTATTTCGACGGTAGCACCAGTATCTACATTGAGCAGATAGGCATAAACGTCGTAGGCGTCACCACCGCCCTGAGCCCGCCAGTCGAAAGACATGGTGTCACCCACCTTCATCGAGAGCTGGTCCTGACTGATCAGCGCAGGCCCTCTGACGGTGTCATACCCTGCGGCGGTTGTAATGCCCGTGCTCGTTAATCTCGCTGACTGAGAACCCTCGCTCGCTTGTGCATTCGAGGTGGTCACTTCCATGTTGCCGGCATTATTGGGGGTATTTTGATCAGTGCCCGTGCCCACGGCGTCTGTAGGCGTCGGGTGACCGGCGAGCGAATCCGTACCAAATATAATGACCTGCTCGACAATATCCCAGCCAGTAATCGAGGCGGACCCGGGCGCATCTGCCTCAAAGTCACCATTCTCAAAAGACTTAGGTGTTTCAATGGTATCGACCAATTTCGGCAAATCAACCGAAATGGGCCCATTCATGTTGGCGCCGACGATGAAAGGAACTGTTTTCGCCTCCATAAAGAGGGGTGTTGCGTTGAACTCGCTTTGTCGCGCTATCTCGGTGAGTGAAACCCGTAGCGCGTCGATCTCGTCCTGCAGAATAGCGATCTCGGCCGCACCTTGCGTGCCGTTGGCCTGTTGCAGGTAGAGCTCTCTCATGCGCTGAGTGATATCGATCAAGTCGCCAATCACAGAGTCAGCGGTGCGCACCATATTCACACCGTCCAGCCCGTTCTGAATGCCCTGTTGCAAGCTCACTATCTGCGACTGCATACGCGCGGCCATAGCCATGCCTGCCGCGTCATCAGCCGCATGATTGATCTTTTCGCCCGTTGCAAGACGCTCAGTGGCTTGACTCACCGCCCTCTCGGACTTAGTGAGCGCGCCAATCGCGCGCAGAGACGCTTCAGCTAGGTTTCCTAATGAAATCATAGGCAAATCGCCGTCATTTCATCAGATAACAGCAATAATCGTGCCTATAAACTCGTTTTATATGTACAACAACCTTAAATACGATGCTTTATCGGGTGCAATGGGCCTGCCCTCGGTTCGCTCATGGTCGCGGCGGGCAATTCTTTGCCGTTTTGGAATCGCCTCGGCTATTCCTAGAGAGGTTATCCACCTTTCACCTTATTCAGGCAAGCACCATGACCAAAGTCGCAAGAACGGCTAAAACCGCACCTGTAACGGCAACAGCGAACCCCATACCCAACGACAAAGAGCCGTTGGGTGCGCACATTGCGGACGGCGACCAGAGCAGGCCCAGGATAACCGCAATCAGCGCGTACAAAAGACTGGTAAAGCTGAAGGCGATAGCTGGACCCAATGCTTCGGCTTTTTCTAATTGGGGTAAACCTGCCACTACGCCAAGAGCAAAACCCAAGCAGCCGATTGTCATCAATTTGCCCGCCCAGCCTGTTTGATAGTTATCGCCAAGGACACGGCCCACCACAAAAACCAGAATCGCAATACCCCCCAGCAGCAGCGCGACTTGAGGGTACCAATAAATCCCGATGTCCCCCTTGGTCACCGTGACCATTGCCCACACAATCACAGCCAAGATCACGGCAGAACCCAGCGCTTTCGCCGCCGGCGAAGACGCATCGGTAGCAAAAGTGAGTGAGTCCATATCGATAAGAAATAATCGGACAACACCCGCGTAGACCAGAGTCAAAATCGCTATGGCGATACCGGGTGCAATTTGCGCCGGGTTAGACTCGGCCGCGAGCATGCCAATGACACCGATTAAAAACCCGATCAAACCCAGCGGCAGTGACACTTCGTAAGTCAGGCGCAGCCCCTCCTGCCGGAGCCGCATAACGAGACTGAGCCCTGCAAGGCCGCCAAATACAAAGACCGCAGAAACAGTATCCACCAGTGGTCCAAAATCCATCCCTTACCTCCCTATCGGCTTACCTTTCTGGCCCGAAGCTGTACGCCAGCTCTGGGGTGACTTAAACCGGTATGTAGCGATCAGTAGCAGCGTCGTACTCCCAGCCAGACTTTCCCTCCTCCTCAGGCGGGTTAGTCGGCTTGGCCTGTGCTACGGCAATCTCATGGAACTGCGTCGCAAGTTCTGAGGAGCGGTCAGATAAAAAGGCCTCTACCATGCCTTTCATCTCCTGTAGGGCGTTGATCAAGGCCGCAGCCTGAATCGTTGCGTGGTCGCTACCGGGGACAATCTCCAAGCGCTGATCCCCCACGTTGAGCCACAGCACCACCTCTTCCTGCAGCAGTTGCTCGAGGCTGGGCGGCGCGCCATCTTCGCCGGCAACGGCCTGGTTGGTCACTGCCCAATTCAGGCTGGGCCCGGGGTCCACAACCGCCATCCCTTGCTCGTAACGCGCTCGCGCATCTACCAAAGACTGCTCAAGACTTTTCATCGTTAGCTCGTGGAATGCTGCAAAAATGCCATTCCCCTGAGATTCTGAACCTCCCGCACCGTCAGACATCGCCAACCTCTCCCTTCAGTGACTCATTTCAATTGAGCAAAAAAATGCTTCGCCCATTATGCAGCGTAGTCCGAGCTTAACCCGCATGGGCCAGAAAATCGCGTAAAAATTGGCGCATCATGTGTCGTTGGGTTAACTGCTGATCGTTGGTGAGTTCCTGCGATGAGCAACCTGCGTGCATGGGCTGCGGCAGGGGCACCGGCCCCCTAAAACGCTCATCAGTGCGCCGACAACGTGGCGCAATAACCATGGGATGATAAACACTGACCTATTACTTGCGGCGGTGGGTCTACACCCTTATCCCGAATAAAGGATCAAATCTGCTCACCAGATTCAGGTTCAAGGGCTTACACTGAAGTTTGTTACCTAAAGGTATTTCTCTAAACGTTCCAAGAATCTAAGCAACAGTGAAGCGCATGCATAATCTATTAATTTCTCGTTGGTACGGGGCTTTGTTTGCCCTGACAGGAGCCAGCCTGCTGGCAGCGGCACTCTTCTACCAATATGCGCTTGGCGAGGAACCCTGCCAGGTATGCATTCATGCCCGACTCTGGGTGTCGGCATGGGCGATTACCGGACTCATTATTTTTTTTACGCCGCAAACATTCGCGATGCGCTCGGCCGGGCATATCGCAATGTTCATCGCAGGCGCCGGCCTTGCCGAACGCGCGCTTTACCTTTATCGACTTGAGAATGGCATTGGCGATGGTAGCTGTGAGTTCCAACTGGGCATGCCCGATTGGTTTGCCGTTGATCGATGGCTGCCCTGGCTGTTTGAGGTCCGCAACTTATGCAGTTACACACCCGAGATTGCCCTGGGCATCAGTATGGCTGAGGCATTATTGGGCATCGCTACCGCGCTCACATTCCTTACCACAGCGGTTTGGGTGGTCGAGTGCAGCGCATGGTTGCGCCAAGATGCGCGAACACTGTAGCCACTCGTTGCAGCGGCACTTTCACCTCTGGGATTACGACCCAAAGTGGCGCCACTGGGTATTTAAGCGTCGACTCCTTGCACTGGTGCAAGCATGGCGACGTCCGCAGCGGTGCACCTACGATGCACCCAAAATCAGCACTCAATGAGACTGACCGGCACCTCGAGTACATTGATCGCCAACCCACCGCGAGCGGTCTCCTTGTATTTATCCTGCATGTCGCGCCCGGTATCGCGCATGGTTTTGATTACCTGATCCAGAGAAACGAAATGCTCGCCGCTACCCCGTAGCGCCATTCTTGCCGCACTAATCGCCTTAACCGCGCCCATGGCATTGCGTTCGATACAGGGCACCTGAACCAAACCCCCAATGGGGTCACAGGTCAATCCGAGATTGTGTTCCATCGCGATTTCGGCCGCATTCTCGACCTGAGCCGGGGTGCCTCCCAATGCATCAGCCAGCGCACCTGCCGCCATCGAGCAGGCTGCGCCCACTTCACCCTGACAACCCACTTCTGCACCCGAAATCGATGCATTAATTTTGTACAGGATTCCAATCGCGCCGGCAGTGAGTAAAAATCGACAGACATCGTCATCACTGGCGCCCTGACAGTGATTCAGGTAGTACTTTAAAACCGCGGGAATAATGCCCGCTGCACCGTTGGTGGGGGCCGTAACGATGCGGCCACCCATCGCGTTCTCCTCGTTGACCGCAAGCGCGTACAGACTGACCCAATCCATGGTGTTGAGGGAGGCATCACCGAGCGAATCACCCTGGCTCTTCAGCTGCCGGTATAGATGTGCCGCTCGCCGCTTGACCTTCAATCCGCCGGGCATCACGCCCTCGGAACGACAACCCCTGCTGATACAGTCCGCCATCACTTGCCACAAGCCCAGCAATTGATCGCGAATCTCTTCCTCAGAACGCCAGGCTTTCTCGTTGGCAAGCATCAGCGCACTGATCGAAAGGCCGTGCTCGCGGCATTGCGCCAACAAACCCTCGGCGGTAGAAAAAGGATATCGAACCGGCGTTGGATCATCGACGATCACATCACCGTCCGTAGCAGACTCGTCGACAACAAAACCGCCTCCCACCGAATAATACACTCGACTGGCCAGCGTCTCGCCGCTCTCGCCATACGCGGTAAAACGCATGCCATTAGCATGGAAGGGTAAGGTCTCGGTGCGATGCATCACCAGATCGTCGCGGTAACTGAACACAATTGGATGTGTGCCCAGCAAGGTGATACCGCCACCCTCTCGCACGGCCTCAACCCGCTCTTCGATGCGCTCTACATCGACGGCGTCGGGTGTTTCACCCTCTAGACCCAGAATAATGGCCTTGGGGGAGCCATGACCCGCACCGGTAGCACCGAGAGATCCATAGAGCTGCGCGGTTACGCGGCAGCACACCGTGAGAACACCCTCTGTCTGCAAGGCCACCGCAAACTGTCTGGCCGCATGCATCGGGCCCACAGTGTGGGAACTCGATGGGCCAATACCCACCTTAAATAAATCGAATACGCTAATGGACATGCTCTGCGCCGCGCGATGTGGAATACGGCGCTGAGTCTAACGCCTTGGATAGGGTCCCGATAGCAATCGAAATGCGCCTTTTGTGGCTATTTTCAAAAACCAGGGCTATGGCTATTTTTTGTGGCTATTTCCAATAACTAGGGCTATTTGCTTCATGAACGCTCTGGCCTATCATGATCGGCCCGTCAGTTGACTACTGGCCCCCGCAACACGAAACGCGCGCTGACCCTTGGAATGTAATATGACGACCCCTACCAAAATTCTGCTCGATGAATCGGAAATGCCCACCCGGTGGTACAACATTGTTGCTGACCTTCCAGCGCCGCCGCCTCCTCCGCTACACCCGGGTACGCACCAACCAGCGACCGGTGAAGATTTCGCGGCGCTATTCCCAAAAGCGCTGATCGAACAGGAAATGACCGCCGAGCGGTACATCGACATACCTGGCGAGGTGCTCGATGTCTATCGACTGTGGCGACCTAGTCCGCTGTTTCGCGCACATCGCTTAGAGAAATTACTCGATACGCCCGCGAAGATTTACTACAAATATGAGGGAGTGAGCCCGGCTGGCTCCCACAAGCCCAACACAGCCGTCCCCCAAGTCTGGTACAACGCGCAGGAAGGTATTCGCAAACTCACAACCGAAACCGGTGCCGGTCAATGGGGCAGCTCGCTGGCTTTTGCTTGCGCGCAATTCGGTTTGGAATGTGAAATCTGGCAAGTCGCCGCCTCCTATCGCGCAAAACCTTACCGACGCACGATGATGGAAGTGTGGGGCGGCAAGGTGCATCCAAGCCCCTCAGAGGTGACGGAATACGGCCGACAGTTGCTGGCACAGGATCCCGATCATCCTGGTTCGCTGGGTATTGCGATCTCTGAGGCGGTCGGTGAAGCGGTGGAAGACCCTACCGTACGCTATGCGCTGGGCAGCGTGCTAAACCATGTATTGCTGCACCAGACCATCATCGGCGAAGAAGCGCTCCTGCAATTGGCTAAAGTCGGCGAGACGCCGGATGTTCTGGTTGGGTGCACGGGTGGCGGTTCGAACTTTGGTGGATTGGCCTTCCCATTTTTGCGCGAGAAAATGGCGGGAAAAATGAACCCCGTCATTCGTTGTGTGGAACCCGCTGCGTGCCCAACTCTGACCAAAGGCCAATACCGCTACGACTTCGGTGACACCGCGGGGCTGACCCCCTTGATGAAGATGCACACCCTGGGTGCTTCCTTCATCCCAGAACCCATCCATGCCGGTGGACTCCGGTACCACGGCATGGCGCCGTTGGTCTCACATATCTACGAACTCGGACTTGTAGAAGCCATCTCGATTCCTCAAACCGAGTGCTTCGACAGCGCCCTGAAATTCGCCAAGGCCGAGGGCATCGTGCCAGCACCCGAACCCACGCATGCGCTCGCGGCTGCGATCCGCGAGGCGGTGGCTTGCAAGGAATCCGGTGAGGAGAGAGTAATCCTGACCGCGCTTTGCGGGCACGGGCATCTGGATCTTGCGGCCTACGAGAAGTACCTCGCGGGTGAGATGGTCGACCTCGACCTGTCGGATGAGATTATCGCCGAAGCCATGCAACACGTGCCCCAAATAGACGCCTAACAAGAGCCCCTTTAAATCATCTGTCCCTCCATTGGATATCGATATGTATATTTTATTTTCCCGTAATGCCCTTGCCGCCACAATTGCACTCATCGCCACCAGTCTGACCGGTCTAGCCGTTGCACAGAACAATGCGCCATCAAGCACCGCAAAGCTGATGGAAGAAATCGTCGTCAGCGCGCGCGGTATCGAAGAAGGGCTTCAAGAAGCCCCTATCGCGGTCTCTGCCTTTACGGGCGAAACGCTCGATTACCGTGGCGTTGACAGCCTGAGCCAAATTGAGCGTTTCGTACCCAGCCTTACCCTGCAAAACAACCCAAGCTTTGGTGGCGCCTCCAACTCAGCCGCAATCTACCTGCGCGGCGTAGGCCAAAAGGAGTTCTTGCCCACTACTGAACCCGGGGTAGGACTGTACGTTGACGGCGTGTACGTCGCGCGGTCGGTTGGCGCCATTCTGGACATCATCGACATTGATCGACTCGAGGTGCTGCGCGGCCCCCAAGGCACCCTGTTTGGTCGCAACACCATCGGTGGCGCCATTTCCATTGCCACACGCAAGCCTCAACCGGGCGGCGAATTTGAAGGCAATCTGGCCGCGGCGGCAGGTACCGACAGCCTCATTCACCTTCGCGGCACCGTACACGTGCCCGTGAGCGAGAGTGTTGCGTTGCGCGCAAGCTTGGCGTCGATGACGCAGGATGGCTATGTCGATCGAGCGGATGGCATCGATTTGGGCAATGACGACACATTTACCGGGAGGGTATCGGTAGCATTTGAACCCAGTGACGACTTCTCTGCTTTGATTACCGCAGACATGACGCGAGATCGCGAGAACGGCCCCGCCATGCAGCTGATAGGAATCGATTTTACCGACCTCAGCCAGCTGCAGGGTGTTGTACTGGCACCGCCGCCGCCCATGGCATTTATCCATAACGTGACAGCCGCGGCCATGGGCCCGGGCCAGCCCTGTGCCGCGACGGATCCCGCTGGTAATGGCGTCACCTACAACCCCGCGTCGCCCAACTGTTATGACAGTCGTTACATCGGGGCGGATGGCACCAATGAAGGCTCGGCGCCCGCGTATTCCGAGACTGATGTGTTCGGTTTGTCCGCCACGCTGGATTTCAATCTGTCTGACAGCCTGGCACTGAAATCGATCACGGCTTATCGCGAGCTCGAATCAGATTTTGCGCGAGATGGCGACCATTCTCCCCATCGTATTGCCCAATTTGCCGATACGCTCGACCAAGAACAGTTCACTCAGGAGCTGCAGCTGATCGGCACCCATGAGCGGCTCGATTGGATCCTGGGGCTCTATTACTTTTCTGAGGACGGGGACAACGTCAATACCCTCGACTTTACCGTTTCAAACTTCCGCTCGGGCGGTACTTTCGACAACACGTCCTGGGCAGCGTTTGCGCAAGCCACCTTTGATATGACAGACCGGTTGCACCTGACGCTTGGCGGTCGGTACACCGACGAGTTGATATGACAGACCGGTTGCACCTGACGCTTGGCGGTCGGTACACCGACGAGGACAAAGCGTTCACTCCCGACCAAATCATCTATAACAATTACTTTGCTGGCATCAGCAATGTGGTACCTCCCGGCAATCCGCTGGCGGCGCTCGATGCGCCGTTCCTGCAGGCCGGGTCACGCATCTTGCCCCTGCTGGAAAAAGAGATATCGATTTCGGAATTCACCCCCATGGCGAACCTGTCTTTCGATTTAAGTGACAGCATCATGCTCTATGCCACCTATTCCGAGGGCTTTAAATCAGGCGGCTTTACGCAACGCGTATTTCCACCCATCGTGCCACCGTTTACCGCCCCCCCGGGTACGCCAGATATCGATTTGATACCAACCTACGAGCCCGAGTTTGTTGAGGTGCTTGAAGCTGGTTTCAAAATGAACTTGCTCGACGGCCGCCTCAAGTTAAACGGCGCCTTCTTCCAGACTGACTACGAAGAACTGCAGGTCCAGGTATTTAACAGCGTCGCGCCGGTAACCCAGAATATCGGGGAAGCCAGCATCGAAGGTTTCGAGGTGGAATTGTTTGCTTCGCCAGCTGAGGGGTGGTTCGTTGAGGGCAGTCTGTCACTGTTGAATGCGGAGTACGACAGCATCGACACCGCCAATACCTTGATTCTGCAGAGCAACGAGTTTGAGCGTGTGCCCGAAACCACCGCCAGTCTCGGCTTGTCCAAAGAGTTTTCGCTCGGCGACACGGGCACCCTTTTGTTGCGCGGCGACTGGAGCTATCGCTCTGAAACCTTCAACGACGCTTACAATACGCCGTTACTCGAGACAGATTCCTACAGCCTAATCGACGCCAGCGCACGATGGACCAATGTTGATGGCGACTGGACGGTCATATTATCGGGAACTAACCTCTCCGACGAGGAATACCTCGAAACCGGCGTCTATGGCACCGCCTTCCAATCGCTCGAGGGCGTCTACAACCGCGGCCGCCAGTGGCGACTCGAGGTTCGCAAATCTTTTTAAGTTAGCGCGCCCGCCTGCGCGGTATGCGCAGGCGGGCTCATCGTTTTCAGGAGGCTCCGCATGGCTAGAGTTGCCCTGCCCAAACCCGAGCATGTGACCGATCCAGCGGTGGCCGAGATTTTTGCCTGGGTCACTGAAATGGAAGGCAGCGTGCCAAACCATTTCTATGTCGAGTTGAACTTCCCCGAGTTTTTTACCGCCAAGCTGGGTGCCACTAAGGTGCTATGGCAAATGGGCGAGCTCAGCATGGAAGAAATCCAGCACGTGGGGATTTTGGTGTCACAAGCCAATGGTTGCCCGTATTGCACCGCGGCCTTCTGCACCATCCTTAACTATGGCCTGGGCACCGCCGAGGACTATGTTGGCTCGCTCCTGACATCTGGGCTGGACGCTGTGGAGGGCGATCGGCTGACGGCGGTGTTGAATTATGCGCTGCAGGTAAACGGTGATCCTGCGGCCGTGAGTGACGACCAGGTACAGGCGTTGCGAGATCAGGGCCTCACAGACAAAGGGATCGTACAGTTAACTCACGTAGTCAGCGATTTCTCCTCTTACAACACGCTGAACCTCGCGCTCGATACCGACTATGACTATCGTGACTTCTGGAGAGAGCTGGCGGGCTTTGGCACGGCCTAGCGCATCGGTCTTATCCAGATCTCGGGGCAATGAATTGGACCGCCTGCTACAGTAGTGAGCCGGACTGGAGAGAAATTCACCCAAACCATGCCGCAAACTGATCCTCTAAAACACGTCGATATGGTGATCGTTGGCGCAGGATTTGCCGGTCTCTACATGATTCATCGTGCCCGTCAGGCGGGTCTCAGCGTGCGGTGTTTCGAGATCGGCAGCGGCGTTGGCGGCACCTGGTATTGGAACCGCTATCCCGGGGCCCGTGTTGACATCGAGTGCGTGGAATACTCCTACTCTTTCTCAAAAGAACTCGAACAGGAATGGGACTGGACCGAGCGCTACGCCGGCCAGGCAGAGATCGAACGCTACGCCAACCATGTTGCCGATCGCTTCGATCTGCGACGAGACATTGCGTTTAACACCCGCGTCGCTGAAACCCATTACGACGAGGCTACACAGCGGTGGGAAATCACAACCGATAACGATGAGAAGCTCTCAGCACGCTTTTGCATCATGGCCACGGGGCTCATCTCGGCGCCTATCGAGCCCCGCTTTAAGGGACTCGAGGAATTCCAAGGGGAGCAATATCTGACCAGTCGCTGGCCCGATACTGAGCCAGTGTTTGGAGGCAAGCGCGTTGCTGTGATTGGCACCGGATCCAGCGGGATTCAGGTGATCTCGGAAGTCGCAAAAACCGCGGGGGAATTATTCGTCCTGCAACGGACTCCCTCCTACCCGATCCCGCTGCGCAATCACCCGGTAGAGCCCGGGCATGCGGCCAAGATGAAAAGCCAATACGCGGAGCTACGCCAGCGCCAGTTCAACTCTTTTTCGGGTTTTACGTTGGTGCATTCCGAGCTGGCGCCACCACCATCGCAATCGGCCTTGGAAATTAGCGAAGAAGAGCGCCGGGCGGAATATGAGAACCGCTGGGCCTCGGGCGGCCTATCGCCCTACTACGCGTTTACCGACAGCCTGTTGAGCATGGAATCGAATCAGACGCTGGCAGATTTTGCGCGCGAAAAAATTCGCGAACGGGTGCAAGACCCAGACATCGCGGAGAAGCTGTGCCCGCAGTACCCTATTCTGACGCGCCGCTTATCTCCCGAGACGCATTATCTCGAAGTATTTAATCAACCTAATGCCGAGCTGGTTGATCTCAACGAGGAAGCGATCTCTCATTTCACCCCACGGGGCATTGTTGTGGGCGATCGAGAAATCGAAATCGATGCCGTGATCTTTGCGACCGGCTTTGATGTGATGACCGGGGCGATGGACCGCATTGATATCCGTGGCAAAGGTAACGAAGCGCTTAAGGACCGATGGGCAAAAGAGCTCACCAGCCATCTCGGGATGATGACCCACGGCTTCCCCAATTTGTTTTGGATCAACGGGCCTCACAGTCCCTTCTACAACCCGATTCTGCTGGCAGAATTCCAGTGCGATTTCATCTGCGAGATCATTGCCGATCTCGAAGCATCAGCACACTCAGTTCTGGAAGCTGATGCGACAGCAGAAGCTGGTTATGTGGCGTTAACCAACCACATTGGCAACAGCACGCTATATCCGCAGTCGGACAATTACTACATGGGCGACAACATTCCGGGCAAGCCGCGCAGCACCCTGTTCTGGTTTGGCGGATTCCCTTTTTATCGCAAGCAATGTCGACTCGCGCGCGAGGATTGGACTGGCTTTGCGGTAGGATAGTGCGCTGCTCACACTGAACCGTATTTTGTCCGCGGCGTATTTGGCGGCGATAGCGAAAAATTAGGCAACCATCGACCGGTAACGGGACTCGAATGAACAGAGTAAAAGACAAAGTAATTATTGTGACTGGCGCCGCCTCCGGGCTGGGGTTGGCCGACGCGCGGATGCTGACAGCGCAAGGCGCTCAAGTCGTGATGACCGATATCGACGCCGAGGCTGGGCACGCGCACGCGAATGACATTGGCGCGACCTTTTTCGCGCAGGACGTCAGTGACGAGGCTAGCTGGACAGCACTCATGGGCGCAGTCGAAGATCAATATGGACGACTGGACGGCCTGGTTAATAACGCGGGGGTAGCGCCAATCGCCTCAATCGAAGATACAACGACCGAGATGTGGAGAAAGGTGATGGGTATCCACCTCGATGCCACCTTCTGGGGCTGTCAGAGCGCGATCAAACTCATGAAAAAATCGGGCGGCGGATCTATTGTCAATATGTCTTCGACTGCGGCGCTGATTGGCTTGGGTCCGTATCTTGCCTACTCAGCGGCCAAAGGTGGCATCCGCGCAATGACCAAGTCGATCGCCATTTACTGCCGCCAGGCGGGCTTGAGTATCCGCTGCAACTCGATCCACCCGGGCTCTATCAGTACGCCGATGGTACACACCGCACTCAAGACGCTGTTGAATACCGATCTCATGGCCGAAGAGGATCCGGAAGCCACTCGCAAGGCTCTAGGCATCGGCGAGCCCGATGATGTGGCGCACATGGTGGTTTATCTGATGTCCGATGAATCCAAGCACGTCACCGGCACCGAGATGGTGATCGACAACGGCGACACCGTTATCTGAATCAGCTGAGCTGAAGGGCGATTGGAGGCTATCGCAATGCACATCACTGGCATGGTGCACATCAACATTAACTGCAGCGACTACCAACGCTCAAAAGCGTTCTACGAAATGCTCGGTTTCGAGGTGTACTGGCCGGTACCTAAGACCAACACGGAGGACGTCGCCAACGCTGTCGGCATGCCCAAGTATCAAGTGGAGGGCGCGCTCATGGCGCTAAAAGGCGCCGCGCAACCGATGGTGATTGATCTACTCGAATGGAAGTCACCGCGCGACGACTCGCCTCCCTACCCCAATCTTTACCGGCCGGGACTAGCGCGGATCGCGCTGGCGAGTGCAAACATCGACGCCGATTTTGACTTTCTGGTGTCTCAGGGCGTCGAGGTGGTGTCCGACCCTGTCAACGTTCACACTTCCGAGACGAGCTACGCCCGATTTTTTTGCTTCAAAGATCCGGACGGCACTTTCTTAGAACTGGTACAAGTTATCACCGAGGCGTGAGGCCTGTCAGAGAACCGCTTTGACCCCGTCCACCGGTCGATAACCCAATTCAGTCACTGCGTGGCTTTCTACAGGGACGGCAGCATCACGCCACAATAAAAAAAGCGGCCTCTTGGCCGCTTTTTTTATTCAGGAAAACAACGTACTCAGTCGGACTTGGCAGCCTCCGCGGCCTTGGCCGCAAACTCCGCATAGGCCGCCGCTGTCCCTTTCGCCATCTTGTCGCCATCAAAAGGAATCGACATCTCGGGCGTGAACTCCAAAACAATGCGCTCGGGTGTGTCGAGAAAGGCCACAAACAAGTCGGGATCAAGCCCCATGGTGAAGTCCCCTCCGTTGTCCCCCGCTTTGGCCATGCCCTTGGCGAGCAGCTGGTACATCCACATTTTGATCTCGGGGTCATCGTGAATCACCGTATGGCCCTTGTAGGTCACGGTCTTACCGCCGCCCATGTGAGTGCCCTTACTCGACATCACCACTGAAGAACGACCATCTCTGGCGATCGCCTTGATACGCACGCGCTCGCGCGTCGCCGTCATCCAAATCTTGCCGTCCACCGGCACATAGGCGGTGGTAACCCCAAGCGGATGCCCCGCCTTGTTTGCCCAGCAAAAGGTGCACTCTCCGGCACAGTTCACGAGCTCCTGCTCCCGCTCCGGATCGAGGCGGTACTGTTTTACATCGTCGTAATTCGTGTTCTGTTGGGTCATGCTGGTTCCTTATTTTATTTTCCGCGGTTCACCATGTGCGGCGGAACGCGCCCCATGCACGATAATGGCATGAGCGAGAGTCATTCTGCCTGCAGAAAAAACTGCTTGCAAAATTTACACCCTCATGTAATTTTCGTATACAGACGCAATAACAATAAACTGCGCACATGGTTAGAGTACGGGGCAAATACGCTTCTCCCGTTCAAGTTGAGCGGCGCGAACGCATTCTGGATGAGACACTGAAGCTGTTGGGCTCGGTGGCACCCCAAGATATCAGCATGGATCAAATTGCTGAGGCGAGCGGCGTCAGCACAAAAACCCTGTACAACCTTTTTCAGAGCCGCAACGGATTGCTACTGGCGGCGGGTGCGCGAACCCGAGACGGATTGCTACTGGCAGCGGGTGCGCGAACCCGAGAGGGCAATGAATCCTACGGAGAGGTACTGAGCGCGAGAGCGGGCATCCCGCGCATCATTGCTTTGACTCAGCGTGCGATGGATACATTTGGCGAATCACCTGCCTTTATGGAATCGGCCGTCTCTCTGGTCTTGGGCATTACCGCGGAAGAGGAAGCGGAGTATCAGCGAGTGGGTCGCACCCAAGAGTGGTTCTATGAACAACTACTGGTTGCTAAATCCGAGGGAGACCTGTTACCCACCACAGATTGCCTTCAACTCTCGCAATTGATGGCTGCCAGTCAATGGGGCTGCACACTGCTGTGGCAGAAAAAACTGATTTCACTTGAAGAGCTAAGAGAGCAAACCCTGCTCAAGCACTGTCTTGATCTGATTCCCTATTGCACAGCAGCGCAAAAACGCTCGCTAGAGGAGCTTCAATACACAATCACGTGCGGCAAGGAGTCAGAAGTATCTGCAGTCGCCAACCAGACTAGGCTCGCGGCTGTGGGATGATGACAAACCTATCAGCCACAGGGAGAGAATCTAAGATCAAACAATAAGGTTTCATGGCAACATCAAAGAAGTTCATTGCAAAAAAGGGGTATTCACAATGATAAAGAAACACCACTCAGGTTTGGCCAGATCAACGCGAAGGATTGCCACTGTGGCGTGCTCTGCGGCGATAGCAGCCAGTTTCCAGAGCCTTCCCACCTTCGCCCAAAGTGGCGGCGCTCTCGAGGAAGTCATCGTAACGGCAACCCGTCGTGACGAGTCCCTTCAAGATGTTGCTGTCTCGGTTGCGGCCATCACCCGCGAGTTGGGTCAGGCGCAAGTACGCCGATTGGAGGATCTCCAAACCTTTAGCCCAAATACTTTTATCAGACGCTACCCAGGCGCGGGCAGCACCGCCTTCATTAACATTCGCGGCGTGGGAACCACTGACTACGACAAGAGCCTGGACCCACCCATTGGTGTAATTCTAGACGGCATGTTTTTGGGCACTGCCAGTGGTGTACTGATGCAGAATTTTGACATTCAACGCATCGAGATTCTGCGCGGGCCTCAGGGGACCTTGTTCGGCAAAAACACTACGGGAGGCCTGATCAACATCATCCGTGGTGATGTCACCATGGAATGGGGTGGCGACGTCAGCCTCACGGTTGACGAGTACGGGCGCGAGGACGTCAAAGCTGTCGTCAATGTGCCGCTCATCGACGACAAGCTCGGCATTAAGCTCTTTGGCGCGCAAATCAAGAACGATGGGTGGGTCTATAACAGAACTCTCGAGAGAGACGTTGGTGAAGACGACATCTTGAATTACGGCTTTGCCATGAAATGGAAACCCACTGAAGACTTCGACATAAAGTGGCACTACGAAAAAATGAAGGACAAGAGTGACCAGGGTGCGTACGTGAACACCAACGACGCGACCGACCTCACCTGCGCCGTCTATAGACAGTGTTACAGCAACACCGCAGATGATGAGACCCATAACTCATCAGACGGCACGAACTTCAGCAACAACGACTACGACACCAACATTATCACTGCCAATTGGCAAGTCACCGATGGCTTGTTAATATCACTGCCAATTGGCAAGTCACCGATGGCTTGTTAATGACATACATTGGTGGCTTCCGCGAGCAGGACGAGCAAAATATGCAGGACTTTGACGGCTCACCTGCGCCAATGCTCCGAATGAACTTTTATAACGACTGGGAGCAAACCTCTCACGAATTGAGAATAATGAGCACGACTGACAGCCCCTTCCAATTCCAGGCTGGCATTTATTCTTTTGACGTGGACTACGTGCAGCGTTGGGACGTTTTCGATCTGCACGCCACACTCGGCTTGATTGGTGCTCTGGGCCCGGGTGTTACGCTTCCTTTCACTACTTCCAGTAGCAATGGACAGGAGCAGGAAACTTCATCCATCGCAGGCTTTATCTCAATGGATTACGCATTTAATGATGCCTGGACATTGACGGTAGGGGGCCGGTATACCCGAGAAGAGAAAGACTTTGTTGGTGGCAATGGCGGCGTCTTCTACGATCCCTCCAAAGGCGATCCCATCCCCCCCCTGCTTGATCCAAAAGCCTACAGTGATGAGTGGTCAGAGTTCACTCCGAGCGCCTCACTTCGCTGGCAGATCAACGATAACATGATGGCATGGGCGTCTTATGCAGAAGGCTTCAAGAGCGGTGGCTTCTTCGGACGTCAGGCGAACTTCGATTGCTGCGATCCAACGTTTGAGCCAGAGTTTGTAAAGAACTACGAGTTGGGGCTGAAGACGTCTTTGCTGGACGGCAGGCTGACATTCAACCCGACCGTTTTCTTCAGTGACTACGAAGACAAGCAGGAGTCGATTTTGATTCCAATCAATCTGTCAAATGTGGCGACCGTTGTCCGAAACGCTTCCACCCAAGAAATCTTTGGAGTGGAACTCGAGATGAGCTTCCAGATCACTGAAAACTGGTTCCTCCGCGCCAACTACGGTTATATCGATGCTGAATACGACGAGTACCTGGCCGATATCACTGGAGATCAAATCGTCACAGACAACTCTGATCTTATTCCCCGGAACGTACCCGAAAACACTTTCGGAGTCAGTACCACCTACACGGCTAGTGTCGGTCCAGGCACACTGCAAAGCTCACTCTCATTCCGCTACCGTGATGAGGTAGAGCTTGAGCCCAGCAATGACCCGATTGGCCATATGGACAGCATCGAGTCACTGGACGGCCAGATCAGCTACCTGTGGAGCGACAACCGTTACCGTTTGACGGTCTACGGGAAGAATCTCACTGACGAGCAGGAGCTCGCTCAAGGAACGATTCACCCGCTGATCACCCGCGGCTGGTGGACGCCACCGCGCACCATCGGTGCTGAATTCGCTATTTCTTTCTGAGCGACTCAAAAAAGAATCAGGGGGCCTAGGCCCCTTTTTTTGTCTCAGTCTTACCCACTTCACCAGTTGCCTTGTGCTTCACCCCAGTGAATCTTCTTAGTCGTTAAGATCACCATTGACTGAGGAGGCCAAAACTGTGGCTCAGCTACTGCTAAGATCCGTAGTGGAAGCGCACGCAGTCGGAGCGTCATGCTATGAATAAAATTTCACGGCGAGATTTTATCAACGGCACCTCGGTAGGAGTCGGCGTGGCGGCGGCAATGCCGCTCTTTGGTGCCAAAACCCACACACCCGAGTATTACCCCCCCGCGCTAACGGGGCTGCGCGGTAGCCATCCCGGCGCCAATACTCACGCACATAACCTCGCTTGGCAGTCTTCCTTTGATCTGAGTTCAGTCCGAAGCACTAATGAAGCCTACGACCTCGTCATTGTCGGTGCAGGCCTCAGTGGCTTGGCCAGCGCTTACTTTTATAGGCAGCGCTTTGGACCAGAAAGTAAAATTCTGATTCTCGATAACCACGACGACTTTGGCGGCCATGCCAAGCGCAACGAGCACACCATAGACGGCCAGAGGCTCATTTCTTATGGCGGCTCACAAACGTTGGTGGAGCCGAGGTCAGCCAGCGTAGTCATGCAAACGTTATTCAGCGACGTGGGAATCGACCTAAAACGCTTTGATACCGCCTTTGATCAGGGCTTTTACAAGCGCCACGGGCTCGGCGCTACGACTTACTTTAATACGGGGCACTTCGGCCGCAACGCGCTCGTGCGGCATCCGTTTTGCAATTACTACAATTACCTCGAGGGTTTGCCTGGCGCTGCCGTATCCGATGAAGAAGCAGTGGCGCAAACACCGCTGAGTGATCGCGGTAAGCAGCAACTACTGAGCGTCCTCAAGGGGGGTTTGCATACGCTTAACCTCGAAGACAGGGCTCTCGAGCGCTACGTTGAAACCACCAATTACTTTGACTATCTTAAACAGACTTTAGGGGTAGATGACCCTCAGGTACTGCGGATGGCGCGCCACTCAGGCATCGACTGGTCCAGCGCGGGCGCCGAATTGCTAACCATCGCGGAAGCCAAGGAGTGTGGTGCGCTGGGCTTTGCGCCGGTGCCGGTTTACGACCTGGACAACCCTTATATACACCACTTCCCCGACGGCAACGCGGGCGTGGCGCGAGCCCTGGTGCGCCACCTGATCCCCAGTGTCGCACCCGGCAATAACGCCGAGGCTCTGGTTAATATGCGCTTCAGCTATCAGCAGCTAGACCAGCGGGCTCACAGTGCGCGTATCAGACTCAACAGTACGGTCGTTAACGTACAGCATCAGCAAGGTACCGACCATCGCGATAGCGTCGCCGTGAGCTATGTTCACAATGACACCCTACATGGCGTGTCCGCAAAACATGTGGTCATGGCCTGCTACAACATGATGATCCCCCACATTGTCTCGGATTTGCCCAAAGCTCAGGCTGATGCGCTCCGTGAACAAATGAAAAGCCCGCTGATTTACACCACCGTAGGCCTCCGGCACTGGCGGTCACTACAAGCACAGGGGCTAGGTCTTGCGATGTGCCCGGGCAACATGCATCAGACGGCGTTCATCGATTTCCCGGTGAGTCTTGGTGGCTATCAGTTCACTCAATCACCCGACGATCCCTGCGTGATTCAAATGATCAGTTGCCCGTACAGCGACGAGGTGGGCAAGCCGCGTGCCGAGCAATATCGGGAGGCGCGTTACCGGATGTTGGGCCGACAATTCTCCGACTACGAAACTGAAATCCGCGAGCACCTGAGCGGCATGCTTTCGTCAGACTACTTTGATTTTGATCGAGACGTTGCCAGTATCACGGTGAATCGTTGGGCGCACGGCTATACCGTCGCAGGACCAGGCAATTCGGTCGAGATTGGCAGAGCGCCCCATGGCCGCATCACCATTGCCAATTCTGACTCGGCACCCGCCGC
>Ga0181556_1001277_pt1 | contig 25595 bp, 10 predicted proteins | sample 011ome_14_FD_148651 | JGI IMG/M metagenome (GOLD analysis project Ga0181556, IMG submission 148651) | Coastal salt marsh microbial communities from the Groves Creek Marsh, Skidaway Island, Georgia - 011505AT metaG (spades assembly) | ecosystem: Environmental > Aquatic > Marine > Intertidal zone...
GAGGACAGACCCGAAAAAAAAAAACCACGCAGGCAGGAACGCAAAAAAAAGAGCAAAATTTCTGTTGAAAAAAAGTTTCAAATCACCAACAAAATTCCGTAGCACTATACTACTTCATACTTCTCTACGAATAAAGAATAATGGGCGCGAGCTTTGCAAAGATGGAAGCGCCTTTAGGAGGCGCCGGGGGGGCCGCCGACGACGGGTCGTCGCTCCTTCCACCGGCGGCGAGAGCGGGAATGACGGTACGTATTTAAAAAAGAAAAGAGAGAGTGTGAGAGAATTGGATTTCTTTGATCATCTCTCGTCAGCTCTGCTCTGAAATCATCGTCCGCTCTCTCGCGTTGTTTTTATGTGTCTCGTTTTCTGCGTCGTTTTAGCGTTCCACTTTTACTTGCGCTCTCCTCCGAGGGAGGCGTTTAATTCTTTGGAATGTTCTGGGTGTTCGATGTTGTGACGAGTGTTACGCGCAGATCTTGAGTGGAACTCTCGTCGCGTTTTTATCGTCATCATCATCGTTCCTCCGCTGACGTTTTTTCTTCTCTCTTTCTCTCTCTTTATTATCGTATGAATCAAGGAACCGACGACGAGCGATGTGAACGGCAACAACAGCGAAACGAATAAAGAGACGAACAACAGAACGACGGACTTCGGGAACCTCCCGTTGCCGTGCAAATACGAAAACTTGCAGACGGAAATGCTCATGTCGCTCAAAGCGGATTTCTTTGAAGGCGCGAGATTTGATTACAACAAACAGCTGAACCAGAAGTTTTTCTTGTCGCACGGGTTTTCGATGACGAACGCGGAAATTCCAGCCGCGAGTGGACACATCATTAAGATTCCGTCGAGCTCGTACGAGTTTGGAGCGAACGTGGTGGATTCGAATTACATGTTGGTTGGGAGAGTGTTTACGGACGGGAGAGTGAGCGGACGAGTGAAGTACGACGCGACGGAAAATTTAAGCTTTCGTGTGCAGACGAGTAAAGAGAGAGAGTATTCGCAGATGATGTTGGACGTAGACGCGAAAGGATTAGATTGGCAAGCGCAGATGAAGTGCGGGAGTGGGGAGTTTTATGGGGTGAATTACATTCAAAGCGTCACCGAGAGAGTGGCTTTGGGCGGGGAAGGGTTTTATTTGGGCGCGAATCAAGGAGGGAAGAGCGGCGTCGGGTTTGCGGCGAGGTATAACGACGACGACGTGATTGCGACCGCGCAAGTAGCAACGACTGGGATGTGCTCGTTGACGTATTGCCAAAAGGTTGGGGAAAAAGCGATGTTGGCGAGCGATTTCTCGTGGAATTGGAACCATCGACAGGCGAGCGGGTCAGTCGGGTACGATTACGTGTTGCGACAGTGCAGATTGAGAGGGTCGATTGATAATCAAGGCGTGGTGGGGATGTTTTTGGAAGAACGGCTGAGCATGGGGTTGAACTTAATTTTTAGCGCGCAAATTGATCACGCGTCGAAAAACCACAAGTTTGGGTACGGGATGACAGTTGGAGAATAGATATGTATCGTCGGCGTCGGCGTTGATGTTTAAAAATAGAAATTGTTGACGCGCGGAACGCCGCAAAAGAAAAGAAAAGAAAGGAAGAAAAACAAGACCATCTTAAAACCAGAGAAAGACACAAAGAGAGAGAGAGAGAGGAAGCATGAGTAATAACCACCGAAAACAGCATATATATTAATAAGAAGAGTAAAGTATTGTTATTATTGTCAGTGCTCTCGTTTCTTCGTGTTTCAGATCTCTTTCGTATCTTCTCTTTTGTATACATCGTTCGACTATGACTACTTAACTATAAAACGCGTATATAAATCTACTCGCTAATGATTCTGTGGTGGACGTTAGTTGCGCACGCACCACATGGTATTTACAATCCGAATTTTCTGAGCGCTTTTTGGTATTCTTTCGAAAGACCTTGAACGATATCCCTCAGAGATTTTTTTTGCCCGGGTTCTTCTTTTGTCGGCGGCGAAGAGGTCTCCATAGGTAAAGATAGCGTCGATCCGTTGTATTGCATATCCGTAGATTCCATGTCCATCCGTCGAGAGTTCAAATTTGGTAACATTGACACTATTTCGGAAACCGTTATGGACGATCCCGCAAGTTTTTCGAGAGGATCTGTTTTCAAGACATCTTCGCTGACTTGTCCTTCCAAAGCCGCGCCGGCAAGCTGCCAGCGCTTCCTCGCCTCAAACACGGATTTCTTAGCTTCCTCCGTCACCAACCCGAGAGATTGGCGGAAAACGACGTGTCCGGGTGAGCTTTGCGATCTACGAGCGGCTTCTTGAGCGGACAATGTCGGTTTTGCGAACGAATCGGATTTCTTGAGCGTCACCACTTGCATCGGCGCAGGTGCCGCCGGTGGGGCGAGAATGCGCTGTTGAGATTTAGCAGCGGCGAGTGCACGCGCGTGCGACTGCTCAGCGGCGGCGGCAGCGGCAGCAGCCGCGGAGAGTTTTGGCGCACCGCCACTACCAGCAGCGTTTGACGTTGCAGGAACTGCGGCTTGTTCTCGGGCTACCTTTTGCATCACCTGTATTCTCGGTGGTTCCGGAATATACATCAAATCGCGCCACGCGTCGCATCCTTCCGTTCTTTCTTTCACCCACTTCGCAATGAATCCGTTCTTTCGTGTCTTTTGCGTTGGCGTCTTTAACTTGTCGTCTTCATTTTCTTCCTCCTCCGGAAAAGGCAAGAGTTCGCCGGCAAACGCTTTGATAGAGTTCACGTACGCCACGAACGAGACATTTCGTCCGAGCGGCGGGAAAACCTCGTACGGTTTCTCTTTCATATTCGCGACGTTATTAGAGTAGTTCACCAAATACGACGACCCGTTGCCGTTATACCTGTACGCTTGTAAGAGTTGGTTGTCGCAGTGGGATTGCATGGTCGGACATCGTTTATCGAAAGGTTCTCGATCGACGCCGGATTTACCGAAAACGTTATACGGTTTGAATGTTTCGCGGTTTTTCTTCTTTTGAAAGATCCCTCGTTTCATTTTTTCGTCATTTTCGTCGTCCGAGTTATCTCGAGAATATTCGCCGCCACCTTCGGAAACCAATTCGCTTTGCTGCTTAGAGGAGTCTCCGCCCAGATCATCCAACGACGGGAACATAGAAGACATTTGAAACGTCCCGTTAAATCCTTTCTTCTTACTCAAACTTTCTAATATTTTCTCGTGCACTAAGCTGCGCATCTCTTTCAAGCCTTGTTGAGCGATTCCAAAGTACGGCGAGTTTGGACCGTTGTAATCCTGACAGTTTGTATACATCAATCGCAAATCCTCCTCAAACATCGACCAGGACGTGTAGTATTTCTTTTCCTTCAAGTTTGAGCGAATAGTCGATATATCCATCGGTCGATCGATCATTTGAAAGTATCCCGGCGCGATAGCTTCCGTAACCGGATTCAAGAAGATTTTCTGCTTGTCGAGTTTTTGCAACTGTTTTATAATTTCCTCCATCTGACCTTTCTTTGGCGGCGGCAAATCGCTTTCTTTCATTTCACCACTACCACCACCACCACCGGCGCTTAAATTCTTACTCGATGGTATAGATGGAAAAGGGAGTTGTTGGTTTACCCTTTGCGGTTGTTGTCCAGCAATATCCATGCCTATACCGCTACTCTTTGCGCCTTTCTTCTTCCCCATCTCCTGTTCTCTCTCGAGCCTGGCGAGCATCGCGGCCGGTTTCCCGCCGCCGCCGCCACCAAACGGCGACGGCTTCAACGAACTCGGCGGATGATTGTTGTGTTGTTGATGCCCACTCCCACCACCACTACCGAACAATATATCGTCCGCCAAATTTGACCCACCGCTCGGCGGCGAAGGGAAATTTATATCCCCGATGTCGTCGAATATGTTGAACGCGGACACCAATCCGCTCGCACCACCGACCGTCGACGGCGGCGTTTGCTCCCTCTCACTCCTCCTCCCGTTCGTAGTACCACTTTTTTTCATCGTCCCTTTCTTCTGCGTTTTGTTGTTGTTCATATTATTCTTAGTATTCTTCGTCCCCGGCGTGGCCGAGCGAGCGCTCGCCAAGCGACTCAACTCTAATCTATCGCTATCGTCTGCGCTCCCGCTGATATTCCCGGGACTCGTCGTATTCGTCGTCGTCGGTCCATCCGACGGTAACATCCCCATCATCATCATCCCACGAAGCTCTTTCCCTCGTCCCGTCTTCGGAACTGCCGCCGCCGCTTTAGGCGTCTTTGCCTTCGCCGGTCCTCTTTCCCTCGCGGCGAATTGTTGCTGCTGCCTTTCCAACGCCTCGATTTTCGCTTGCAATTGCTTCGCTTTCTTCTCCGCCTCGTCCTCGTCCTCGTCTGAATAATATGTATCGTCGTTCCTTCTCTGCTTTTTCGCTCCCATCCGCTCTTTCTCGTCCTCGTCCTCGAGCTCGTCGAACTCGCGCTTCTTCTTCTTCGTCTTCATCTTCGACCCTGGATTGGATTCGTCGTTTCCGTCGTCGTTTCCATCGTCGTCTCTCGTCGTCGTCTTGCCGGACAAAACCGCCGCCGGGGGACCGCCGCCGCCGCCGCCGAGCTTAAACTTAAAGCTCAGCTTCGGGGCGACGACTTTCTTCCCCTTTTCCTCCTCCTCCTCCTCCATTTTGTCAAAGAAAAGCGAAAGTTGTGCGCGCAAACTAAACGACTCTTCTTGTGGTCTTTTCTTCTAAAATTGTTCTTAAATAAGGAAAATGTCAAATGGGAAAAAGGTTTCCTTTGCGCAACCTCGTTTCGTTGGGCGAGCGCTGCTTTTAAAAGAGTGCTACGTTTTATTCGTATTCGAATTGTGCTAGTATTACTACGCGTTTACTACTACTTTTTCTTCTTCGATGCTTTCAACATCGCTTCTCTCTCTCGCACGATGGCGTTTTTCGGTTTGATGGATCTCTCCGCTTTCGACGTCGTCGTCGTCGTGAAGCCGGTTTTTTTTCCTCCTCCTCCTCCTAATCCTCCAGTTTGTCCTCCGAATTCTTGGTACGTGAGTCCTTGCGCGCCGGAGAGTTTGGCTAGGCTGCCACCGACCGTGCGCGTGCGTCGTGCGGCGGCCAAGGCGGAAAGTTTTGCCTTCTTTTGTTTCATCAAGTTGCCTTCTAAATCGTCCTCGTCGACGTCGAGAACTTCTTCGCCGGCTTCGGCTTCGCCGGCGTTGAGCGTTTTCGCGAGTAAGTCCAACTGCGTGGCTTTCGTCGAGTACATGAGTTGCACTTTATCGTTTTCGCCGATTAAATCTGGGACGATTTTAAACGCGTAGCCTTGCTGAATGAGAAACTGTTGACGCTTGGTGGAAAAGTACATTTCGGACGTGTCTCTGGAAACGAGCGAGTAGAAGAAGGCGTTGTGATCGTCGCTGTCGTTCTTCTTACCAACTGTGGCCGCTTTAGGGCGCAAAATGCGCCCGAGACGTTGCGCTTCTTGTCGACGGGATCCAGCGTGGGAGGATATTTGAATGATGACGTTCGCTTCGGGAATATCGATGGAGTTATCGCCAACTTTGGAGAGGAAGATGGTGTTGATCTCGTTGGAGTATTTGAAGGCGTGCAAAACGCGCGTGCGTTCGGCGTGACTGGTGTCGCCGTAAATGAGCGGTCGTTTCAATGCGGTGGCGTATTCGCGCAAGGCGAAGATGTTATCGGAGAACACGATCACTTTATCTTTCCTGAAGTTTTCATGGTACGTCATCAAGTATTGACACGCCATGAACTTGTTCGGGTTCATGCAGTATAACACTTGTTTTTTCATCGAGAACTTCGGGTCGAGGTACTTGGCGAAGAATTCTGGGGTCATCTCGCACCACACCTCGACGCATTGCACGTTTGCGATGTGCCCATCGCGTTGTAAATCGAGCCAATTCGCCTCGTATAACTTTGGGCCGATTAGAAAATTAAGATGTTCGACTTTATCGTCCTCGCGAACCAACGTCGCGGTGAGGCCAAGTTTACAGTGCGCTTTTGTGATGCCGATAACTTTTCGAAACATCGCCGCAGGGACAACGTGGACTTCGTCCAGGAGCATCGTCCCCCACTCGCGACCACGTATCGCGTTGAGAATCTTTTCCGAAGCTTCTGAACGTTTCCCACCCGCAGAAATCATGTTGTACGTGGTCACGCACACGCACGGACAATTGTTCGGAGGGAACGTCTCTTTGTTTTGACTCGTAAATCGAACAATCTCGCGATCGGTTAAATTCGTCCACAATTTGAACTGGCCCGCCCACTGATCGACACTCACCGACGAAGTGCACAAACACAAGCACGATTTCCCCACGCGAACGGCTGCGGCTATACCGGTTAGTGATTTACCGGCACCGCACGGTAAAACGATGATGCCACTTCTCGCGCGACCGTTGCCGAACATTTTCGAAAGCGACTTCTCCTGGTACGGACGAATTTTCGTCATCGGTTTCAAGCGCACGTTTAAGTTTGGATTCACCGTATCGTTGGTAAAATCGTACTCTTCTAAAGCTGGGAATCCTAGATTTCCAGGGAGACACCGCTGTTTCACTTTTTCTACGTCTAACGGTTTGATTTCAAACGAGTGGATCGACCGCGACGGATCGTATTCTGGTTTATTCAACTGCTCCTCGGCGTCGTTCTTTTCTTTCTCCTTCGCAACCTTCTCGTCTCCTTCTTGTTCTAGTTCTTGTTGTTGTTTCTCGGTCTGTGCGATGGCATCCGTTAACTTTTCCGCGCCAACTTCTTTCAAACCAAACGACGTCTCAAACATGCCGCTCATCCCTTTGCTCGCCCCGCTTTTGCCGGCGTTTGGATGGACCACCCTCGCGCTCCTCACCACCTCGTCTTGCAACAACTTCTCCAAAATCTTCGCATCCGGTGATTCCAAGAAAAACTTGTTCCTCTTCAAAACCAACTTGACTTTCCCGTAATTTTTCGTACACGCCGCGATGAAGTGTTTCACCTCCTCGCTTAAATTCGTCTTGGACAATCGATCTAAAACTTCCGCGATTTTCTCCGTCGTCAACCCAATACTCACCGCCGCGTACAGCGAGTGTGGCGTCAACACGTACTCGTGTATGTGTTCCGGTCGACACACCGGTTCCGCGACCGCGATTAAGAAATCGTACGCCGCTTTATACAGAGGACTAAACGACTCTAAAAATATCCTGCCGTCCGAACACACCCACAACGGCCGATTCGGATGGTCCACTTTCAAACTCAAATCGCTAAAATCGTTCTCGCCGAACCCGGTGCCGCCTTCCCAGAGCGAGTTGGTCGCCTTTTCATCCTCGCTCTCCGACTCCTCGTCCTCGTCTGAATCGTCCTCCTCTGAATCTTCTTCGTCTTCCTCTTTGGCGGCGACAGCCGCGCTCTTCCTCTTCTTGCCGGTTTTCTTGCTCGTCTTCGCTTTTTTCTTTCTCACCTTCCCAACGTCGTACTCCTCGTACTCCTCTTCCTCTTCCTCCTCTCTCTTTAACCTCTCCGCGAACGAGGACTTCTTCATCGTAAACGTCAACATTTTATGCTTCTTCTTCTTTTTTTGCTTCTCCTCTTGTTGAAAGTCATCCTCCTCATCTTCATCTTCGTCCTCATCTTCCTCTTCTTCAAACGACGACGACGACGAAGGACTGCTCATCGGCAAAACGTCATCCTCCTCCTTCTTCTTCTTCTTAAAAAAAGTCACCTTCAGCGATCCAGTCTGCGTCGAAATCGTCGGCGTCTGCTTCTTCCCTTGCGCTTCGCGCATCGCTTCCTTCGATTCCAATTTTACTTTTTTCATCTCTCTCGTCTCTCTCTCTCTCTCTCTAAACTTCCTCCCAAAACAGACGAGCAGGAGGCCACCACAACACAACACCAACACCCAGAGCCAACGATTGAGAGAGACGAGAGAGGAGAGAGAGAACGAGAGAGAGAGGAGCACAGCAGCGACAGAACAGAACAGAGCAGAAGAACTCGTGTGAAGTAAAACGAAAGAGAGAAGAGAGAGACGAGACATTTTTTGTTTAGGGTTTATTCCCTAAAACCCTAAACCCCCAAAAAGGCTCGTGGTAGAAATTCAAAAACAGAAGAGAGAAAATCGCTTCAGAAGCTCCACATAAAAGAGGACACCGACGCGCGCATTTTGCGGAGAGCACACATGGAGAAGATGACCGGCGAGGACGTGAAAAACATCACCAGCGATACCACCGAAACATCCGCCGGGGCGACCTCGTTCAAAAAGAAAGAGGAAAGAAGAGACGATTACGACGACGAGAAGGATGATGATGATGAGAGGAACAAAAAACGGAAACTTCTTTCTCTTTTGGAGCGGAGAATGATGGGAGGCGGAGAGAAGAAGGATGGAAACGAAAGCGAGGCGGCAAAAGCAGTCGCTCGAGCGACGACCGAGATATCAACGAACGATGACGATGCGACGAAAACAGAGATGAAAAATACGTTCGTCTGCGAGGCGAACGATTGCGTGCATTTTCACCTGTTCGAAGGAGGAGAAGGTTCGGAGGAAAAAACGTTTGAACCGGAGTTCGCGCACCAAGTCTTCCGCGAGGACGAGACGATTTACGGGTACTCGGAGGATTTATCGGTGGATGTTTTGTGTGCACCGAACACGTTCGAACCGCGATTCGTGGACGTCACGTACGGGGAGAAAGTGCGATCGAGTTTGAATCCGGCGGATGATATTCGAGCGAATTTGAACGCGTGGTTCCCGGAAGCGGGGACGACGACGACGAAGGAGGCGTTTTTGAAACAGGCGGAGGAGACGAAGGAGATGGAGATTCCCGGAGATGGTGGGAAAATTATCGCAGAGTGGGACGGGGAAGGCGAGGAGGAGAGCGGGTTGAGGTATTCCGTTCGCCAGTTTGAGTTTAAGGAGTCCGAGAGGGAGACGGTTGGGCGATGGCACGATAACGTGGAACCGTTTGTGGCGTTTTATATCGACGCCGCGTCGAAGATTGATAAGAGCGACGGAAGGTGGTTGTGGTTCGTGTTAATCGCGCAGCAAAAGGATAATTTGAAACGGTGGGCGACGTGCGGATTTAGCACTGTGTATCAGTTTTACGCGCATCCTTTTCAACGAAGGTTGAGGATTAGTCAAGTGTTGGTGTTGCCGCCGTACCAAAGGAAAGGGTTCGGGGCGAAGCTTTTAGACGCGGTGAGAGTGTACGCGCAGATGCAAGATAAAGAAGAAGGGAAAGAGATTGCTGATATTACGGTCGAAGACCCGACGGATCAACTGCAACGTTTACGAGACGTTCGTGATTGCGTCGCGGCGACGGAAAACGAGGGCATCGTCCAAGCGGTAAAAACCGCCGCGCGCCTCGCGTTTGCCGCCGCAACCTCCTCCGCGAACGGCGATCCTCTCGTCGACGACAGAAAACAAAAACTCAAACGCGCGCAATCCGCGCTCCGTCTTCCGAAACTCTGTTACGACACCAACTTCAAAAAAGACTTGAAAATATGCGAACCGCAAGCCAAACGCGTCTGGGAAGCGCTCTTGTTCGTTTGGGCCAAACAATGCGGAGCGCCAAACGAAGGCATCGTCGCCGACGCCTTCCGAACCAACGTGCTCAACCGCTTAAAGAAAAAACACATGGCCAGTTTAGGCAAAGGCGAAGACGACGTCGGGAGCAAACGCATCCGCGACACCGAGGACGGTTTCATCATGTGCAAAGGCGGCGGCGAAGGCGAACGAGTAGAAATCGAAGACGTCGTCGCGACGGAGAATGAAAAAAAGAATATCAACAACAACCGAAAAGGAGGAGAAGAGGAACACCATCGTCGCCACAACCAAACCGACGACGACGACGGAGGAGACGACGCGCGGCCGAAAGATCCAGCCGAGGCTTTAGCCGACCTCTTCCACGAGTGCTTGCAAAACCTCTCCTATTTGAGCGCTGTCGTGAAAATGTAATAAGAGAACACAGGTAACCCAAGTCACTCAGGCCAAGCACAACGACGAATACGTTTCATTTCATTTCATGCATACATCTTCCGCGCGTCAAATATATGCGCGCGTAATTAGGCGACGCGTCTCGTTTTTGAACATTTTTGGAGTCTTGGGATTTTCCCCTCTGCCAATTCTCTTTCGCTTCACTTCACTTCAAACCTTTCTCTCTCTCTTTAACTCTCGAACGCATTCACACGCGCGCACACCACACGAAGAGAGACAGACGAGAAATACTGATGAAACGATTCCTCTCCAACGTCCGAAGAGCTGGGAACAACGAATCTCTCGGGGAGTTCGGCAAGATGAAACTCCACGTCTGCTCGAGCTCGAACCCGACTCGCCAGTTGGAAACGATCGACGATTTACCGGAAGACGCGACCGTGCTCGACCTGAAGAAACGCTTCCACGTGAAAAAGAGAAAGTATTACCCGAGCCGACAGCGGTTCATGAAGTTGAACACTACGAGTGACGCGGAAAAAGAAGAGGAGGAAGAGGAAGAGAAGAAGACGAAGAAAAATGTCTTCAAGGGCGAAGCGTTAGTGCCGGATGGGAAAAAGCTGAGCGAATTCGGAATAGGGTACGGCGACGTCGTCTTGTTCAAAGATTTAGGCCCGCAAATCAGCTACCAGGCGGTCTTTTTCTGGGAATATTTCGGTCCTCTGATGGTGTATTTACCGTTTTATTTCTATCGCGAGAGAATATACGGACAGTTTTTTGGATTCTCGCCGAAGGAGTGCGCGAAGCCGTTTGTTCGGGCGCAAACGCTCGCGCTGTGGTTTCACTCGGCGCATTACGCGAAGAGAATATTCGAGACGTTTTTCGTGCACTCGTTTTCGAGAGCGACGATGCCGATATTCAATTTAATTAGGAACTGCGGGTATTATTGGACGTTCGCTGGTTTGATGTCGTATTTTATTAACCATCCGAGGTACACGAGTCCGGGGGAGAGGCAAGTGACGATTGGATTCGTCCTGAGCGCTTTGTTTCAGCTCGGGAATTTCAGGTGTCACGTGATTCAAAAGAGATTGAGAAGCAGTGGGGGGTCTTCTTCTTCTTCTTCTTCTTCTTCTTCGTCTGAGACGAAATACGTCATTCCGAGCGGGTTTTTGTTCGATTACGTGACGTGCGCGAATTATTGCTGCGAGATTTACCAGTGGTTGGGCTTTAACATCGCCACGCAAACGGCGTTTGGATATTTGTTTTTGATGACCGGGATGAGTCAAATGTTCCCGTGGGCGGTGCAAAAACACAAGAGGTTGAAGAAACTGTTCGACGGGACCAACGGGAAGAAGAAATTCAAACGACGATTTATCATTTTGCCGCCGTTCTTTTAAATAATCGAGAACGATTTCGAGAGAAAGAGAACGAGCCGCTAAAACGACTACGAATACTGAATACACCACAGAATCTATTTATACAATTATATCTTAATCTACCCTACATCTACGCTTTAATTAAGCGTTACGTCGTTATACACATCTACTTTTTACAAGCGTTTTCTTCTCACCTCGGCACGTATGTCCTCCCGCTGATCAACTTCTTCTTAGCGCTCATTTTAGGCTCTTTCTGTGCCCTCTTTAACGTTTCTAAAAGTTCCTCCGCTTTCCCTCGCATTTTCTCGTGCCAATATCCTTTCGAACACTTCAAATGAGACTTGATAAAGTTCGGGAAACTCGCCAACATCCACACGGCTCTTTCCAGAGACTCTTTCGTCTTCACGTGTCTCGGAAATATCACGAAGGAAACATACCCACCATTCGCGTTCAAATCCATCTCATCGACCTCGTCACCATCTCGCGTCGTCGCATCGACGCTCGTCGTCAACTCCAACGGCGGCTTCTGCCCTGGTTTATGATAACTCACGAACGGCGCCGCGCTCAACTTTGCGCTATTCCTCGACGCCTCGGCGAAGTGCGCCAAAAACGCCCTCGCAATCACCACCTCGTCCTCGTTATTCGACAGCGACGAAGAAACGTGCATCGGAAACACAACCGTACACGACCTCCTTTCCTCCGCGCCTTCCTTCAAAGTGTCATCTTCCTCCACTTTACAATACATCGACACCGACGGCGACGCGAATTGCCGTCGCAGCGAAAACGAACGACGCTTCGCCTTCGCCTCCTCTTCCTCTTCCTCCTCCTCCACCACCAATCGCCGCAAACACGCTCGCAACGTCCCGTACCCGGCGTACACTCTCACGCTCGATATTAAATCGATCATCTCTTCCTTCTCCTCGGCTTCGTTCAGTTTCTTCAAATCCACCTCCACGGTCGCGTCGTACCCGAATTCCGCCTGTTCTTCCTCCTCCTCCTCCGCAAAATCACTTTTCCCTAAACCGCGCACTTTCCGGATGATTCCGAGCGCTCGACCGCGCTCGAACGCGCCGCTCGATGATACCGAGAGGAATTTTTCCCTCGTTGTTACTCTTTCGTTGTTGCTCTTTTCATCGTTGCTTTTTGGAAACGCGACGGACACGAGCGCGATGCGAGTGCGCTTCGCGTCATCCTGAGAGGAAGAGGTCGACGAATGCAATTCGCAGCGGAAAGAAACGTCGTCGAATTCGTGCGCGATTTCGCACGAGATTTGATCATTATCTTCATTCGCGAGTGCTCGCAGGAGCCAATTCCGGACGAACGGGGACGCGAAGTACGCGTTGTTGTTCTCGAATTGAGTCATTTATAATTTCGCGAAACGATGCGCGCGCGCGTTTCTCGCGTCTGTGATGTTCTCTTTCGCGACGGATGGATTTGTCCGGGAAAACGACCGCAAAATCGACAGTTACGCGACCGCTCTTTCGAAGGGCTTCTTTTCTCTCTCTCTCTCTCTCTTTTGCAGAACGGATGATGCTTCGAATGCGCTTTCGCGTTTCGGGTTTTCCTTTCCCTTTCCCTTTCCGCTTTGGGAGCGCCTTCTTCTTTCTCTTCCTCTTCGTCTTCCTCTCGCCGGGATGGTTTTCCCCAAAGCCGGGAGGACAAAGTCTGCATCGTCCGAAGTCCCTTTTCGTCCGCGTCGACGCGAGAGGAAGTTTTATTGGCAGCAACGGTGGGAGCAGCGACGGCACGCGCCACCACCACCAGTACGAGTATCGCGAACACGCGTTCGTCGGGTACACGGAGAAGACCAAGAAGACCAAGAAGAAGTGCACAGATGTGAGCCAAATGTGTGTGAGTTGGGCCGAGAAAGGAGAGTGCGAAAAGAACCGGGAGTACATGTTCGAGAACTGTTGCTGCGGTGCGTCGTAGTAATAGCAGTAGTAGTAGCGCGACGATATTCCTCTTTCTTTCTCTCTCTCGCGCTTTTCGCTCTCTTTTACCCACCACCGCGGATGATGGTATCGATCGAGTCTCTCTGGGACGACGCGCTTTGCGTAAACGCTCGCTGACGACGCGTATATTTTAAAACGCGTATTATATCCACCTCTTTTGCTTTTACGACGCGCGGTAATTAACCACTACTCGCTTGTTACGCGCAGCGTGCGACGACGCGGAGTGTCCTTCGATGGAGTCGCCGCCGCCGGGTGTTGACGACGTAAACGACGACGCGTCGTCTTTGACCGCGGCGAGGGAAGGTTTGATGGTTGACGAGAGAAACGTTTTAGTTTTGAAAGACGTGCGCTTCGGGGGAGGCGATGACGTAGGAGGAAACCGTCGGCGGATTAGGATACGGTTGCTGGAACGAAAAAGCCCGAAGATTGTGGACGCGTTCAAAGAGTTCGGGCGGAACGGTGTTTTGGGTACTTTTTACAGGTCAGAAGCTGTTCCGGAAGTTGGCGCGATAGATAATTACGGTGGGCCTGGACCACCGTACGCTTTGATACAAGCGACGCAAAACGGGAGGATGAACGGTGGAAGGATGCCGAGAGAGTTTGCGCCGATGGTCGAGAGAGGGTACGTTTGCTTGATAGGAGAAGGCCCAGATTGGTTCATAGCGATTGGATCTCACCACGAGTGGGGACACGGTCATAGCGTTTGGGGGATAGTAGAAGACGACGAATCGTTAGAAGTGGCGGACGCGATAACGCGACTGCCGATTAGACACGAAAAGTGGGGCCAGACCAACGTCACCGTTTTACTGGAAAAAGTGTCGTTCCAGTACGGGATAGAAGAGGTGGGTTACAAAAGAATATGAAATAATATGTGCTGGAAGTAGTAGTTTTTAAAAAGAGTCACTCTCTCATCGCCTTTTGTCTTCTCTCTCTTTTTCCCGCGCGTTCAGTTCAAATCGCAAAGCCGAAGAGAAGCAGAACAGCACGAGTCGCGCTCTTCTCTCTCTACTCACCTTTTGTCTTCGGAAAAAGAAGGGAGTCGGTGGGAAAAGGCATCGTTAGCATCGCGAGGAAGCCAGCCACGGCGCCAAGCAATAAGATGAACCCAACGATCGTCGCCGCAGCTTTATTCGGATACTCTTTCGCAGACCTCCCATCCTCGCTCGAGTCGTTTTCTTGAAGCAACGCTCTTCGTTTTCTTTGACTTTCGACGATCTCGTTCTCTTCTCGAGCTTGAGCAACCACCATTACTCCGAGCGCTCCCACGCGCTCCAAAACGTCCTCGATTTTCTTTTCCACAAACCTTTCGATTTTCTTCCTCTCGGTCGCATCTAATCCATCCAACGCCGCCATCCCACAAATTTCCGCGTACGCCACTTCGATTTCACTGGTATCTCTCGACGATGAAACTTTCCCTTCGCCGAACCTCTCCGCCGAGCGCTCCGAAAAACACGCCAACTCTTCGCTCAGTCGCCTCAAAGCGGAGGAGACGAGAACATCTCTAGACTTCACACCGGTTTCTGAAACCATCGCTCGTTCGTACGCGTCCGCCTTCTCCCTCTTCCCGCCGCCATCCATCTCCAGAAATTCAGCGCGGTTGCATTGCATCGACACCGATTCGCTTCCTCCGCACGACGACGACGCCTTGCCCTTCGCCGCGAACTCGTACATTGTTGAAGACGCCGACCACGAACGCGTCGGAGAAGGTGAAGAAAAAGAGGAAGAAACGAAAGATCCCTCCTCGCCTCCTCCGACGCCGCTACTGCACACCGATATCAGAATAACATCTCGCTTTCGCGCGAAATCCTCCGCGCTAAACCTCGCGCTCAGCGTTTTCTCCGTTTCTTCTTCTTCGTCTTCCTCTCGTCGAACCAAATTTTCATCCGTCTCGTCGTCGTCTCGCTTCGTCGCGAGCGCGAGCACCGCTTTCAGCGTCGACTCGTGCCGAACGCGCGAAAAGCCGCCGTTCCTCGCCTCCACGTCCTCCTCTTCCTCCTTCTCCTTCTTTCCTCGCGAGTTTCTACCGCCGCCCAAGACGGAAATCGAGACGTGCCACGCGTTCTTCTCGTTCTTTTCCTCCGCCTCGCGCGTCGTCGTCGTCGGTGGTTTTGCCGCAGACGCGAACACCACCATCTTCGCCGTCGAGGAATAACGACGCGGAGACACCAAAAAAGACAACGCGAGGACGTGCACGAGCGAGAGGAGGAGGAGGACAAACGTCGTCGTCGTCGTCGTCGCCGTGGAACGTTTCGACGACGAAAACGTCATAGAGTTGAGCAAGCGAGGTGAAAATTGTGAGAGAAAAGGCGAGAGTCATTCTAGCGTCCAAACAACGAATTTGGTACGGCGTTTAACTGACGGTACGAATCTCGAGCGCGCGTTTTGTGTTTTGAAGTGATGATCGTTGGCTAAAAAAAAGCGAAAACATGCCAAGAGTGTGTACTTATTCTGAGTATTAAAATTCGTAGTCTGCGCGGAGAAATAGAAAACTAAACAATCATCAAGTTACTCAAATGCGAGAGCGGCGATTTGGTCGACGATTTGAGATCCAAGACGCCTTCGCCGACGCGTTGTCGGAAGGCGAATTTCAGCTGATCATAGTATAAAGCGCCTCGCGCGAGCATTTTTGCCGCGACTTCATCCGATGGGTTTACGTTCGCGCCTTCTCGCGAAAAGAGGAGGAGGGGAGATGTGTTGAGGAGCATGTTTCTTCCCATGAGCGTTTCAAAGAATGGATCCTGCGCGACGGCTTCTTTGAGTCGAAGGAATTCAAAGAGGATGACCATCTCGAGGAATAAGTCGCGTTCGCAGCGCAACACGAATTGATCGTAGAGGAATCGTTCGTTGTATCGATCTAGACATCCCTCGCCAATCGCGGGAGGAGTTAAGGAGCCTTTTTTGAGGCGGTCGGAGATGACGCGACGTCGTATTTGGAGAACGTACTCCTTGTCCTGGTCGCCTTCCGCAGACTTACGGAGATTTTGCTTTAAGCGAATAATGTCGAGTCTCCACGCGCTGAAAATGTCGCGAAGTTCTCCGATAAATGTCCCGACGAGCTTTTGAGAGTAGTCGAATTCTTCAACCTCAGTGCCGAGAATTTCTGAAATTTCGCGATCCGAAGCCAAGCGGAAACCGACGGTGCACTCTTCGAGCGCTTGCAAAACCTCGAGCAATGTCGGCAACGCTTTCTGTTTGAGTTTCGGGTCGACGATGTACTTGTGATCGAGTGGGAGTCTTCTGCACTCTTTCAGGAACGTTACCGCTGTATTTTTGCCCAAAATGAGCGCGGCGTTGCCCTTCAATCGACGCAGAATACCCGCGCGTTCTCGACGCATCGAGCGGTTCATATTCACCTCTTTCTGGGACATTTTCTCAATTTGAGGGTATCCAAATATTTTGCGTATTCGGTTTCTCATTTTGAGCGTGACCAGGTTCAAGTGAGGGAATACGTCAAAGATGACAAAAATAACGAGGGTCACGTACGTGATCGAGAGCAACGTCACCGTGATCCACGTCAAAGTATCCATAGAGACGTCCGACAGTTCCTCTCCAAAGCCATAAAACAGAAACCCAGCGAACAAGATGAAGAACGCGGCGGTGCTCGCTATCCATTCCATGATATCCAACATCGATTTATCGTACGGTCGCAGGCGCACGACGCCGAGCATCCCGGGAACGAGCACGAGCATAGTCATGAGACACTGATCGAGCACGTTTTGAAAAAATACCGGAGTGACGACCAAGGCAAACTTTCGAAAGATGTATACCAATTCCCACCACGAGTAAGACGACTCGTATCTTCGAAATACAAAACCAAAGCGTTGCTCAGCCTCTAATAACTGACCAGCCGCAACCGATAACGGTCGAGTGCGGACGTCAATCACGTCGCGTTTACGCAACAAACGTCGATGCGTAAAGAGGAGAACGGAGAGGTAGAACGGAATGCCGAGCGTGTAAATTATCATGAACAGAACGACCAGAGGAAATATTTGTTCGTGGACGCCGACGTAGCACTGCACGGCTGGATCGGCATCGAGCGACGAGCGACCGTCCCCGCCTTCCACGCAATCGAAGTATTCAACGTTAATGTTTACGAGCTGCATGTACGACCAACTCATAAAAAGGAGGAAGGCGCTGTGCATTGCCCGAGCAAAAACTTCCGTTTGGTCTGGGGGTTTTACCGTCAAGAAGCGCTTCTTCATGCCAATCTTCTCGCGTCGACGTCGTCGACCTCCTCCTTCTTCTTCTTCTTCTTCTCCTCCGATGATATCATCTTCATCTTCATCTCCGTCGTTCTCGTCGGCAGTAGTGGCTTTCTTCTTCTCTTTGCCGTCGAGACGCTCGACGCTCGGATTTTTCAGAGTGGGATCCTGATCCTCTTCGAGTACAACTCCAAAGCATCGACCAATTGGCGCGTACACGTACGGCAGAAAGATTTTGTTGTGTAAGGTGACGATCAGTGTCACCACGAGAAACATGGAGCCGAGAACGAGTGGCCCAATGTTAACCAAGAAAAACTTCTTCGTCCAATTCCAAGACACGACGAAACAGTCGATCGAAAACAACTCCAAGTTCAAATTCACGACGCTCATGAGATTCAAAAGATCCAAAATTTCTTGAGGCCAAGCCAACTCGAGCTTTCGAAAGACGGATACGACTTGCGTAAAACCTACGATGATATTCACCGCACCAAAACCGTCTTGCATCTTTGACAGCAGGTTCAAAAGAGGGAGCGCGACAAACAAAAGAAGTGCGCCAAAGAGATACGGTAACCACGGGACATCCGGGCATTTTTTGCACCGCCCGTTAGAGCGAAACGCGTTGACGCGAGTGAAGTAAGGCGTGGCTTTCCCGTCTGAACATTCAGAACACGCTTCGCCCATGTACAGTTGATTCTCTTTTGAAATACCGCACACCCCGTTTCTGACGTCGTCGATGCTCGTCAACGCCGGGCAGGCTTCCATAGCAGCCGGCTCTATGCATTGTAAAATGCGACTCCCGTCGGTGGGATCGACCCACCAGCCCGCAGTCGGTAACGGAAACTGCTGATTTAAATCGTTGCACGATGCACCGGCGGCGCAGGCTTTACAGAACGGCGCCTCTGTATTCGCTTTGTACACCGAGGCTACTGGGGCGGCGAAGCGAGGATCGATGCACGAATAACCGCCGTCGCTACACTCCGCGATCGAGGACCAACCCGGGAGGTTACTTCGAACGGTCGTGGGAAGACACGACTGACGACAGCAATCGCCGCAATCCCATCCACACTCTGGAACATTTAAAGCAGGGTTACAGACACCGTTGCCGAGCGAGGTTTCCGAAAGTCCCGCGGTGATGAGCGCCGCGCACGTTTGTTTGACGTGGCCGACGCACTTCATGGCGTCGCCGTTAGGATCCTTGAGGCTTACGTAGTTTCCGTCGCCGTCTTGAGGAACAATGGCATCGTTACCAACGTCCGCAAACTCAGTGTGACTCACGATATCGACGTGGAGAGAACCATCCTCATACGAAGCGGAAGTTCCCGACGTTTCCGTGGTAAAATAGGATTTCGTCTGATCGGTTGCCTTGTATTTCGACCACAACTCTGACGCGCTCGTCTCCGCGTAGTCCGTCCAGTACCCAACCGGGCACACGCATTGTTGCAAACTTGAGGAACCGAGTTGCTCGGTTTCAATTGCTAAACCTGCCCCGTCGAAACAGGGCAGACACTCAGATTCTCCGTATCCGGGCTGAAAAGATCCAGCCGGGCATTTCGCGCACTCCGTTTGAGCGGCATTCGCGGTGATTTCACCCGGAGGACACTCTTTACAGGACGTTTGGTCGAATTGACCGACTTGATTGAACCACCCTGGAGAACAGGCAAAGCATCGAGAAGTATCCCACCACCAATCCATATATCTGTGACCTGGGGCACACCGCGTGATGAGATTTACGGTGGCGTAATCAGGCGCTACCGGTCTCTTCAAACCCATCGCGTCCGTAGCTCTCCACCGAATCGCCACGGTTCCTCGCCGCTTACTCGGCATTTGAACGATGATCACACCGCCGGTAACCGTCTTTTCCTCCGTAATGGATGTCCACGTTAACCTCGCGCCTTTTGTACCGTCGGTGTTTGCAACGAAAATTTGTACGTCGTCATCCATCTCTCCTTCGTTTAGAGGCGCTAAAAGCACCGGTTCGCTCAAGAACCCGATCGACTTCGCGCCGTTCGACTTCGCGGGTTCCACGGGCGATCCTGATACTTGCTTGTTGAAACCACGCTCTTCATCCATATCATAAGATAGGAGCGCGATTGCGGCTTCAACGACGTGATCGGGAGAACCCCACGAAGCGGAAACGCAAACGCCCAAAAGTAGCTGGCATCCGGCGCTGGCGACGCACGACGTCGCGTCGTTCCCGAGCCCAGCGCAGATTTCCATGCCCGCACGCGCCGTTTCTCCTCCCATGGGAATGTACCAATCATGTGTGAGCTTAGTAGCGAACATCAAAGGAATTTCACCGGCAGCTCGAGTCTCGAGAGCGTTTGAAAGCGTCAAGAGTTCTGCGAACAGACCCGACAAAGGAGACAACGAAGCCGGGACAAACACCCCATCTTCGTAGGTCAACGCCGCGCGCGTACGAACTCGGATATCTTCCAGCGAATCTATCGCAACATCTCCAACTATAATCGCATCGTTACACAGAGGATGGCTCGATGCAAACGAAGATAGCTGAAGCAAAGTAGCAGAAGTACCGGAAATTGCCAAATTTTCCATCGTGCGCGGCGCTTCGCACGCGAGAGTCGGTCGGTTGTTCACCGGCTCGATGTATACGTATACTTTCATTGATTGGGAAGCGTCTCCATTCGTATCCGTGGCCTTTAATTCAAAGGAATCGTAGCCGTAGTACAGCGAGTCTGGAGTGTAGACAAACTTACCGCACGCCTCGTATTGGTTGCACGGACACGAGACGGTGACGCCGGCGGTTTTGAGCGGCGAAGTGAGCTCACCACAGACAACCGAGGAGAAAGAGACATTTCCGATCGATGGCGGAGGTGCAGCCAAGAATTCTAGATCCTCCGTCAGCGTTTGCGAATCTATAGCGTAAAACACACCGGAATACGCAATGTTCTCTTCAACGTTGTACGCAAGTTCGAAATTCGAGGAAGTAGTCGACACAACTGGAGGCGTCGACGCCTCGTCTGCATCTGATTTCACGACAATACTTATTGATCCTTTCGCAGTTCGTTGATTTGCGTCGACCACGATGTAGCTGAACGTATCGGTGAATGATTCGTCCCTGGTGCCGTCAGCATTTACGACCCTTTCGTCGTAATCGCTTTGAGAGATGCTGTACGTGAACGGCGATTTACCTTGTTTAACGCCGAGTTCGCTCACGGATTCATCCGTAAACGTCAAGGTACCAACCGGCGCTCCTCCGTCCAGACGTATGAAACTAATAATGCTCGCGAATTCTTCATCTGTAATCGCGTCGGGATGACTGACCGGGAAATCAAACTCCTTTGGCTCCCACTCGACTCTGAAATTGTACGATTTGTCAGCCGCAACGGGATCGTCCGCTAAGGGGTTAATGTAGACGCTAAACTGAAAAGGCACAGAAGATTGACCGGTGCTGTCTTTGGCGATGGCAAAAAACGAATCCTCGCCGTTCGCGTTTGCGTTTGGCGTATACGATACGGCCCCGGTTGCAGAGTTTACCTCTGCTTTACCCTTATTCGCGACGCAATTAATTTCATACGTAATTTCGCTTGTAGTGTCGCTATCTTTGTCGTCGACTCGGATTTGATAGCCGCTCACTTGGTTACCATCCTCGTTCAAAAGAATTTGTTGAACTTGTACCGCGTTGAGCGACAAACCAAGAATTTCTGGGGGATCGTTGACGACTTGAATTGTCAACGCTCGAGTCGCCGATGCCGTTAGTGCAACGAGACCGGCTCCCGGGACGTCGGTAACCTCAAAGGTAATCGTTCTGCTCAAAACTGTCGGATTATAACTCGTACTCTTGAAAGTGACCGCTCTGAGAGCTTGTTGATAATTTGCGATCGTATCAATACCGGTAAACGTAATCGTCCCAGCCTGAATCGAACCTTGGATAGTTGTACTGAGGGTTGCGCCTGAATAACTCAATTCATCGCCCTCGGTACCCGCGGGTGAGAGTGTAACTTTAGCGCTGCTGATTTGCGTCGAATCATCATCCGCAATGGTCAGCAATTGCGCGACATTTTTAGCATTTGCTCGTTCAACGTATATGTTCTCGGAAGTACTCGTAGTCATCACAGGTGCGTTATTATAACCCTCGACGGTAATGGCGTGTCTATCTGTCCCAGCGACATTGGTCGTCGTGTATCCGGTGTACTTTTCTGAAACCGTGAAGGTAACTTCCCTCACGTACTGAGTTCCGTACCACGGATCCTTCTCTGAGTTTACATACTGGATTGTCCGGAACATTTTTTGCGCTTCGTCTACCGATATTGTCGTCGTCGTAGTAACGCCAGAAATTGTCAATATCCCGTTTGATATATCAAACGTCGCTTTGAGATTGGCGTTCCTCGTGTTATCGATATATACGCCGGAGCTACACGTTCGCGATTGCGTCTCCGCAGTCACTTCCGAGTATGCCGGCGCCCAATTGTCCGTCACACCATCCACCAGCGTGCACTTGATAGTTAAGTAATCTTGTCGACTAAAATAATTCGTCACAATCTTGGCTGAAATAGAATCTAATGACGCAGTCCCGCTGAGCGTAAGTACGCTCGCAATCGTTACTGGAGTCAACGTGACCTTGGAGTTTTCCTCATCAAACGTAATATCGTTCGCTTCACCGTACGCAGAGATAGTAACAGTCGGTTTGACAGCTGCAACCGTATACAATGAAAACGAATTCGTGAAACACGAAGCGATAACATCGTTGGTTCCAACCACTTGCGATGTGCTGATCCCATCCAATATTTGCCACTCAGACGTCGCATCTTTAGAGTCAGCACGCATGCACTGGCAATACGCTCCCTCTGCCAAGCAATCGGCAGAATCGAGCGGAATTGTTAGTTCAACCGGGGAGGCGAAACTAACGGAGAGATCGGCAGTAGAATCGGATGATGTCATCTTATATTCAATGATTGACGTTTTCGTTTCATACTTTGTCGCGTCTTCGATAGCTAAAATATTAGATCCCTCTTCAGCTTCAATAATGGCCGTTTCTACATCAATTTTGAGACCCGGCCGCTCTAAAATTTCCTGAGGTATCGCGTTGGCTGGAATTTTCACCAAAACTACGCCGTCAGAATTATTTACTGTAGTCTCTTCAGTCGCCGCGGCAGTAGTATCAATAGGCTCTTCCAATTTCTCCACGTACAGTTTGTCCTTAATGGTCAACGCTAGGGTATGCGGAGGCAACGAAGCATACCTTGCATCTCCGGATGCGACGGATATTTTTAAATTTGAACTTCGCGGAGGAGGGTGAAGGCCTGTTTCGTGCGTATCCGCGGGAATGGTCAAGGTGACCTTCAACGCAGTTTCCGTGGTGACGTGGTCAGTCTTAGCCGCAAACGTGTGTGTGGTCGTTACCGAGTCGTCGAGACGTATTGTGAAAATTCCGCAGTTGCTGTAGGTTAGACTTAGGTCCGCTGTACAATCTTCGGTAACGGTAAACGTAACCGCCTCTTCCGGCTTTGTTTTTAATCTCAGCCAATAGACGTACGAGGTCTCCTGAGTGCTTTCCTGTATCGTATCGAACTCAAGATTCGCGGTACCCGCGATGGCTTTCGAAAAAGTAAAACCAGCTGTATCCGCGTCGGTTACGGTTACCGTAATGGAGGGAGTTGTACTGCTTAATAAGTTCGTACGCTCATAGACTTCATCATCAGTGGTAGTGAGATGCTTTATAACGTACGATAATGATCCGTCGATATCGATGTAGTCTCTTTCCTTTGACTTGACTTGAAAGGTAAGAGCGTTCGTCCGCGCAGTTTCGGGAGTCAACGTTATGGAAGGTGGGTTGATATCAAGGTTACCTACCGCTTGCGGCGTCACGGTAACATCGCCATCTGGAATCGTAGCAAGCTTGACTGCGTAAGAAAAAATACCACCATCTTCATTGAACGTCCCTGCACTTGGCGTGAAAACAAATGCAGCTGTGTCGACATCAGTAACGGATACGGTGACAAGATTTTCTCTCAGAAATAAAATTGCGACGCCGTCTTTGGTGCCGTATCCCGTGGTATCCGCAGTCGTGCCCGATAGTCTGACGTTGATTTTCTTGGTAACATCTTTGACCTTGTAGTCTCGAGGATAGGTCACACGAACTTCTTTTGGGGTTTTCCAGTCCGTGGCTGACGTTGCAGAGAACGTAACCGTCGAGGGCGAAAAGGAGAGAAGTGCCGAATCTGTTGTCGAACTGTCCTCCAATTTTAAAGTGACTCCCGCGTTCGGTTTACTCGTCAATTCAATCGTAACTTTTGCATCCGTACCTCCTTCCGTGAGCTCTAGTTCCGCAGGGCTCATTCGCGCGCCGGCGCTATGAATATCCATCACTGTAATACCCTCAACTGTAGTCGTTACACCATTATATGCCGTTAAAGCAGACGCGGCAGTCGCCGTCAACGAGACAATTTTGTTCGCCGCGGCTTCGCCGTCGTCCTTCGTCGACGTGTACGCAATTGGAACTTTGTAGCTCCACAAATACCCGCGGACATCTGCGTCGGTTTCAATAACCTTTTGGCATATGCAACAGTTTTTCTGGGTCGCAGTTGTAGTACACTGTATTAAGGTTGATGTTTCAAGACAACAAAAGACTACTTTTGAAGGAGACACCTCTACGCCTTCGTCTTGCGACCCTTTCGCGAGAGACACGGTAATTTTGTCTCCCGAAGGTGGCGCGGCAGAAAGGTAAAGTTCCAACGGAAGCGAAGAACCTTCGTTAAATTCTTTAGAGGTAGCGTCGAGCTCCAACGCACCTTTGTCGTTATCCGTGAGAGTGACAGATACCAACGCTTTAAGTGTGGCACCATCAAAGCTTGCGAATTGCCCCGTCGCCGTTGCGACCTTGTGCGTTAGAGTAATTGTTCGATCACCATCCAGTATTTCATTTGGCTTTGGTTTGAAGTGTACTTCCATCTTAATTGAGTTACCACACTGAGCCGGAATGAGTATTTCGTTCTCCACGTAGTCAACGTTGGAGGCAGTACTCAACGTCAACTGTCCAAGCGTACTCGCGGTGACACGAATACTTACACAATCCAGAGCCCCGAGAGTAACGCCAGACTCAGTATCTTTTGTGACTTGTACGATATAGTTGGTGTTCAGGTTTACGTCTTCTTCACTCAGAGTGAAGGTCGACTTGCCGTCTTTTATCGAAAATCCCAACGTTCTGACATCAAATATCTTCGCCTTTTCATCGTCTACAAAAGTAGTGCTAGAGGCGTAACGCTGAAACTCTTCGTGCGTATTTTGCGAGCTCAACTCTTTGGCAACCAAAATTATGGCATAATCCGTACTCGGTTGAATTGTAAACCCGATTGAGCCCGCGGGATCTTTGATGTTGGTATGCGACGTCACCGCATCGCTGCTTTTGATCGTGTGTACCGTATTCGCTGCCAAGCCGGAGACAACGCCGGCGGCGGCGATGGTCATGCCCGCGAACTTTTCATTCGCAGGGTCAAAATTAATGACCATGGCAGGAGTCAAGATGTTTTGCATGACCGTGCTCGTCTTTCCTTCAATGATGAGCCAATGCACATCAACATCGGAGTCCAACTTAAATTGAATTTCAAAACTCGACCCGAGGATGTTCGTCGCTTTCGGCGTGGCTAAAAACCTTGGCTTCGTTACATCTGGAGCAGGCGGCGGCGGCGGGGTTGGCGGGGGTGGAGGCGCGAGAGCCGCGACCGCGGTCGGTGCAACGATATTAGATATGCTTGATAATCCAGCACTAGTTAATTGAGTCGTCATTTCCGTTGTATCCGTGACAATCAATTTCGTCTCGATATTTGTCGTATCGGATATTGTGGTTGCTTCCACGGTAAATTCGACTTTCAAAACAGAGTCGACTGCCGAAAGCTTTCTTCGAGCAGTCACATCCGTGAAGGATGTAATCGATATAGCACCAAAACCTACACCTAGATATCCCGACATGCCAGTTTTGAACGCAGTCTGTTTTTCTTCGTCAAATTCTACTTTGGAGTAGCCTGTGATTTGCAAACTTGCCTCGACTGCCGCTTGTGCCGGCGGCGGACTCGGCGGAGGCATCGGCGGCGGCGGCGAGCAGTTTCCCAAAATCTCACACGCAAGCGGCGGTGGCGATGGTGGCGATGGTGGCGGCGGTGGCGATGGCGGCGGTGATGGCGGCGGTGATGGCGGCGGTGATGGCGGCGGTGATGGCGGCGGCGACGGTGGCGGTGGCGACGGTGGCGGTGGCGACGGC